>Ga0265797_10013036_pt1 | contig 10078 bp, 8 predicted proteins | sample P2T30metagenome_FD_192433 | JGI IMG/M metagenome (GOLD analysis project Ga0265797, IMG submission 192433) | Plant litter microbial communities from East Loma Ridge, Irvine, California - P2 T30 | ecosystem: Environmental > Terrestrial > Plant litter > Unclassified | place: USA: California... | reverse complement strand
TTGTTGTTGTTGGTGTTGGAGGAGGAGGAGGAGGAATAGGAGGCGTGGTGGATGTAGAGGAGGCGGAGGGAGATGGGGAGGAGGACTCTGAAGGGGAGGAGAGGTTAGTTTTGGTTGCTTTCGGAAAGTGGGGGATGAGTGTGGTGGCTTTGTGCGAGTTCATGGCATCCACTGATCCGGGATGGTTGGGAGGTGGTTGGAAGTCGGAGAGATGGTTGTTGCTTGCATAGGTGGTGGACTTACAGTAGGCGGACGGAGAAGGCAGACACCACCATTGCTTTCAATCCGAGTCTCATGCGGAGAGACCAGACCAACAACAGCGAGATGCTGAAGATGAACACTTCCAGTACGATCGCTGTGATCTCGATTCCTCGCCACATATTCCACTGTAGCAAGTCAGTAAGTCGGCCAGTAAGTAGAGCGATCCTCTCACTCTGTCGCCGCGGTTCAGACAAGGTCACTCACTATATCGATGCATTGCCATCCATTGGGAGCGCCCCATGGCTTTGGCAGCTTGCATTGGAACGCGGCGGCGAACAGGCATATTGAACCTCCAACGACGCTGATGCTCAGACCCGTGAAAGCGGCGAGGAGATGCGAACGCGTCGATGTCAGGCGGATGTACAGCAGGCAGCTCGAGGCTCGGGAGACGTAGGTTGCTGCAAGATACAGGAGAGTCGATGCGTAGCCAAACTATTCTCGCAAGTGGTCTAGTCAGTCTCGTAAAGGTGCGAGTGTGTTTTGTTCCTTTGTGTCCGATCGATGGAGAGAGACAAGGAGAGACTCGCCTTGGCAATTCTGTCGTCGTCGATGAGATCAGGTCGAACATTGCTGTGCTGTCTTCCAAGACCGGAGTTGACGCTGGCAAGTACCAGCGCAGACTGAGCGATCCCTAGGCTTGTTGCGAGGATCGCGGCGTAGTCGTCGTTGCCAATTGGACCGTTCAGTTTGCAGCGAAGGTATAGTCGGATACCGAGTACCATCAAGACCCAGATAATACCTACGATTGCCACTGAGCTCACTACCAGTGGCGGCATTCGATCGGGGCTTTCCATGACAGGCTGATGTTACTTGCTCGCTGAACGATATAAGATGGGTAGATGACTGAATATGAGACTGAGTGGCGAGGACCCGAGGGTTGCAGTCTCAAAGGTCTTCAATGGTCACTTGGTGCAGTAAAAGTAGGATTGACGAACGTACCGGGTCGTGAGGAACCCGTTGTTGACGTGAATGCGAGAGCCTGCGCAGTCTGAATACCATCACTAACCGGCTGCGAGAAACAGGGTCAGAAGTGCAGTCGAGCACGAACCGCATGCGCATGGCCGCAAGTTGATACAGACGTGGGATGTTACCATCGAGGCTCATGTTGCTACGAGCCATGTCGTCCGGCGAGACGACATGATGGGGCGTCTCCATCTCCAAAAAGAGCTCTGATGGGCTCACTCCCAGACGCCCTGTTCTGCGTCGTGTCAGAGCGTGAGTAGCAGTGCTTTTCGTTAGACGGGGTTGCAAGGAGATCATGCATCGGCCAGCAAGACCCGGAGTCCCCGATACGTTGCGCTTAGTCGCGAGGGCTATCGTATGGCGAGGTGTGAAACTATCACACGGTGGCAATTCATCAAGAATGAATCCCACGCCGTGCTCACTCGAATCCCACAGCTTTTTTATTGAGTCTGTTGAGTATGGTGGTTCGCTTCATCATGGGAGGCCAGAGCGCGTTTGCTGCACTCCGCTTGCGGGTATGATACGGGTATGCTGTAACAGCTCATCACAGTGGTATATATCGTTCGTCGATGATTGGACCTGAAGTGCGGCAGCCCACTTCAGCTTCCGCAGCGTCGTACAAACGACGTGCAAGACATGGATCACTCGTGTAATCTCATTGCAGAAATCCCACGTTCGCATGATGATATAGCGCATGGCGTCGTGCCACTCAGCTTCCAGCTCGAGCCTCGAAGAAAGCCACCGGCCCTTTGGACGTGATATCGAAGAAATAGGCTCAAGGCATATGGAAGCGATGTGCATCGGCTTCTTCTCCCCATCACGAACGAGCAGCCTGGTGGCGCGGAAGGAGCAGGCCGAAGGATCCGGGCGTGGCGGGGAGGAGCATCCCGCTCGGGATGCAGGGGTGAGAAGCTGCAGGCAGGGGTCTTTTGAGGAGAGACGAGAATAATTGTTCTTCTGTGAAACGTGCAGACTTGATCTGCATCCTGAGCTCCGCAGCAATTGCGCCATTGAACGTCCACGTTGCTGTCAGTCTGTAGACGTCTAGACTCACGGTCCATGTCGTTGTCGCACATGCATCGAGATTGGGGGACGTCGCTCGCGTGAGCCTCCCCGGATAGCAGCTTGATCGGTTGGAAGTAAAGCAATTTGGCAAATGTCTCCATGAGTTTCCTGGCGTTCATCCTTATCATCACCTCCGTCCTGTGACCATTAGTGGTGTAGATATTGCTCGCACCTCCTTGTGTACGACTTCACAGCTGCACTGCGTGTCAAAGACCTCGTCGTCTAGCTGATATTCTTCGTTGTTGTTTTGACTCCCTGGAGAAGAACAAAATGAGCGACAAGCATATGCAAGCCTCGGAGCGCCATGTCGGAGGCATGGTTGCCTCGGAGTTGGGTGGGGAATCCATCAAGGGATATACCGAAGAAGACCGAAAGGACATGTGGAGAATGGGCAAGAAGCAGGAGCTCAGGCAAGTCCTCGTCTTTTTCAACTGCCCGCCGATGACTGGACTGACTGAGTGCATCTTAGACGCAACTTTCGCTTCATCTCAACCGTCGGATATGCAACTTGCGTATACGGCACCTGGGAAATCTACCTCACGTGAGTGCTTTGTGCTGTCTGTCGAGATGGGCTTCGTATAGCTGATGCCAAAGTACAGAGCCAATACACAAGGTCTTACCGCTGGAGGTCTTGCCGGACTCTTCTGGTCGCTTGTCTGGTGCTATGCCGGCCAGACATTCATCGTTTTGTCGCTCGCAGAGATGGCATCGATGGCTCCGGTAATGTCTTGCTCATATTCGCGGTAAACGAGTCGACAGTGCTGACAATATTGTATGATAGACTGCAGGCGGCCAGTACCATTGGGTCAGCGAGTTTGCTCCGCGATCAGCACAGCGTCTGCTGAGCTACTTTTCGGGTGGGTCGTTTGGTTAATATCTTATGCTCTCAACTGACTTTCTCCAGGGTGGCTCGCGACTATTTCGTGGTTGTCGATCATCGCTGTCGATTGTTTCATCGTAGGTGGATTGGTCCAGGCGTTGATCGTCATCAACAACATTGACTACATCCCGGAACGCTGGCAGTCTACCCTGCTCACCTGGATTGCGGTCATTGCAGTGGCTTCGTTCAACATTTTTGGCGCAAAGCATCTTCCTCTGGCAGAGGGCATCTTCTGCTGCGTCCACATGTTCAGCTTCGTGCCGGTAATAGTCTGCCTCTGGGTCATGACACCGACCAAGCAGAGTGCGGCTGCGGTGTTCACGCAATTCACCGACAACGGTGCTGGGTGGCCGAATATGGGAACCACGGTTCTAGTTGGTCAGGTTAGTCGTCTCTTTTAAGAACCCATTCCCAAGCAGACGGCTCGCTAACATTCGAACAAGGTCTCAAGCATGTTTGTGGTGCTTGGTCAGGACTCAGTTGCCCACATGGCCGAGGAGGTCGAAAATGCAAGCACTATTGTCCCAAAGGCAATGGTCGTTTCTTTCTTTTTCAACCTGCCTTTCACGTTCATTCTGCTGATCACGTAAGTGGACTCACTCGGATCAGATCCCTGCCAGACTACTAACAATCATGTAGCTACGCCTTCTGCATTGGCGACGTACAGGAAGCACTGGCAAGCCCCACCGGATACCCGTTCATTTACGTTCTCCAGAACGCGACGAAAAGCATCGGCGGGACGACGGGTTTCGTGAGCATCATCATGATCCTTTTGGTCATGATCACGATCAGTGCCTTAGCCTCCAGCTCGCGGCAATTGTTCGCTTTCGCGCGTGACGATGGTCTGCCGTTCTCCAGATGGCTCGGAACAGTTCGTATGCCTTGCATCTTGCGTGTCGAATATTGCTAAGAGATGGGAACACAGGTCAACCCACACTTCCATGTGCCGGCAAATGCAATCGTGGCGACCGCCGTCTTTGTATGCGTCGTTTCGCTGATCAATATCGGGAGCACTGTCGCGTTCAACGCAGTTCTCTCCCTCGCATCCACTGCGATGATGGGCACATACCTCATCTCAATCGGTATGTCTCGCTGCCAGACCGCCACTGCCAGCGTATTGCTAATCAGTCATGAACAGGCTGTGTGACCTGGCGTCGGCTTTGCCGCCTCCCTCTGCCAAAGTGTCGTTGGAGTCTCGGAAGAGCGGGTCTGCCCGTCAACATCGTCGCTCTCACGTACTCCTGTTGGTGCTTCATCTGGTCATTCTTCCCGAATGCTTACCAGGTCACGCCGCAGAATTTTAACTGGGCCTGTGTGCTGTTCGTGGGCCTCATGGCCTTTGCGTCGTTAATGTATATTTTCCACGCGAAAAATGTCTACGAGGGGCCAGTTGTGAAAGTCATCTCGGCGGAGCAGGACTCGGACTGAAGTTTTGAGGCGAACGCGGCTGCTGCGTGAGAACGAGGCTGTTGGTTGTGGCGTATGGCAGATTCAACTCGAGTGTACAGTTTTGTCAGCAGAGAGAAGTTATTCGGCTTGTCGTTGTCCAATGTTCACAGCGGTGGGCTGGTCCGCAAGGTTTCGATTCGGAAGTACTGTACCCTAACCCTTATCTGTCTCCCATATTCTCGCAGACAGCAGTTTTGACCCGGCCTACTACTCTTCCATCTCGTGATAGCCATCTCGGCATGACAACCATTCTCAAGCCATTGGCCGGCTGATGCCGAGACTGAAGGCGATATCAGGAGCTACGATTTGTTCATCTGCACCGCGACGCCCGCAATAGGAAGGTTACGTTCTAGCAGGCTTGGCCAGGCTTGGAGGCTCCGCCAACTGCACCTCTAAAGTGGTTTACAGCCACTGCCCAGGTACCGATAGGAAACGACAAGGGACAGTCACCAATGGCCTGGGCCATTCGGGAGCTTCACGACAAGAAAGACAAGACCGTGAAGTGGGCCGTCATGATAGTGTTCTGGGGCGACGGACTGCAGATATATACGACGCGCTGTCGCTCTACGTGCAAGCATAGGTAACCGGTAACTACCTCCAACTTAACTTACTCCATCACAGCGCCTACCAAGATGAAGAGCGTCCTGTTCAAGGCAGTTTCTACTGCATCTCTCCTCTGCTATCTCCCGCAGGCTACTGCTCAGCGCGGCTATGGAGGAGGCAAGTCAAAGTCTCTGTCGGAGAAGCTGCAGGCATCCATCACCACCAAAGGGTAATTGTCTGATACTCATGGATTTGTTTTTGTCAAAACTAACATGTTGTCTCAGTCTGATGAAGAACCTTGAGCGTCTCCAAGAAATTGCCACTGCCAACGGCGGCAACAGGGCATTCGGCCTCCCAGGCTACGACGCCTCTGTCGACTATGTCATGTCCCAGATCTCCGACTCGAAGACCTATGACAGCTGGACACAGGACTTCCCAGCGCTGTACAACGACGTAGTGTCCATCACGTTCCGCGTCGATGACACTGAGTACTATGTCTTCGGTCCCACATACTCACCTTCTACGACCGAGGAGGGTGTCACAGCCCCATTGGTGCTTGGCCCGAGCGGCGAAGCAGCTTGCACGGCAGCTGGCTACGAAGGACTCGATGTCACCGACAAGATGGTCCTTGTCCAACGCGGCCTCTGTCCTGATGCCACGACTCTTGCAGGCAAAATCCGTGCAGCAGTGGCCGCCGGTGCAAGCAACGTGATCCTCTACAACAATGTGCCCACACTTGTCACTGGCGGTACACTGTCGGCTCCCGACCCAGTAGGTTACCGTCCCAGCGGTTTCATCAATCAGAATGACGGTGAGGCTTTAGTGGCAAGGCTAGAGGCTGGAGAGGAGATCGAAGCCTACTTCCAACACACCCAAGTCGTCGAGGAGAGGATTACCCAGAACGTCTTTGCAGAGTCCAAGGGCGGCAACGAGGAGAACGTCATCATGCTCGGCGCCCATCTCGACTCCGTGAAAGCTGGTGCTGGCATCAACGACGACGGCAGCGGCAGCACTCTTCTCCTCGAGATCTTTGCAGGCCTCCAAAAACTGGGTTTCCGCAACAAGATTCGCCTCGCATGGTGGGGTGCTGAGGAGAACGGCCTGGTTGGCTCCAGGTACTACACCACTCAGCTCAACAACACCGCAGAGGCAGACAACATCTTGCTTTACCTCAACTTCGACATGGTCTCGCGCGGCTACTTTGGCGTCTTTGATTGCGATGGTAGCACCCACGGACTAGCTGGTGCACCAGGCTCAGAGGTCATTGAAAAGCTGTTCGTCGACCACCTCACCAGCAAGGGCGTCAACGTCACCGCAGCCGTGTTCACCGGAGGCAGTGACTACGCTTCTTTCATGTCCACTTTGAACAAGCCCGTCGGCGGCCTGCACACTGGTACTGGTGTGGCTCAAGACCCTTGCTACCACCAGGCCTGTGACACATACAACAACTCCAACCCAACGACGCTCACCATCAACGCCAAGGCCGCCGCGCATGTCCTCGCTACTCTTGCCACTGAAGGTCACGAGCTCATCCCCAAGGGTAACGGCACCTTGCCCGGCAACTCGACTGCTGCTCTGCGCCCACGAAACATCGGCGCGATCAGCGAGGACGAGATGTTCTCTTGGACAACGATTGAGGGTGAGCGTCATCTTGCCTGTGGAGGTGAAGTGTAGGAGTGCTACCACGATAGATACAATGCTTTACGAAATAATGGATATTGACGCTGCTCCATACCCAACGCCATTCAACACACTATACTCCTCTTGATACTGCTCTAGCGTGATCACTTTGAGATACATCGAAAGGTATCTGATTTTGGTATTCATCTTCTGTCTGCGAGTCTTGAGCAAGCCAGACGATTGCGATGGGCGTCGATGCTGCCCGAGAGAAAAGCAACCCGTCGCTTTGAGCCTTGCATCCCTTGTCTAGTCAGAAGATACAGGCTCCGCGAAAGTATCTGCCGAAGATTGCCAAGGACGACATGCAGAAGAATGACCCAACATGCGGAATGATCAACCTGAAGTGGTGATTCCAGAACGTCGAACGTTGGTGAGTTATGGCAAAGATGCCTAATGGTGCAGCATCCATTCTGAGCCATGGGCTTTGAGGATGTCTTACGGCGGAACAACAGCAAACCCCGAGACTTTTCGTTACACTTCACTTAAAATCCGGCATTCCGTCTTTCCCTTTCCAGGACTTTTGCCTTCCGGCATTTCGTAGCAACGCCACCACATCTCGCGATCCAGATACCTCGAGTATCAAGCCACAACAAAATTTACATAATGTCCAATTGCATGGAACCAGCACATACGACCATAGGTCAGTGAGAACTGGGCATCCCGTCCGCTCTGCCATACATAAGCACTGAACCGGGCGACTAGTACTAGAGTGGGTGACCATCTGGGAATCCCGCCTGTTGTATGTTTTTTGTCTTTTTGAACCTCACTAGTCGAGTGAGGGATAACTGTCCGAATCTTTTTGCGCCCTCCTGGCGTTCACTAGGTAGTCGGATCGATAGGTAGGCTTCCTATGAAAGCAGTCTTCAAGTGCAAAAGGAAAAGAGACGAATGCAATAATGGGAATGGGAATGGGAATGGAACCACCTCACGCTTGCCGATGCGTATAAGAAAAAACAGATCATTGCCGGCTAGAAAATGAGCACGCTGTGACCACCGACCTCCAGCTCAAATTGGGTATATCCACAATTCCCTATGAACAGAACAGACAAAGGAGTACATAACAGTAGGGGAAAAAAAAATTCATCTCACATGTGTATCTTCGACCATCGTCTCTCATATCATGTCCTCTTCTCGGCTCCACCAATCGCGTGTCCATTGCCGGAGCTCGCCCTTGCGATGAAGGCTTCCTTCAAAGCCTCGTACACGAAGTAGTACTGTGCTTCGCTTTGCACCATCATCATCCGCTGCTGCCTGAGAAGGTCGACGGTGTCCATGATGGGGTCCTTGTCCGCAGGGATGTTGTCAAGCTGTCCGGTGTAAAGAAGTGAGAGCAGATAGTCTAGCGCGATGAACGTGCCGCTCCTGCCGACGCCCGCCGAGCAGTGGATGATGCGTGGGTTGTCTTGCTCCGACTTGGCGAACTCAGATTCAGCAGCGCCGTTTGTTTTTGCGTTTGCTGATGTTGTTGATGGAGCGGAGTTGAGTTTGGCGGAGAGTTGGATCAGACGGGTAAGAGCGGCGCGGTCTTCGCCTTCGGGGACGAGGAAGTCGGGCCAGCCGGAGAAGAGGAGGTGGTAAACGTCTTTTTCCTGGGGTGACTGGGTGGAATGTTCGGTCTCATCTTCGGCCTCTGTCCGCAAGCGCAAGTGACGGATCTGAGATCGTGTTGCGTGATCTTCCTCGGTGCTCACCAGCTCCACAATTCCGTGAAACCCATCACCAGATTCGGGATCGATTGGAATTTGCATCGGTGACTCTTCCGGCGACAGAGGGTAGTACTGAAAGCACTTCTCTCTCCCCGACTCGTGGGTCTGTGTGAGCATCACCACCACAGCGGTCCCACGGACTTCGGCATTGAGCATCCGGTAGAAGTGATTCAAGTTGGTGTTCTTCGGACCCTGGGTCGCAATGTATCTTCTCTTTCCCAGTTGTATTGGCGAGGCGTTGATGTAATCATTCACACCCTCTCCCACGTTCAATTTTACTCTGTTGCCAGCGAATGGCTCAACGTTCATGTAGCGATTGCGGGCTGCGACGGTTTCTCCAGTGAGTCGAGACCACTGCGAGGGCTGGCCAGTCTTCATAGCCGACTGGGCTCCGGCGAGGAGCCGGTTTCGTTGCTGCCATTCGAGATCGATGAATTTGGCGTAGATGTCTGCGGAAGCGGTCAGCGAAAGCTCCAGCGACACTGTCTCTCTTGATGTACCCGCCTGATTTTGATTGCGCGAGGAAATGCGGAAGAGTGTGTGATCCCATGGTGGATACGGCGCGTGCGTGACGGATGCCTGCAGATGTCTTGCGGCCGCGTGCAGATCTGGCGTTATTTGGGTAGTTGTATCAAAGCTTGCTCCGGCCGAGCGATGAAAGGCGAAACAAGGCCAATTTTTTGCAAAGGAAGCTTTATGGTTTTGTATGCGCCTTGTGATTCTTTTTCGGTGGTGTGATTGGAGGCGGTCCAATCCAAGTGGGCGATCGAGCGGTCGTTGAGGGTTGTATCGTACGGTACGAATCAGGTACATGTAGCGTGTTTCTCTTGAGTTCGTGTGGTTAGTGGCGCATAAGGCGGTAGAGTGAGTGACTGTTCGTCGAGTCGTTGGGCAGTCATGGGCACTTATTGACAAGAGTTAACGCCGCGACCAACACCTCGGCGCCCAATAATGACGAGTCCCGCGCCAGTGGTCAGAGAGCCCCACACGAGATGAAACAAGCGCCGCACCTGTCACAGAACGGTCGGCCATTGATGAGACTGCGCTCTGATGCTCCTTGAAGATGGCATTTGTGGATTTATACTTGCTATCTTATTGATAGATCCGGAAAGAGATATTACTTATTCAGCTTTCCTAGTGTATATAGAGCTTGTTGAGCCTGTGTTTATTATTTTCTGGATTGTAATGAATATAGAACTATATATTTTTACAATGTCTACTAATCTATTGAACTCTCTTTTCTATAAGATTAGTATACGGGACTAGCAAAATATTTGTTATATTGCGTTTCTTTGGTAATCTACTGTGAAAGCCTCTAATACAAGTAACATATTTATCTGGTCTTAGAGTAATGTAATACATGTACATACCTATCAAACCCCTTCGATGACGCCCGCATTCCGCCTTTTTTGGAAGCCATTGACCTCGCCTCCATCCACTCCTCACATCTTCCTCACACATCACAACGCCATCATGTCTCGTCTGGTATGCGCTTCACTTGTTGTTCTCATCGTCAAACACGCCCACTAAC
>Ga0265797_10013035_pt1 | contig 10078 bp, 5 predicted proteins | sample P2T30metagenome_FD_192433 | JGI IMG/M metagenome (GOLD analysis project Ga0265797, IMG submission 192433) | Plant litter microbial communities from East Loma Ridge, Irvine, California - P2 T30 | ecosystem: Environmental > Terrestrial > Plant litter > Unclassified | place: USA: California... | reverse complement strand
GACGACGAAGACGAACAGCATTCGACCGAACGACTTGCAAACGACGCACATGAAGCACGAATCTCTTCCCAGTCAAGCGCGGAAGAAGACGAGGAAGATGAAGGCATTGTCAGGCGACCACAAGGCCGTGCCGCGAGGAGGATGCTGAACCTGCAATCACCAAAACCAGCCACCCAGCATGAAAGCGACGAAGACTTGTACTCGGCTACTCCTCAGAACACTACCAGTCTACGGCGTCGACGCGAAGCCTTCGAGCGGGCTGCTTCTGGATCCCCTCTGGCATCTTCACACCAAAAAGGCACGAGCTTGTTCGTCAGCCCAACAAAAACGGCCGTCGACAACAGCGATGCCGAGGATGATCTTCCACGACCCAACAAGCTAGCGGAACTCGTAGCTCAGAAGCGCGCGGAACGCCTTGCACGCGAGAAGGAGAGGGAAAAGCAAAAGAATCGCAAGAGCAAGGGCCAGCAGGACACTGAGCACGCCTCTTCTGATCTTCCTGAGGAGGTGTTTGAAGGATCTCAAGAAGCACCCGTCAACCCCGAAGTCGATCGCATACTCTCTGATGCCGCACGGCCAACCCGCAAAGCGAGCAAGAAAGCCATGATCGAGATGGAGCGCGAGACACAACGACTTGCTCGTCAACAAGCATTGGCTCACCAGATCAAAGTCAAGAAAAAGTTCAGCACTACAGATCTATTCGCGCGCTTCAACTTCCGTCAGCCTCAGCAACAGCAAAGCCAGGTCGAGAAGAACTCCTCGTCAATGCCAAGCAGCGACGGCATTGAACCTTCACCTCGCCGCAAGGAGCTCATGTCTACGCCTCCGTCGAGCCCGCCAACTCCATTGGACAAACAGAGACTGTTGGTTGAAAGAGGTGCTCTCGCGAAAATGGTGCCGGTGAGGGAAGACACCCTTGCCAGTATTGCCACTGAGGATGGAGACGAGGATCTGCCTGATGTGGAGGAAATCATGAAGTCTTCTCAGCACCAAAATGAGCCTGTCGCAGAAGCTGCGCATGCCCCTGCAGAGAAAGGCTCGAAGATCGCGCGCTGGGGCAAGAAGTCTGCTCCTCAGACCTACCGGGATGAAGAGAGCGACGACGACCTGGAGGTTCTGCAGCCTTTGCCGAAGCATCTCCAGGTATTCGACCGCGTTAAACCGGCCAAGAAACAGGAATCTCATTCCAACGCTATCCACACTCTCCGCCACCTCTCGCATATTGGTCAAGTTGACGCAAAGCCGAACAGACCCACGAACGTCAAGCCGTCAATCCACCCGCAAGTTCTGGAGGCACAACTTCGCAAGAAAGCTCGGGAGCAGGCCTTCCAAGCACAACAGGAGCGACTTGCTGAGCTGAAAGCAAAGGGTATCGTTATCCAGACCAGCGAGGAGAAAGAGAAGGAGGCGGAAGAGTTTGAGAATCTGCTGGAGAAGGCCCGCCTGGATGCGCAGGATCTTCGAAAAGCAGAGAAAGCTGCTCGCAAGGCAGCGAAGGGCGAAGGCGACATGGAAGCGAGCGATGACGAAACCGAGGATGAAGATTATTACGACCGCAGCGAAGACGATGATCTTGCAGAGGGCGAGGACGATGCGAACAACGACCTGGTTGATGATGCTGCCGAGGAGAGCGAGGATGATGAAGACGCCGAGGAGATTGCGGATGACGAAGCTGAAGGGGTTGCTGAAGCAGACTTGCAGGTCAAGGCTGCCGAAGCTCCCGATCAAGAGGCAGAAGCAGGAGATGACATGCCCAAGCAGGTTCGCAAGTCGCGGAAATCGCGTGTCATCGCCGACGATGAAGACGACGAGATGGATGACGATGACGATATGCTCGAAGCCGATGAGCATCTAGTCTCTCCCACGGTCCTTCCTGGTACTGCTGACACTGCTGACGAGCAAGATGATCCGTTCGCAGCTTTTGGATTCGGTGCTGCGAAGGCTGATTCCAACGCAATGTCAGCAACACAGGCTTTCAATGCGACGATGCAGGCTCCCTCGCAAGACACACAGGAAGACAGCTTCGACATCTTACGAAATGTCCCGCCACCCAGCAGTTTCATCGCACCACCTACCCTGCCGGACATGGAGTCACAAATCCTGGCAGAAGGCAGTCAAACCCAATTGGCAACCGACCACCATGTCGACGAGAGTCAGGAAGTTCAGCTCGATTGGGAGACCCAAGCTCCCAAAACACCTGGTCCCACACTCGTTCGCAAAGCTAGCGAGCTTACAGAGACACCGGGATGGGAGCCTACGCAGGATCCTGGCCTTCCATCTCCCTGGACTGGCGCTCGACGCGGAACGCTCCAACGAGTGCCCACCATTGTGTCTGCTGCTGAAGACGATCACGAGACGCAAGCAACAGTCGAGCTCCGCGTCAGCGAAAGCCCAGCACCTGAAGTGGCATCAAGACGCGGACGTCTCCAGCAGCGCAAGCGATTGGCAGCGGACGAGAGTGACGAAGAGACCGAGCCATCACTACCGGTAAAGAAGGATGCTTTCAAGGAGATGAAGCGTCAACGCATGAACGATCTCAATGCCAATGATCGCACCGAGGCCGAAGCTGAGATGAAGAGGATGATGGACGACCAGGCCGACGAGTCCGAGGATGAATACGCCGGCCTGGGCGGTGACGACACTGAGATGATCGCCCCGGAGACAGCCGAAGACCAGGAAATGTTTGACGAATCACACATCGACGTGGACGAGCGCGCCATTGCTGCTCACCACGCCGCCCGCGAGCGTGCTGCCGAAGAGGAAGCTACAAAGAAACTCTACAAGGACATCACCACCGGTGCACTAAGACGAAGACAACGCGATGCTTGGGACTTTGACGAAGACGAAGATGACTACCTCGCTCGCAAGCGACAGATGCGTCTGCGTGAAGAGACTCGCAAGCGGAAGTTGCTGCTGCAAGACGAGAACGTCAAAGATTGGGCGGAGAAGGGCAAGCACAGCAAAGGCAAAGAGGCTTTCCTCAAGGCGATCGCTGATGACGATGAACTTGAGGCCGAAGACGCTGTTGACCTGGATGACGACGAGCAGAACACCCAAGATCAGTCAACACAGCAAACCCAGCCAGAGGTTGACGGTGTTCCCTTGCAAGAGATCAGCGGCAACAAGCGACCAGCAGAGGAAGATGGCGAAGCAATTCAGGAGAGACCAGCTGCCAAACAACGCCGTGTCAAGGAGACTGACGCTGCTTTCTCTCGCCCGACGTCGATTGTACAGGTCCGCGAAAGCTTGAGCTTCCTCCTTGATGAGCCAGACCAGATTGTGGTCGGTCCTTCAGCTCTAGAGGACGACTCCGACCTTGAGATCGAGGGCGAGCCGGTCGAGCTTGACACATTGCTCCACGAAAGCGACGACGACGACATCGCCGCTGAAGCTGCTCGCCATAACGACGGCGGCTTCGCGCCCAACCCCAAATCTGTCGAAGATAAGGCTCTGATGCCACCACCCGCACGCCTCTCAGGTCCTCAACGCCGCTCCGCCGCAAAAACCGCCGTCGTCGATCGCCTCAGCCTCAAGCGCGCCAGCAGCAGCTCGACCTCAGCCGACAGCCGCTCCGCATGGTCCACCGGTGGCTCAAGCCAAACGTCCAAGACCCCATCTCTCCTCCGCCGCGCAACAACCAGCCTCGCCACCTCCGGCGCCAACGACCGCGGCGTCACTACTGGCAGTGCCGGTGCTGGTGGCAACGACCGCGGCGTCACCATCGGTGGCGGCGCACGAGTCGGCGGAGGCAACAAGAAGAGCTCGCTTGCGTATCAGGCGAGGGCGGAGGAGAGGCGGAGCATTGTCGAGGCGAGTGCGAGGAGGAGGGCGGAGAACACGGCGAAGATTGCGGAGTTGAGGAGGGCGAATAGTAGTTCTATGAAAGGAATTGGGTTTGGGGGTGGAAGTGGTTTTGAGTAGTCAGTGAACAAGTTTTCCTTGGGAACGTGAGAAATTGATTTTTATGCTACTGGTGAAAATCCATGGCGCATTTCGGGGCTTGTCGATATGGCACATCTTCCCCCTGAGGTGCCGATACCAGTGGTGGAGACTTGCGTACCGGATGTCGTTACACTCTTCGAAACCCTGTTAGCCCGTATCAATGTGGAAGACTGGACACTCATTCCAAATTTGCTATTGCCGGGATCAGGGGCCACTATATCACAAGGTGCTGGACTCCCAGAGACGTTCTTGTGGCCGGAATACATCAAGCGAATGCAGGCCGAGGCCGAGAGTGGTTATGTCCCTAAGAAGAAGCTGCTCAATTGCGAGGCCCAACGTTGCGGTGACCTAGCCTTTGTGTGGGCACCATTTGCACTTACCACTGGCGATGTCGAATGTGCCCAAGGAATCAATGTGTGTTCATTCAGGCTGGAGAACGGACAATGGCTTGTGAGCGGTCTCCAAGAGACGATATCATCCAAGTGTTGAATAGATTTAGTCAAGAAAAAATGTCACAACAACATCGAAATATTCCCCTAGCGTCGACGAGGGCACCATCCTCACTCGAGCTACCCCGTGAGCAAAATCCTCTACCGCGTCGCGTCCGCTGTGTGCCCCTAGCTCTCATGACACTGTGAACCTAGCCCCAAACATCCAGCAGCTTATTGATACTGTAGCAGCATTGTTCACACCTTTAGACGCGCCCAATGGCTTATAAACTTCCTCCCCGATGCCCATCCTGCGCGCCTTCCTCCGCGAAGCGAAGGCTTCGCTCACTGACAACACACCCGACCACAAAGGTGATCTTCCGAGAGGCTCAGGCAGTCCACGAAGCTGTCAGGGGCTCAGCCACGCCGCCGACCTGGTCATCCACCACCGATGTCTAACTAGTTGTTTTACACGAGAATAGGGTCTGGACCTACAGCCAGTCCAATGGAGGTTTCCATTTGCATCCTCCACCATTCGACCCCCGTGCGATTGCTCATGAACTTAATGTATCCGAGAGGCTCTGTATTCGCAGCTCTGAAGACATCGTTGTTTGTCGACAAGCTGGTCCGCACTGAGGGCGCACCACGTGCAGCGATGGGCTTCTGCCACTCGTCGCTGAGGAGGAATGCTGAGAGCAGCTTGGCGCTCTCGGGCATTTTTGTTGACGAGAAGATGGCGCCTTGCTGAGCCCAGGTCATGAAGCGGTCGGGAAGCCGGGGTTGTTGGACTTTGAGGAAAGATGTCGATGGGGTGAAACCACCGAGACCGGAGAACGACAGAATGACGCTCCCGCTGGCGGACTCGTGGTCGTCGATGATTGCTGTTGTAGCGGCTGTCGCTCCACGGACCCATCGGACATTTTGGAGCAAGAGCTTATCAAGCCAGGCGAAGCCATGCTGCTCGATGATGAGCTTGAATTGGTACAAAACGCCGTCGTCATCGTTGGGGTAGGTCAAGGCCACCTTATCCTTCCAGAACGGATCGAGAACATCAGCGTAAGATGAGGGGACTTTGTCGGGCGAAACCTTTTCTGAATCATAGTAGAATGGGCCGAATTGATCTGGAAAAGTATTAGAAAGACTGCATCGGCGACGTTGAGGTTCGACTTACTGAATCCAACTGGCACGTAAGCTCCATCTTTGTCCTTGATGGTGTGATTGACATCTTCGAAGTGCGGAGGCTTGTACTCCAGAAGCTTGCCCTCGGTTTTCCACCTTGGAAAGTCGTGCACAGTTTGCAGCATGGCGTAGTCGATGAAAGGTTCTCCCTCAATGTAGCTACGGTCTATTTTCGAGTCTGCGTACTTGGAAAGCTCGGCAGTGATGTTGATCTCTACCTTGGGAAACAGTTGCTTGAATGCGGTGAGAAGGGGCGTAGCAGCTGCTTGGGCTTTTCTGGATATCAGCATTGAGGTCTAGAAGAAATATCAACCAGTTCGACTTACAGCTTCCACCAAAGTAGACGTTAAGAGTGCCATCTTCGTGTTGGGCGGCCTGATATATCTCATCGAGCGTGCGAGTGTCGACAGGAACTGCGAATGCCAGGTGGGAAGAGGCGAGAAGCGCGCATGTCAGGATCGTGTGTTTCAACATGACACCGATGTGATGCGTTGCAGCTTTGGATTGAAGTAGCGAAGAATCAGGGAGGTTTGACCGGGTCGACTGTTTTGTACCACCGCACTAGGATTCATTTGAGCGTTCGATGTACAATTCCGGATATCTCGCGGAGTTATGCAGATCCGTTCAGCACGTTTCAACCGTTCAACGGCTTTCAGATATCAACGCCCTGAAGACAAGTCAAAGCTTGCTTCAAAGGCAAGTTGTTGTGGGTCAAGATTTGATCGAGCACATCTGGCCAATGGTACTGTGCAGCCATGCAACGCGGGTAAATAATATCTGAGGACTTTTCCTGAGTTTCGGTGTCGCCGAGATGCATACAAGGGAGCTGTGGAGGTCGCGCCTCGAAAGTTTACTTTGAGTATGATACGGATTTTGCACTCTTGCTAGGCGATAATCATATCGACCGGAAAGGAATCACAGGCGTTGCAATCAAGCTTTAGCTTTATGTGCAAGCCGAAAGTGTGTTTGGCTTTGCTGATGACAATAGTTGCGAGCCTCGGGATTTTGAAGTGCCGCTCGTATTGGACGGGATTTCGAACCCTCGTTGCGCAGGATCGCGAAAGCAATGACTAGGTCTGATCGAAGTGGCATCCGATTGAATGCGTATAGACTGGTCGCTTCGGCATTCTCAGGCACAGGCTTAAGTGAAATATGCTGTCAAGTGTTCATCCGCCTGAGTCGAAGAACTCGGACTCTGTATTGACTGTACAAACCTTACTAATACTCTGAGATGTAGGCGGTTCAGGGTTTGAGTCACAGTCAAATTGTAACATCTCAGGTATATACAACATACTCCTACTCTTATTCATCACCCTCCCTTTCAGCCGTGACTTTGATCGGAACGCCAAAGGCGAAGAAAAAGAATACTTTCGCGCCTGCTGAAAGGTACTTCATGTTGTCTTTCGGCTCTGTCTGTCATTCCCCAGAGCATGTTAGCAACCATACCATATCTGGCGAGCAATCACAAAGCAGGAGGGGAACGCCTAGACCGGCATATAAACGGCTTACTGCGATGGATGTCTCATCGATCTCGATAAGGTAGTCCGGTTGGTCGTTCGTGCAGATGGCTCCGATCTTCTTCACTGGGTCCCATTCTTCGAGGACTCCTTCTCTGATCGTGTCGTCCATGGTGCGGTTTTGTAGATCCGCGAGGTGTCGGAAAGAGAATGCGAGACTTCAAGCGAGGCTGTAGGGCTTTGTGGACTGGGACGACGGAAGCATGTGTGCAAGGCGAACCACGGAGTCCTTATGGAACGTGGCGTGGCATGTTTTGTTCGCATTGTAGACCGCCACTCACACCACCTGTTCGGCCGCTGCGTTTGCGCGCATTATCACCTCCGAGATATACATACATGTGTCAAAGACAAGCGCGGAGAGCAGCATGCATAATAGCAGAATGGCAAGCGTGCCTGTATGGGGCGTTAGAGCGCGGCATGGGTGGAGACAAGCAGATCTGCACGATCTACCAGAGGTGCGACTGTGATCCTACGGCAGCGCGGTCCGCGTGAGTCAGCTGTAGGACTCCACATGTGCATCCTTGCGCCTGTTGCCTTGAATTCTGAAAGACGCCGGTTGTCTGCTGCTGCTACATACTGACCTTTGAAACATCTCGCATGGCATTTCCGCAGCCATGCCTGACCAACATCTTGAGGAGGTTGAGCCTGGTGAGTGATACGGCGGCCGACTGCGAGCTGGGTATGATCCGGTCGCAGAAAAGAGAGCTGGAAGTACGATCAAAGTCGGGCCAGATACTTATCGCCACTCACAGCTCAGATCGAGTCCAATTGTGATGAAACTATCGATTCTTTTGACGACATGAATCTCAAAGAAGAGCTCGTCCGTGGAATCTACAATCACGGCTTCGAGCGCCCATCTGCCGTGCAGCAGCGCGTTATTGGACCAGTGATGGAAGGTGAGCGCTATAATGGCAGCGGCAAGCAGTCTGCACATACATCAGTAGGCTGACAAGATGATTGAAGGTCGTGATCTTGTAGTGGAGGCTCCATTCACTACAGGCAAGACTGATGCGCTCTGCATTTCGGCTCTCGAAACCATCGATGCTGATATCAAGACTTGTCAGGCCTTGATTGTCACATCCGCCTTCTCTGAGGCAAAGAAGATTCTCAATTCTATTATGGACATCTGCCAGTTCATGCAGCTGGACCGTCCTGCTATGATTGGAAGACGCAAAATGGAAGAAGACATTCCTGCATTGCGCGACGGCCAGCAGTTCGTCGTTGGCACGCCTCGCCGCGTTCTCGAGCTGATCCAACTTGGTGCGATCAAGATTGGCAGCGCAAGACTGCTCGTTCTCGATGACGCCGATGAGATGATTGCACGTGACTTCTCTGAGGACATCCTCGCAATCCGCAAGCAAATGCCACACAACACGCAAGGCGCTGTTCTCTCAACCACGATGCCACAAGACGTGCTGGAGATTGCGAACAAGTTACTGCGTGATCCCCTGCATATCATTGTCAGCAAGTGTGGACGTCCCCTTCATAGCGTCAAGCAGGCATACATGGGTGTCGAGAAAGACGACTGGAAGCTTGACATCCTGTCGCATCTCAGTGACATTTTCGGGGTCGCACAAGCAGTCGTCTTCTGCAATACTCGCAGAACAGTCGAATGGCTTTCTGGAGAGTTTGCCAGTCGCGGTATCACCACCTCTGCTGTGCATGCTGACATGGCTGCGACCGATCGCGCTGGTCTTCTGCAAGATTTTCGATCTGGCTCTTCTGCCACTCTACTTGCTACCAACATGCTTGCGCGAGGAATTGAGGTGCAATCTGCATCACTGATCATCAACTACGACATGCCTGCTAAGCCTGAGGACTACTTCCATCGCACGAGTTCTGGCAGCCGCTTTGCTCAGGGATGCAGGACTGTTAATCTGATAACCCCTACTGAGGTGTACAAAGTCCATAACATCGAGCATTTCTACAATACTAAGATTGAGGAGGTGCCAATTCCTCTTCCGCTATGTCCCTGGTTGTCTGCTGGATGATTCTTTTGTTCGACAGCTGCACTAAACCGAACGGCTTGATCCGATCCTCTTGTTACATACCCTAGCCTTATTTCAGGATCTGAGTATACCAAACTTGCGCTGGTGACTGCTTTCGCTTGAGCTGCTGTAAACGTGTCAGCTTGACGTTCGCCAAGTTATCTTGACAAGAAGATGACTCGGACATGATCTCCGGGTCGTGCCTTGTGCTGCAGGGTGCAGTCGCCGTCTATTCTTTGCTTGACGATTGCTTTACGTCGCGCGCGTGCACCTTGGTCGCGACCGTTGCGTGAAAAATCCCCAGGATCTAGCGCGGGAAAATTGGAGGGTGCTAGGGCTAGAGCACGGCCAAACCTCGACCTGTTTCATCCTGTTGGAACATAACTCTAACTTAACCCCAGCAGTAGTCTTCACGATTGTGCTTTCGCAAGGTTTGTAAACATTGATCATACTTGCTTTGTTTAGGTGATAACGCGGCCAAAAGGAAATTTCGAAAGCTTCGATGCGTTCAAGCGAGCTGTGGCGTTAATTGTGAGACTAAAACGGCGTTCAGGCAGCCCATGTTGTATGGCTTAGCAGACTCATATCGAAGACTTACTGGATACCAATACTTCAAAAGGATCGACGCTCAAAAGAATCGACCCCATGTTCTCCCGCTTCAGCCAATCACAGTCGAGTGCTCGGCCCTCGAAACCCACTAGACCTTTTCTGGCCAGCGCGTCGTTCTTCGTGTCTCACTCGCGCCGTTCGTCCCGTGGAAGGGCTCGAATGCCATCAGTGCAACTTTGACAACATATTGCAGGAATGGTGGGTAAGAGCACTAACCCGTTGGATCTTTTCCACTTATTACTGGAACAACGAATTCTAGTTTGTCGACCATGCAAGGCCGGGGTTACACCACGACACCTTGTAACCCACATTCGAGCACACCACCGAGGGCTACACTCTGAATTCCAAACAAAACAATCTGCAATCGAATGGGTCCAAGATCGTCTTCTACTGTCGCTGCCGTGTGCGCTCCTGG
>Ga0265797_10013032_pt1 | contig 10079 bp, 12 predicted proteins | sample P2T30metagenome_FD_192433 | JGI IMG/M metagenome (GOLD analysis project Ga0265797, IMG submission 192433) | Plant litter microbial communities from East Loma Ridge, Irvine, California - P2 T30 | ecosystem: Environmental > Terrestrial > Plant litter > Unclassified | place: USA: California... | reverse complement strand
GGCTTTGGGAGGATCAGGCCGAGCTGGAAGCGGAGACCTGGGAGGAGGTCGACGAGGATGTCGTTCAGGAGGATGAGGTGATTCAGAGGGATGATAGCGACGGAGATGATGATGAGGTCGACGAGGAAGCATTGAGATGTTCGCCTGTAACCGTCATCTATGGGCATGCCGCTGGACGAGGACTGGATATCAAGCCTTTCAGCAAGGGTATCGATACAGGATGTGTGGTGAGTGCAGATCACCGAGATGTGAAACCGTATATTGACGACCAGTACGGCAAGAAGCTCACAGCCCTCATCTTGGGCGATCATGGCGGAAAGGGCAAGTCTGTCCGGGTGGGCGATGAGCGTGGTGTGCTAGTCAGTGAGTCATGTAAGGAGCATGGATACTAGATGGTGGGATACTGTAACAACAATGTAGCCTTAGTAAATGCATCACACGTATGCGGCACCAACTCAAAGCTTTCCTGCGGCCTTGTTCTTTCTCTCCTCCTCCTTCTTCCGCCTAGCTTCCTTCTTTTCCTCCTTGAGCCTCTTCTTTTCCAACTCAGCCTCGCTGACCTTGACTTTCTTCTCCTTCATGATCTCGCTCTTTGCCTGCCAGTAGATGACATCGGTTGTTTTTGTCGTCTCCCTCTCCCTCCATGTCACTCCAAGTTCCTGCATCCCTTCCTCGAAGAACCTGATCATCTCCTCCTTCCTTGCCTGACTGACTTCTGCTGGTGATCCAGAAGCTTTAGGCGCAAACACCAAGTTCACCCTATCTCCCCTTTCCAAGAACCCCTTGGCGATATCCAGCTTATGTTGCAAATCGCCATCAGCACTAGCCCAGCTAATCTGAACCTCCTTCTCCTCAAATGCAGTCTTTCGATTCATTTTCAATTTGATTTCGAGCAACTTTGCCTTTTCAGCCTCAACGGCCAAATCAACAAGCTTGACGACTGGAGGTGAATCCGAAACGAGTCGAAGTTCATGGGTTGTCTTGTCATATCGAATAGACTGAAGTGGTGCGGGGTCACGTAGAGTGTTCGTCTCGGGGTCGACAAGCTGGACGATACGATGAGGGATTCTGTTGCCCGTAGCGAAGGTGGGAGGAGGAGGTGCTTGGACATGTTTGGGGTTTGGACGGACGAGGCGAATTGGAGTCGAGCTAATTGTTCGAGTTGTAGATGGTCCGGCCGCGGCATTGTATGCGGTATGTCGGCATAGCTTGGAGCTATTCGGACCTACAAAGGGACGCAGTATAGTGGGAATGGCTCTCGACATGGCAGGGGTATATGTCAAGTGTAGGACATAGGATATAATCCGAGTAGATTGAATGAATAGAACACCCGTTCCTGAGTTACCTCATACCCGCTGCTCAAACACCTCTTGTCACAACATTCAACACCTTAATACATCAACTTCTACCTTGTTGCACCCATCCCACTCGCTCAGAATATCTAGGAAGGGACGTCCAAAGCACTTCACTGAAGCACCAAGTCTCAGCACCTCAAAGGGACCGTTACCGAGTGAACCGTATCATACCCCTAAACTGGTGTCAACCGATACTTGCACCACATAGACCAATAACGCTTTCTTGAGCCTTCGATATATCAAGCTCCAGCACAAAAGTCTCTCGTTTTATGTGGTGACACAGGACCCGTGATCATGGAGTACAACGAGAACGAAAGACGTCAGGGCGACGGGCAGAGTCCAGACCGTGATGAATCCGACCAACATACACCAATGAGGGCGTACTGTGAGTCATGTTGTCAACCTCAGACGACTATGTGTGCTGATATTCAGCACAAGATAACGGCCAAACCTCTCCACCTTCTCGACCCGATATGTTACACACCTCATCCTCAGCATCGCAAAGCACCGGTGCAAGTCAACAGATGGCCGGCTTGAGCCTACAGAGCAGCAACGCGTCTAATCACATGACGCAGCCTTACGACCAGCGTCCTAGCTTATCCGATACGAGGCGCGTCTCTTCTGGTATAGGAGGTAGCAACTTTGGCCAGGGTATTTATCGGGAAAAGGAGGATGCTGTACCGGTTGGATTTGACGAGGGGATCCTGAGGGGCTTGTGCGACATGGACGTAAGTCATGACGAGCGTGATATAGAGGGGTGAGCTGATGAATAGGGATCGATGAACTTGCTAGTGGACAGGATAAAGCAAGGAATCGCGTCATGCAAGGTGAGTCACCTGGATGAGCGGAGCTCATGATCAGCAAGTAGCTATTTTCTTCAGGTCGCGGGCCGACATTGAAGAGAAATACGCGAGATCCATCACAGAGCTCGTGCGGACAACAAGTGATGTATACGGTCGAGCGGACTGCAAGGCGGGGTGAGTAGACCTTGGTCAGAATAGGAGATGTGCTAAAGATCAGCACATTCGTCGCATCCTATCAGCAGTCTCTGAAAATTCAGGAGCAGCTCTCTCAGAACCGTATACGCTTCGCTACGAGGTTGAACGAGATGTGTGACGAGATGCTAGGTCTCGCAAGGGAGGGCGAAAGGCAGCGAAAGATGGTACGTTCTATCACCTATCACCTGCTTCTTAGCTGATTCGCAGCATAAAGAGAACGGTCAACGATATCAGACTACATTACAGGAAAGTGATGCGATCATGGAAAAGGTGAGTCATGCCAATTGCAGTCAAATGGACGAATCTGACTGGCAGTGTAAAGCCCGATTTGATGGAGCGGCAGAAGAGCTCGAACGACTACTAGTTTCCAAAGAAGGGGAAAGCTTCAAAGACGCCGGAATGAGGAATGCAGTTCACAACGGTGCTTCTGGCTCAGGCAATTCAGGAGGTGGAAAGAGGGCACTTGGGAAAGCGATGAAGACGGGTGGAATGCTATTCAAGGGTAAAGGAGCTGGGTCAATCCAAAAGCAAGAAGACGATATTCGGTCTCGACTCGGTACTGCCAACGACGCTTTCAGAAAGTCGGTACAGGATTATCAGACTTTGAGGCAGGAATACTTCAACTTCCAGCTACCAAAGATCTTGAGGGTATATGGGTTTGCTGTTCCGCAAGGCAGATGGCTGATCATTAGCTGTTGAAAGAGGTCGCAGATGAGGTTGATTTGGGAACTCAGTACCATTTGACCAGATTCGCATTCCTCTACGAGTCAACGGTGGTCAATGATGGTACCACTCTCAACCCCATGGGCGCTCCGGATGAGGGTGAGTCTTCCTCCGCATACTCAGAGATATGATCTGACATTGTAGGGCCAGGCTTGAAGGCTATCTTCGAAGCTATCGACAACCGCACCGATTTCAAGTCATATATGCAAAATTACGCTGTTGCGCGAGGATCCTTGAAAGGTCCAAGACGTGACGGACCATACGACGAGGGCTTCGTAAGTCCATCAAGACAACTTGTTCTTCCCGGGCTGATATCAGCTACCACCTCTACCTCCTCATGTGCAGAAATCTATCGATCACTCTGACTCGCAATCGGTCCAATCTGGATCTACCGAGCTCTATACAAACCCTTCGCAAGCTCCGTCGTATGGACAGCCAAGCTCCAATCCCTCGCCAGCAGAAACTCCAGATACCACTTACACGGTTCTGGGTATCCCTGCTTCCACCGGACATACCTTTGGTGTTGATCTGGGCGCACAGCTCGAGAGGGATAAGGTGGAAGTCCCAAGAGTACTGGAGAAATGCGCAGAGGCTATTGAAATGTTTGGTGAGTTCGAAGCAATCTCTTTCGAGGACATGCACTGATTTCAGGTATTGAGAATACTGGTATTTATCGTTTATCTGGTACAACGAGTCGAGTACAGGCTCTCAAGCATGCTTTGGATTCTAGTACGTCTATTCACTAAGTGAGATATCGGGCTAATGATAGATGTCGAGGCTGTCGATGTTCAGTCTCCAGAGTGGAGTAGCGATATCAATGTTGTCTCTGGAGCCCTCAAATTGTGGTTCCGAGAGCTGCCTGAGCCGGTCTTGACGTTTGGTCTTTATGATGCGTTTATCGAAGCTGCCCGTAGGTATCATACCGTACCCGCGTGAACGCAGCTGAACTGTAGGCTACGATAATGATCGTCTTCGATATATCCGATTGCATGGCCAAGTTAATAATCTCCCTGATCCTAATTACGCGACTCTCAAATATTTCATGGGTCATCTAAACAAGTGAGTTTACTGCTTCAGTCAAGCTGACGATCAGAATTCAGCTGCTGTCTGCAACGAATTCAATGTCGATATCTAATTTGTCTATCGTGTTCGGCCCAACATTACTAGGTGCACCACCAGAGATGGGTGGACTTAATCTCGAACACATGAGCTTCCAGTGCAAGGTGTGTTCATCCTTTTAGCCAAGATTCTTAGCCAAGATTCCCAGCTGATCAATAGGCAATCGAGACGATATTGAAATACTACGACGAGATCTTTGTAGATGAAGACGACGGTTCTGGAGAGCAGGAGGGGGATGACGCTGCGAAACAATGGGATGACGCCGTTGCGGGTTACAGTCCGAACGATGGCTCAGTTCAGAGCTCAACTGGTCCACAACCTAGTTCTCAGGTGCCAGCATCGTGAAAGTCATTGTGTATGTAGTGTTGTCTATGCTGTACCACTAGAGAATGCAAACTTCGGTCATATCACGTGTTATGCCCTTTGGTGGCCGGTTGAAATGACCGGCTACGTATTGGTCAGAACAGCCTTCTTAGACTCGTCAGCTCATCTTCATTACACCTGCTATCATTCTTCCAACACTATGGTCTCTACGATCGAAGGTGTCATTTATGGTGGATCAGTCCTATTGTCTACCTTAGCAGGAGGACTAGGACTCCACGTCTTATCCCGAGTACCGGGCCTGGACGGCTTGAATGATCTCTCGACCGCTAGCTACGCTTTATACTCTACCCTGACCGGGCTGGGACTCTTGGTCGCTGTGATATTATATCGATGGCCTTATATGGAGAGTGCACTTACGTTCGGCCAGATCAAAGGTCAGTCATTCCACATGCAGTTGATAAAGATGACGCTAATTTACAGGTCCCGTGCCCGACGACTTCCTTTGGGGATCCCTAAGAGCCATCATCAATGCCGGTCCTCTCGAGCTTCACATGAAATGGATCAAGCAATACGGTCATACCTTTCGATACCGAATCCTAGGAGGTGGTTGGCGATTCTTCACCGCCGATCCCGTCGCTCTTTCTTATATTTTAAATCACCCCGACACTTTCCCCAAACCGGAACTTACTCGTCAGCAAATGGAGCAATTCCTTGGGAACGGAGTCTTGATTGCCGAAGGAGCAGACCATAGGCGACAGCGAAAGATCTTGAACCCCTCATTCTCCCAGGCGGCAGTTAGGGAGATGGTCCCGATGTTCTTCGATAAAGCGTACGAACTCAAGGATACTTTGATCACTTTAATTAACGATACATCTATCGAAACTTCGCCTACCCCCGCTGTCAAGGGTGATGTCGTCCCCGGAGCCAGGAAGATTGATGTCATGCGATACCTCGCTCAGGCGACTTTGGATGTTATTGGACTTGCTGGATTCAATTACGATTTCAGGTCAATGTCGTTGACTGAGGGCCCAAATGAATTGGCAGAGGCTTATAGGAGTATGTTTCAGGCTACTCAGTCAATTGATACGTTCGCAATCGCCCAGGCATTCATCAAGCCCCTCAGATATCTGGTGAGCTAGTTCAATGGTCTCGGGAGATGTCGGCTGATTATCAGCCATCAAAGAGAACCAGGAAGATCATAGAAAGCCGAACGGTCACAGAGAAGATTGGTCGAGTCAGTCTATCTTTTTCACATGGGCGTAGAATGCTGGCTGACATTTTAGCGATTGATCAACGAAAAGAAACACGCGATTCAGACTGCTCACTCTGACGGCTTAGAGAAAGCAGATGATATCGGGAAAGATCTGCTCTCCATCCTCAGTACGTCCCTTCTGAGCGACTCGATATGAGCTTATACTAGTCCGAGCTAATATGGCGACCGACCTTCGAGCCGACCAGCGAATGAGTGACGACGAGGTCATGGCCCAGATTACTACCTTCGTCAGTCTCGTCTCATTGACCGTCAGATGGGGCTGATAATAGATGTTGGCTGGAAACGAAACTTCCTCCACCGCCCTGACTTGGACTCTGTACGCTCTGGCTCAGAATCCAGCGTCACAGGATAAACTCCGAGAAGAGCTTATGGCTGTCGAAGATGAACGACCAAGCATGTAAGTCGCCCCCTCTGAGAAGTGAACGGAGCTGATGAGAAAGGGAAGATCTGGCTGCTCTACCTTACCTCGACGCTGTCATTCGAGAAGTACTACGTTTATGGTCACCCGCACCTAATACTATTCGAAAAGCAAACGAAGCCGTCGTCATTCCCCTTGGAACCCCAATTGAGGGTAAGGATGGAAAGATGATCGATTCAATCAAACTAAACAAAGGAACTCAATTGTTCATTCGTATGCCCCCATCCCCGTCCCAACACTCGGAGCTGACATGCAGCGATCTTGGCAGTAAATCAGTCACCTGCAATCTGGGGCTCAGATGCCGAGATATACAATCCCGAACGATACTTCTCTGCCGGTATCGAAAAGACGAAGCAAATGCCAGGTATTTGGGGCAATCTCCTTACTTTCCTAGGAGGGACAAGGAATTGTATTGGTTACCGATTCGCTCTAGCGGAAATCAGAGCAATCTTATTTGTCTTGATTAGGAATTTCAAGTTTGAGGAGTTGGCCAGTAAACCCGAGATTGAAAAGAAGGCCAAGTAAGTCATGTTCAACTCGAGTGAAGTTTTAGCTAATATGGTAGCGTGGTCATGAGACCTAGGGTCAAGACTGAGCAAGAGGCGGGATTGCAGATGCCCCTGCTGGTCAGGCCTTTGGCAGCGTGAGAGCGATGAAGGCGTTGATGCCTGTGTAATATGATATTCTTTGACCTAGTATCCGTATGAATGTCATGACGACCGCCTGAGTTTCGCATCCAGCAGTACTCATCGAAGCTATCTGACATTGTCCATCAACGAGATTGTAAACAGGATGCATGACTACCAGAGCCCCAACCTAAATATAAACACCAAAACAAAGTGAGGTCGATGTAGAATGTGTAACAGAAAATGGGAATCCCAAACCGACAGCCTCAAAGCCTAGCTATCAAAGCCAAGGCAGATGAAGAGTCCTACAATCGGAAAGCAGCTCGTCGAGATCTTCTACTGACATGCCCAGCTGTCCTGGTGTGGTGGACCCTGTGGCCTTTCCTTCTATGCTTATCAGCTGACATAAGATAGGAGAGCGGAGGGGAACATACCGACAAGTCTTTCCTTCTGGTGAGGCTGCGAGCCCTGCGGTCTGCATCGTAGCGACGGTGGGGACTACCATAGAGCTGGCAGACTCAGAGGTAGATGATCCAGCCTCGATCTCGGCTTCGGTAGACGCTGGGATGGTGGAAGGAGATGCGACAGGGGTAGTAGTGACTTGGTGGGATGAGGTCGCTTCGGACGAAACTACGACAGGAGCTGCAGCAGCATTGGAGACAGCTGGCTGGGAGGCGGACGTTACTACCTCAACAGAAGAGGCGGAGGGTGCAGCGAGGGCGGATGAAGCTGCTGAGGACGCGGCAGAAATGACGGCTTCGGGCATGGAGGTCGATGGCGAGGCTGACTGCGAAGATAGAGCTACACTTGCGGGAGCGGACGATACTTGAGCAGAGGGCGACGCTGATGAGCTAGCAGCGGAAGAGGCCGCACTGGATACAGCTTCGGATGCAGCTTCGACTGGTGCAGCTATTAATCAGCTCGATCCCACCAGTGAAGGAGACGTACAACCCTGATCACCTCCACCACCTAGTAACAAGTCCTGTACGGTTGATACCCTCAATTTATCTTGATTGGATCCATCCGTTCCCCATGGGACGAGGAATGATTGAGATGGGTCTCCAATAGAAGGAGCAAAAGTGTGTTTGAGCGTCTCGGCGTCGACTGTCGAATTCATTCCCGTAAAGACAATTGGGATGTGGCTTCGTTCCTGTGCGTCAGCTTCCTAGCGCCAATATTGAGGGTCGTGGAAGGCTTACGAGTAAATCAGCAAAGTATACATTTGGGTAAACGAATTCTGGCTCGGCGGGAGGGTTTGCGCATCCTGGTTTGCTCTCTACACTCTTGGGCCAAGCGGGATTACATCCAGGCAGAGAAGCGATTGGTCGAGCAAACCCAACGTCCCTGTTATCAGCGATATCTAACAAAGTACGTATCTAGAAACTCACTCGTTAGGGATCTTGCCCTCATATCGACATTCTCGAGACTTTGAGGTGCTTACACTAGGAGCAAGGGGTGCGCAAGCGTCTAGATTATCTCCTGGTCCTTGCCCGAATCCACCACACTGCTTGATTGTGTTTGCCAGTGTTGATGGTACCCACTATCTATCAGCTCTGACCTGGTGTACTGAGACGGACTCACGCCAGCGTGGAAATCAGCGTGGTAGGAAGGTCCCCATTCATCTCCATTGGACAAAACGTATTTGGTTCCTTCCTCCCATACTTGCCCTCCGGTAGGGTAGTAGTTGGTCTACGTGTCAGCTTGATCAACGAGCATCAGTATCAGCTTACCTCGTAGAATATAGTAGGGTACTTGATTGGGTGGCTGAAGGTTAGCATCGCCCAAGAACTTGGGGAAATGACTTACGAAGGAGGACATTTGTCGTAATTAGCATCATCGAATGGTAGCGAACCTCCTCCAAGTTGTTTGAGAGGCCAAGCCATGTGCGAACTATCGATCAGCTCCGAGACAAACTGAACTCGGCAGCTTACAAGTGGTCATCAGACGAAATGGATCCATCTGCTAATCCGCAACTTGGGAAAAATATGCCCAAAGAGATACCACCACATTTCTTCCCTTGAGGAAGTTCACCAGTCCTTTCTCCTCCATCACAAGAGATCTTGACACCGAATGCTTTCTTACTGCTTGGATCTCTATCGGGATCGCCAGTGACCATATGAAGACCTGGTGGGAATGGCTTGACTTCGTCACCTTTCATGAAATAGTAGATTCTTTGATGTCCGATCATGGGTTGATAGGTACCGTTGGGGAATTGCCAGTAGAGTTGGCTGACCTCAGCCATTATCAGCAGGGTGGAAAAGAGAACTCACGGAGCCCAGTAATTAGACTTGTCGTCTCCAACCTCGGCTGAGGAGCATGATGCTCCGATCTGATCAGCGGGACTGGTCAGGTCGGCTGTGGGCGATGATTAAAGTGGAAGGGTATTGAGTGATGGTCAGGAAAATGGAAGGTAGGGACGATTGAAAGATTGGCAGGGGTGTAAAGGGATTGAATGGATCATCGATGATATTGATGAGAGAAGGCAATGTCAGCCATGGCATGATGCGATGGACTAGTGAACTCACGACCAAATCCAGATCCTCCACAGACATTATGTACGTGTTTAGCCACTTTACCAGGATTAACAATAGGATCGATTCGAGCAACAGCGATAGAAGTACATTGGCTCATGACGAAGAAATCTTCTCCAGCGAGAGTAGTGGTGAGGGCAACGAGTTGCGCGACAGCGCCGAGGAGTAAAGTGAATTTCATCGTGATTGTCGCTCGTGATTTGTTCGTGACGTGTTCGTGACTGGACCAGCCAGTTGTCTAGACGCGTAAAGAAGATGAAAGAGTGAAGAGGCCGTGCGGGCGTGATGATCGCAGGTGCAGGAGAGACACTCTGCTTTAGGATAGTTGGTGGAGAAAAGAATGGAAAAGGAATGACTGTAGTGAGTAGTATCTTGATGTAGTATTGTTATTATATATAGCTGTCTGAGGTTGAAAGAGCGACACGTAGGAATGGTTCAAACAACATACGACGGGGTTACAAGGGAGGGTCAAAGCGTGGGATTCGGCGTGAGAAAAGGGGAGTACACAGAATAAAGGGGTAAGCACACACGTTTCACTCTTGGGGTAATGCTTGGTCATCTTCCTTTCATCCGCAGCAGTAGTATCCGACATGTGTTATGGTTCCCATCCCGTGGTACTTGACTCCAACACGATCCAGTTTCCGACTAGTAGAATAGAGTTTGACACGAGATCTGAATTGTTGCTTGGTCGCGTCGTTCGTGGTCAAGGTTG
>Ga0265797_10013031_pt1 | contig 10079 bp, 3 predicted proteins | sample P2T30metagenome_FD_192433 | JGI IMG/M metagenome (GOLD analysis project Ga0265797, IMG submission 192433) | Plant litter microbial communities from East Loma Ridge, Irvine, California - P2 T30 | ecosystem: Environmental > Terrestrial > Plant litter > Unclassified | place: USA: California... | reverse complement strand
AGAGTTTCGGCGGTGGGGCGGTCGGCGGGGTCGCTGCGATATATGTTAGAGTCTTTTTCCCGGATGGTGGAATGGAGGGGAGGGGAGGGGGATACGAGACTTACATGGTAAAGCAATCATACATAAAACTCAACGCCGCCGGCCCAACGACGGTGCTAACGTCTTCGGGGATCGGCGGCGCCTGGTTGAGGGAACCGAGCTTGTAGATTGCACCTATGGCTTCTTCTTTGCTCCAGGGTCTGCGGCCGGCGAACATTTCCAGGACGACGCAGCCGAGCGACCAGATGTCGACTTTGGCGCTGTAGCCCTGGTTGTAGACCTGGGTGGCGTCCATGTTCGAGCCGGTAGAAGGGATGTTTTGGGCTTGGCTTTGCGCGCGGATGACTTCGGGGGCCATCCAGAAGACGGAGCCTTGCATGCTGTTTGTGATGTCGTTGATGTAGGGGTCGGCGGAGCGTTTTGAGATGCCGAAGTCGGAGATTTTGCAGGTTCCGTCGAGGTCGAGGAGGATGTTGTCGGCTTTCAGGTCGCGGTGCAAGATACCTTCGCGATGGAGGTATGCGAGACCGCAGAGGGTCTGGCGGGTGAGTGAAGACACGACTGCTTCTTCGAATTTGCCGTGCTTGCGTAGACATGAGCCGACACTGCCACCAGAGATGTACTCGAGGAAGATGGAGATGCTGAACTCCTTCTTCTCGCAACCGAGATATTGCACGATGTTGACATGGTCGAGATGCTGCATGGTGTCGATCTCGAGGTCAAGAGCTTTGACCATCTCGCGAATCTTGGATGGATCGGTGTTGGGCCCCTTGTGATTCACTTCCACCTGCTTCACAGCAAGGAGTTCACCAGTCGTAGTGTTCATACCGAGGTAGACACGGCCAAAGGTACCCTTGCCGATCAGTTGACCACGCATCCATTTGAAGGTTGGCTGACGCTCTGGTTGATGCTTTGAGCTAGACATCGGCAATGAATCCTGTGGGATGGTCTCGAGGTTGATCAACCTGCTTCCACGGTTTGGCTTGACCTGCTCGATACGGGCGCCGAACATCTTGGTGCTCTTGCGTCGCTGCATGTCACCTCCAGCGCGCAGAGTGTTCACTCGGCTGAGCAATGGATTCTGCATCTGACCTGCGCCACTTGCTCTGCTAGAACCAAAGGAAGAAGTAGACTGATGCTGATAGCCGCCTTCAAGCTGGTATGCTCCTTTGACCACGTCACGGATACTCTTTGTGCGGCCCAAACCGCCGCTCTTGCGAATGCTTCGTTGAGCAACAGATGGATATTGGTCATTTCGCTTGAGGGTGCTTTGGTTGCTTCCAAGGATATCGGAATCCTCGTTGTCTGGTGCAAACCCAACATTTCTCGACGCAGCACGAAGATCGTTAGCGGAGGTCTTCTGAGGTAGCCCTCCTTGCTGGGGACTATCACCACTGGCTTCGTTTCCTTCTTCTTCCATAGGTTGATCGAGATCGACGTTCGGGAAGAACTCGTCAAGGTGCTCCACAAGCGCCTCAGCAGGGGGACGGTTAGCCCAGATATCCGATGCAAAGCTTTCTCTTCTGCCCAGTCTCGCGAATTCATCATGAGAACCAGCCGACCATTGATCACTTGCAGCTGATGCAGGAATGTGCCTATCAGATTTGAACTCATCGCGAGAAACCCCTTCATGAGCTGTGGGCCTGGAGCTTTGTGTTTGTGCATCGGTACGCACGTTCGTTCTGCTTGTCTTGAGTTTGAGGTCGGGCCGAGGAGATCCCGTGTTAGCACTAGATGACATGCCAGAGTCGATGTCAATCCCCAGTACTTGCGCGGCTTTCCTACTAGTCGTCGGAGATACTGCTGTTGGTTTCGACTTGTTGGCGAGGGGGATGGCGAACAATCCATCATCTGAATCCTCATCTGAATCTTCTTGTGTTGCGCCGATGGCTGGAGACGGGTGGAAGTCGACAGGCTTGTCAGGAAGATGGAAGCTGGGACCGTAGCTCCTCCTACTCGAGTTGCGACTGAGGCTGTTGCCTGTTGGGTGAGCAGTACTCGGGCTGACACTGGGGCTGTGATGCGAAGGACCTTCACCCCGCAGCTGGTTGATTGCTGGGTTTGACGGAGTGCGCAGGGTGAGATTAGGTCTTGCACGCAGAGTATCTTCACTCTTCTCATCTTCCCGGCCTTCAGTGTACTCGGGTATCTTGAAATTCTGGCCACCTTTAGACATGGTAAATGGACTGCGCGGCGAACTCGGACTTACCCGGCCATTGCGGTTGAAATCAACAGTAGCCATAGATCTCTGGTTTTGTTGCGCTGCTTGCTCGCGAAGATCTGGCAGAGTCGACGACTTCTGCAGACCGGAAGGTATCGAAGGTGCAGAATGAGGTGCAGAATTGGGTGCGCCAACAAGGCCGGCGTAAGAGCCAACATTGGCAACCAAAGCTGCAATGCCTCGTCCTGCGGGTCGCTTCGAGTCCTCTTCCGGAATGCTGCCGTTGGAATCACGCTTCCATGGCTCCCTTGGCCAGCTCGAACGCCCAATTTGGCCTTGCTTCCTACCAGTCAAAGAGTTTGCTTTCGCAAGAGTGCTCGTAGGTTCTGGCACAGGCGGCGCGGGCCTCATCGGTCTCAGCTGCTGAGGTTTGACCTCCTGGTCGAGCTGTTCGTTCGACAAGGCAGGTGTTGCAGCCTCATATGGTGAACGTGCCGCTTTATCAAAGTCGTGGAAATGTCCGACTTGAGTGATCTGTGCTCTCCGTTGGGCGAGGTAGGCTTGCTGTTTGCGCTCAGTTTCGGCCTTGTACTCCTCGGCCTTCTTGTCCAGAATGGCTAAGCGCTCATGCTCGGAAATGTCGGACTGCCGCTTAATCGACTGGTCGTCATATGCTGCGCCTTCGGCATTGCCTTCCTTCAAGCGATTGCGCAGAGCCTGTACATTGTCTGGAACGAGGGTGCTCTCGCCTGAACGAATTGTGGACGTGGTCGGTGAGTTCCTGCCACCGTCGTTGACATCGGAATATATGCCTCCATTCAGAGGTTGGTTCTTGAACGAGGAGAGCCCAAATGGACTGGCAGCCACCGCAGCATCCGAGCTAGGGTTTTCCTGCGAGCCAAGCCCGGGCACACGAACATGCAACTTGAGACTTCCCATCTGGTCAGCAATGCGCTTTCCAGCATTCATAAGTAGGTTGTCATTCAAAGCGTCGTCATGGTCAATCTGACCAGGGCGAGTCATATGTATCGTGACTTCCTGGTCATCGGGTATGCCGAGATTGTGGCAAATCACCGTGCGCATGTGGTCTGCTGATTCAACATCCGTGATGTCAATGAGTCTGTAATTCCATCCATCTGGCGTGACGAAAACGAATTTCCTGTCAGAATCCCTTGCAGAAGGCCGTCCTCTAGGCTGTGCTGGTGGAATCATCTCGGCGCTCTCTACGCTAATGTTCCTTCGGCTGGTGATAGGTCGCTCTGTCAGACTTGTCTCAGAGGTCGTAGGCCCGCCCCGGCCGTAGGGCAATTGCTTCGAGGCATAAGGTGATGCAGGAGAGTGTTCATCGTCTGGACTGGGGTGTGTCTCATGCGCTTTCCTATCGCGCCTGAATTTGGACCACAAACCTCTATGTTCCTTCTCCTTGGCTGAGACTGGGGTGTCCATGTTAGGAGGTCGAGATGTTTCCTGGGCATGCCTTCGGCTGTCTTGTGGAATCGGTTTCGCAAACAAGCCGTCACTGTCGCGGTTGCTCGGTGTCGAGACAACCCTATTGGGACCGGGCGAGATGCTGTTTCCCTGGCCCGATATGTTCGTTTCCGAGCTGATGCCTCGAGAGTGATTATAGTACCGACTAGTCGCACTCGCAGCAGGCTTCGCACTTGACGGGCCAGGACTTTGGGCTGGCGAGCTGGGATGTCCTTTTGTAAGGTCACCAGATACGCCAGGGGAGTGTCTTCGTACAATATCACCTCCCTCCAAGGAAGCCAGTGCTTGTCTAGAATGTTCGCTCCGGGCGGGGTTGTTTGTGTATGAATCCAATGTCACGGATCGCTGCCCATGGTGTCGTGGACCACTCAGTGGCGGAGGCATAGCGCGACCTGGGGAATTGTCTCCTGCAGTGGAGGGCGTGGACCCCAGTAGATTGATATCTTGCCTTGATGTGTTTGGACTATTTTCAACGTTGCCTTCGGCACCTGCGCTGTTTCGTGGTCTACTTCCCCGCCGAGTATTGACAGTATTGGAGAGTGGCAAGCTTGTGTTGCTGCCATTAGGTCCAGCAGTTGCCGGAGTTGTAGAGGCGCCGCCACTCTGGATCACCTCTTTGACAAGTTTTCGAAGGCGTCTGCTCTCGTCACGCTCTCTTGCTGGGTTTGGCGTCAGTCCAAGATACTCGCACTCTCGCGTCACCTGTGGCAAGATCTTGTGTGCAAGAAATCCGATGTCACGATGGCCTCCGGTCCTGCCAAGATCCAGAAATTGTGAGCCATGAACATCCAGATGCTCGAAAGCAAGTTGCCATTCGTTCGAGAAAGCGTGTGCAGCGAGCCAGATTTGTACACGTTCTTTTGGCCAGTGTAGATCCTGTGGGCTTCCTGGATGTTCGCCGGAGGATGAGTGATCGCGATTGCTTGAAATGTCGCTGTGAGAAGACTGTTTCACCAGGCTGCTGAATGGCCCACGCGATGTCTCGTGTGCGGGTGAGTAATGCTCCAGCTTCTCATTCGCTGGCTGGATATTCAGATTGTGATTCCTTTGCCGGGATGTTGGTGTTGGAGGTGCATGGTAAGTGCTTTGCTGCGGAGGAGGCTGAGACTGTGATTGGGGTGGCGGCGTTGGTTGAAGGTGGTAGCTTGACCCTGTAGGTTGATTCACAGCTGACCAGGTCGTATTGTACTCTGCCTGGCCATTCTGAGTAGGATAATTTGATTGCGGTGCATGTCCTTGCCTTTGATGCTGGTAGATTGAAGGGTCGCTGACTGCCGCCGAGAAATCACCCGAAGCACCTCGATAGAAGCTTGGTGTATGTGGGATGCCAGGTCTCGAGGTGGGTGGATGTAGTGAATCACTGTTGCTGTATAGTGGCGGAATACCAACCCCAGGGCCAAAACTCTCACCTCCGGGCACGTAGGTTGCAGACGTCAGCGGCTGATTGTCTTGTAGTGGCGCGAATGACATGTACTCGGAATATGCCATTGGGTCGTATGCTCTAGGCTCGCGGTTCGAGCTCGGGTTGTTTGGTTGCTGTTGCTGCTGCTGTTGATGTTGATATGGTTGCTGTCTCTGCCAATTCTGGGCTTGTTGCTGGCTCATAGAGGGTGGTCCCCAAGCTCCATGCTGTTGCGCCCCACCAGTTGGCGGTCTGCCAGGAGGTGGTGGAGGAAGGTAATTGCCAGGGCCCGGTGTTTGCACCGCAGGCGGAGGAGGTGGCGGTACATATCCTTGAGCTGCTCGCTGCATGTTCGACGCATAATAATGATTGGGTGCAGCCATCGTTCCTGGTGTTCCTGGTGTTCCTCGTCTGTAGGTGTCCTGGTATTGCCCTTGTTGCTGGTGTTGCATCGCAGCAGGATCCGCATAGGTTGAAGCACGAGGTCTCAGAGTGGGATAGGCAGAGTCGCCCTGCGCGTACAGCAGGGTGTTGGCGTCTGCGTATCCAGAGGGCACAGTCAAGTTGCTCTGGCCTGCGAAAGAAGTCGGTGGAGTTTGCAAATATTCGCGCCGAAGGTCGCCAACGCTCCGATTACTAGCAGATCGTTGTCGCGAGCCCGCGCTCATCTCTGAGCAGCAGTTCTGCTCGGCGCCAGACTCTACGACGTGGGACTATACGACCAAGTCCTCACGTCATCTCACAATACGCGCTTGCGCCGTTGTCCACTGCTTTGCACGACAAGTTCGCCAATCTTCCTTCTCTTTGTTTCTCTTTCGGCCCGCCCGCTGCGATTCGGCCTCACTGGTGGAAAGATCCGAGATGTTCCAGCAAGACAGTCGATATGAAACGTTCCGACGGAGCGCACGACGCTGATCACGATGGCGCTTCGAGAGGCAGGGAATCTCTGTGGGTGGGCAAGAATGGGATGCAAGCAATGCACAAGGCTTCACGACGATGCGCTGACACGGGCTGCGGAACAGAGGGGGAATGTTGTGTATGAGGTGATATGTATGGTGTCTGTTCTACGGCAGCGAGTAGTCGGGCAGCACCAAACACAGGCCATGTCGAGGACGGCGAGGAACGGGCATCCCAGTCTAGCGAGCCACGCGAGTGCAGCCCTACCCGGAAGTCCTGCTCCCACAATTCCGTCCCCGCATCCTTCTTGCTTAAAGTGGTGAGGCAGCAACTATTGGAGCCTCAGGAAGAGTGGGCACAAGTCTGCACTTCTCTTCACGCATGCTTCCTTGGCTTCGTGTACCGACCATACTCTTCACCGAGATGCAGACGCCACCAACAATAATCGTCTGCTCGCTAGGTTTATATCTAAGCGTCTCTTGCTTGACTGCAGGCCGACCCCACTACACCAATGATACTTATCATCAAGGTCTTGCTCTCAAACTTGTGACACCAGACTCGTCCAAGACGCGTTATCGCGAGATCACTTTATCTCGGCCTGACTATACACCGTCCAACATGCCACGAGCAAGGAGTAGTCGACTTCAAGTATCGCAAACCACTGCCTATCCTGTACCACAATGTCAATCCTAAGACGCTCTGCTGCTGGCGCCGTCGTCATCCTTCACTCCTCACTACCCCGAAGTCGTGGCCGACGCCGGCGGCGGCTGTTATCAGGTGCCCTATCAGTGTATGCACCTAGCAATTGCCCGCCAGACAGGGGACCTCATTCGTGAGCAGCATATCCACCGTATCTTTCCAGGTATCACGCAAGCTCAATGATCGACCTTCCCAATCGGCTGTGCACGCGGCTCTCACATGGAAGAAGCATGCCACGAGGTGACTGCGTTTCACGTGGTCATCGTATCTGCTATCTTTACGGCAGAACTCAAAGGCTTGTGATGACTATGACGATCTGACAGATATATATGTAGTCAGTCGTCTCTTGATGTTGCCAAGGTAATTTGGTGTCGTATCTCCTCTTCCATTGCTGTCACCATCCATTCTTGATATTCTGCTGAGATAGCGAGCAAGATGAGCAGTGTAATGCTCTCGTAGGTCGCACAATATCAAGGAAAGTCTGGGTTCAGATCTTGCTGACACTGACTAGGCAGGGCGTTGGCTATGGCGTAGTCATAGGTAGGTGCAGAGAACCTTCGGACATTGTTCCATTGTTGCATTGTGCTGATTCATCTGCTGTAGGCGTCGGATTCTTCTTCACCTTCATGATGATGGGCCTGAGTTGGATCCAAAATCGCTATTCACGCTTCGATACAAAGACGTCCGAAGAGTTCAACACTGCTTCTAGGAGTGTCAAGCCGGGTCTCATCGCAGCAGGTATTGTCTCGGCTTGGACGTGGGCAGCAACGTTGCTCCAAAGTGCCACCGTCGGATACCGATATGGCGTTGCAGGTAAGAAGACCCCATTCGCTACACTACATGCTGGTTTGCTCACCCTCAATGGTCAGGGCCCTTCTGGTATGCGGCCGGAGCGACTGTACAGATCCTCATGTTCTCAATCCTGGCCTGCAAGACCAAAATGAACGCGCCACGCTGCCACACATACCTTGAAATCATCTATGTTCGCTACGGCAAAGCGGCTCACCTGGTGTTCTTGTTCTTCGCTTTGGTAACAAACATCCTGGTCGGCTCGCAATTACTACTTGGCGGGAGTGCTGTCGTCACCGCCCTGACAGGAATGAACGTCTACGCCGCTGTCTTCCTCATCCCCACTGGCGTCTGCGCATACGTGATTCTGGGCGGCCTTCGCGCTACATTCCTCTGTGACTATAGCCACGGACTCGTCTTGATGGTCATTATCATGTACTTCATGTTCAACGTGTACACTTCGAACGACACCATCGGCAGTCCCTCGAGGATGTACGATCTGCTACACGAGGCGGCAGTCAAGAGACCTGTTGCCGGTAATCATGAAGGCTCTTATCTTACTCTAAAAAGCAACTTCGCCTTGATATTTGGTGTCATCCAACTCTGCTCAGGCTCGGGTACCGTATTCTTAGATCAGGTGAGACATTAGCTCTCCATCAGAACACAGCACCGTACTAACATCAAAATCAGGCATACTGGCAAAGAGCAATCGCATCCCGTCCAACAACCGCAGTCAAAGCATACGTCATGGGCGGTCTCGCCTGGTTCGCCATTCCCTTCGGCTTCGCCACCACCCTCGGTCTCGCAGCCGTCGCTCTAGCCGACCACCCTCAATTTCCAACCTACCCCAACCTGCCCTCCGAAAGCGACATCTCAGCAGGCCTAGCATCCGCTCTCTCCGCCAGTGCTCTCCTAGGCACCCACGGTGCGGTCGCTCTCCTGCTCTCACTCTTCCTCGCAGTCACATCCTGCGCCAGCGCCGAGCTCATCGCTGTCTCATCAATCCTCACCTTCGACATCTACAAATCCTACTTCCACCCCGAAGCATCGCCCAGCCGTTTAATATTCGTGAGCAAAGTCTGCATCTGCATCTTCGGCCTGACCATGAGTCTGTTTGCCGTCATCTGGAATGCCATCGGCGTGGATCTCGGCTGGCTCTTCCTCGTCATGGGCCTTTTAATCGGCGGCGCAGTCTTCCCAGCAGCTTTCGCCATCACCTGGACGGGACAGTCTACGGCTGGCGCGATCGCGGGTCCGATTGCTGGGCTTTGCGCTGGAATTATCGCTTGGCTGGTGACGGCTCAGCAGTACTTTGGTGAGCTGACGATTGCTAGCACGGGGCATGAGTATTCGACGCTGGCGGGGAATATGGCGGCGATTTTCACGGGGCTTATCGTTACGGTTGTTGTTTCGTTGATCAAGCCTCAGAATTTCGACTGGGCGATTACTCGAGGCATCAACTCGCCTCCGGTGACCGAGCTGGCTTCTGCGCCGGTGCAAGAGTCGGAGCAGGCTTCGCTCGAAATCAAGACAGAGCAGGGGTCTGCTAATGCCAGTGGCGATGAGAAGGAGTCGAAAGACATCAGCAAAATCGCCGCACAACCACCTCCGACAGCACCCACGCCCATTCCATCCAACGAAGACGAAGAACAAGCCACCGCCGACGCCGACATCGAAGAACACCCTGTGAAGTTACGCCGGGCTCTAATCATCGCCTACATATCAGCCGTGAGCTTAACGCTGATCATGGATTTCCTCGTAAGCCCTACACATCAATCCCTCAAGCCCTTTGTCCCTTCGCTGACCTTTCGGAATTTAGATCCCAATCCCGATGTTCTTCTCCCACTACATTTTCTCCCGCGGCTTCTTCACTGGCTGGATCGTCATCTCGTTTATTTGGGTTTTCGCTTCGACGTTCATCAGCGTGATACTTCCAGTGCTGGAAACTAGTGGCTTCCTGAAGAGATTCGCAGCGAAAGTCTGGCAGGACATCCGTGGGAAATAAAATAGATCGCGGTGTCTCACGAATACATAAACCCAGTCGAGAAGCAATCTACCTCCTTCTCAAACGCCCGTTTACACCTTATGTCGAGCGACTGAAAGAGCTCAATTTCAACTCGATCTCATACCATCATCTTTCTTATAATCCGCGTGCAGCTTCTCGAGAACCTCCTTGCTCTCCGCAGTCCCCAGCACAACATGCGCAAGAGCATACCATATCCGCTCGCGATTCCTTAAACCCTTAATACTCTCACCCTCGCGCTTAAGCTCGCAGTAAACCCATTCCCAATCCGTGCTTAGCACATCCAACCGCTGCGCCGGCCGGGGCTTGCGATACTTCCTGCGCGCGCGGCTGTTCTTCGCTCGGAGCTTTTTTTTCTGCTCGTCTGAGAGGTCGAGGAGGGTTTTGGCTGTTGGCGTCAGGGGTTTATCGTGGGCTTGGAGCTCGCGCGCGGTTGTGCAGGACCAGAAGGAGTAGGGGAGGTCGCTCCAGGCTTCCCAGAGCCAGGGCATGTCTGAGCGGACGAGGCGGTGCCAGAGCGAGTTGGGAAGGTGCTGGAAGCTGGGGGTTGCGAGGCGGAGGGCGGTTATGGCGGGGTAGGG
>Ga0265797_10013029_pt1 | contig 10079 bp, 9 predicted proteins | sample P2T30metagenome_FD_192433 | JGI IMG/M metagenome (GOLD analysis project Ga0265797, IMG submission 192433) | Plant litter microbial communities from East Loma Ridge, Irvine, California - P2 T30 | ecosystem: Environmental > Terrestrial > Plant litter > Unclassified | place: USA: California... | reverse complement strand
GGCTCATGTTCAGCTCGATCTTGCGGCCCATGGCTTCGGCGTACGCCACGAGGTCAGCGTTGGCGTCGGCACGGCCCATCAACCACCCGCGACGCTGCCCGCCGGCGGCGTCACGCTGCGCGGCCTCCTGGTTCAACTGCCGGCCGATCGCGCGCAGGCGCTCTTCACGCTGCGCTTCCTGTGCGGTTTGCACCGGCGCCGCCGGCGTTTGCGATAACTGCGCGAGGCGTCCTGCTTCCTGCTTTATCGCGTCCTGACGGGCCGCTTCCTGGCGTGCTGCTTCCTGTTGCGCCAGTCTCGCCTGCTCCTGGCGGGCTGCTTCAGCACGGGCGGCGTCAAGACGGGCCTGTTCCTGACGCGCCGCTTCCCGTTTGGCCTGTTCCTGACGGGCGATTTCTGCGCGGGCAGCCTCACGCTGGGCCGCCGCATTGCGATTCGCTTCCTCGAGGCGCTGTGCATCGGCACGTTCGGCGTCGCGTTGCGCCGCCTCGGCACTGGCCAGCGTGTCCCGCGCGGCTTGCTCACGTGCCTGTGCCTGTGCCTGTGCCTGCGCTTGTGCTGCCAGCTCGACAGTCCGCTGCTGTTCAGCCGCAACGGCTGCCGCTGCGCGCGCGGCCTCGCGCTGAACAACCTGCTGGCGCACGCGTTCTTGCTCGATCGCTGTCTCCCGCTTGTCGTCATCGAGCGCGATGATGCGCGCCCCGGCCGCGTCGTCGTTCTGTGGCGTCGACGCTGGCGCTGGCTGGACTCTGGTAACCGGCGCTGGCGGCATGGAGGGCGCAGGCGCGGTGGCTGCTGGCACGGCCGGCGGCGTCGGCTGGCTCGCGACGACCGGTGCTTCTGCCTTCGCCGCGGGTGCAGGCGGCGGCGCTGGAGCTGCGGCTGGCTGCGGCACTAATGCTGCGGCTGGCGCCGGCGCCAGCCTGACATTCAATTCAGTGGCCGCCAGGCGCCGCTCTTCCCACGGCATGCGCAATCCTGGGAGCCCGAACACATCGCCCTCAAGCGGAATGCTCAGCAGCAGAGCGTGGATCACCAGGGATAGCAGCAGTGCCAGGCGCATTCGCCAGGAAAAAGCAGGCGTGTCGGAAGGGGTTCTCACATTGTCGGATCGGTCGGGGTCGGCGTGATGGAGGCGAGTTGCCAATGGTGCAAGATCAGCGGCGATGCTATCACACCGCTGACGCCGTCGCCACGCGCCCTGAACACGACCGACCTGTGGCACTATCGGTGCTCACGCCACCGTCGTGCAGCGCAATCGCCCGCTATTGACCCCTACAAGCGAAGGACCGCCTTCATGCCCCGGATCTCCCACGTCGTCGGCACCAAAACATATTGGTTCGCCGGTCTGCGCGACCTGCTGGCCAAGGCCACACCTGCCCGCTCGGGCGACCATCTCGCCGGTGTTGCTGCCGGCAGCGCCGAAGAACGCGTCGCCGCGCAAATGGCGCTGGCCGACCTGCCCTTGCGCACCTTCCTGAACGACGCCGTCGTGCCGTACGAAGCCGATGAAGTCACGCGCCTGATTATCGACAGCCACGACGCTGCCGCGTTCGCGCCGATCCGCCACCTGACCGTGGGGAGTTTCCGGGAGTGGCTGCTGGGCGACGCAGTCGACGGGCCTGTGCTGGCGCGCGTCGCCCCTGGCATCACGCCCGAGATGGCGGCAGCCGTCTCGAAGATCATGCGTATCCAGGATCTGGTGCTGGTGGCGCGCAAGTGCCGCGTCGTCACGCGCTTTCGCAACACGATCGGCCTGGCCGGCACGCTGTCGACACGCCTGCAGCCGAACCACCCGCTCGACGACCTGTCGGGCATCGCGGCCAGCCTGTTCGACGGTCTGATGCATGGCAGCGGCGACGCGGTCATCGGCATCAATCCGGCCACCGACAATGTCGCGCAGGTGGTCAAGCTCGTCACGATGCTGGACGATGTCATCAGCCGCTATGACATCCCCACCCAGTCCTGCGTGCTGACGCACGTGACCAATACGATCGAGGCGATCGGACGCGGCGCGCCGGTCGACCTGGTATTTCAGTCGATCGCCGGCACGCAAGCGGCCAACGCCAGCTTCGGCATCGACCTGGCGCTGCTCGGCGAAGCCCGCGCCGCTGCCCTGTCCCTGGGCCGCGGGACGGTGGGCAACAACGTCATGTATTTCGAGACCGGCCAGGGCAGCGCGCTGTCGGCCAATGCCAACCATGGCGTCGACCAGCAAACCTGCGAGGCGCGCGCGTATGCCGTGGCGCGCGCGTTCGAGCCGCTGCTGGTCAACACCGTGGTGGGCTTCATGGGGCCGGAATACCTGTACGACGGCAAGCAGATCATCCGCGCCGGCCTGGAAGACCATTTCTGCGCCAAGCTGCTCGGCCTGCCGATGGGGTGCGACGTCTGCTATACCAACCATGCCGAAGCCGACCAGGACGACATGGACGTGCTGCTGACGATGCTGGGCACGGCCGGCTGCACCTTCGTGATGGGCATTCCGGGCGGGGACGACATCATGCTCAGTTATCAGACGACGTCCTTCCACGACGCACTGTATGCGCGCCGCGCGCTCGGCCTGCAGCCGGCGCCCGAGTTCGATGCGTGGTTGCGCGCAATGGATATTTTCAAGGGCGCGGGCCAGGTTGAGCTGGGGCGGACCGTGCCCCCGGCATTCCAGCGCGCGCTGCTGCAGTCATCCTGAGGTTGCTCCCATGTCCGATTCGACCGACGACTTTGATGTCGTCCCCGCACCGTGGCACGCCTTGCGCCAGTTCACCGACGCCCGCATTGCCTTGGGCGCCGCCGGCATCAGCCAGCCGACAGACGCGCAGCTCGACTTTCAGCTCGCGCATGCGCGGGCGCGTGACGCCGTGCATCTACCGCTCGACACTGATGCGCTCATGCCTGCACTGCAGGCAGCGTGGCCACACGCCGGCCCGCCCCTCCTGCTGCACAGCGCGGCTGCAAACCGCAACATCTATCTGCAGCGGCCGGATCTGGGGCGGCGGCTCGATGCGCCATCACGCGCGATCCTGGCTGATATCGATGGCAACCGCCCCGTTGACCTGGCGATCGTTGTGGCGGATGGCCTGTCGTCACACGCGATCGCGCACAATGCCGCGCCCTTTCTGGCAGCACTGCATTTGCAGCTTGCCGCCGAAGCGTGGACGCTGGGTCCGCTAGCGATCGTCCAGCAAGGCCGCGTGGCCGTGGGCGACGAAGTCGGTCAATTGCTGGGGGCGAAGATCGTCGTCGTGCTGATTGGTGAACGTCCAGGCCTGAGTGCACCGGACAGCATGGGCATCTACATGACGTGGGCGCCACGCGTCGGTCTGACGGACGAGCGCCGTAACTGCATCTCGAACGTCAGACCGGCCGGGTTGGGTTATGTCCAAGCCGCTGCCAGGCTGCATTATCTGCTTGGACAGGCGCAACTGCGGCAGTTGAGTGGCGTCGCGCTGAAAGACGAGACGAAGCAGGATGACGTGCTGCCGGGTAGCAGCGGGCCGGTGTTCCTGCTGTGACTTTTCGAAACAGATGTGACGTTTTGGAAATTGCTGCAACCACTGGCTGTGAATGGCGGAGGCAACTAATCCTTGCTGATGTAAACTAGCCGGATTAACTTCTGCTTTCGGCCAAAACCAGACATCCAGGGGCATGTCGTCGGAGCTTATTACTCAGCCAGTGAGCAGCACGATGACGGCGCAAGCGCCGCCACTCGCCGCGCCATCATTTGGAGCAGTGCTCGGCCGTTTTCGCGCGCGCCACGTGTTATGCCCAAGCTCTAAGATTGGCATATGGAAAATAGAATCAATCGACTTACCGCAGTTCACGTGGACTTGGCCGTGAACGTTTCTTTCGCATTCGGCTTAGCAGCCGCGGTAGATGCGTCACACGAGCTGGGCATCCCTCCACAGGTTGTCCAGCGGATCTTGATCGAGGGTAGGCCACGGCGCAGCGCTACGTCAGTTAAGCCTGCACCGCCTTCGCATGGACGCTGCTCACGTAGCGTATTGATCCAATAGCTCAATGACCGCTAAGTATCGACAGGTTGCTACCTTGATGCGTGCAATTCAGTCAGTCCTTGCGTACATACGGGCGAGCATCGATTGGGAGCCTTAGGGTAAAGGTGGTACCTCGTTCTTTTGCACTATCAGCAAACACAGTACCGCCATGACTTTCTGCAACACTTTGGACGAACGGTAGGCCTAGCCCCCAGCCTTTAACGCTAACGTTTTCCATCCGCTCGAATGGTTGAAAGAGCCGCCAAAGCTCCTGGTCTGGAATAGGTAACCCCTCATTGTGAACAGAAAGCATCATTCTTTCATCAAAGGAGCTGACTTCCACCGTGATTGCGCCTTCTAAATCACCGTATTTTTGTGCATTGGACAACAAGTTTTCGAGCACTCGTTTCATTGATGTTCGACACCAGTACCCCTTTATAGACTTTCCGACCACGCTGATTCGACCGCCTTGCAATAGGATTTCGCCGCACACATCCTCAGCAAGAGTCATTATGTCGAACTCTTCGATATGAAGTTTTAGCTTCATGTTTGTTTTTAACAGCGAAGCGTCGAGTAGAGTTTGTATCATTTCATCTACTTCGCGCAGCTTATTGCAGACCCGCTTTGCCATGCTAATAAGGTCTGGGTCAGGCCATTTCATCTGCATGAGTTGTGCAGTCGCATTTGCTACGTGTAGTGGGTTGCGTAGGTCGTGCGACAAACTTGCTATGAACGTTTCGTTAATCTTCGCATTCAACATGCAGTAGCCGGAGATTGCTTCCCGCATTGCGATATCGATCGATATCCCGACTATTTCGCACTCATGAACTCCCAAGTTGACATTTCGTGCTTTTAGTTCAGAAAAAATTACATCTCGAAATAGCTGTAGCTCATGCAGCACTTCTCTTGGACTGTAGTTGGTCATTCGCGCCCGCTCTTGACCGTGCATTTGCGCCAGAGTACTTTTAGAGGTAGCAAAGGGCCTTTCCACTCCGGGAGATACCGCCTCAGCTATATCGTCATAAAGAATTGGAAGCGTGCCCATCAAGACAGCACTGTCTAGGCCGGCGCCTACGGAAATTTCACTAATAACTCGTGCGGCCCATTTAAACAGCACATCATCACGCATTTCGATGAAAACGGCCGCTAACATCTCAGGCGTCGCCCAAGACATGCAAAAGATAGTGTCCATCAGTGCCACCTGGGAACGTTGACTGATCAGCGGTAGCTGATAGCAATGGTCTTTTGCACAGCACCATATTTCACAAGTCTAGCGCGTAAACATGCCTTGTAGGATATTTCTTACAAACTGTGGTGTGAAGATCATACGAGCCCGAGATGACCGTCTGCTTTGGGTCGAAACCGGAAGTTCGGATGCCTTGCGGCTTTAGGCGGTCGGTCTCCTAAGCGGACAGGAAATAGAACGAAAAGCAATGGGGCGATTGCTGCCTGTCGTGACAGTCCGTCACTTGCACGCGGCCATCCCTTCGGGACGCAAGACCCGGATAAATCGCTCTAGACGTGTCGCAAACTCCGCGCCCCGCCCATTGCTCAACCGGGCTAGTGTGCCGGCCTCGATGCTAAAGCCACAGGTCAGCACACTTAGTTAAAAGCGTCTGCAGGAAGAGCGGTAACTCGCGCGGCGATAGCTGTTCCAGCCAGTTTAAGGCCCCGCCACGGCGTTTCACGTTGAGGTACATGTCGCCGCATCCATCTCACTGGCGTTAGCTCCGAGCAGCGCGTCGTCGGCGAGGAAGAATGTGTATGCTTTGCAGGGCGTTGCGGCGTGCAGTTGGCCGAAGTGCCTTTTTTCTATCGCGAACACGGGAGGTTTTGAATGGAATCGAGCCGGCTGGAACAATTGGAGCAGGGTTTGCGCAACGTGCTGCGCCTGATCGAGCGCGACGAGACGGGACAATCCGGCGAACTGGCGCGCGAGCACCCGGCCGCGCGCGCCGCCGAGGAATGCGAAGTGATGCTCCCGGAGCCGCTGACCCTGGCCGCGTTATCCGAGACTGTGCGCCATAAAATCGACACGGTGCAAGTGCTCCTCACCCGCGCGCGCGAACACGAGCAGTTGCCGCCGGACGCGCAGCTGGCCGCCGATGAGGGCTACATGGCTAGCACCGACGAGCTGGCAGATGCCAAGGCGGCGCAGAACGGTTGAGGATCGCCACGAATGATCATCGCCGCCTCGGTTCACCTTATCGTACGATTTCCGTCCCTTCCTGTAGATGCTTTTGGCTGAGCATCAAGATCGTTGTCGCGTGCAACGAGGCTGGCATACGAGCCCGGTTGAGCGGTGGGCGGGCTGAACGATAAAAAACAGCGCATCCTCAAAGAAGCGGCCGAAATTCTCTCCGTCTTGGCGACCCGGTTCGACGGCGCGGGGAAGGAAAGGAAGAAAGTGCTCGACGCAAGGGGGCAATGGAAGTGAAGGTACGCGCAGCCATGCAAGGAAACTTTGCTACGCTCACTTCCGTTCCGGACCACGTGGCATTCGTTGCCACGACTTCGGAATATCAGATCAAGAATTTGCTCACGTTGGCCGATCTGAAGGATGCCATCAAGGAAAACGGCGTCTTTGACAATCCGTAGATTTTTCCGTTTTGCAAGCTGCTAACCTAGTGCGACAGGCCGCTTTCGCCCAAAGGCGGACCGTCGAGCATGAGAAAAAATGACCAAATTACTGATCTTTATCAGGGAAAATCAGAGGTTCGACGTTGAGCTTACAATCGGCGCTATCGTGGCCATGAATGGCGTAAGAAACGCCAAACGTGGAAACTTCATCGGCGCGGTCTTCGAGTGTGAGTACGGCTGTGCAGGAACAATCACGGTCATCTGACTGAGCAAAGAAGCGGAAACCATCACCGCTGAGTCTCTCGACACTTGCGCCTTATCTTTTGCGCTTGAATTACAGAGAGCGCTTGCGGTAGACCTACGTGCCATCGACATGGAATACAGCTTCAACGTAGCGCTCCGTGATTTTCAAACTGTCGAGCAATTAAGGCAAGCGGTCTCTGATTGACTGTCCGCTAAGGGTCGAAAGCTGCCGAACACTGTGCGGCCAAGATCGGCCAGTAACAGTCGCTTGCAACCGCTTGCGTTGCAAGTTGTAGAACTAGAAATGAATAATGGAGAATGCACATGCACGGCCCAAGCCCAGACACGGCGTATCCGATGGATGGTTTTCCTCAGATCTGCTTCCTGAAAAACGCCGTTACTCGTCCGAACATCGAAATCGGCGACTTCACGTATTACGATGATCCCAATGGCGTAGAAAACTTCGAAAATAACGTGTTGTATCACTTCCCTTTCATTGGGGATCGGCTAATCATCGGTAGATTTTGCGCAATCGCGCGTGGCGTCAAATTCATTATGAATGGTGCCAATCACCAGATGAATGGTATCTCAACCTTCCCGTTCTTCATTTTTGGCAACGGTTGGGAAGTTGCTCGTCCAGCCGCGGGCGAACTTCCGTACAAAGGCGATACCATCATCGGCAACGATATATGGATTGGTTACGATGTATTGATCATGCCTGGCGTGACAATCGGCAATGGTGCCATCATCGCTGCGCGTTCGGTGGTCACGACCGATGTCCCTCCTTACACGGTCGTTGGCGGAAACCCTGCTCAGGTCGTGCGACGGCGCTTCGATGCTGACAGCGTGCGGCGTCTGCAGTCGGTTGCGTGGTGGAATCGTTCCCCAGCGTGGATCACGGAGCATCTCAATCAGATTCGAGCTGGCGACATTGACGCTCTCGAAAGCGCAGCCACTGCCGATCTGTCCGAGTAGTCCGTTCCGTTTGATCACTTTTCGGTTGATTTTGGCGTCAGCTTCTCGGAAACGGGCTGCCGTGGACTGACAAGTAGAGACTGGCCAGCAACGGCCAGTGTGGGTCGACAGCGGCCTGCCGAGACAGTCAGTGACATCCCAATCTGGCCACCTGCTATGCTCGCTTGATCGGTCGGGTTCGGCAAAAGCAATTAGTGCGAAACCACACCTGTCGCCTCTTGACCCGCACCAACCTACGAATCAGATGTCCAATACGAGCGTACGAACTGAGATCGCCGAGCTTGAACAGCTTGGCCCCCTGCCATCCGAGGATGAAGCGGAAGTTGCCCAGCTCGCCAAGATCGAGGCGCTTTGCCGAACCATTGCAAAGCCGATCACGGATAACGAGGCCCGCATACTCGTCGAATTGTTCGGCCCTGATGGCTGCTATGGACTTGCTTCCTCGTTCATGCACCTGATCGAGACAGCACCTGGGTGGCCGCTCAAAGACTGCCTGGCGCAACTAAATAGCGATTGGAAAATCGAACTACGGAACCGCGCACTTAGAGGCGGGCATCAGCTTTTGGGCTGAGAACCGCCCAGGGTTCAAAGCTGCCGGTCGCGATCCCGATCCCAAGGCCGGCTGCAGCTACTGGCAAAATCAGCAGGGCTTAGCCCGGCACCGCAGCATCTCGCGTCACGTCTATTTCCGCAAGTCCCACTTACGGTAGACAGCGGCGCGAACCACCCTGCCACCAGCTCAGCGGGCTGCTGCTTTCGCCCGCGCTGCGTGCAGCTTCTTGTAGCTGTCGATCAGGCGATGATGGCGATCGAGCCCTTCCAGCGCCATGCTGGTCGGGCTCAAGCCATGGAAGCGCACGCTGCCATCCACCGAGCCGAGCACCGCGTCCATGCGCTCGTCACCATACATGCGACGGAAGTTGGCGACATAATCGTCCAGTTCCAGATCGTCGTCGAGCGAGACTTCCAGCACCACATTCATCGCCTGATAGAACAGGCGACGTTCGACGGTGTTGTCGTTGTACTGCAAAAACGCACCGACCAGTTCATGGGCGTCCTCGAGCTGGCCGAGCGCCAGGTGAATCAGCAGCTTGAGTTCGAGCACGGTCAGCTGACCCCACTCGGTATTCTCGTCAAACTCGATACCGATCAGCGTGGCGATATCCGAGTACTCGTCGAGCTCACTGTTTTCCAGGCGATCGATCAGTGCTTCGAGACTGTCGTCGTCGAGGCGATGCAGATTCAGGATATCGCTGCGGAACAGGAGCGACTTGTTCGTGTTATCCCAGATCAGGTCTTCGACCGGATAGATTTCGGAATAACCCGGCACCAGGATGCGGCACGCCGTCGCGCCAAGCTGGTCGTACACTGCCGTATAGACTTCCTTGCCCATGTCGGCGAGGATCGCCAGCAGCGTCGCCGCTTCTTCGGCATTGGCGTGTTCGCCCTGACTTGAGAAATCCCATTCCACGAAATTAAAATCGGCTTTGGCGCTGAAGAAGCGCCACGAGACGATGCCGCTCGAATCGATGAAGTGTTCGACGAAGTTATTTGGCTCGGTAACTGCATTGCTGGCGAAGGTCGGCTGCGGCAAATCGTTCAAGCCTTCGAAGCTGCGCCCTTGCAGGAGTTCGGTCAGGCTGCGCTCGAGCGCCACCTCGAAACTGGGGTGCGCACCAAACGAGGCGAACACACCGCCCGTCTTGCGGTTCATCAGCGTCACGCACATGACGGGGTAAGTGCCGCCCATCGACGCATCCTTCACCAGCACCGGGAAGCCCTGCTCTTCCAGCGCCGCGATGCCGGCCACGATGCCCGGATATTTCGCCAGCACTTCCTGCGGCACATCCGGCAACGACAATTCGCCTTCCAGGATTTCGCGCTTGACGGCGCGCTCGAAAATCTCGGACAGGCACTGCACCTGCGCTTCGGCCAGCGTGTTACCGGCGCTCATGCCATTGCTAACGTAAAGGTTCTCAATCAGGTTGGTCGGGAAATACACGACTTCGCCGTCCGACTGCCGCACATACGGCAGTGCGCAGATGCCGCGCGCGGCATTGCCCGAATTGGTGTCGATCAGGTGCGAGCCACGCAATTCGTCGTCCGGGTTGTAGATCTCGAGGCTGTAGGCATCGAGAATCTCCGCCGGCAGCGCGTCGTTCGGGCCTGGCTTGAACCAGCGCTCGTTCGGGTAATGGACGAACGGTGCGTTGGCGATGTCTTCGCCCCAGAACGCACCGGCGTAGAAGTGATTGCAATTGAGGCGTTCGATGTATTCGCCCAGTGCCG
>Ga0265797_10013028_pt1 | contig 10080 bp, 8 predicted proteins | sample P2T30metagenome_FD_192433 | JGI IMG/M metagenome (GOLD analysis project Ga0265797, IMG submission 192433) | Plant litter microbial communities from East Loma Ridge, Irvine, California - P2 T30 | ecosystem: Environmental > Terrestrial > Plant litter > Unclassified | place: USA: California... | reverse complement strand
AAAAGGAGTGAGTGCTAGCAGTATCTTGCGTGTCCTCTACAGAATGACGCTGACGTCGACAGATCTCCCCATACCAGCCGTGTCGCTGCCGCAATCAACAAAGGTGCGCGAGTCTTCTTCTTCTCCTCCACCACCACAGGACACCCAACACCCAACCCCTCCAGCGCCCCAACGCCAGATTTCGGAGCAGCAGGCGCCGGCCGCGACCAAGCCGAGTGCGCCTATGCGCAAGCAGTCTTTTGGCGACCCAGAGGCGGATCCTTGGGGCAGCCCCGACCTCCACAGAGGCCATAGCCACGCGACCTACACCATTGCCCAACCCCATACAAACGGTGCGAGCATCCCTTCCACCGCACGAACAACAAGCCAATTTACGACACAATCGACCACTGCCTCGTCGGCCATCCAGCCGCCCATTCAACCCGGTTCCCTAGGCAGCGAGGGTGGCTGGGGAGGATACAACGGCGGGGCAACCCCGTCCTTTGCGCCCGGCGGTATGGGGGAAGGGGGCTTCGGCGCACCTGCGACTGGACAGGTCACCTCCAATGCACCACCAGAGCTAGGCAGATCCATTGGCCGGCTGAACCCATCCGGCAGTGGCAATGAGGAAGTCATCACAATCACCGCGCTTTCCGAGAAAGAGGGCATGTTCATGTTCCAGCATCGCAACTACGAAGTCGCCAGCTCGCGACGCACAACAAAGGTGGTTCGCCGGTACAGTGATTTCGTCTGGTTATTGGACTGTCTGCACAAACGGTATCCCTTTCGACAGCTCCCGTTGTTGCCCCCAAAGAGAGTCGGCAGTGAGTTTTTCTTCAGCAATCCTCCTGATGTGTATTGAGAATTCTTAGTCAACGGCAACCCAATAGCTGCAGATGCCACCTTTCTCGAAAAGCGAAGAAAGGGCCTCGCACGATTCACGAATGCGCTCGTACGGCATCCAGTCCTCAACCAGGAGCAACTGGTTGTCATGTTCTTGACAGTACCTACAGTAGGCTTCAACAATGTCAATCGCCGGTGAATCTACTAATTAGAACCAGGAACTCGCTGTATGGCGCAAACAAGCCAACCTTTCCGTCCAGGAGGAGTTTGCTGGCAAACCTCTCCCGCCCGATCTCGAGGACTCTCTCCCAAAGACTCTCCCCGAGCTCTTCGATACCGTCCGGTCTGGTGTGCGACGTAGCGCCGAGACCTACATCACCCTCTGCAACATGATGGAGCGACTTTCACGCCGCAACGAAGGCATGGCCGCCGAATACGCGCGGTTTTCCTCTGCCCTCAACGGTCTCACCGAATCAAGCCAAGAAACATATGCCGTCGATACGAATGATGTCCCGTTGCTAAATGAGGGCTTGCAATCGACAGCACGACATCTCGACTCAAGTAGGCAGTTACTTGAAGACGAGGCAAGAGGCTGGGAAGAAGGCGTCCTTGAAGATCTCAAGCGTCAACGGGACACCCTCGTTAGTGTACGCGACATGTTTGATCGCCGGGACAAGTACGCACGCGACAACATCCCCCAACTGGAGAAGCGCATTGCAAGTAACGAGACCAAACTGGGTAACATTCGAAACAAGCCCACCGACCAACTCAAGCCTGGTGAGGCGGAAAAGGTGGAGGATGCCATCTTCAAGGTATGTTGTCGTTGTACTTTTTTCCGTCATATCAGACTGTTCTGCTAACTCACGTGATTTCTTAGGACAAGGAATCCATTGTCCAGCAACATGCTCGCGGCGTTTTCATCCGTGAATGCATCCGCGATGAACTCGTCTTCTTCCAGAAATCCCAATACCACATCAGTAGACTGCATCAGGACTGGGCTCAAGAACGTGTCAAGTATGCCGAGTTGCAGGCGGATAACTGGCGCGCGCTGAGTGAGGAGGTGGAGAGTATGCCGAGTGCTGAGTAAGGTGGGAAGTTGTTGTTGTTGTTGTTGTTGTTGAATGGCAGAAATGGATGGATGGGGTGAGAGAGGAAGTCATGGTTGGGGTAGGGAGTGGGGAGGTTGAGAATTTGCATATTGTTCTTCCCCATGGTTTTTGAGAATGTCATGAAGATGACTGACGGGAGGATGAAGACGCAATGTTTTTTGTTTCATGATACATGATTGTGACAGGGGCAAGGGCTGTAATTTGTACATGTTTCACAGGCCCTTTGTCGTCTCCTGTTTCTCGTTTCCTGTTTCTGGCCTCTTGGTTTGGTTTGGTCTGGGGTTTTGCATCAACTTGTTCAAGGCTCGATACGATACCTCTTTTGTTGGGTTAGTTTTATGATACGATATCAACATGTGTCTCTTTCTCATCTCTCTTCATTGTCTTTTTCTTCGTTGACGATTGATTGGCATACTCGGTGACTTTGAGGTTTGTTGGACGTAAGACTTGAACATACCCCATACCCCACCACACACACACAGACATACACGGTGCACAACATACAGCGTTTTCTGCAGTTTGGAATTCAAGCATTTGATTCTTCAATGTTAAACCCCCTCCTGGCATTTGCCATCCCATGAACCATGTATATGAGAGGGAAAATAAGCCATGCCCATGCAAGAAACCATCGACGTTCCGTTTCCCCCGACAAAACAAAATCATAGCTTCTCCACTTGTTGCTTTTCCATTTCTTTGATCTCGTTAAGCCGTGCTTGCTTAGTCGGGTTTGAAGGCCAGGTTTCGTTTGTGTTGGTTCAGGTAATCATCGCGGTCAACTTGCGCCTCCTACGCCGGCCGTTGCAGAATCGTAGGGAATTTATCGGTGCTGAGGGTGTCAAGTTAGTCTCCATGTACTTTTTTGGGGGGGCAGGTCGGATTTCCGATAGGGAGAGTTGTTTGAAGACAAAGATTAAATCATACCTTGACGAAGCCAATGTCGGCAGCCTTCTCGCGGAAGCACTGACGGCAGATGTTGAGGCCGTACTTGCGGATCAGACCAGCGGGGTGGGTGCAGACGCGGCTGTTGAGTACTGTGTTAGCCATTGCGCAAGTGCCTAAACCCTAATCCATCTCTCACGCCCCCTCTCGCTATCCATCAGGGTGCGCTCGTGGCCCCCCCGAAACGGTATATAAAGGTGCTGCAGAAGACGTACCACTCGCGGGAGCCCTTTCCGTAGGTCCTAGGACGCGAATACCAGACCGACTCGTGAGACATGATGTGTGGTTGAAGAAGGGACGGGTAGATTGACCGTTAAAGGTGTCTTGCTGCGATTCCACAAAATCAGTATATTACTCCTTTACCCTTGCCCTTTTTTTCCTGAGCATCAAAAGCGCGCACTCACAGGATGTTCTCGTTGTCGTCGGGGGGCGGAGTTAGCGGGCTGGAGGTCAAAGTTCACGATGTGCTGGGAGGGTTGCGCTGCCGATATTCGCGTAATTCTGTGTGCTAGTCCGTGCGTTTTGACGCTAAGACCATCGCTATCTTTTGCTTTGCCAAGAGATCGCTGCCTTCGATGGCTTTTGATGGAAACTGCCTGTTAGGGAAGGTTGACAGAAAAGAAGCGGGGCTCGAGGTAAGGCAGAGATCTTGACTGCTGACCGCTGTATCGGCCGGACTTGGACGGCTTGGTCTTTACACGGTAGGCAGGTATACCGTATACGAGGACAGGCTTGGATTTGTAGGTTAGGATCATACGCATTACATGGTAACAGTATCGGTCTGCCTAGAAGTCTTCCTTTTCACTCTACTCTTATTCTACAATACTATTTCCCTACGATTTCCTAGACCGTGAGAAACAAGCAACACTAAATGTTCATGCTAATGTGACTAAAACCAAACACACATATGTATTGCCTTCGCCCTACCTTTCAAAGAAAAACCGAAAGCTTCAATGAAAACCTCCCTTGTCCCTTTGTGCAAAACAAAAGCTATACCGAACATTTCAGATGTATTGTTATTCACATTTCCGAACTGCCCCCCCCCCTCCCAAAGATCTGCCCATGAAGGTAGACGTAAACTAGTCACTTCTGTCTACCTATCGTTGCCGCTTCAAGCTCAATTTCTACGCTTGGTTTCTCAATCGCAGTTACTCATCTTGGACATGTCCATCCTTGGGTAACTAAAGAAAAAAGCAATACCGACTCACGGAATGACATTCTGTGCCAGGAACGTACGAGATTGTGTTATAGTACAAACATGTCTGTGCCCTTTGGATTTCAAAAGCAGAAAAAAAGAGAAAATAGAAATGAAGAAATGTAGTATTTGACATCAACAGTAGCGTGATAAAGAGGAGACCACTCTACAGAAACATGTCATGCCTTCCTCTAAATGTCTGCTAACATATCCCCTAGACTGGCGAGAAAAAGCTAGAACCCCAACTCTTGAGGCGCTCATACTGGGCCATAACTGACATTCATCTTCTCCATCATATCTTCCTCCGACTATACGCCCAATAAGCCTTGACGGGCAACTTCCAATCTATCTTTCTGAGTCGCTCATCAAAAACATCAAAGTCCACCTTCTGCAGCCTATCTAACCAAGACTGCGTCGCGATACTGGGCATAAAAACACCAAATGCCTGTTCCACCTCTGCCAACTGCGCTTCCTGACCCGTATTTAACTGCTGCGCACTATACTCATGCTCTTCCTCGTGCTGGTGCTCAAAATCATGTCCTAGGGTACCTTCCGAGCGGAGCTTTGCCAGCATTTCGCGTGCCGTGATGAGGTGGTCGTTTGCGCGGGTTGCGACTGTGAAGATAGCGTCGCGGAGACCAGGGGCCGAGGCACCTTGGCGGAAGACGTCTTCTTCGCGGACGTTTGCTTCGGCCATTACGTCGAGCGGGAGAAGCACGGCGCCTTGGGCGGGGCCGGACTGGCCTGTCATGGAGTTGCTGGTGCCGAGGGGTTGCTGGGGTGGGAATGCGACGAGCGGTATGCCGCGTAAAACGGCGGTTATACCCATTGCCTTGCCGATATGGGAAGCGATGTGGTCGGTGGTGAGTGAGGCTTGAGGAAGGGCTGATAGCGTCAGGTACAGCATGGTCGAGTATGTGTTCTCGGCGTAGCTCTCCAGTGCGCTCAGCGTTGGGTATGGCGGGTTGCCCAGATGCTGTTCTCGTGTGTTGATGATGCGGTGGAACCAGTTCTTGCTTAGACGGGCCTTTCCTCCTGATCGCTCGTGGAGATGCTCGGCTGCCTGGGCGAGGAGAATGGCTACTGGCTCTTTTGGTGGTGTGCCAGCTAAGGCTTTTGTAACCGTGTCTCGCCAGAACTGCATGCGCATCATGCCGACAGTGGGTGTGCTTGTTGTGTCTGCTACGCGGGCAACATCGACATTGAAGGCGCGAATGGCGAGATAGGCATCGCGGGAGGACTGGGGTATGAAGGTTTGGAGGATATGTGAGGGCGCATCGTATGTGCTGTCATGTGTGAGTTTGGCTCGGAAGGAAGAGCTGGTGCATGCGTGCTGTACCGGACTAGATTGGCGCAGTATGCGCGGGATCGTGCCACTTCATCTTCTGAGGGTCGGGCTGCATCTTGACGACATGGCGAAGCGTGTAATAGTCTTCGTTGTGGTCTGGAGCGGTGGTGTATGCGCCAGGCGGGAACGGTGCGGAGCCTCGGAGGTGGCATTGAGACTTTTTGCGTGGAATTACAAGGCCAATGAAAGAGCCATCGCAGTATACAAGCAGCTGGGAGAGTGCAAACAACGGAGATGATGTACACAGCACTACTTGAGCTGACCTCGAATGATATTATCAATTGCTCGTGGTGATGCAAAGAATCAAAGGTGACCGGGGTCTATGACGCTATTACGTCGATCACCCGCAATTAAGAGCGCGTCGTGTGGACGTGTGGACGCGCCTGGGGACTTCGTGGAGGCAAACTTACAACAACGAACAACAACGCCATGGAATCGTCACACCCAGATGAGCGGCCTATGAAGAAGCGCCGATTCTTCATTGAGGATTCATCACCCGCACCAATCCGGTCGAAGCCCTTGGATGTTCCCACGTCTTCCCCGCCACCACAGCCTCTGGACGATGGTGCGATACCAGACCGGACCAATGGCGATAGGGGACAGGAGGATTTTGGCAGCTTTGATGTCGGAATGCTTCAGGCTGTTGTTGGGGAGCTTTCCGTCCCTATATTGCAGAAGCTGAAGGATGTCAGTGGAAGTGATGTTCAACGAGGTAGGCAGGCAGGCGCTCAGTAACACACAGGCGCATAGTTGACCTTTTGCAGCGATAAACCTCTACCTGGACGGATCGTGGAACACAATATCTGCGCCTATACCTGCTCCCATCTTCCAACCCCGTCCGCAGACGGTCCAGACAACGATAGCGAAGACACTCCAACGCACCGAATCTGAAGCCTCTAATGCCTCCACACCGGGCTCAGACACCTCCACACCCACAATATTACGAATCATGCCTTCGAAGCGATATGTTGGTTCGTTTGGCGCTGCTGCATGGGCTATCAAGAGTGGCTCAGGCTTGCTGAAGCATGACGAGAAAATCCGCATAGAACGCCAGAAGTCGCAACCCAGGTTGAACAAAGTGAAAAAGGTGATTCAGTTGAGAAAAATAGACTCAATGGTGCGATTCACAAACGAGCGAGGGGAAGAGGTGGGCAGACTCGATAACGAGTCAGCAGTCTGGGTGTCGGTGTTGTTGGACCAAAAAGTGTGCTCGTTTGAGGGTTCGGTTGTCTATACTCCAGACAAGCTGCGGACAGGCGATACCATATATCTTCAACTGCGGGCCTACTTCTTGCGCAGCGCTTTCGATAAGCGGAAGTTTGCGAAGCCAGATAACAACCGCGAGATCAACCTCTTTGAAGAAAAGGAATCGTCCGATGAGCGAGACTTGCGTTTACGCCAGATTGGCCTTGTCAAGCTGTTCGAAGCCATCAATCTCCAGCCAACACATGAGAACGAAACGACAGCGAAACACAAAAGGCAGGGTCTGCTACAAGCTGCAGAGAGTGATGAGAAGAAGGCTGAGAAACCGAAGCCCAAGAGTGGGACACCAACAACGCCTGGCGATGCAACGTCTTCACCGCCCCCTGAAGAAGCGGAGGAAGGAGAAGAGCTTGAGCAGGATCAGCTCGACTCGCTCTATAAGAAGGCACAGTCGTTCGACTTCGACACCCCAACCATGGAACCCGCCGACAGCTTCCGGATGGACTTGCGGAAATACCAGAAGCAAGCACTGTTTTGGATGGTAAGTAAAGAAAAGGACCAGTCGATCGAGGACAAGGAGACTTCAATGCATCCCCTATGGGAAGAGTACCAATGGCCAACTCAAGACACCGAGAACCAGCCACTACCGGCTATCGAGGACCAGGCCATGTTTTACGTCAACCCATATTCGGGCGAAGTCTCGTTGGAATTTCCCATACAAGAACAGAACTGTCTGGGTGGTATTCTTGCCGATGAGATGGGTCTCGGTAAGACCATTGAGATGATGAGTTTGATTCACACCCATAGAAATGAAGTAAGCAGCGAGGCTTCAAATACACCCAGAACACTCCCACGGCTACAGAAGAGCAGTGCTGCTGTGGAGTCCGCTCCATATACTACGCTTGTAATCGCACCCATGTCATTACTTGCGCAATGGCACAGCGAAGCAGAAAAGGCGTCCAAAGAGGGCACACTAAAGGCAATGGTTTACTATGGCTCGGAGAAGGCTGTCAATTTGCAAAAGCTATGTTGCGTCTCCAACGCAGCAAACGCGCCAAATGTCATCATCACAAGTTACGGCACAGTACTATCAGAGTACAACCAGGTCGTGGCGCAGGAAGGAAACAGGGGATCGCATGGTGGCATCTTTTCACTCGACTATTTCCGCATCATTCTCGACGAAGCACATTACATCAAGAACAGACAATCCAAGACTGCAAAGGCATGCTACGAGCTCAGTGCAAGGCATCGATGGGTGCTAACTGGCACACCAATCGTCAACCGCTTGGAGGACTTGTTTAGCTTAGTTCGGTTCCTCAAGGTTGAGCCATGGGCCAACTTTTCTTTCTGGAAAACCTTCATTACAGTGCCTTTCGAATCAGGCGAGTATGTGCGCGCTCTCAACGTAGTACAGAGTGTGCTAGAGCCGTTGGTGCTGCGTCGAACCAAGGATATGAAGACGCCTGAGGGCGAAGCATTGGTACCTTTGCCATTACGAACCATCGAGGTTGAGAAAATCGTGCTGTCGAAGGATGAGCAAGACGTCTATGATCATATCTATCTGCGTGCCAGGGATGTATTCAGTGCTAATGCAGAAGCTGGAACGTTGATGAAGTCGTACACCACCATCTTCGCTCAGATTCTACGGCTGCGACAATCATGCTGCCATCCCATTCTAACTAAAAAAGCCAACATCACAGCCGATGCAGAAGACGCAGCACTAGCTTCAGACCTTGCAAATGGACTTGCAGACGACATGGACCTCTCAGCTCTCATCGAACGCTTCACAGCCGAGGGTGACCAGGACGTCAACAAGTTCGGCGCACACGTGTTGAAGCAGATCCAGGATGAAGCAGAAGCAGAGTGTCCAATCTGCTCCGAGGAGCCCATGATCGACCAGGCAGTCACCGGATGTTGGCATTCAGCATGCAAAGAGTGTCTATTAAACTACATCGCCCACCAACGCGACAAAGGCGAGCTTCCACGTTGTTTCAACTGTCGCGAGCCTATCAATGCGCGAGACGTATTCGAAGTTGTCCGACACGATCATATCTTAGAAGACGACAAAAACCATGCCTTCCGCGCCGCCGATGCACCACCACCCCCATCTGCCACACAAAACCCCCGCATCAGTCTCCGCCGCATCGGCCTTGCCGGCTCCGCAAAAACCCAAGCCCTCCTCGGCCACCTAAAAAAGACACGAAAAGAAGAACCAAACACCAAAACGGTAGTCTTTTCCCAATTCACCTCATTCCTCGATCTGATCGAACCCGCATTGTCCCGCGACCACATCCCGTTTCTCCGCTTCGATGGCTCCATTTCACAGAAAGTGCGCGCCCAGATACTAACCGAATTTACAACCTCTTCGAAACCATATGTCCTACTGCTTAGTTTGAGAGCCGGTGGCGTTGGGTTGAATCTGACGTGTGCGAATAAAGTCTTCATGATGGATCCATGGTGGAGCTTTGCGGTCGAGGCGCAGGCGATTGACCGTGTGCATCGTATGGGGCAGGAGAGGGAGGTCAAGGTTGTGCGGTTTTGTGTTCAGGACAGTATTGAGGAGAAGATGCTTAGGATTCAGGAGAGGAAAAAGTTTATGTAAGTGTGAAATTGTTGGGGTTGGAAATGTGTGATTGTTGGAGTGTTAACGCTAACGTGTCATTTTGCAGAGCGAGTTCGTTGGGTATGATGTCGGATGAAGAGAAGAGGGTGCAGAGGATTGAGGATATCAAGGAATTGTTAAGCTAGATGGGAGTTTATGTACCGGAGGGAGGTTACGCGTTGCTGCATGTATCTTGGATATCTCCATGACACGCATGCAGCATAAGTGATGGAGCTATTTTGGTATACGGCATATCTTGATCTGGTTGAGCGGTTACAATGGCGTTATACCACGCAATTCGGTCCGCTATTTACAATTTTATAGAGATATCCCTTGACTTGGAAGTCAGACTTGGGAGATTATGGCCATGACTGCAACAACTACAGTATCTGTTTGCCTCGGCCTATATCTTGCTATCTTCTTCCACTACCTACCGCCATCCACACCCAACATCTCTATATCTACTCCCTTCTCTCGCACTCAACCATTCATCTATGCATACATTCCCTCTAACCTAACTTCCTCCTCCCATCAAGTTGTTCAATAAAGGACCCTGTAGGCCAATAGTCAATGATGCTGTAATAATAGAACCGTTGCTGCAAAGCGCACTGGACCTGCAACGACGGCTATCTAGCTCCGATGGGTGAGCTAGACGGAAACTTCATCCAGAGTCTGTATATGAAGAGGTGCGAGTTGAAATCTTGACCTGCTCAGGTAGTTGCATCTTTTGTGTTTTGTTTTGCTGATGATGGTGGTGACGATGGATATTGGTGGCGGCAGGTAGGTTCGGGTGGGTTATGCGTGTTATCTCGAGATGGGGAATCAAGTAGGGTGTGTGTGTGTGTGTATGTGGAGATAGGAT
>Ga0265797_10013026_pt1 | contig 10081 bp, 7 predicted proteins | sample P2T30metagenome_FD_192433 | JGI IMG/M metagenome (GOLD analysis project Ga0265797, IMG submission 192433) | Plant litter microbial communities from East Loma Ridge, Irvine, California - P2 T30 | ecosystem: Environmental > Terrestrial > Plant litter > Unclassified | place: USA: California... | reverse complement strand
TGTGGTTGATCGAAGCTTGGAGCACCTGCTAGGCCCGATGCGGATAGCATCGCCCCGTCTTTGATCCGCTTGTACCGGCTTGGAACCTCGCACTTGACCGAGACCGCAAACAACTGCAAGGACTCACGACAGTTGTCAACCTGAGGACTTCAAATCACCTAAATACACTAGCGCTGAAACACATCTTCTTCCACTTCACAACACAGACGCTATGCATCGTTCATCTCACGACACAGACGCCATCTACATGCATCCTCAATGTCAGAGAGCAGACAGGGTCGACCCTGTGGACAGGTCTTCGGCTTTATTTTTGAATAAAATGGTTATGAGAAAGCTACAAAGAGAGTTAGAAGCGGATCCAGAAGTAGATCTGGCGTCCAAAATCCCCTCTACGTATGCAAGTCGGCTTGCTGGTCGAAAGTCCGATGGTTCGTGGGCTTCGCACCACTATGCTTTAGTTGTAAAACTAAAGCTAACGTCTTGCAGCTCCTTCTTGGGACAAGCCACATCCACAGCCTCGCAAGATAGATACTTCGCCGTTTCCTGACGATGCTCGACAATTTCTCTATAGTCATACCTCAGCCACAGTCCTGTTCCCGTTCTCTGAATCCCTCCGAGGCCTTATTGAAAGCGACCACGACGAATCGTCCCTTGCCAACAGTATCCGCAAATTGGTTGAACAGAGCGAAGTTGTCTGGACGCCACCGTTGGGCAAACACAGCATCGTCCTCAAGTGCAGTCCTGGTATTGCTCTCAAGATGATAATGAAGATGGACGACTTGACTGAATACACAACCCTGCAATACCTTGAGAAACACAAACCCACCATTCCTGCACCAAGACCACTCGGTCTTGCACGCCTTGGTGACTGCTTCCTCGTCTTTATGACTCTTATGCCTGGCACGACACTCGAAGCAGTCTGGCCGAAACTAGATGACTCCCTTAAGCGCTCAGTCCAAGCACAGCTGAACGATATATTCATCGAGGTGCGGTCTTTGACCCGTCCCGACAATATGCCACTTGGAGGTGTGGCAGGAGAAGGTTGCCAAGATGCGAGGAGAAATGTTCGCCGCACAACCGACCCTATTTGGACTACAGAAGATTTCGACGACTGGCAATTCTCTAATCCCCATTACGGAAGCCCAATTTACATCAAATTCCTCCGAAGTCTTTGCCCGCCCCTATCACAGAAGCATGTCCTCAGCCACAATGATCTTCGGCCTGAAAATATTATAGTAAAGCTTGAAGGAGGGCAGTGTCGCGTGACCGGCATTATTGACTGGGAATATGCCGGCTTCTATCCAGAGTACTACGAGTCTACCAAGGTGACGAATTGTCTGGCCACGAACGAGACTAGTGATTGGTACTTGTTCATTCCTGAATGCGTCTCTCCGCTTCGGAACGCGCAGAAATGGTTGCTAGACGCTCGCTGGGATAGTCATATAGCGTAGATTAGCAAATCACACATGTTTTGGTTAGGCGCGGGCTCAAACTTGAAATATCCGCTAGGCCCAATATGGATGGCACCGCCCAGTCCTTGATCCGCTTGTGCCGCTCGCCGGCTTGTAACCTCGCAGATGACCACGACTGCAAGCACATGCGAACAGCTACGACAACTTTGCGAATTTGGCACTGCGGGTTGGCTACAAGTTCTCATGATCACGGTCCGCGGAGGATGACAACAAATGCCCTCTCACGCTGCCCCGCAAGTCTAGGCTGCCACCCGAAGGACAGCCTGGGGCATCCTCCTCGCCCTTTTCGATGACGACGAATTGTCCCGCGCAATCATCAGCCGGCATAACGCTCCTGCAATCTGGAGCCGCACAGTAGCCTTGGAGGTCACAGAAATGGGCTGCAGGGCCTTATTCTGACGACGTGTCTCTTGCAGACGAGGAAAGAATCATGTCTTCTCGCCCATTGAAGCACTAAGAGAAGGCAGAGAGCAGAGACCGAGCAGTGTGGCATGGCTGTGCCGACATGTGCAAAGTTCTTGGCGGCGCTGCCTGCGAAATAGGGCCCTCTGCCCACCCTACGAGCATGCGCGCGCACGTAAGCGCAACACGAGTCCGCCTCTCGTCCTCTGTGTTGCGCAACTGAGCGGAAAGGTAAGAAAGAGACACCCAAGCGTCCATGGGGAGATTTGACTATCATTCTAGTCGACGCGGACTCGTATTCGGATGCCACGCGCAGGCTTACGTCCCATAACGCCGCCTTCTAGCACGGGGCGTTCCTGCGTGCCATCCCTGGTCCCAATTCAAGGAGTAGATTGCAGTGGCGAACCGGCGGTCGCAGCAGAGGACTCGGCAATCGCGAAGGAACGATATGCTTGACTGTGCCACCCGCGATGTCTCACCTCCTTATTTCAACGTGCGCCCAACTTGCCGATTACGCCTTGGGTACTATGTTGTGTTACGGAAGGTGATATCGAGTTCTGTTGCAGACAAGACTCCACTCCTTAGGCGGCGGATGTGTAGAGTGGGCGCAGCTCACAAGCTGACAGGCGTTTCAATGAAGGCTTCATCACCGGCGAAGGTTGAAGTCAAGACCACGAGCAAGAAGTTCATGTTGAATCAGAGTAAAAAGCACAATGTAATTACTGGAAACAACAGCTAAACGGACATGCTACGCTTAAACGCATCAGGATGCCACCGCTATGCTTGAAGCCATGAACATCGCACGCGATTAAGAAGGTCAGATAAAGAGATTGACGCTGGGTATATGACAATGGAGTAGATGCGAAACTAGACCATGGGAAGAAACAAACCAAAAACTCAGCCAGGAAAGACACCGGAACGCCCGCAAACCCCCTTCCATAACACCGGAAACATTACCCAATCAATAAATCCTGGCCTGGTCAGCTTTGTTACCTGAATGTTACGGCACTAGAACTCACCACTGCTCTCGCCGCTGCTTACTTCCCGCCGATCGACCCGCATTCCTTATTGTCTTGCATCATCCCAGACTTTGCAGTAACCACACTTGTTGTGATTATTGCAGAAAGCACAACCCAGATCCGTAGCAACGCTGTTGTTGCCATAACACGAGCAGCATTGCCAACGCAACACAGGCTTGTGGTGATATTCGGTGTATCGACCGCCGTCGCCCGCTGGAAAGCGTGTGTTGAGGTTCGCAGTTGGAACGTCTTGATGACTGCCCGAGAGCCTAGCTGTACTAGAGTGAGTGGCAGAGGTCGCAGCGTGATAGTGCGGATCCGAGGCTTGGGCAGCGGTGCTGTAGTTGTAGTACTCTGTTGCGGACGGGCAACCATTGCAGAGGTAGTGGTTGCAGTTGGTGCATGATGTGACGACAGCCGTGTTGTAAGGGCCGTCTCGGCAATTGCAGCAGAAGACGGGCATCTTGTCGCGAAGTAGCGGTAGTTGTTGGAGGAGTTAGGGAAGAATGATTGTTGTAGCTGACAATGAATTGTCTTGTGGAAGTATGAGATGTTTGGGAATGTTGCGATGCTATGAGCTTATGAGAACAAGAGAAGAGGCACTCTAATGGCATTTTATCTTGCTATCCTCAGTCCCTCGAAGGACGCTCCGCTATGGCATCAATCCTTCTGGCGGAGACTGAGCCACGCTCGCCCTTTCGTGCCCTACAGTTAGCTTCCTCATCCTCCCCTCGTGCCATCCGTGATTTTGCTTGCGGCGCTCATTCTGGTGCCTCATGTTCGCCTTGAAGCTAGGACAGGTCCTTCGAAACTGACCCACAGGCTCCACAATCAGCGGTCAACGTACGTCAGAAAGCTCGCTCATGACCATAACTAAGGAAGAGTGTCGTGAGAGAATACACCGGCGGCGCTCCATGATGACATTAGGGAAGTAACAAGGCAGGCCAGGAAGCCGGTCGGATACCGGAATAAAGGGCGTGACCGAGCAAATGAAAGTGTGGCGGTGCAAGTGGACTGAAGGAAGGCAGTAGGCAAACTGAGGCGGCATATTGGGCTCCACTAAGGAAGCTGGAGGCGTCGTTCCAGCCTTGTGCCCTCAGTCCTCAGGGTGCCCTTGGTGCCAAGAGGTCCCTCTTCCTGCCTCGCGCGCGCTGCAATGACGCGGCCCCGTCAGCCACTTCGACGAAAAAGCAAAAAAGAAAGAGCCCTGGCTGGAACCATTAGGCAGAACTCAAGAAAAAGCGAGGATATTTGTCCAATCATACGTTTTATCCAAGCCGCAATTTTTTGATTCGTTGCTGCAGTCGACTTTGTATATGCAAAGAAGCCTGTGAATCTCCCGCTGAGGGTGTCGTGCTCCATGCTGAAACAAACGTTCCTGCATCCGTTCTGCAGTGGAGTCTGGGATGAAGAGCCGAATGTGGTCTGCATGCTGCAGTTCGCACGTCTGCTCACCACGCGGTCCCCGTTTCGAGCGATGGAGGCGCATCGCTTCAACGTTGTTGCAGGGAGATGCATGCGGCCATGATAGGAAAGTGGCAAGGTTGTTATGAGAGTGAAGCAAGTAACGATGAGGAGAATTCTATTGAGTAACGAACTGTAAATCCAAGTAAACTCCAAAACCAAGATCCGTAAAGCGAATGTGCCGAGTGGAATGTGTCATGCTTGTGGCAGACCAAATCATGTTGCTCCAAGAACGAACAGCGCTATGTGAGCAATGCTTTGTCGAGATGCTCCAAATGTCCAACAAGTCTACAAATGTGGTATAGTGATTAAGAAAGCAGAGAAAGCGAACAGTAGCGAGAGATCCCAAGAAATGATCCAAAGAAAGAGTATCCAGGAGAAGAGAGTGCCGCATAAGTTCGAGCAGAAGCGGCAGTAGAAGTGACTCTTCGTGATAACGTTGTCGTTGATGTTTGTCGACATAGGCGGTGGAGAAAGACGAGGGTGTGTGAGTGCAAGAGGACGTTTAGCAGGTTTCTTCGACTCTGCATGAGTTGCACTTCTGATGAGAGCACGCTGTACACTGCGACTGCCAGTAGCCGATAGGTCCATCGTAACATTCCGAGCAGAACCATACTAGGCTTCCATCTGTAGCAGCGGGCCCGTGGTTGTACTGCATGTTGAGATCGGGGATGCTGTTCGGAGCTGACGTGTAATCTCCACCGAAAAGAGTACCAACAGGCAGGGCGATGGCACCGGTATGCAACATAGAAACCACACTAGTGCTACTTGGTGAAGATAAGGTGGCTTCATGGCGAACGGGTGTTGCTTGGTGACATTGGCCAGACGTCGAAGGGTTGTGAGGATCGTGCCTATGGAAATGGCTGTCGGGGCTGGAGGTGTTGACCATGATGTATATATGGTAGTGGTCTAGCAGGCAAGCAGACTTTGATAGAGCGGTATTGAATAGTAGTGCTTGAGGGCTTGAGTGGGTTGTGGTTTGAAGCGTTGAGAAGGCGTTGATCTGTCTTTAACAGTTGCGACACCAAAGCTATGATGCTGCTTCGCCATCTTCCTCCGGAGGCGCTGCGCGCCGCACTGATAGTCCTTTGAGACATCTGACTATGCTCGAGCACAGATAGGGTGGCGGCCGATGTGAGGCATACAGGCCTCGAGCGGATACAATGAAGCAACACCAGTCGTGAGGTGGGGGATGATGAAGGACCTCCCAGGATGTACAATGCATCAGCCACTCTAAATGGCGATGCTCCATGAGCAACATCGCTCGTGATGTCAATTACGTTGATATAAGAGTCCTCAGGTATTAAGACAGTGTTCTCCATGACGTTATTGGCAGTCAATGGGTGGCCTAGGGTTGTGTGATGAATAACTTCGGGGCGTAACAACTAGGTCCAGCTCCAGGAACGTATCGATAGGTCACCAAAGGACGAGTGGGAGGCATTTTGGCAAGGGCGAGGACGTATAGGGTGACGTGCTCCACCGTCCGGTATCCAGGTAGATGGGCCCAACGGCGCCCATCGATGTAGGGCAGCAGCGGCCGGAGTTGTTACATTGCATAATTTACCTGGTATGCCTCTCCAATTATGGCAGGGTTGATATGGCACGAGCTGGCGGAACGAGATCTGGAACTTGGTGTAATTCTATCGTCATGAGCACGTGAACGAATGTGGGCCCGACTGAACGCTTGCTTGGGCTACCCTTCTGGTACGCGGCCACCGGATGGGTGCATGCGAGAGGTGGAGGCCGAAGGAACGACCAGCCAAAGAACTGGTACTAACGCTTGTTTGTCTTAGAAGGTACGCCAGGGCCGCCAGTTCTATCCAGAGCAATTGTGGGGACTGATAGCATTGATGCTGATTAGGAGAAAGATCGAACGCCTGCCATCTGCACAGACCAGGAGGCGTCCGAGTTCTCCTCGTGACCGTGTGCATTGGCCGGATTATCCAACGAGCCTCGTTACCAGCACGTGTGGAATGGATGACGAACGTTGAATGGTGCCCATCTTCAAAGAAATAGACGAGGAGTCTGAGTACGATGTTTGATAGGGCCTACATAGCTCTGCCTGAATGAAGATTGCTGCGATCAGACAAAACTGGCCGGCGTTGAGATACCCCCTCGTGGAGCACGAGTCTTCCGTGATGAGGCCACCGTTTGCCTCAGGTAAAGGCGCAGCCGATGCTACATGGACATGCCACCTCCTTGGCTCCACTAGGCAGGCGGTTCCCGAGACCAGGGGCAAATCTAGCTGCGTAGAGTTGAGCTCCATCTGTGTCACTTGCAAGCAGCCGGAAGGTTGAGAAGGCCGTACCTTACTAAGGAGTTCATGTATATTCGCACGGGTCATAGCCGGCTGGGCTAGTCGTATGTGTGATCTATTTCTGCCGGTGTGGATGCCGTTGCCGGATCCAGTGCCCGTGTTCTTCAGGCCTGGTATGCGGCCTGCCCTCTTCAACAGCCACTGACCAGTGCGACTGATGACCAGTCGGTACGTCCATAATGGTACTTTAAGAGCTTGTCTCGTGCTTTACGAGCCAGGATCTTCACCGAATATCCTTTCGCGTACGCCGAGGAGGCAGTGCTGGCAGCGGTAGGTTTACTGGCCCTGGTGATAGCTTTCTCACTGACGGCCGGACACGGCTGAATCGAGGCCGCTGGCCACATATCATAGCAGACGAACAAGACCGTGCCGAACATATGCTGAGAATTCGGATAATCTACCTGAAACCTTGAGGTCAACGGGATTCTGGAGAAAAGTGCAGACAGACTTACATGGGCTGGAGCCCAGCATTTGCCACTTGAGGTAACCCCAAGGCTCTCCGTGGAATCTGCCTGATCAATACGAGGCTAGCCATTAGGTCAGAAGTGGCCAGCGCTGCTAAATAGCTAACATCGGCGGGCCGCGGGAAGTTGATGGACTGTTCACCATTTCATGCAGGGCGCAGCATATATATCTAAACGAGAGCGGAGCCTCGTATGGAAGAGCCGCATTAACATCAGCTCGCCGCCGCGCCTGTTGTCAATCTGTGACCTCCAGATCTACGCATCGTAGATGATGTCTCGCCGCAAACAGCAATCGCTGGTCCTTGTCGGGGCCAAAAAGGCGGCTGCCAGCGTGTCAAAAGGCGAATGAAGCGCGGGAGATGAGGCTCTACAAGGCTGTACTCCAGCTCATCTGCAGCCTCGCATAGCCGGTGAGTTCCAATGGGTTTAGCTCAGTCCATGACTTGCGCCCATGTTACAAGTCCAAGAGCAGTCAATGGTGGACATAGACGCTGTAGACCCAATGCAACTAGACTTGATCCTGCTCTTGCCCGAATGATCTCATGGGAAAAGGATGAGAGATTGTGAAGCTTAGGGAAGGCTGAGAAAGCTCGTGCGGGGTCTTTCTGCGGGTCATGCAAGGTCGATGCACGCTGGCTCTAACGCGTAAGCAGACTCCTTGGCTTCACTCTGCTTGCAAAAAGCAAGACCGTAGGATATAACACTGGCAATGGCGTCTTTGCCGACCGAAAAGAGCATTACAGTAACGTTGATAGCTCAATTCGGTACGTGACGAGAGTCGTTGGTGGTGTTGTGCCGATCTTTCTCTTCGTGCTACGTCGGTGGATGCCGAAGTTCTGCCGATTGGACGAGTCGCGCACTACGCGTCGCCGGCCGTCGTGGAGAAGCGTCCATGAAGATGAGGCATGTTGTACACAGAAGTTCAGCAATTATTCGCGATGGTTGTGACAACGCGTTGTCCTGTCTTCCCCGTGGCTATTTCCAGATGATGATGACGTCCCTTGCTAACCAGCCTCGGACTAGCGGGACAAACACGTGCGCGAACTTCTTGGCTGCGCGCTGGGCGGCTTCACGCCGCTGTCGTGCAACAACCGGGAAGACGGGTGGTCGACGAAGCCCTCGAGAAGGCCTGACGTTCGCGTGCGACCCCGACTATCTCAATCTTCTCTTTCTTCTTCTTCCAGTTGCTCTCGAGCATTTCGTATAGCCACGCGATGGCACCCCCGTCAGTTAACGGCTCCCAGAAGCCTGGCGCGACAGACACCACGGCGATGGAACAGAACATAGGCCAGGCCACCTCCGTCATACTACCCCTTCTGGAGTTCGGCGCCCTAGGATACGAGACATACGTTGTAGTCTACTTAATATGCGTCCAGTACCTCATAAACCCTTCTGAGGACATCCAACGAGACTTCGGCATTCGGCCGCGACGCTCCACCGGAATCGCACTCATAGTCGTCTACGCTATCCTACTCCTGCTCCTCATGGTAGCATGGCTGCGCCTACTACAATTGGTCTGGTCGAAGCCAGACCTCATACCTCTGGGTAATCCTTCGGTGGACAAGGCAGATGCGAGTACGAAGGGCTTCGGGTTCGATCAATACGATGCATACATATGTGATTACCAGGGGGTGCCACTCTGGTGCGAGAGGTGTCACAATTGGAAGCCGGACAGGGCACATCATTGCAAGGAACTGGGGCGCTGTGTGAAAAAGATGGATCACTACTGCCCATGGGCCGGTGGAATCATAGCGGAGACTACGCACAAGTTCTTTATGCAGTTCGTGGCATATGCGTCGCTATATACGACCTTCACTTGGATTGTGGTGGCCATTTTCTTTGCGGAAAGGAGTTCCAAGGTGCGCTCAGAAGCAACCCAGTGCATGCAGCAGCAGGCTAACACATCGTAGATGGGCTCTAAGCCAGGGACATGGATCGGCGCACTCGCAACAGCTGTGCTCTTCAGCATCTTCACCTTCACAATGACCTGTATGACAGGCTGGAATCTGATGATCAACTTCACCTCGGTCGAAGGCATCCAGCGCGGCGGCATCCACAACATCGCCTTCCTCATATCGAACCCCTCCTCGAACCCCGATACCGCTGCGCCACTTACTGCGACACCAACGACGTCATCCAGTAAACATCATAAGAAGAAGTCTAGCAGAGACGTGGCGGAAGAGAAGGAACTCGACAAGGAGGACTGGCCTGTCCTTACTACCGTCACCCGCCTCCCGAACCGCTCCTACGTCGTCATGCAGACCAAGCCTTTAGAACACCCCTGGTATACTACACTCCTGCAGGGCTGGAAAGATACCATGGGCACGAACATGATCGACTGGCTATTGCCCTTTCGCCAATCTCCATGCAAACAAAAGAGTCATCGTGGAGAGTTTGATTGGGGTGAAGTGGTATACGACATGGCGAAGATGTACGAGAAGAAGAATCCAGGAGCCAGTCTTGCTATTCTTGATGAGACTAGGAGGTCAAGAAGATGACGTTGATGAGGGGTCCATTTCTGGATCCATTTTTGCATTGCTTCTTTTTCGGTAAGCGACTCGGGCGTTGTTATATTTTTCCTTCTAGGATGTGATACCCATGTATGTTGTTAGTCGTAGGTTGTACATAATGGTCCGGTGGGGGAAATGCTCATCGCATTGGCAAACACTACTGCACACTGGACTGAGTGACACAAGCCATACTGTCACGAGATGATTGAACTGCCTTATCACGGTTACTCCTCAGGTTCGTCATCCCTCCCCACACGTGAACCCACGTCAAAACGCCGACAAAAGCAAGTCATACTAACAGCAAAAAGCTCCGACGACGTTACCCTCACGTCGCACACACATCCATCGCACGAAAACACTCCACGTGGCCCATCCCACCCCCCACCCAATCAACCACCCCGCCCAACCCACCGTCCCCATGATAGGCCAAAAA
>Ga0265797_10013025_pt1 | contig 10082 bp, 6 predicted proteins | sample P2T30metagenome_FD_192433 | JGI IMG/M metagenome (GOLD analysis project Ga0265797, IMG submission 192433) | Plant litter microbial communities from East Loma Ridge, Irvine, California - P2 T30 | ecosystem: Environmental > Terrestrial > Plant litter > Unclassified | place: USA: California... | reverse complement strand
CGATCGACCACTTTCTCGGGCGTAGAGTACGGGAAAAGCGGGCTTGTCTTGGCCTCACGTCCCATGGGTGTCTTCTTCTCAGCCGAACTGAGATCAAGGTTGAGCAATGCATTGAGGATGTAGGTGATCGGAGATTGCAGAGGTGGCGATGGAAGGTTATAATGGACCAGAATGTTGACGAGCGGTTCGATGGAAGGTGTGAAATTTGGCGTCAGCTCAGGATTGAAGTGCGTGACGTTGAACATGAGCTTCAAGGCTTCTACCATAGCCATTTCCTCGATTGGTGACGTTCTTGATTTTCTCCGGCCGGACTTGGAGAAAGCTGTGCTGTGATGGGCGATGCAATGGTTGATGCTTTCTGTTAGACCGTGCTTGTCTGCCAGCATCACGAAGTTGACGTTGGTGTTGTAGGTCAGCAAGAACAAGATGCGACACAACAAGAACTCATCATCCAGATCGCCGCCTTTCAGCCTCTCGGTCGCTTTGGTTGCATACTGGAGATCGACAAATACTTGTCTTGAGGGCTCATTGAGCAAGAAGGCGTTGGCCAAGCAGCGAAGGGCCTCATGGGAAGTTGCTCCAGTGTCCCTGTCGAGACCGTAGCGGCATAGCGTTGAGATACCCTAGCAGAATATTAGCTCGACGAGAAGTAAAACCTGGCGTTGTAATACGAACATGTTTCTCGAAGATCGGAGTAGCGGTCTTTGGGTCTCTGCCGAATACTTTGACTTTCGCCAAGAGCTCCTCTTGTTCTACACCAACCGTTAGCCGTTGCTATACTAACGATGCTTGCTGACAGTGAAACGACCTACGCTTCAGAGATAGCTTCGCGGCAGTCAAGTTGTCTTCAAGCTGGTGAAGAAGGCGATCGACTTCTGCAATATCTGCGCTGGGTCAGCACTTGGTCGACTGGTTGTCAAGAGGCGTGACCGACCACGGGCAGTGCTAGGGCCTGCTAGAAGTTGCGCTCTGTCAAGCGCCATATCGACCTGAAAGTCTGGTAATGTCGGACTCGGCGCAGGAAGTGTCGACGATGATATGAATGCCGTCGTAGTGGCGACTCTCAAATATTTCGCGACTCAAATCAAGTCACAGAGGGTCCTGGATTACGCCGGGTGATGAATCCAAGCACTGTGACTTATCCCGGTGTCAAGTCGGGTATATGCGGCTCCTTATATGATTGACCAGTATACAGTGACTGTGTAGGGAGTATTTTAGCTTCCAGACGCTTCACGGACACGTGCAGGGGGCTCGCTGGTGACGAGCTGTCGCTTACTCTCTCGCTGTGAAGTCTGTGCTGCTGCTCCCGACCCCGCGGTGCACGTGCGTTTTAGCTTCGTTGCCGTGCGGAGCTTTCCCGAGCCTTCCTCCTCAGTTAGCGCGAACGCGACCCGGAAGTGCAGACGCGCTCTTCGCGTCAAGTTTGGAAACGGACACCATCAACTCACGGCTCATTTCCCAATCTTTGACCGCAAGAACATGTCTGCAGCATCTTGAGCGTTTTCATTCTGGCGTTAAAGGGATATACCATGCTCTCTTCATCTTCTTCGTTGTTTACGTCACTCCCTGCACGACCACCTACGCCACCGAAAGACGTCCAAGAGCACGTCCAGAACGCCCTTGATTTCCTTGAGAACGGCCACGAGGAGGCCGAACAGGATGCCTCAGAGATCTCGAAGCGTCAGTTGTCTACCGACACGCCACCAGTATCATCACCTGCGTCTTCAATAGGAGCGCCAGCTGGTTCGAATGCGGCCAAGAAAGTCGGCTTCTCTCCATTTCCACCAACCTTTCATGAAATACCAAAGGCAGGCGTTTCGAGCTCCCCCAGAGACAGACTTCTGAGATCAACACCCCGTCCACGAAACACCAAACCAGTTAAGTCAATATTGAAATTGTCAAGTTTTGCGCCTCCACCTACACCAGACGAGCACGAGCAGCGACTTGGCTACTTTTCACCCGAGGACCCTGCCAGCTTCGGAAAAATGTTGCAATCAGTGCTTAAGGAGCTTGCTTCTTCATCAAAGTCGTCGCGACTGGATGCCTATCTGGCACTCCAGGGCGCACTCACAGCTTACAATGGCATCCCTGACAGACATGCTATGGCCGCCAACATGCCACAATTCCAACAATTCCTGTCTCGAGATCTCATTTGGAGAGATTCGAGCGGACTAATCGACACACAAATCGCCACACAAGCATTGAAACTGGCATGCACAATGGTATTCGACACACTGCTCTCGAAAGCCATGGACGACGAGTTCCGCATATTCCTGATCGACCGATCAATCACAGTTATGGAGCAGCCAGACATGCCAAAAGCCTTGGTCAAGACTCATTTGTATCTTGTGGCGCAACAGAAATTTCACCAGTCAATCATCACGCCTAACCGGGCGGAAAGAATGATTTCGGCTCTACGAACGATCGAAGAGCGCTGCAGTAGCAACAGTCTCATCGCGACAAGACTCGTTATCTATCAGAGGCTACTTGACCAGGCTCCCAGTGTGATGAGCGCGAGGCTCAAAGATTGGCTTGAGCATGTTTTCCATGGTATGCTGAGTAGCATCAACGACACGCGGACTCGGGCGATCGAGGTTGGCAATCATGCTGGTCTGTTACTTGGCAACAACCCAGCCGCATCAAAAGCTTTACATGATCTTTTCGAAACGGAAGTCGAGGAAGGCCAATGCTATTGCGACTACTTGACGCTACGACTGACAAGCATGATCGGAGACAAGGAGAGACAAAGTGGTATTTTGGTACCGCAGATCTGGTCTGCAGTTGTCATGTTCTTCCGAACGAAACGCCGCCCTCTCGAGAAATGGCCCAGACTCCGCACCTGGTTGCAAGTGCTTCAGAAATGCTTGAACTCTAGCGATTTCGCCATCAAGAACCAGGCTAACCTTGCCTGGAAAAAGCTCGTCTTCGCAGTCATGCCTGATGCCTCGACAGGAGCGACGATGTTGTCGATGCTCAAGGTACCTATCAAAGCTGGATTCGAGAAGCGGAACAGCGACAGGGCGGGAAAGCAAGCTCGCCAATTCGCACTCGATGGCTACCACAACCTCTTACATTACAGTATGCGACCGTCATTGTCCCATGCAGATCTGGATGTTACGTGGGATGCTTATGTGGCGCCAATTCTGTCGGAGATGATACAGGCCAGCCACAAAGGAAGAATCAATGGTTGCAACATACTGTCTGGTCTTTTGAGCTCAAATTCTGGAGTCTGGAACGAATACGCAGCCCTGGATCCAAACCCCATCAAATCACATGACCTACCTAGGCTGGATCCACGCTGGGTACGCACACGATTGACAAAAGTCCTTGCATTGGTGGAACCGATCGTGTCTGCGGGGCTTTGGGCGACGGAGGAAGAGAGCTTGATGACAGCTAAACTGTGGCAAAGCACTCTGCAAAGCATAGCAGAAGCCGGAGCGCAGGAAGTTCGGACCTCGAACGAACTGCGAGAAGCAATTGCTCTCGTCATGAACATGTTTCAGCGCCTTTGGAAATCATTGTGTGCTGCCGATGAACCAGGGGTTGTAACAGCATCGACAAATTTCCAGGAGATCATGCGGACAACTTGCCACTACATCGGACCTTCCCTTTTGGCTGAGGACATACTTGCAAGAACGCCTGAAGGCGACGCCGAAGCTGCTCCGACCCCGTCTCATCGACCATCCAAGCATCAGCATGTACTGTACTCACCACTCATATTTACTCTCACCATGATGTGCTCCCAAATGCACCCAGGAGAAAGTCAGAAATGGCGCTCAATGGCAGCGGACGTGGTTGAGCTTGCATGCAAGTCGAAGGCCACCAGTGCCGCAAGACTCCAACTACTGAATCGTACATCACAAGCAGTCAGAACCAATTGCACTTCAGTCGATGCTAAAGAACCAATCGCCATACTGTGGTCACTTTTCGCCGAACGAGCCACGGAGGCATTGCAGCACTCGAAAACAGAATCCACTCCGACAGGCACCCTAGGACAAAAACTTCGCGATGCGCTTAGCATTGTTGTCTGTGGCCTGCCCACGATGTATTCTCGCCCAGAAGATGCTATCACTGGCAGTCGTCTCATCGAAGAAATCATCGCGGTCGCTCGATGCAAAGCTGGCGACGCCGGTGTCATACTTGCAGTGATAGAGCCATTGTCCAAGACCCTTCTTGATAAAGATGCTCAGATCAGCTGCGAGACCGAGATCTCAATCGCTACTATACTCCTTCGCTCTGCAGGCTGGCCCCAGAATCGGCAGTCTATGGAGCAGGGACGCAAGACTCTCTGGGGCATAGGCAGTGGTCCACACCGAGCTGGCGCTTTCGACCCGTACGAGCACATGTACGGTCTCACGGAGGAAGCTTCCCGCGATGCCTACACATCAATGGGCTCAGACACTCTGAGTAACAAACGCTGCCACGACATGCTGGATTCGCTTGTTAGCTTTGTAAGAAACTGCCCGGTCTCACTCCTGGTGAACACGCTACGCCAAGTTCAAGAAGCCTTGGTTGTATGGCTGGAGGACGACAAGCGCCGAGTCTTCACTGGCGTCGACGCATCGGCGTCGCAGTCCGTGATCGAACTTTGGAACCAGGTTCTAGGACAGCTCACGGAGCTACCACGAAAAGACGGTTCGCTACTCACTCTATTACAGCCACTTATGGTCGCCGGATTTGTCAGCCCAAAACGTGCTATCGTAAATCACACAATCGCTTTCTGGAACGAGTGCTTCGGCGAATTGGATTCACTGCGATACCCTTCCAAGCTCGAGAAAGTACTGCGCGCCGCCAGGAATTATGTCGAGCTGGGCCTACCTGAATTCCCTGACAACGTGCCGGACGACGAGACAATCGACCTCCCGGCTTTCTCTGGACCACAAGACGACGACACTCAAGTTGATCCTAAATCAAGCTTAAGTAGTCGCTGGACAGGGTTGCCCCGCGGTACTGCCAGTCCGGCGAAGCGAACTCCAGCATCGATCGATGTATCTTCACGTCTAGCCACGATCGACGCCGGTGGTACCTTCAGTGCAAGCAAGAGCAATTCAAAGAGTACTACAGCCAAAGCACGTCTACGACACGATGATTCACAGATTCTCTTTGCGCCAATCGATTCTTCGCCTCTGCCAGTCGAAGAAGACGAATCCCAAATATTGACAGACCACCAGAAGGAAGTCAGAGCTCGTCAGGTTGAAGGCGCACAGATGTTCCCTGATATCTCTTCAACCCCTGTGAGAAAGTCAACACCGCGCAGTAGACGCAAGACACCTGGAACTCTGAATTTCTCGGCCAATATCGCGGCACCCACCGCTGATGATGAAGTGGTCAGTACGCCGTTGGATGTTCCTGAGGCGCACGGTGAGACGAGCGGCTACATGGGATCCTCGCCCACCCCAAACAGCTCTGCCAAACCTCGCCACCAGCTTGTGCAACTTGAAGTTGCGCATGCGAACTTTGATGAAGAGCCATCATCCTCCCCACCGCGATCGCCCGATCAAGGTAAAACGGAAGGGCCAGTCAGTGAGGAGGTCCACGAGGACAGTGTCGTGACTGATAGTGCACCACCCGTCACTAGACTGGCAAAGAGACTTAGCTTAGCTCGGGAGCACGAGAAACTGCAGCAGGACTCAGATCTGCCGTCTGATACTGTGCTCCCAACGGAGCAACTCCAGCATGAAGCCCATGCCGCTGAGGCTCAAGCTAACGACGAAACGGCATCACAGCAGGCGCAAAGTCAAGTCGATGCAACAACAATCATCGACCCTACCGAGATGGTCGCCCAAAGTACTGCAGAAGATGGCGTCAATGACAATAACGACGATGTCAGCCGGGTCGAGAACTCTTTCGTGGAGCAGCGCGAAAGCCCGGATCCCATTGCTGAGCCGTCACCGAGCGACAGTCAGTATTTGTCCAGGTCCGGTCGTAAACGAAAGCGCGTGGATGAGGCGGTCAACAACTCCGCTGCGAAGAAACAGAAGCATCAGTCACCTTTCCGTCGCGTTTTCTCTGGAATTTTCGGTCGATCACAGCAAGAGGACGACGACATTGGCGACGAAATTGTTGTTGCAAGCAGCCAGATAGGCGACTCTCCTGCGACAGAGAAGGCTTTGAAGATAGAAGAGGAACCCAAAGACGTCCAGGAGCCTGCCACGTCTTTGCAAAGACCCAAGCGTGGTCGTGGCCGACCTCGTAAATCAGAAACGCCAACACCGGTGCCGACACCTGTGGCAGAGATACCACTTGCGAGCTCAACAAGACTGAAGCGAAGAGCATCTGCGTTGAGCGAAGCCGAGGGCACACCTTCTGAGCCAACTCCTAGCGAGGTGAAAACAACACCCGCGCCTAAGAGGCAGCGCAGGAGAGCGAAGGCAAAGAAGGCCATCGAAGAGGCCCGCAAATCGCAAGAAGATTCCGGATCACGGCCGCCCTCACGTCGCGAGGCGACTGCTGTGGTGATCGAAAAGCCCGATTCCGATGTCGACATCAGCGAGACGCGCATGGCGTCGGACGACGAAGATGCAAGTGGCAAAGAGTCGCCGGAGAAGACCGTCGCAACACCGTCACGTAACACACCCAAGGACACACCTAAGAGCATCCTGGGCCGGTTAAGAGACATTTTGGGCGATTGCCGCAACGCGATTTTCGGTTCGCAAGAGGAAAGGGACTTTGACAATGTTTTGTTCGAGCTTAGACAGGAAGTCCATGGTGCTGCAGCCCGAGGCAGACAGACGTGAGACGACATACTTCTTTTGTACGGATGGGCGCTATAGCGAAGACAACAACTAGTTTAGACATGACAATTGAGAGTGGACTGCTACTGCAGCCTGAATCACGCAAATTCCACATACCCCTGTAGAATCATCAATCATCCGAACAACCACTTCGAAATCGATGCTTCGATGACATGCATTTGACTCCCCTACGGCTTGTACATTGCTTCATACGCCCAAGTGCGCAAAATGCATGTGATTTTGTTCGGACGAAGTCTTGGGGTTGGTAGGGTTAGCTGACATTTGGACATTATCGTTTCATACATGCATCTGAGAAGGTCTCGGGCTCTATGAGACCCCTTCTTGTGGTTTCGAGGTCAGTGGAACATGATGTGAGTACAGTACTGGGCATGAGTATGTACAACAGGCCATGAGTGGAGTTGTTTCAGAGCACGTTGTTCTTCAGCTGTGCAGCCAGACACTAAGCCATTGTCGTGTGTTCACGGTGTGAACTCCTTCAACACCATCGCTGTTATCCACGAGGCCTCCAGTGAGAGCATGACAATGCCTTGATTGTGAAACTTCGACAGACGAGTTATTTCGGGGCTTTGTTGACGCTTCCATACCACCAAGACTTGTGATATTCAGCTGGTTTCACTTTTCACTTACACGAATGCACAGCGACACTCGTTGGTTGTATGACATAAAACGGGCCAGCTGTACTGGTGAGAGCATTCTTCGTCTTTACATACAATCTCCGGTATACTACTATCTTTACTCATTACTCACAATCCACAATACACTACTGTCTTTGCTTCATATCATGTCCGGCTTCCGTTACAACCAGTTCGCACTCTTCGGCAACGAAGCCAGTGACAGCGACGACTCTGGTTATGTAGAGGATGACTCTGATGCGTCTGGAGGAGATCATGTTGATCATGATCCTCCCGCTCTTACTCCCGTGGAGCAAGCCAACCAAGCAGACTGGACGGTCGTTGAACGCAGAGAACCAGCCGTGACCACACGTCGTGGCGCGAGGTCTGGACAGGGAAGGAACTTCGTTCGGCGTAGCCAGCACACGGTGGGGATGATTGTCCATCATGTGGACCTTCACTACTTCCCCAATAACAACGCGCCACAACATCAGCGCAACGTCGTAGATCTGCCGAGAGGCGGCCAGGTTCTCAAGAAGTACCGAATGTTCCTCGTCGTGGGCCGGCTGGGTAATAGGGTCAGGGAGTGTCCCATCTTCACCTACGGTGACCGTGGGCTTCGCGACCGCGACGAGGCAACTTGGCGTGAGTACTGCTCGATTAGACCTCCGCTGATTCCGGCGGAAGAGTTCACGAACCAAAGTCCGAACAACAAGGTGCTTGGTATTGAAAGGCTTCATTGGCGTGGGCGGTTGAGTGAATCGATGGTGGTTCACTTGTCGGATGTTAGGAGCCGCGATTCGGACGCTGGCGTTACCGTAAAAGGGACCATCTTGCCTGAATGTCGCGAGTATCCGGGCAAGAAGATGGCTGAGTTGGTGATAGAGGCGACGACGAATGCCTGGTGGTGAGTATTCCGGGACGTAGGCTCCCAGCGCGTGATTTCGAAACGAAGCATAGACTTGGAAACCTGTCATCTCTATAGTAAATACACTGTACAGTCGCTGCAAAGTACAGCTTTCTCAGTAGCTACTATAGCACCATTGACGGGCGTAGCCTTCTGCCAGGCTAGAAATACCATTGAGATACTGGTGGAGCCTGGTATGTATATCACGGTCGTGTATGCGAATACCATTAGACTGGGATTCAAGAATGACTACACTTACCACTGAGAAAAAGCTGGTGGCATAATGTCACAACTCACTAAGCGGTCGCCGCTTTCTCGGCTCTCTTGATCGCGACAAGTTCAGGGCCATTTCCTGCCTTCTCGTCGAGCACGCCTGCCTTCTTCAAAATCCCAACAGTCTTCTCCACCACAGTGGTGTCGACACCACGTGTATCTTTCGTGAACTGCACGGTCTTCATCCATTCCTTCGCATCCTCCTCAGAGTATTCCATGGTCGAGGTGATGTGCTTCACGGCCTCGTCTTCGTGGTCCAGATAATGTTGCACGCCAGCATTCAGCTTCTCAGCCATGGTCTGCAGTGCGGGATCTGTGGGATCACGCGCGGCAATCATCCAGCTTGGCCAGGGTGTGTAGATCTCGCCAATACGCTTGAGCTCGCCATTGTCGAAGTAGAACTTCGTAGTAAAGTGCTCCCACATGAAGAAATCGGCAGTCGTAGGTTCCTGGCGCACTGCCGTCCGCAGCGGGCCAAAGGCTCCGGATGGTACCACTTCGAAGGGCTCCTCTTTTGAGCTAGGCGACAGCCAGCCTTGCTGGTCAGCGAGCACGTAGGCCATGACATATGAGCCACTGTACACTCTCGTCAGCATCTAGCCGACAATATTGAATAGCATCTCAAGGTATGCAAGTGCACTTACCTGCCAATCCTGCTGACGCCGACCCTCTTGCCCTTGAGATCGCTCACACCATTGATGTCCGCCCTCTCTTTGCCAGTGGAGATCGCCCACCGCAGCGGCGACTCTACGTATGTCCCCACGAGACCATATCCAGGCTCTTGCGCTGCAGCGCGGCTCTTTCCCAGGTCTGCGACGAAGCCCTCGGTAAGTCCAATGGCCACGTCGAGCTTCTCGGACTCGTCGGAAGTCTTCAGGCGCTTTGTGAGGTCGCCGGTGCCCGTGGGCACGGGTATGAGTTCTGCATCGAGGCCGAAGTGTTGTTGTGCGAAAGCGATCGGAGTGGAGAAGTGTTCTGTACAAGGCGTGGTCAGCGAGCTGCGTGCAAATGCTGTCTGTGGTTACACTCATTTACCTGGAATGAAGCCAATGCGTAGCTTTGATTGGCGCGCAGAGCCAGTAGACAACGGTCGTGCGGAGTTGGTAGCCATTTTGAATGCTTTTGGAACAAACATTGAGTGTCGCTGAAACAAATGGTGGTGTTGTGGCGGGGAAGGCGCTGTCGCCTGTGATCACAGCCCACGGAAACCGCGTACGTCACTTAAGAAGTCGCTATCACATGTCATCAATGTGCTGCAATCCTCACTTGAGGGAGCTCTATGTAAACGTCCAATGATTTACAACATCCATGTGATTGCTAAGTACCCATTCTGGATAGAACGCATCATCATTCCTTAGCAGCTTGTATTAGCTACGACTATAACGGCTACTATCTAATCCTCTTTAGTAGATATATAGAATATACAGAATATATAGAGGGATATAGAAAGATATACTTAGAATACATAGAATATATACTTAGTATATATAGAAAATATATAGCAATATATAGAAATATATAGAAACATATAGAAAT
>Ga0265797_10013024_pt1 | contig 10082 bp, 6 predicted proteins | sample P2T30metagenome_FD_192433 | JGI IMG/M metagenome (GOLD analysis project Ga0265797, IMG submission 192433) | Plant litter microbial communities from East Loma Ridge, Irvine, California - P2 T30 | ecosystem: Environmental > Terrestrial > Plant litter > Unclassified | place: USA: California... | reverse complement strand
TGTGGAAGGAAAAGTTGTGCCCGTCCAGAGTGTCAACGAACGATTGCGCCAGCGACCTTTCGACAACACCTCCTCCCACCAACCCACCCAGGAGGCCTCAGTCCAGCACTGGACACTGCACAACCGAACGCGCTCGATTGATCTCGACGCGCACTTAATAATCGACCCCGCCCACACGTCGCCCACCATGTCCGTCGAATACCTCCTCCACGAGTCCTCTGTCGGCTATGCCGTCTTCTCCGTCAAGCTGCAGGCCGACACCGTCGGTGCCCGCCTGAAGGAAGTTCAGGAGGGCCACACCGACCTGGCTAAGTTCGGCAAGATGGTCCAGCTCGTCTCTTTCGCGCCTTTCCAGGGTGCAGCCCAGGCGCTCGAGAACGCCAACGAGATTTCTGAGGGTATCATGAGCGACTACCTCCGCACCACTCTGGAGGCCAACCTGCCCAAGGGTGGCAAGAAGGAGAAGAACAAGATCACCCTCGGTGTTGGTGACAGGAACTTGGCTGGTTCCATCAAGGCCGAGTTCGCCGGTGTCGAGGCTGAGACTCCCGAGACCAGCGAGTTGGTCGGTGACCTCCTCCGTGGTATCCGTACGCACGCCGAGAAGCTCCTCAAGGGCCTCCAGACTGGCGATGTCTCCCGCGCACAGCTTGGTCTCGGCCACGCTTACAGCAGAAGCAAGGTGAAGTTCTCCGTCCAGAAGAACGACAACCACATCATCCAGGCCATTGCGACTCTGGACCACCTCGACAAGGCCGTGAACACCTTCTCTATGAGAGTCAGGGAATGGTACTCGTGGCACTTCCCCGAACTTGTCAAGATTGTCTCCGACAACCAGAAGTTCGCCGCTTGCGCGCTCTTCATCGGCAACAAGACCTCTCTCTCTGACGACAGCCTGCACGAGCTTGCCGAGATTGTCGAGGACGACCACAGCACCGCCCGTGCCATCATCGAGGCCGCTAAGATCTCTATGGGTCAGGACATCTCCGAGACTGACATGGAGAACGTCATGCTTTTCGCTAAGCGCACTGTCTCCCTCGTCAAGTACCGCAAGTCGCTCTCTGCCTACCTCGTCGCCAAGATGGGTGTTGTCGCACCTAACCTTGCTGCCCTTATTGGTGAGACTGTCGGTGCTCGTCTTATCTCCCACGCTGGTAGCTTTACCAACTTGGCCAAGTACCCTGCCTCTACCGTCCAGATTCTTGGTGCCGAGAAGGCTCTCTTCCGTGCTCTCAAGACCAAGGGCAACACCCCCAAGTACGGTCTGATCTACCACTCTTCCTTCATCGGCCGCGCTGGCATGAAGAACAAGGGCAGAATCTCCCGTTTCCTTGCCAACAAGACCTCCATTGCCTCAAGAATCGACAACTTCAGCATGGCACCCACCAGGCAATTTGGTGAGGCTCTTAAGGAGCAGGTTGAGGAGCGTCTTCGCTTCTACGCCGACGGCATCAACCCCACCAAGAACGAGGTTGCCATGGTAAGATTTGTCGTGACATAACACACATGAAACACAGCACTAATTTAGATTCTACAGAAAAACGCTATGGATAAGACCCTTGCATCCATCAACGTCGCCGACCCCAGCACTGCCGCCGATGAGGAGATCGAGGTTGCCGGTGTCACCTCCACTGCCACCGAGCAGGCCGAGCGCAAGGAGAAGAAGTCTAAGAAGTCCAAGAAGTCGGAGAAGTCCGAGGACGTCGAGATGGCTGACGCCGGCGCCGAGGACGTCGACGAGGAGGCCATCAAGAAGAAGCTCAAGGCCGAAAAGAAGGCCAAGAGGAAGAGCGGCGCCTCCGCCGAGGTGCCCGAGGAGCAGATCAAGAAGAAGTCGAAGAAGAGCAAGGCTTAGAAGGCTGGGAAACTTTCTTCGAAGAAGCTTCGAAATCGATCCTAACGGCGTTGCATGAGCTAGGCGGCGTTCTAATGGCGTTCTTCTTGATGTTCCTGAAAAAGAGAAGGGGCAAAGATGTGTGCCGTGCTCTTCTTTTTCTATTGTATATTTTGGGGGTCTTCTTTCTTATTTTGAGGCAAGTGCTATAAAAATGGGCTTTGGAACTCGGTTCGGTTTAGTGGTTTGGGACCGATGTTTCCATTGTGTGTACGCTCCTGTATCAACGAGAAATCATCAAAGTTCAATCATGTCTCACTGGTCCATAAGGTAATGTGGTGCGCCTCGCCCGCCTGGCGTACGTGCAGCTCGCTACCCCCAACTTGGGTACTGTCCTTATGCACGATTAGCATGGGCTACAAGCACCTGGATAAGCATGCCCGCCATTCAAATGCAGCCCATAGATTTAGTTGTTAGTGCGCTGGTATCACCGGCTCTAAGAATGAAACACCTCGCTCGCGGAAACCACCACAAGGCACCCTCGTGCTCCTGGCCAACATCATGAAAGTCGCAGATACATCAAGACATATATGCTCGCCCAAGAAATGATCTAGGCTGCACCACTGATAATTCGTCCGCTTCGCTTTCGCTCAGGTTGGCTAATGCGCTCGCGAACGCCACCACGATGCATGGAATGTGCTGCAGGGCTGCAGTCACGCCACGTGGGTGCGCCTTGCGCTGCGACAAAGCTCACCTCAGCGGACGTCGTTGTACAACTCCAAGACGAGGTAGGCTCCGCGATTCTATTTCTCCGTGGAAGAATCAGAATACGTTCGGCAACAGGAGGCACAACGTCGCCACGAATTGTCGTCAGCAGCAGGGATGGAGCTACCTGGTCTTCTGATGCGAGGACTGCCTCCTGTTTGGTCGTTAAATGGCCCCCAAAACTGACGCATGCTATGTCCAAGGGGACCGTTTACCGGTTTCGAGGCAGCCTGGAAGCCCTATGCAACAACGGTCACGCCAGGGGAGCAAGGATACTTACGTCCGTATGGGACGCGGCGCGTATCTTCGGGATGACCAGCGAATTTGTACTGATGGTATACAGTCAAGCCGCCCGACATACTGTACCTCCTATCAGGCTAATGCTATGATGTAGTCCATTGGCCCACGGAAACCACGTTACAGCGTGCGCTCCGCGTGGCCGTTATAGCGATCCTGATGTTTCCTACCTCCTCAGCTCTTAAGACATGCTGACTGCCAAGCTTGAGTGTAACGATATAACGACAAACCTGAAGCATTGCTCGGACCAATCGTTTACAAGACAAGACTAGTTAGTCACTGTAGGAAGAACCACTTCCACCATGACCTTGAGCGGGGAATAGGCCCGTAACGTGATGGAAGTGCGGCTGAATCTTGTTTGCAGGCATTCCAGCGTAACATTTGCATGATTGACTTTGGGCCTCCCGCGCCACATCGTTGGAGACGCCTTTGGAGCCTCGGCAAGATGTGGTAACAAGCGCCTGTCTTATGCCAACTCGGCCTCGACAACTCGCATCTTACTCACATATTCGGGGCCAGGTCCATCGAGCCGGCGGGTGCGAGCACAACCGGGGATAAACTTCGCCCGAGTCTAGTCAAGCCGGATCCGAAACCGAGCCATGTGTTGCTGATGTGCCAACGCATTATTTATACTTTGATTTGCCGTGGCCTAAAAGTCGTAATCGCACCCGTCATGCACCTGGGAATCTTCTTGCTCAACACATCCCTGAACATACGAAATCTACAAACGAGCACGTCGTTGCGATCTTATCTCGTATCGATCAATCCTCCAGCCGCAGCCCTTCTTCGCGTTTAACAGGGTTAAGCGATCGCTAGTGGCGAAAGCGAATAATCCACTTTACTTCGAAGCACAAAAGCCGTGTTCTCGGTTCCATTCCTGTTCGACGCAATTACAACGACGAGAACATTCGCAGCCATGCATCTATACTTCGGCCTTCTGGCGTGGGGCGTGGTCGCCTTCGTCATCTACAAGGCGATCAATGTGGTCCTTGAGAAACGTCAGCTTGCAGGTAAGTTGTTTTGTGGGCGGATAGGATGTCGACGCAGTGGTAGACGATGATTCCAGGAGAACCTTTACTAACAATCCCACAGCCAAAGCCAAGGCGACGGGCGCAACTGACGCGCCATTGGTCCCGAATGCAGGATTTGGTGGCTTCAAAAATCTTAAAGGACTCATGCAAGCCGACAAGGAGCAACTGTTCCCTGACCTGTTGGTCCAGCGCGAGCGCTTGATGAGCGAGCTTCACGGCCGCGAAGTCAGCACCTTCAAGAACTACACCATGTTCCAGTACACCTATTTTACAAGCGACCCTAAGAATATCCAGGCGATGCTTGCTACGCAATTCAACGACTTCGGCCTCGGACCTGCCCGCATCGGTAATATGAGCGCCACTCTAGGTAGCGGTATCTTTACTCAGGATGGCAAGCCTTGGGAGCACAGCCGCGCTTTGCTCAGGCCTAACTTCGTAAGAGACCAGGTATCGGATCTAGATCTGGAGGAGGACCATGTGCAAAACCTGATGAAGGTCATGCCCGTCCAGTCGGATGGATGGACTGCCGAGATCAACCTACAGCAGATGTTCTTCCGTCTTACACTCGACTCTGCAACAGAGTTCCTCTTTGGTCAGTCGGTTGGCAGCCAGCTGGTAGAAGCAGGTATGGGGTTCAAAGGGGAGGAGTCTAGGTGAGCTATGCAGTCATTGTGTCGTTCTCTATGATTCTGGGTGCTAACATGATCTCTAATTTAGGGAAACATTATTTTCTCGCAACTTCGATTCCGCCCAAGCTCACATGGCAACACGCTTCAGACTCGTGGACAGGTATTGGATGCACAACCCCAAAGATTACCGCGACAACAACAAGAGTGTCCAGACTTTCATCGACCACTATGTCAACCTTGCCTTGCGCAGATCAGCAGGCAACGAGAAGCTCGCCGAAGAAGGAAACCACAAAGAGCGATACGTCTTCCTGGAGGAGCTTGCAACCCGTACTCGCGACCCTGTTGAGCTCCGTGCCCAACTTCTCAACATCCTGCTCGCGGGCCGCGACACCACTGCATCTCTTCTTTCTTGGCTCTTCCACCAGTTGATGCGTCACCCAGAGATCTTCGAGAAGCTCCGCGAAACCATCCTCAACGACTTCGGCACCTACGAGAACCCACAAGACATCACCTTCTCCACCTTGAAGAACTGCAGCTACCTCCAACACTGCCTGAACGAAACCCTCCGCCTCTGGACCGTCGTCCCCGGAAACTCCCGCCGCTCCACCAAAATCACCACTCTACCCCGAGGCGGCGGCCCCGACGGCCAGAGCCCCGTGATCATCCCCGCGAACTGCGAAGTCAACTACAGCGTCCACGTGATGCACCGCCGCAAAGACCTCTGGGGCCCCGACGCCGAGGAGTTCAAACCCGAGCGTTTCCAGGGCAGGAAAGCGGATTGGAGCTTCCTGCCTTTCAACGGTGGGCCTAGGATTTGCATCGGGCAGCAGTTCGCGCTGACGGAGGCGAGTTATGTTGTTGTGAGATTGTTGCAGCGGTTTGATAAGCTGCAGCCCGCGGAGGGACAGCTTGCGGACCCGGTTAGGTCGAGGCTGACGCTTACGAGTTGTCCGGCGAACCCCGTTACTCTTAGGATGAGGGTTGCTAAGGAGTGAGGGTGAGGGTTTGTGTGTTTGGCCAGCGCTGGGGTTGGTGCAAGCATTGGTGGAGTTTTGGGTGTTTCTCACCTCCTCAATTATCATAGACGACGTAGAGACACTTAGGTCGATTGTCAAACGAATTATACGAGCATTTTTAGCAACATTGTACTGGCAGCACAAACGTTCTGAGTCTGAGTTGTGTTTCTCCGTAATTACTTTTGCTTCGATTCGCAGACACATTTTTCTTGCGGCTTCAGGCTTTGATTTCGTTCGATGGTTTCGTCCACAAACGCCTATGACACGACTGCAGATCATTTGTGATTGGGACAAGCACCGGAGGACGAATTATTCATATTTGACTTGCACATAGTAGGCCAAGCTCAAGGCTGAAAATCTCTTTCCATTCATTGAAAAGTCAATACAAGAATGAAAAACAGTGCTAGGGCCTTTAGTGTATTCACTCGTCTACGCGCCGGGAAACCCTCCTCGGGCCATCTTCTTGCCACGTTGTGCCTTGCGGTTGTGATTAGCTTGACTGCTCTTGTTCGCCTCTTTTCTTCGCTGCGCAGCTACTGTGTTCGCATCTCCCGAAGGACCTGCCACACTGCCGCCTCTGCCTCCTCCGCGACCACCACGACCTCCACGCCCGCGTCCGCGACCTCTGGCGCCAAAGCCACCCCGGCCGCCAGGTGCGTCAGAGTCTTCTGTCTCTGTGCCACCGGGACTCTCGCGATATGATGAGCGCGCGAGCGCGCCTTGCCTTCCGTCGAAAGCACCAAGCTGCGATTCAAGGCGATTGAGACGCTTGGGATCACGCTGCAACATGATGGCCCAGCCTTCGATCGCCTCGTCTGTCATGCCGGTTTCTGCTTTCAGTGCAGCTCTAGCTTGTCCGCGACGGACATCGAATGTGCGACCAAATAGCTCGGGACTGCTCTTGTAGGATGTGAACAGAGCCATGTCGTTCTCTTCTTGTGTGATCTTGGCTGTCTGGCCAGGTTCGCCATCGGGGTGTGCGTTGTCGATGCTACCGCCCACATCCTGCGCGTCGTACGTATCGTCGCGTTCATCGTCGTCGGCGTCAAATGCGGCGAGTGCAGACAAAATGGCGGATTTGTTGGTCTGTCCTGCTGGCGCTGAGATCTCTTTCTTCTTGCCAAAGTGGAGACGAGAGGTGTCCATCGAGAGCCTGTCAAGTTCATCGTTGTCATATACGTTCCTACGCTCCAGAATGTAGGGCTCGGGTGGTGGTGGCGTAGAGCTCGGCACGAGGCGGTCGATGCCAGCCTGCGCACTTGAATCGAAGATGGGAGCTTGCTCGCTGCGGTCCAGGGATTGGAGATGAGGCGGTAAGGAGTCGTCGAGAAGGTGTGCAGTGACTTGCTCGACGTCGTCATTGTATTCGTCCAACAGTTTCATCACGAAACCAGCTCCAAGGTCGGGGAAGAGATCTTGCACTTGTGTGACATAGCTCATGCGATGAATATGAATCTCGTGATCTTCTCCGGTCTGTCTGCCCTTTCCTTTGCTTGATGGTTTGCGGCGTGAGTGTTTCTTTGGTCTTGCAATGCTGGGCGATCTGAAGGTCTCTAGGCTATCGAGTAGCCTGCCCACACGCTCAGGTGTCTTGTCGCCAACACTCCGTCGCAGTTTGGCTAGTAGTGGAGTGTTGGTCACCGCGTCCGCCACCACGGCTTGTTGAAGAGGCTTGCCTTCGCCTTGATTTTTGAGAGTATACAAGTGATCAGAGAGCAAAGAGAAATTCGATGTTTCGCCAGAAATGCAAGCAACAAGTCCAAGATAAACCGTCATGCTGATAGCTTTGCGTGTCTTGTCGGCACCGGCTTTGCTGTAGCCAGAGATCAAAGAATCCACAAAGTCTGTGCCAGTCATGAAGTAGACAGCAGATTCAGGCGAAACTCGCATGATGGGTGCCAGCTGGCCCAGAGTCGTTTCCGCAATATCTGGGCTAGCAGAATCCAACATTGTGATAATGGCATCTTTGCGCTTTTGCAAGATCATCTGGAGGTCGTCCGGTTTGCTTCTCCATAAGTTGGCCAAGAGTTCCGGTAGCCGCGTGCTTTTAACATGAACACGGCAGAAATCTGAAAGAAAGTCCCACTGGAGTAAATCCTCGACATCACCCGCTTCTGAGCATGCTTTCCTGGTTAAGGCGAATGCAATCTTCCGGAGAGAGTCGGCCTTGGATGAGCGTAGAGTTGCATCACTCACATCGAGCTGAGCTAATTCGTGATAATATGATTGCAAAAAGGCCGAGACTGATGTTGTTGTGTATAAGCGTGTTCTCATGTGCATCTCCGCGAGTGTGAGCCAGGCGTCCAAACATGCTTCCCATTCTGTAGGTTCCAGGCTCAAGCGGACGCTCGCTGGCGGTAAAGGTGCTAATGAAGGTAATGACATTTTGTTTCCGCCACAGCGTCCTGTGATGAGTGAATTCTGGTATGTGGTGACTTTTTTGTCAGAACTGGCTTCACCCAAATATTTTGTTGTCAACGTTCCCTTGAGCTCCCAAACGTTTTGTCGATGTAGTCATCATCAGCAATCGCCCATCATCACGTCACGTGCGGGATCAAGCGAAGGTCGCAGCTGCTGCCAACGTTCGCGCGCCCACACAGCGGCGATACCCGGCGCTAAATTTCTCACTCCATCAATTTCACTCCAGCGCCCGCACCGCGCATTGATTTCTGTTCTGCACGATCGTCACGTTACCGAGTCCAACACACAGACCGAGGTATGTACAGTCGCATCCTCTGCTACGGCCTGTAATATCCATACTAACGCTCCCTCCAAGTCGCGATCGCATTCTCCCCCCCAACAACACCACCAAGATGTCTACCTACGATGCCAAGAAGGTCCAGCAGGGCGAGATGGCCAAGATCCACAAGATCCGCATCACCCTCACCTCCCGCAAGGTCGCCTCCCTCGAGAAGGTCTGCCAGGAGCTCATCGACCGCTCCAAGTCCAAGGACCTCCGCGTCAAGGGCCCCGTCCGCATGCCCACCAAGAACCTGAAGATCTCCACCCGCAAGACCCCTTGCGGTGAGGGCTCCAAGACCTGGGACATGTACGAGATGAGGTGAGTGAAGAATACCGCGCAAATCTTGAGGGCGTTATGGGACCGCGACCGCGAAGGCGCGGCATCCAGGCAATCTCGGGGTTTGAACAATTCACTAGAGAAGGAACTTGGACTGACATTGCTGCGATAGGATCCACAAGCGTCTGATCGACCTTAACGCCCCCACTGAGGTCGTCAAGCAGATCATCATCAACATCGAGGCCGGTGTTGAGGTTGAGGTCACCATCGCCGCATAAATGGTGAACCACATCAACCTTAGGGAAAGACAAGCCAGTGTTTGACCGCACGCGGTTAGATACTACAAAAATATCAAACAAATTTCCCGCCACACTCATCCACTCGTGCCGTCTGTGGGCTTGCTTGAACTTCGATATGTGATTTCTGACCTTCACTCGAAAGATGTTACGCAAAAGCCATGAGGAGTTTGATGCATGGGACAAACGGTGTCTCTGGATATCTGCGTGACCCTATATGCAACGCCACAACTACCTAATAATGAACAAAATGCTTGACTGGATCAAATATCATAAACTATAATCAATATCATCTCTACCTCCCGCCAACCTGACCAGAAGGAACAGGTTTGATCCAACTCACGGCAACATTGATGCCTATGACAATCGCACCAATAATCCAAATGGAAGTGCCATAGCTCGTTCCGTACCTGAAAATGATCGCAAACACAATACCACCCAGGTTGCCACACGCGCCCGTGAAACCCGACACCACACCGTTGGCTTGCGGGTGCACGTGAGGAACAAGAGAGAATGTCAGACCGTTTGCACCAGCCAAGAAGAACGCCAGACCGACGGCCACGAGCGGAACCATGGCGCTGACACTCTTGGGGTTGACGAGGCCGACGACGAGCAACATCGCGCCGGTGCCGATTCCGTAAGTGTGCAGGAGGATTTTCTTCGACCAGACGGAGTTGGTGTAGTGGTATGCGATGTCGCCGACGACACCACCCAGAGGCCTCCAGACAACGTTCATAAGACCGAACATTGCAGCCCAGTTGCCTGTCTGTTGGGCGTCGAGGGTTGGAAATTGCTTTGTGTAGTAGGAGCCCAGGATGCTGTTCACAGCGAGTTCGGCGCCGAAGGTACAGAAGTAGGCTGCGCCTGTAACAATCGTCTGTGGTGAGAAGCTGATTCGGAGGATGTCCTTGATTGTGGGCTTTTGAACGATCTCGCCACGAGACGTGTCGATGATTTGCTGTTCGCCGATTTGGGCTTCTGGATCGCTGTTCTTGCCATTTGTGTAGGTGGATTTCTTCTCGTCTGTGTTCAGGACGGAGCCGGCGCGAGTTTGGGATTCTGGAGTGTTTGTGCCGTTGGAGGAGGTTCTGGTGTTCTTTGCTTTTTCGCCCACTTGGCCAGGGACGTCAACGATGGAACCCTCGAGGATGCCGTTCTGTTGATGGGTGTCTGGTGTTGCTTGCATGCGCTCCGA
>Ga0265797_10013022_pt1 | contig 10083 bp, 5 predicted proteins | sample P2T30metagenome_FD_192433 | JGI IMG/M metagenome (GOLD analysis project Ga0265797, IMG submission 192433) | Plant litter microbial communities from East Loma Ridge, Irvine, California - P2 T30 | ecosystem: Environmental > Terrestrial > Plant litter > Unclassified | place: USA: California... | reverse complement strand
AAATCGAAATCCAGATATCATGCGACATTTCGTGATGCTGGCTTACATTGCCACTGGTCATAGGCTGCATTTTTACCACATTCTTCGTAGCTAATATTGTGTAATTGCACATTTTTGCTGATGGTACATAGGTAAACGTACATAAGCTCTCGATCTTTACTGCCTCTTTCTCGTACCCGATGCATTCTCAATCTCCGCCATCTTGCCCTCTCGCCAAAACCAGACTGCAGCAAGCGTCGCGCCTGGTCCGCCCATAGCCGTCACCGCGGCGATGACGAGAAAGCTCTCAAAAATGTTCTCGAGTGTGGCTTCTCCATTCTTCACCCGCTGCATATCGCATATAGCGACCCAAGATGGAATAATGTACATTGATCCGATGATGAGCCAGTCCCACTGGAAGATAAACAGAAGGCCCCACTCCATACCTTTCTTCCATGTGTAGGTACTGGGGATGAATACGCGGGCGTAAGTCACATCGGGGTTGTCGGATAGGGAGATACCACGGATGGTGATCCAATGCGTCGCCACGGAGACAATGAAAGCGAAAGCATAAAGAACCTTGAGATTTCTGATGTCCGCACTCTTGTTCTTTGCGGTGACGACGGTCGAAGAACCTGAGAGAGAAACGAACCATAGCGGAATATTGGCGAAAATGGGCGTGAACTGCCAGAACGCGAGAAGATTTTGGAGCATGTCTGAATCTAGGCCGCGGATGAATAATGCGATGGTAGGCACAACGTAGAATAAGAGAATTCCTGGGAGAATCGCGCGCGCATAAGGCAATGGAACAGTGCGTCCAGTCTGGAAGTATGATTTTGGGCTTGAGATGCGATGGAAGGCTAGCCACCAGAGAGTCACTATGCAAGCTCCTCCCACATTCTGGTAGATGAAGGCCCAGAGAGAAATGCTTCATATTATCAGTAACATGCATCGAACTCCGTCAAATCCCTCCTGATGGCTCACTTACTATTTGACCCAACTACCCTGGTTTCGCTCCCGGCATGCCTCGACACCATGCACTGCAAGAAGGGGCGTGATCTGAAGGAGGAAATGGAGCTGTTGCCAGTAGAAGGTCTCGCTCCATCCTATGGGCCCATACAAGAATGCAGCCACCAAGAAAGACAGTCCCTCGTCTAGGATACGGATACCCGTATAGTGCTTCTTGAGGGACACACCGTTAGGTAGAGTACCTGATGCAGCTACCTCCAAGAAACCAACAGGAACTTCGTTTTGAGCTGTCGTAATGCGCATAGTATAGAGCCCAATCCCAGCTAGAACTGCCATTACAGCCAGTAGCGCATTGTTGTTCGGGCGGCCGACGCGTGCTGTTGATGTTGCCATGATGGGTGGTTACTGGCGCTCAAGGGAACAACGCGCCGTAGCAGATGACCGCGGTTTTGTTTGTCGTCCCTCGGCGCGCCTTGGGCACAACTTGGCGAGCCTCGCCTCTCGTATCAGTCCTGGAGGTCAGCTCGGACATATATTTCATCCGGTGGTTGCGGGGGTTGCTTATGTAAAACGGCACAAAGCGAAGCGCCTCATCATAGCTTCTCAGATGCGATCTCCTGACTAAAAGAGAAGACTATTGCATGTTGCCATTGATGGAGTGCTGCAAGAAGGAAGAAATCATAACTTGAGTTGTCCTGGGGTTGATCACAAACAAATCGGAGGTGTCTCACGTGACTGGTAGATAATCCTACCCCTTCGGCGAATTCAATGGCAAAATCGAGATAGGCATTGGCCTGGTGACATTTGAAACTCAATTCGAGCTGGAATCTGACGAAGACGAGATCGGATGTTTGTCTTGCGATTCGTCGATGGTTGATCCCAGGTAAGTGTACCGGACGCTTGGTTCGGCCCTTTCGGCTAAGCGGCACATTGCGATGGCCGGAACGTGTTTCAACGGCGTTGGTGGTGAGAGGCCATCCGGTTTTGGGGGCGTGACGTCAACGCACCGCCTCACCGAGTGGCTCACATTTCCATGGTTTTTATCGCTGTTCGCATAACAATCCCAACGGTGTTGAAAAAGCAAGCCGACTGTCTAACTCGATAGATCAGAGCTTGTACACTTTTGCGGGGTGATGTGCCGCGACGGTACCTGCCAAGGCGATGAAACCTCGATGGTTGACGCGGAGGCGCCGCGATCGCGTCCACCACGCGACGCTAGAGAGGTGATGTCATAGCACCCATTCAGCGACATTTGACGCAGCCTGGAGCAAGCACTATCGAGAGTATATCCCTCTGATGCAGGGACACTGCCACATGTGGCATAGTGTCTCCAGTTTATGATGCGCTCTCCAACGCTATTACGCATTGGCGTCTTCCATGTCTCGGAATCTTGGCTGCCATGGTTTGACAGCGCGTCGCGTCTTCCTTCTTGTAAGCTTGGTTTTCTTGTCAGCCCTTGACTACAACCTCTTTCTTTCTCAAACCTTGCACCGATACCCTAGGAGTTCCGGAAACTTCGAAAATTACGAGCTATGGTCGGAACCAGACGCAACATTCTCAACAGCCACAACAGCAACGGCAGCATTAACAGCAGAAGCAATGCCAACGAGTTCAGTAAATACCAGCGTGTCGACCTGGAAGGCGGATATGGAGGAAACAATCCTGTCAAATCAAAGAAGCGATTTCGTGATGCGATCGACCAAACCGTGAAGGACAATCGCGCCAATGAGATGAAGAAGAAGTTGATCGATAATATCGACCATGAAGCGCTGGAATTTTTCAGGAAGAGCGATGAGAGTGTACGTTTCAATCCATACGTCTGCTTGCAGCGACGCTAATATGTGTTCCACAGCTCAAATCCATCAAAAATAAGAAAGTACGCGGCTTCTACGAAGAGCAGAACTCGCGGTTGGACGACTGGGCAGAAGTAGACATGGTTGTTTCTTCGCTTGCCGATGATATTGTGGATAGTATGAATCCGCGAGACACCGATGGCGACGGAGTAGCAGAAGACCGTGGACCGTTGGGCAATAGCGGCGAGGAATTGGAACCTTTTCTCCCCGAAGAAGAGCGTGACCGAAGAGCGAGATCAGCTAAACACGCACGGTGGGCGATAAACGTAAGTCCTAAAGATGGAAAATGTAGCCAAAGCTGACAGTTTTCAGATCAACGTCCTTGTAAACGTCCTTCTACTCGCGGCCAAGGGTGTAGCAGCAATCTGGTCCAGCTCTTTGTCGCTGATCGCATCCCTTGTTGATTCAGCACTTGACTTGCTATGCACCATCATCATCTGGACCACCAACAAACTCGTTGGCTGGCGTTTGCAGAGTCTAAAAAAGAAGTTTCCCATCGGCCGACGACGCCTCGAACCCATTGGAATTCTGGTCTTCTCTATCATTATGGTTATATCGTTCCTCCAGATTCTGCAAGAGTCGGTCAAGAAGCTCCTGCCAAGTGGCGACCACAGTGTATCCCAGTTGCCACCCGCTGCTATCTTCGCCATGGTAGCTACAATCGTCGTCAAGGGCACTATCTGGTTTGGATGTGCAAGGGTCAAGACAACGCAAGTACAGGCTCTCGCCCAAGACTGCAAAACTGGTACGTTCGTGTCTTCCGCCAACCACGTATATCTGCTAACCAACACAGACGTTTATTTCAACACACTTTCCCTTCTTTTCCCTCTCATCGGCGGCCACGTCGGCGTCTGGTGGCTCGATCCTCTCGGCGCAGCTTGCCTTTCGCTATACATCATCTACGACTGGGCTTGCACTTGTTTCGAAAATGTCACTCGTCTGACCGGTGAAGCAGCCAATGACCGTGTGGAGCGCAAGATGATGTACATGGCGTACCGCTTCTCACCCCTCGTTGAAGGGTTCAAGAGTCTCAAGTGCTACCACGCGGGCGATGGTGTCTGTGTGGAGATTGATGTGCTCATGAAGGAGGAGACACCGTTGAGGAAGTGCCATGATATCGCAGAGACCCTGCAATACTGTCTAGAAGGCTTGAATGAGGTGGACCGCGCTTTTGTGACAATGGACTGTGAGTATTTCGATCGAGAGACGAGCGTTTTCGAACTTGCAGCTAATCTTTTGCAGACACTTCACAAGGTCCCACAGGCCATGCTGGTAGCTAGGTTTATGCCTGCCAGTGATGTACATTCGGAACCATTTCTTCTTCTTAGCATAGCATGCCTGGCGTTCGGTCAGTATCATAAACACTTACTTTTTTCAATTCAACTATTCGGCAAAACCTTTCCTCTAATACCTTATCGCTGCATGATCCACCCAGCGCCACGACTTATGAGGTTCGCGAGAAGCGCGTTTTGGTCAACACACGGAATGGATGACCAAACCTGGACAAGCTGAGACTCAAAATATCCCGCTCATCACCGCAAGCCCAGACTTGTGCAGTACTTATTCAGTCTCATAGGTCACAACGATCAACTTAGTCTGAGCTTTTATTTCCCTGGGTATCTTTAACTTAACGCCAAATCGTACAATAGTATCCCTGTAGAATGCTACGCGGGAACTAGAAACTAAACCAATGACACAAATGTGTGCCATATGGACCAAAAGAAAAACAAGAACGCTCACAGAAACAGACACTGGCTGAAAACCCCGCTTCAGCCCTAAAGAATCACTCACGACTCCGCTTCATTCGATCGCTTCCACCAGAGTCATCAGCTCTACGCCCCATCTTCTCCTTCATGGCAGCACGTTCTTCCTTCTCAGTGAGTGCGATGCAAAAGCGCTTCGAAGCTGGGTCGTTCGCTTCGGGTACATTCGTTTCATCATCATCATCGTCATTCATTGCATCAGCATCTTTCTCTTTCGAAACCTTGTCGTGATCGGAAGAGATCCCTGCGATGTTGCGCTTGGCCTTTGGTGAACCTGCGAGTCCGGATGTAGTTTCTTGACCGGTAGCCATACTCTGAGCCTCATTTCGATCAACAATGAACTTTTTCATGTTGTTCTCGACGCGCCAGTACTCCTTCAGGTTTCGCATGTATGGGACATAGCGCCCAGGCTTCTTGTCCTTGAAGAAACTAAGCTCTTCTGTCTTCGCAAGATTCTTCATCTCGTCCCACGTCAGGCAACCACTCGGGAAGACTTGTTTCATGAGCCCAAAGTTCGTGGCGGAGATACGTCTGAAGAGCGGCCCAAGCTCTTTCTGGCGGTCGGCGCAGGTTGCGTACGATCCAGGTATCTCTTCATCGGCTTTGACGTCTCGAGCATTTAGTGCTTCGTTGCACGTCCAGACTAGGATCTCGCAGCTGGAGGGTGCCGGATCGGCGACCAATCCTCTGATCACCTCGATAGTCCATTCGAAATTAACCCTCTTGCGGTTGCCGCTGTCAGAACCCTGATACCTAGGATGCTTGATAACATAATCTATCACAATCTCGTTGTCTGATGGTTTCTGCCATGAATAGTCGAACATGCCCGCAAACAAAGACCAGGCCTTGTCTGTCTTGTTCATCATCTTCCTTTGCGCCTCAATCAGCAATCTAGTCAACTCCTCTTTGCCCGATTGTGGTCCTGATGTTGCCGATTCTCTCCTCTTGAGGGAGCTGGCTAGTACTGTAGCGCTGGCATTGGCCGTCTGAGAAGGGGCGGCGAGATTGATTGGCTGCGCAACAACATTGGACGCGTCTTGAGATGAAGCAAATGGCGTGACAGGAGCAGCTGGCTGCGCATTATCATTATCAGCGGCTTGAGATAGAACAACCTGCTTGCTTGTCTGCAGAGCATTGCTCGTGTTCTGTATGGCAATGTTCTCTTGCGCCTCCCGCCTTCTAGCATGTTGCCCATCGTGTGCATGTCTCGCAAGCTTGTTGAAGTCCGCATTAGTCAACAGTTGATGCCTCATTGCGTAGTCGATCTTCTGGGCCAGCTCAGCTGCGGACTCCGCATTGTCAATATAGCCAAGAACCTCGTTCCGAAAGTTATCCCTGGGTCCTGGACCGTCCGTCTTTGAGAGAGCCTGTTGAAGAGCGAGGTGAAGTTCAGCGACCTGGTGAAATAGAGCTTGAGCCTTTCCATTAGCCCAATGGTTGTGTGAGTTTGCCTGCGCCCTCAACTTCGCCCGTGACTGGATGGTGCTTTCAGCGCCAGTCGGGCTGGAGAACGATGAAGTCGCCGATGGCTGCCCAGTCGACGATGGAAATGTTAGAGGAGCCACAGGAAGCGTGGACGTAGAACGCTCGATTCGATTGACAGACGATATGGTCGTGATAGTCGGAGCTTCAGAGATATGGCGGGCGGATCTGACTGTAGAATGCTCTGGGAGAGGCGTATCGGTCGTCTCCTCATCCTTAGTGACCACGGTAGTAGTAACAGGCGGAGCTAAGTTGGGTACAACAGCAATACTGAGCATGGGGTGCGCTGTTGGAAGCACTTCTGGCATGTCCTGATCATTCGTCTCGCCGAAAATAATGCTAGACGAAGCTCCAGTTGATTTGGTAGTAGATTCGAGTGCAACCTTTGTGAGTGGAGGCGCATCGGGCATGTTTTGGTTCTCGTTTTGCACAAGACTTGAAGCGGGTGCAACGACAGTCGGTTGATTAGTGTGCTGCACGTCATCCATCTCATCGTCTCTGATGTTGGTAACATGATTGGAGGCAGACGAGGTCTCTACCCCGTCCATAACTTGAGAGAGCCCCACGCGTGAGTCTATTGTACCGACTTGCTGGCAACAAGTAGGCTCTGGAATACAATCTTCCATTGCATCACTCTGCGGGAAGGCTCCGTGGATGGTGGGCGGGCCGTTAGTGTTGACATTGTGGGTTGAGGCGCCTACCAGCTGTGTCACGTAGGTGGTAATGGGCTGAATCTGGACACTGAGGCTAACAGCGTGTGTATTTGGCACGATGTGTGCTGGCAACATCGGTGTTGTATGCTGCAATACATTCATGCTTGACGCCACTGGTACCGATGTTTGTGAGTTAGGTACAGTGTCAGACCTGGATTCGAAGGTAGCAGATGTCTGTTTAGGGGTAGCCAGCTTAGGTTCAGCGAACTGAGTGACGGATACTGAAGCAGCAATGGTATGTGGGGAGGCTACAGGGCTCGTACTGCGTGCGACGTAGGTACCGATACTCATGTTACCCTGTCGAGTGAGTGCGCCCAAGCGGTTCATGTCAGGGAAGGTGGGCATACGAAGCTTGTCGATGATCTCAGCCATGTCTTGCGCACTGCGACTGATCTTATCGAGATAGCGAGTAAGGCCTTGAAGTCGTACGGTGTAGAGACGCGCTCGGTCAACAAAGAAGGGAGTGGGGCCGAAGTTCGCACACTCGCGCTCCAGAATGAGACCAAGTATGAAGCGGGCGATTGGTTGCTCTAGTTGCTTTCCGAAGCTGGTATCTTTGAAGAGATGGCCAAGGGTTCTCTTTGCGACACGAATCATCTTCTTGAACGCACCCCCGACGCGAATCGCATGACCAAGTTTCCGTATTTTGTCAACGATAGGACATACCGCGACATGTCGCAATGGCAGACACGTTGATGGAGTACCGTGCTGACGCTCAAGAAGCTGGACCAGATCGGGGGAGGACAGAGCTTGTTGGAATATCGCGGCAGGAGTCGAGCGAAGATTGCTCTGGAGGTTGCCTAAATATATGAATGTATTTGTACAGGAGAGAGGTTGACCAGGTCGAAGTAGGTATAGCCTGCATCGCGATGCCCCAGTTTCCGCTCTCGATGCCATGTTCTGGGCTGCATAGGGTCGTGACAGGGATGAAGAACCGGGGAGACTCTGGAGACTCTGCAAGAAGGCATCGGCGTGCTCTCTGATAATGTGGCGAGCGTGGTATACAGATACGTCGCCGAAATGCTGAGCATAGATCACGATCTGCTGCTGGAGTTCGGCTTCTAGGCGAGGACGTAGGGAACGAGCGAAGAGCTGTCGTTGCGACTCATCCACTCCGATAGGTAGAAACTTACTCGACATTATAGCGACAGATCATCGAAGTTGCTGGGTATGATCGTGGCTGACTGTGTCGGGTTTGGATTGCGAAGTACTGCTGGTGCACCGCGGAGGTGGGTTAGAGGTCGCTGAAAAGTCTCATGCGCTATGACTTGTGGTGAACAATAGCGAATCGTAATGTACAAGCGAGGGTACAGCGTCATAAAAGCGCTCAATAAAGCTTGAGAAAGTGAAAGTGAAAGAGAAACGGTCATAACGCTAAGCCATATCGCGCAACTCGCAAACGAATGACACTCAACGATTGCACCATCCCATCAACTTAGAAGCCCCTTGTAACAGTAAGGGATATCATTGCAACAGAAGGTAGAGAGGACATCCAGCCATAGGCTGCCAGACCACTGAAAACATGTCATACTTGTCGATCCACTTCTTCGATGTAGCGAAATGCGAGGGAAAATCCCGAAGTCTAGAACGCAGAACAGATAGACCACATGAATTTATGAAATATGATAATGCGTGATGAAAACAGAAGATATATCTAAGACGGGTTTCCACTTCAATACCAGTGGAAATGTTACCGGAAAGGGTCTTCACAGCCAGCTCTTGCCGTAAGTATAGAGCCATGCACTCGGTTGGGCACTCATAATACCATTTGAGCACCACTCCTGTCACTACCCATAAGGGTAGTTTCCATTGTCATCCACATGTTCGCTCGCCATAATAATACACACTGTGAGACACCGTGCCCGATTTATTATCAGTTTGCCGAGGTGAATTCTATCACTCCAGTGTCACTGGCACCAAGAACTTGGCGATGAATAGTGAAGCTTGGAAATAGCTTCGTCGCGCGAAAAGATGTTCGAAAGAGCGTGGCTGGGAAGGACGCGTCGTTGTGTCCTTGGTTCGAGCATGACATCATGTCTGAACAATCAGCCTCGGGCAATCTCGCGCTGGATCGCGCGTCGCGCCCCTTGCCCCTTCCTTCATCCCAGTTTCCCCAGCCTGCAACGCAAACAATCGACCACGTGTAGCTGCTTGGAAAAACATTCGTTTTGAACACCGCAACTTGCGGGATTCTTTCCTAGCTGGGGCGTGCTATGTGCTTCACTCCCGCACTCTCAGCTCTCAAACCACAATTATCTTCATCATACGCATAGCTCTGTAGAACGCCCAGCCTTCCAACACCAAATCTCAGTCAATGTTCCATTGCCCACGAGGCGTACAACATTTCGTGAACTACGATTTGAGAAGGCTAAGCATAGCGATCGGAGCCAACCACATGGCCTGGCTGGGGTTCCCTTCCATCTCCCCACAACACCTACAGCGATGTGTCAGCCGACGCGGCACGATACCTACACTACCCCGTACTTCGACAGACGGTACTGGTTTGTGTGCCTATTCTAGACTATCTAATGTCGGCGACCGCATATACAGCATGTAGTACGAAAATAGCGATACGTGATGACGCTAAGCTGGATTCGACATCGGACACTACGCTTACACATGCTTATGTTGCACCGGTGACTACTATGTCGCATAAGCCGTGCACACGGTACAATCACTGAAGACTTGCATCTTGTAGTATAATGCGACGTCCCCAATATGCAATCTAAATGTTCTAGTCCTGTAATACGACACCCTCAACAACATGGCAAACGTCACCGGTACCAATGGCATCACTGGCGCCAACTTCGACATATACGGTGCGAACCGCGTACTTCCTCGGGCAATGACCGCGTTCACAGCTATCGCGTGGTACAATTCGATCGAACTACTCATCCTCGTCTTCGTCATCTTCAGGAGGTACTCCGGCTTGTACTTCTGGAGTCTTATAGTCAATGCGATCAGCATTGTGCCGTATGCGACTGGTATGATTAGCTTATCAAATTGAAAATCCCTTGGCTTATGAGATATACAGGAGCATGGATGAAACAAAACAATGTTGCGCATAATCCCTACGTTTATAATACCCTCCTTACGCTCGGGTGGATTTTGATGGTTCCCGGGCAATCCGTCGTATTATACTCTCGCCTATACTTGATCTCCCCGAACCTCAAGCTCTTGCGTTTCATCTTCTGGATGATCGTTACTTCGGCAATATGTCTGTGTGTGCCTACTGTCACGTTGAATCTACGGCAATACACCAAGCACCCGGAATCATACACACGCGGCTACATGGTCATGGAAAAGATACAAATGACTCTTTTT
>Ga0265797_10013021_pt1 | contig 10084 bp, 12 predicted proteins | sample P2T30metagenome_FD_192433 | JGI IMG/M metagenome (GOLD analysis project Ga0265797, IMG submission 192433) | Plant litter microbial communities from East Loma Ridge, Irvine, California - P2 T30 | ecosystem: Environmental > Terrestrial > Plant litter > Unclassified | place: USA: California... | reverse complement strand
CAACCCTCACGAGGAGGAGGATGAGAGGCATGAGAGTCACAAGAGCAAGATCCTCGAGCTCTGCGGTGGATTCACCGAAGATGATGACAAGCCTGCTGACCAGGCCGAAGCCGACAAGATATTGTCAGAGAAGCTCCGCGAGATTTTAATTTTGAACGCGGTGCAGCAGAAGGGCGACGGGCAGGCAGAGTGGGCTGCCATCTTCGAGGGGTCCTGCCGCCTCAATCACAGCTGTGCTCCCAATGCCCAGCGCATGACGGCCACGGTCACGGGTGGGATTTGTGTATGTTATGTTGCCTATTTGCCATTGAGATTCATTCACTAACCAACGACAGTACTCCGAGGTCACTGCGACCTCACGCATCAACAAGGGTGACGAGATCACCATCAGCTACGTCGACCCTCTCGCGGTCTCCGTCGCCCGCCAGGAGATGCTGGGTTCTCGCTGGCGCTTTTCCTGCGGGTGCAAGCTGTGCAGCAGGTCGCAGCGTGAGATTGCCGCCTCGGACAAGAGGCGCACGGAGATGTCGGCCGCTCTCGGTCTGCTCCTGGCGTATGAGGCCACTGGGAGCGACAGGGTCGCCGTGGGAGACTTGGGGTGGAAGCGCCTGGACGCTCTCGCCATAAGGGAGGGCGTCAACGACCTGACGTTGTTCCAGGCGTAAGTTGCCCTTGAGAGAGTAATACGTTCATAATGATGTTTCGTACTAACTCCTATCTAGCATGCGCATCACCAGTGACGCGGCGCGTCGTATGAAGAAGGTTTCGTTGGAGACGGAGCTCGTCCGTCGCATGCTCGCGGCCAGCAGCACCTTTGGCTTCAATCGCCAAACGACGCAGGCACTCCGCGACAGGCTCGGAGACCTCGAGCGCTCGGCGGCGGAGGCGGTGGCCCTTGTGGCTGCTTATCTCGCCGGCCGTCAGTGCGGTCGAAGAGAACCGGCGTGGACGGGCGTGTGGCGGACGGCTTAGCTGTTTAAGTAGGGACTTTTTTTCTTCCTTCTGGTTTTCTCCTTCCGGTCTTCTTTTTTGGGGGGGCTTTTTCTTTTGGTAGCTCTCCAGACAATGCAAACCATTCCTGACACTAAGAGGGCTGATAGGAGCTTCTTCTATCGGCTGACGATTCACGAGCACAATCATGTGATAACGAGTGAGGTTGGTGGTGTCAATTTGTAGGATATGCTTACACTGCCGCCACTCCATCGTCTGCAAGGAATATCCTATGGCCACCTTCGCCACGCTCCCGGCGACTCTGTTGCCATCATCTACACCATCCAAGGGGAGACTGGGCCGCTACCATGGAACCGCACGCTCGCATTCCGGAGGAGTTGGACCACCAGTGCTTGAGAAGGCAGTTGGAGATAATACCGTTAACGATGGAGCCAAGCCCACTGCAAGCTGCCTCGGAAACATCGTTGTCCGGCACTGAAGTCTTGATGCGCAAGGAAAGATGGTATGGCCAGCAGGCTTACAATAACGCGTGGTCGAAAGACTTGCTGAGACCCAAGCCCAAGTTCAAGCAAGCTCCAAAGATTGATCCCAACCACGTATTCAAAGTGAAACAACGAGAACATTGACTACCAGAATCCGCTGGCATGACATGCTCCGCGCGGCTCCACGGCAACGAAGCTGCGCACCATTGCTCGTAACGAGAACCAACCCATCCTGGTATCGGACGCTTTAGTGGCATGATGTCGTAAGCTATGCTTGTGAGTGTTGGTAATGCCACTGTTGCGGTCAAGGCTTCGCAAGGCAGGAAGCTGCTCGCTCTAAGATACATGACCGCTTACTTCTCTCCAGATAGCTTCCGTGTGTGAAAGCGCAGACCGCCGCGCGGTACAACGAATCACCAAACCGCAAAAGGCGTGCCCACTTGGCGACGGCAGCATGAGAGCGACGCATAGAAGAAACAGTAATGACGAGCAACGTTTCATCAGTCTCTTAGGTTTCATCAAAGCACATCGTCGCGCCCAATAGGACCACGCCTAAATGTAAGTACCTTGCCTTTGACACCACAATCCATACATCTGAGCGACGGAGGCACGGCACTGCGATCCTAATGGTGCCAGGGCGGAAATCCTAAAGGCGGGGGGAAGGAGCGTGTGTGTGCAAGGATGCATGCAAGAAGCTTGGATCACACCAAGTCGGTGGCGACTGTTATTTGCTTGCCTCGTACTGTCGAAACAGACGGGCCAGTTAGGCGAGGATACTTGGTAACATCCCACGCGAAGCTGAATATGCCGGCGGCTGTATTTGTGCGGCTTTCCGCTTGGCTGCGTGCGATGAAGGAGAAAGAGAAAAACACCTTTTTGCTGTTTTGTGTTTCTGGTTCTTCTTTCTGCGACGTTTGTGGCTTGACTTGAAATGTTTTGCGACGGGCGAGAATCTCACTGTTCGTGAGGTTTGTGGCGGGACGACTGGACCATTCAGGCTGCTTCACGATATGTCAGGCATAGCGACAAGAAGCAGAAACAGTAGTATGAGATGTGTATGTGAGGTCGTTGTTCAAACAAGGAGCACGCGACAGCATCATCGCCGCCTACGAAGGTGCGCGCTAGAGACGGCCGGAGCGGAAGAGTGGGTCTAGTTCTGAGTCGCGATAGACTTCACTTCATCACCGTCAAGGGCATCGCAATAGCATCATCGAAGAGATCAAGGTGACTTGAAACATCATATCATTACATCGTTCTGCATAGCTATCGAGCATGGCGGCTGTGAGAGCGCACCTTTGTGTACGGGGATGACCGCGAGCAGCTTAAGGGGTGGCGGGAGCGAGAGAAACCAAAAACACAAAGCCGCAACCTTCCGAGTCTGAACAAACGCCAAATATGTCGACTTGAAATGGGTGCATGACCGACCAACGAGACATGCTTGGAGCATGCGGTCGATGCGCACGAGGGTGACGGCGATGGGCCGGAGGCTTGTGACGAGAACCAGTAATGCCGTGGGCAATGGAAAGAATACCCAGTGAAGCCGGTAAGAGTTAAGTCCATGGAAGTGATGATACTGCTCGGGCTACGGATTTATTCGTTGTATTGGTAGGGCTGGGTGCTTGATGTGAAGTATAGCAATTGACCAGAAGCCGTTCGTTGTGGGCGAACGATTCCTGACAAAAGCATGTGCCGGGAAGTCGCCCGTCACAAGAAATGCGACGAGGCATGCAGAGAACGGTCGTGGCGCAAAACGTCCGCGGATGTCGCTACGTTGCGCAGGAAGAGAAGCGAAGAGGTGGTGGTGAGAGACTCCTCGCCTCGAATAAAGCCTCGGTCGTTTTGCGACGACGGCGAGACTGCCACCGCTAACACCTTCGGTGGCGACGCCGCGAGGGCATCTAGATCTTCATGCCAGGGATACGGCGCCATGGGATGCGGGCACCTCTCTTGATGGCACGGTGGTAGTTGAAGGGACCGACCTTGCCGTGCTGGATGGGCAGGGCGAGGGCAACCCAGGTAGCGGAGAAGGCGGTCACGCTGGCGTAGACGCACGCACTCTGATAAAGGGTGAAGCCGAACATTGTGGTGGTGCTGTTGTGCTGATGTGGTTGGAGGCAAGTTGGTGATGCGAAAGAGAAGTGGAAGAGTTGTTGGAAGTACCGGCCTTCGCTTGGAGTGGAGAGTGTCTGGTTAGAGAAGAAAGAAGGCGGAAGGCAAGCGATCAGGAGAGTAACAAAGACTTATAAAGGTCACACGAGGGGTACGTCGAGGTACTGAATGATGGCGCTGACATGGGCAGGTGAAAGAAGAGGTACCCCCGCATTCCTCTCCCCATATGGGGTGCTCTTGTCTTTTGTGCATGTACCACGCCTCAGTACCGACGACAGTCACTCGCACGTGAGTGGTCAGCTGCCAATGACAAGCCGTGAATGGTCTCGTTTGCTCCATTCGCTTTATTGGGTACTCAGGTATTGCAGCTGTTGCGTGGCATCGACGGGCTGTGGCTCGCTTCCTGAGGCGGAACTGCGACGGATGGCTGGGAGGGCACTCGACGCGATTGGCAGTCTGGCAGTGTACGTACTATTGTACACCGGCACGTAGCCAAGTCACTGTTTTACCGATACTCGATCTGGTGCTACGAAGGTCTTGTGACTTGTGTTTGACGAGGCGCCATCGAGAACGCGACAGCCTGGGAGGGACATATCAACACATTCACTCGATTGGCGGCCAACAATAACGTCCACATTGACTTGTCAACAGTGAGCCATACTGATTTCTGCATGTCCATGTCAACGGGCACGATCAATGTCTGCTGTAACTTCGCGGTTATTTGCCTGAGGGGCGATCCATGCCACCAAACGCAGCTCTCAATCAGCTCCCGCCTCTTGGTCAGCCAACACACAGCTGCCCAGAGCTCCTCCAAACTCCCGAAGCTACCATGGTATCATACAGAGATTGAATGCGATCTATGGCAGCAGTGAGACTTGCTCCTGAATATCCCTGTTGGCGCCCAGCTTCGCCGATATTAACAGCCAACGACGATGCCTCCTGGAGACGAGAAAGGACGATCGACTGCAACCAACACGGCAGACGATGACAGCACCTGCAGGCGCCTCAAGTATTTGTTATTTCGCATTTCCCCTCTAGCCACACGAGATCCCAGAAATGCGTCAAGAGTCGAAGTGGAGAGGTAGTCGATCCACTGCGATACCACCACCGAAGACAAGAGTGAGAAGGGCTGGCCGCATTACGCAGTCGAGGGAAAGCGCATTTGTCCTCTACAAGCGAGGAAAGCCATGTTCGATCCGACCACGTGATCCTGAGGCGCAGTAAGACTGCATGCATGATGACACAAGAGCCATGCCTGCAGTGAGATGAGATGAGGTGTGCGGAATGACTCGATTCCCTCACCACTGATCTGCTTTTTCGAATCCGCTCTACTATCGTAGTTGGTCAGTAGCTCAGGGGATCACACGTCGCAGCAGTACTTGCATCGTATAGATGCGAGTTCCATTGTAATTGTCATTTTCTTTAGCCAGTATTACCAAGCTTGACGCATTGAATTGAATCCGACGTCTAACCTCGCCACAGGCGATACACACTCTCGGCTACACAGAACAGCCCTATACAACAAGGAGAAAGCTCTCCGCGGCAGATAGAGCAAAACAATGTGAATCAACAGGCAAGATTCCTTAATCATCAAATTCTTCTTCGGCAGCCTATTGAGCCTCATTAATTGAAACACAACTAGACCTAGGCAGGCAATACAGATACACAGACAACAGAGAAAAAAGATAAACAGATTCAGAGGAAAACAAGACGGGAAACCTCGCCAGTAATGTTCCCCCAAACCAGGTACACACACAGAGAGAAGGGGATAAAATTGTGAAATTGGTATCGTGCATGTTGTCCGCTCAGAAGGAAAAGAAAAGACATGAAAAGGATAACAGCACAAAGATAAAAGAAGATAGGGGGAGAGGAGTGCGATCCGGGATTCGAAGAGCCGACACGACTAGTGTGTTGCCTTCGCCTTTCGTGAATCGGTCTTCCGTCCGCCATCTTTCAGCCGTTGTTGTAATGTACAAGCGGTTCCGTGACCTTGTCCCCGTTCGCACCCTAGCCTGTTGTTCCCCTTCCGTGCGAGGCCGTTTTGTGTGGTATTTTCGTCTCCATGGCCGTTGTTCAATGAAGAGTAGATAAGGAAAAGTGGGAAAGTCCACAATGTTGTGAAATGTGGCGTCGCTCTGATCGATTGCCAGTCTGCGCAAAAGGCAAAGAGAAATTCCAAAAAGTGAGTTGTCGCTGTTGTTTGTATGAGCGGAAAAGAAATTGAGCATACGTCAAGATGATCAATCGGGCATGATGTAATGTCCAGGGAAGTGCTCAAATGAAGCCGCCTTCCATGGGGACTCTGTCAAGACCTTCAGGTGAGCCCACACCATTCTGGTCGGTGTTGTGAGGTCGCACTGGTGGCGACTTGGCGTTGCTGAACTGACGCGTCGGGAAGCCGCCCTGCTCAAAACCGTACTGCTGCAGCGCCGGGCTGCTCTCAAACGGGCGAGGTGGGTTACTGGTGTTCCTTGAGCGTGTCGTGGAGGCCGCAGTACCCCAAGGCTCAGGTGTCCTGGACCGGGATATGGTGCTGTCAGGGCTGGTTGCCTCTTCTGACTCGCTACGACCCATGCCGAACAACTTGCGGGTGGCGCGACGTCTTGGGTTTATCGGCGGCAGTGGCGGTGGCGGACCATCCATACCATTCTTGAGCGAGGCAGTGGGAGGAAGATCGACGGTGTCGACATTCGAGGTGGCTGATAGAAGCGCGATGGGCTCTGAAATGTCATGCTTGTTGACGGTCCTCTTTCGAAGGGGTATTTGCCGCGTGGAGCCAGAACTAGACGGCATGTGAGGCGGGGTGGGAGAATTGGCCGATGGAGTGTTTGGGCCTGAGACGGGTGGCGTAGGAGCCTGCATGTACGGTGAACCCCGGGAAATACCACCGTTGGCTGCGGAGTTGCTGGCTGCCATAGCTGCAGGCGATGGACCAAGTGGACGGCCAGCATGTCCGCTCTGGTCGGCTTGAAGAGTCTTTGCCTCGAAGTAGTTCGCCATCGCTCCAATCCGGCTGCCACTACGCGAGCGAGTCTTGGTTTCGAAGGAGCTTTTGTTCGACATATTTGGCGAGGGTCGTGGAGTCAATTCTTTGGTCAACATAGGCGCGAGCTCTGAGCCACCGTATGCAATGGATCCAGTCCCTTGGGCCATGGCTCTGTCCAGATCATCGCGATAATGTCCAGTGCGACTACGTGATCTGCCACCAGTTGTGGCCTCCGAGTTGGAACGGCCACGTCCACGGCCAGCCTCAGAAGAATCCGGAGAGCGGCCTACAGGGCGACCAATCCTACTGGCCTCACTGTCGCCTCTTGCTCTCGACATTGCACTCTCCCTCTTTGCATCGATCTCGCTTTGCTGGAGTACGCGTCCGAACGCAGGTCCGCGCGAGGCCGAGTCTCCACGAGGTCTAGCCATCTCGACACTCTTACCACCGCGCTCATACTGTGAGTTGAGGTTACTAGTGCTCGCTGACGTAGGTCCGGTGCCGATACCTAGCATTTTCAAAGCTTTCGGAGGTGCCTCCTTCCTAGTGTCCATCGAATCTCTACTAGACTTCGATCGCAGCATGTTGAAAGCCTTGAAAGCGCCACCAGTAGTCGGAGCGGGACTAGTGTTGCGGGACTGATCGGCGTCGACTAAGCTCTTGACATTCTCCTGGATTGCCCTCCGTCGAGCCGCGAGCTCGTTGTCGAAAGCTGCTCGTTCTTGCTGTGTGGCAATGCTGATGTTGCGTGTGTGCTGTCTGGTCAACTCAGTCTGCCAAGACTGGTCCTCGGTATCGGGCCATGATTCCGTTTGTTGGTCGCTAGGCAGTGCGCTGCTGGAGGGAGCGCGAGATGAAGCACGGCCTGTTTGAGAGCTTGATCCATCGCCCGGGCTGACCGAGCTGCGAGTGACGGGCACAGAATCGTTATAGTATGTACTACCGGCGTCTTCAAGATCCCAGGGGTTCGAGTTGGTGTTGGATGTATTGGTGTGAGCTTGCGGATCATCAAACCTTAGCACAGACTGCCGGGCGGACTCGTAATTCTTCAGGTCGGGCATCACTGGCAGATCGGATGCTGTAACGGTCTCGTCTTGTGGATAGTTAGAGGAGCTGTTGCTCTTGTTTCGTAAATGATGCATCATGCTTCCAAGCCCCTCTGAAGCAGGACCGAGCGTGGGAGAATCGAGATCTTGGCCATTGACGATCGGGGGTGCTATGAGCTCCTGCTTGACTGGGATCCCAAAGTCGGCGTGCTGGTTAGACCAAGGGGCGGACTGGGTCATCTCCTCAACCTCTTCCTCTACGATGCCTGGTTTTCCGCCACTCCGCAAAGCTGGATGCTCGGAAACAGAGGGTAGAACAGTCGGTTGCCAGCGACCATACTGTTGACCGTAGCCATTGTCCTGCTGACCGTACGGACTGGTCGCCCGAGCAAGATCTTCAGGTTCATCCTCACTGTCACTGCCGCTAATATTACCGAAGAAGGTTCTGTGGGTGTCCGGATACTGCGGCTTTTCGGCAGCCTGCTGGGCACCTTGCGTACTCTGGAGAGAAGGGCTTGTGTGTTGCGAGGGTCTGGAAGCGTTGGTCGGCTCATGTGGCCTGGATGATGACCTTGATCTAGAGCGGCTCTGTGGGTTGGACGTGCTGCGCTCCCTGTCCCGCTGTTCGAAGCGGCCCACGCGCTGGTGGAATGCAGGCGCCGATGGTTGACGCGTTATAGCACTAGACGCAGAACGCTGCAATTGCATTTGACGCTCCATGTATTGTTGCTCGTCGAAAGCGTGTTTCGGCTTATTGAAGGCTCCCATTGCGGTGGCTTTGCCACGGTCGGCAGGCTCCAGCGCTTGGCTCAGTACACCAGACTCATCAATGCTAGGTGAGTTTGGACCACTGGCAAGTGGGCTTTGCCCGGGTTTCGCAAACGGGCTGAAAGTAGCAGCATGTGGAACAGGTGGGCTCGAAGATTGCGAAGTGTACACCCTCAGAGGCACACGATCGGTGAGGTTGCCAGTGCTCTTGGCGGAATGTAAATAAGGTTGCGGAGATGCTTTGCCAGTGTTGAAGGGTCGCTGTCTCTGTATCGAATTGAGTCGAGAGATGGAGGATGATTGCTGCTCCTGCATGTGTTGGTCGAGGCCTCGTTCGTATAAGCGACGAGATTTGGTGTCCGATCTGTCTAGAGGCGCAGTCGGGACAGTCGTCGATGTCGGCATCGGCGCAGCAGTGCTCGTGGCGGGTTGCGATGTTATCGAAGTGGCCGCTGTCGAAGAACGCGCCTCCGAACCTGTGGTGGATGTTGTTGATCGCTTCTTGTCGTACGCCGACAGAGAGGGTGAGTTCGCAAAGTCCCTTACAGAATCGTGAAGACCATCCTTGTCGTCCTCATCTCCACCTGCCGCCTGTCCAAGCCCAAAATCAAAGCTCGGGTCTGCAGGCATCTCGGGATCGCGAGATGCCTGAACCTCCTTCTCCCGTTGTCTGTGTTTCTGGAATGCAGACATACCCACATCATCGTCGTAGAGGAATCTTCCGAGACTCTTGGAAGATGCTGCTCCATTCTTGGGTATCATGTAAACCTTTTGTCTACCGCCAAACATGGTGTTGCCCTCGCCAGGTCGCGAACGAGCCATAACGTTGTGTGTCTCCGCCTCGCTCGTGTACCCTTCGTCCGATCTGAATGACTGGTGTTTCTCATTTGCGAATGGTGGCCGGATTGAGCTGTTGATCGATCGGACTTCGTCGATATCGGAGAGACCACTGGCGGCGCCGAAGCCAAAATCAAGCATGCGTGATCGCCTTCTAGGCTCCAGCACGCTGTCATCGCTAGCTTTGCCCACAAGTGAGGCAGGGTCTTGTTCGCGCAGCATGCTGAACCGTTGCGAGAGGTTAGCCATGAGGAGACTTGTGCGGAAGTCATCGTTCGAAGGAAGGGCGGCGGAGAGGTCGATCTCGGGCTTCACTTCCGGTTGCTCCTTTGGATTGCGGTTCTTATTCTTCCATCTGCTGGTAGCGCTTTTCTTGAGGCCTGGCGAGGGTAGCGGAGAGGTTGAGCTTTGTTGACGAGCATCGCCGTTGCTGGACGCACTGTCGTCGGTCTTCTTCCTGTTTAGTAGACGGTTCATTGTGAATCTTAGTACGTCAGTAGATGTTTCGTGGAGACCGCGCCACGACTGCGGAGCAGCAGGCTTGCGGTGTAAGGATTTCAGTGGGAAGATAGACATACTATGTGACGTGCAAAGGGATGGCGGGTTCGACGTGTTGCCTCGCGTGCGCAAAAGGAATGGTATTGCAGCACCGCGTGTCCGCACGCGCTCTGCTCGTGGCAATGGCGTGTTGGAGTGTTCTGCTTGTGGTAATGGGCGACGTGAAAGAGCGTGTGGTTTCAGGATCGACCCAACGACAAGTGCTGAGCTTGGGTCTCACTCCTGTGCATCGCCAATGGGTTGCCTCGGTGCGTGAAGAGACGACAGCCGTGTTCTCGTGCTGAACGGATGCCAGCAGCGCGCAGGGTGTGAGAGCGGTTTCGACCCGAGAGTGTTGCGGAATGCGG
>Ga0265797_10013020_pt1 | contig 10084 bp, 9 predicted proteins | sample P2T30metagenome_FD_192433 | JGI IMG/M metagenome (GOLD analysis project Ga0265797, IMG submission 192433) | Plant litter microbial communities from East Loma Ridge, Irvine, California - P2 T30 | ecosystem: Environmental > Terrestrial > Plant litter > Unclassified | place: USA: California... | reverse complement strand
TGTTACCGGTGAGGACGATGGGGATGTTCTCGCAGACACGGACCAAGTCACCTGGAAATGTTAGTTATGAGTAGCTAAAGGAATGTGTTGCAAACGTACGGTGCCAGTTGGGGACGTTCTTGTATGTGATACGCGAGGTAACGTCGAACATGATGATACCGCACTGGCCGTTGATGTAGTATCCATCGCGGAGACCACCAAACTTCTCCTGACCTGCGGTGTCCCACACGTCGAATTGGATGGGTCCAAGGTTCTGTTATCTTGTTAGTAGGCCGTATCGTGCGGGCGGAGGAGCAGCGGACAACGTACGGTAGTGAAGGCGAGCGGGTGGACCTCGACACCGAGCGTCGCAATGTACTTTTTCTCGAATTCTCCCGTCAAGTGACGCTTGACAAAGGTCGTCTGTGGTTGGAGGCGTTAGTCATTTGTTATCGCATGGGTATGCAGCCGGCGCAATGACCCAGCTGCTATCGCGAGCGCAGCAGAATTTGGCGACGAACCTTTCCAGTACCGCCATCACCAACAAGCACGAGCTTGAAGGTTGGGACGTTGCTAGCAGCGTCGGCCATGTTGATGTCTGTGTGGCGGGGATGTCGTTTGTGTATGGGAAATAGGTAATGCGCAGATGCTGGAGGAGCAAAATTGTTAGTAGAGGTCGCACGAGAATGTTGAGCAAAAGGCGGTGGTTGCAGACTTACGTTTGTGCAAAGAGTGGGGAAGGTTGCGGGCGTGAAGTTGGTTCCAGAGGGGCAAGAAGAGGTTTTGTTGTGCACGCTGAAGTGTTGGCCCCGGGCGGTGTGGATCCCTTGGCGCTCTCACCTTCCGCAAAATTGACCTCAGCGGCAGAAGGCAGCGCTTTAGGCAGTCACAGGCTCCCTTTGCGCCTTTGCCTAGCTGCAACCGCTGGCGATTGCTACCGCGGAAATCGGCACGTGATGCCGCGAGAAGATTCTTTCACTTGAACGTTGATTGTTGTTTCATTTTCATTTGTTCCAAATACAGACAACGCCGGGTATCATGCAGTGTCTTGTTGACCCAAGCCCAGTACGCCACGCAGCAAGCGCTGTTTCTTGTTTCTGCCCATCGCGCCTTATCCACACCAGCCATGCCTGTTGTCGGTTTGGTAATTCTGTGCCTGTCGTTGGTAATGCTATGCCATCCCAGATAAGCCTACATGGGCAGCAAGTGGCAGCCCAAAAGCCCTCTTCCGCCCCAATTCCGCCGTGGTGTGAGCTGCATCTGCACACTCTCCGCTGGGCCGCCTGATGCGTTGGGTCGCAGCACCTTGACAGTAATGGGGATCTACAAGTACGTGTTAGTCTTCTGTATTTCAGCATCAAGTGCACGCTGTGCAAGCCTCAGCCTGGAGGGGTCTCGAGTTTTGTCTACCAGCCAGCCAGCCAGCCAGTACCCGTGAGATGACGTACCCCCTCGTTCTGCGACACGGCCTCTGCCACGCGCGACAGTCTCTCGTGGTTTGTCCAGTCCACCCACCCAAACTTTGTAATACTATCGCCTATCTTGAGTCCTGCTGTCTCGGCCGGGCTTCCTGCCACGACGCTGTTGACTTTTGCAAAAGGTGCCTCAAGAGCCGCGGGTGGTGCGCCGAACACTGTCTGTGTCTCGCTGGCCGCGGGGTTGTTGGCCTGCTCTGCCAGGCGCGCGTGATGCTCGTGGAGACCCTTTTCGATGCGCAACATGAGGTCCTTGTAGTCGTTCTTCAGCCGTATGATGCGCGCCCGCGTTGTCCGTACTGCGAGGGATCAGCACCAGGCTCGTGTGGTAGGTGGCGCATACTACGCACTCTGGGCGACATCAATGTCGCTGCGCGGGAAGCCGTCAAAGGTTGTCAAGCCAGTGTTCATGTGGACGCCATGCTATAGCAAGACATTAGGGAAGGCAAGTCGCCACACGTGATGGCTTTGCATTGATGCGTACCGAATCCAGCACCTGGCCTAGGGCCTTGAGCTCGGTCTCTACCCGGTCTTTCTCGGCCATGAGCTCCTGCAGCGACAGCTGTTCCTTGGGAATGCCATTGGCGTAGCCCGACGAGGTTGGGCCCGAGGAGACTGTCGGCGCGTGAATATCGTCCATGGCGGAAAATGTCGGTCGCTGGTCGCTGCTAGAGCTCGGATTGAATGTGGGGTAGGTAGGAAAGCTTGAGCTGCGCGACCAAACGCGCCTCCAGACACTGGTGCGGGGCAAAGGCCACCAGTCCAGTTTGGCCCTCCTTCACCCACACCCACCATTTTCCACTGGGCCATCCCCCAACACCTCACGCCACCTAGAGAGCGCGGAGTTTGAAACAACAGGCCGATGGTCTGATGGCACCATGGCTCGGCACATGCAGTCACCGCCATGGCACGCAGCCCTGTGCAAGTCGACTCGCCCCTGCTTCCAAGTGCTCCTGCTACCGTCATGGTGACTTCGCGCCTACCAAACTATATATCCAAACAACGCGGCCACCACGCTCTAGTCGCCCCTCAACGACGGCTCACTACAAACCCCTCTAGTGCAGAGTGTCCATGGCTCCCTCTAGTCTATGCCTCAAACTGGCGCGACTGGACCCTTCTCCTCCAAGACCGCCGTTACCTGCCCAGGACATCGCCGCCTGCTCGCACTGTCCACATGGACCCTTCCCTCTCCATGTTTCTCCTCGGTTCATAGCCAGTAGCCATATCCAACATGTCTCATCAGGCTCCCTGACGTCTCTGCTGCCCACTTGTCTTTCCTTCACTCATCGTCGTTGGATGCAGTAGTATTTATCCCATGCCGCTTCTGGTCTCCACACACGTCCTCGCATTGTGTCAAGCTCATCACCGCCACTGACATGGCATATGTATTGTCCCTTCGGCCGCATAGCCCGCTCAAGCGTTCCTTCAGCGACAATCCGTACCTCAATGCCTACTCGCCCCCCAAGGACGCACTGCTCGCACCACTGAGCGACATTTCCCTTCGCAATGGCTCTGCATGCTCGTTGTATACACTTGGGGCAAGCCGAGCGGGAGATTGGACTCGCAGCACCGAAAACATGGCGCCGCTCACCTCTCAGTCGCTGCTCGACCTCGTCCCTGATAAGGCTGGCTTTCCCTTTAGCACCAGACATCTCATCGAAGAACCGCGCAAGCGAAGCTGTGGGCCTGACCGGCCACCACCATCCTTTTCTCGGAGAGCAGCACTGCCCCGCCCATATGCGCGAGATTACCACCGATCACAACATGCCCCTGAGCCTTCGCACGATGGCGACAGCTTGGAAGACTGCATGGACGTCGACGAGCCTCATTTTGACGAGACCCAGCTTTTTAACCTGTACGAAGCCATACATGTGCCTCTGCCGGTAGTTCACTTTTCCGATAACACTGGCGATCAATCACACGAGGTGGAGCAACTAATGCCCGTCACAATTGCTGTTCATTCGCAGCCGTTCCGGCGCTGGATGAGTACCTTGAAACGTCGACATGCTCAGCGTTGGAAGGATGATCTAAATCAGCTACCTCATTTGTCATTCGGTACTACTGATGACATCTCTGTCCTCTCTCCCCCACCTCGGAGGGCTTCCGTGTCGATATGTAGGACCTCGGACTCCATGTCGTCTTCGATGGATTACGTAACTGCGATCAAGACCGGTTCCATGACAGTGGGAAGCGCAAGCATTGCACCGCGCTCCGAAGTCGGTTTGCAGAGCAGGGCGCGGGTGTGTAATAAAAGCAGCAATTATTCTGATGTCCGCCGATCACTCGAGAGCCATTGTGGTGCGCTGGGGCCTGTACTTGATGAGAATGCATGGCTTCGATCGCTACAGCGCCGCAAGGTCGTAGAGGAACTGATTTCCTCGGAAGAGAGCTACATTGCCGACCTCAAGGTCCTGATCAACGATTACTTCATGGTCCTTACGGCTCTTCCGACTCTATCGGGAAACACAAAGTCATCCATACAGCAAAACATCTCACAGATTCTACAACTCCACGAAGACTTACTTGCGGACCTTCACCAAGTTGTACCTCAGGCCGACTTTACAAAGAGTGCAGATCAAGAGACTTACCCAGTGACAAAGGCTAAACACATCCGTTTTCACAGCGCCGATATCGTACCTGGACGCTTTGCTGAGCACAGAGCTGCGCGAAGGCTTAGGCATTCTCTGGAGATTGGACGATCACCAGATCGCAGACCGCACGGCTTGGTGACCGATACCGAGACGGCTGGAGACATTGCCAAGGTTTTCAACAAGCATATGAAGCGGTTTTTCACTTACGAAGAATATGGTGCCCATTGGACTACAATGTCTCAGGATCTGACCACAACGTGCAAGGGACTGCATGGCTGGCAGGAGTACGAGCGAGGTGTAGAAGCTTTGCAAAAAGTGGTTGCTTCAGAGAACAATCGCGAGGCGGGTAGCAGGAAGGCACTTAGCTTTCCTGATCTCCTGATCAAGCCCATACAGAGGGTCTGCAAATACCCCTTGCTGTTTGATGATCTGTGCCGTCACACACCCGTTTACGATGATCCGGAAGCGCACGCTGAGCTTGAAAAGGCCCTTTTTCGCCTACAGGAGACCATTCGAGAGGTCAACAAAGCAAAAGACGATCCTCAAACACGACGACTAATAGAGATTACCTGGCAGCTGCAGGATCGACTGGCATTCCAAGAGCACAAGATCTCGAAAGCTCTTTTATTTCGGCTACTTGGGCATGTGCTTCTATGCGGTGCACTCCACGTGGCGTACCAGACGCCTGATCGCATCAAGGGCTCGTACCTGGTATGCGTACTGTACAAGTCCTGTCTTGTACTTGCAACAGCTAGTCGGTTTCATTCGCCTTATACAGTCGTTGCCTCGATTGGGCTCGCCAATGCTAGCATCGAAGAGTCGGACAACGGCCGAGGTATACAGTGCCACACCGCACCCCACACATGGAAATTTGTCTTTGAACATGGCCATCGGTTACATGAACTCATCTTCAGTGCCTGCAGTTCGCAAGAGGAGCAAGTCTGGAAGAAGCAACTGCGCGAGCGTATTGTTTATGAAACACACGACTTCGTCGAAGGCCAACCTACCATGCAGGACATGTACACCTCGATATCTCTGGACCTTAAGTCTCTTGGTCCTGTTTTCGGCCATGCGAACAGTGTAGTGCGACGCATGTCAGTCCATCGAGCAGCGACCCTGGGTGCAAAGTCAAACATGAGCCAGATAATTATTAAAAACACACAGTCACAGAAGTCGCCAGACGTGCCTCCCACCTTCTCGCCCAGCATGATTACCCGATCTCAATCGCACCTCTCCACGAATCACGTCCCCACTCTGGCTCCCCGACGAGCGGAGCGTATTCGCCTTGAGAGCCAGCTAGAAGACGTATGGACCAAGGACCTGCTGCCGTTTCCCGGCATGTCAAACCGCAGGATGGAGAATCAAATTAGAGCTTCGGCAAATTCAGTAATGCGGAAGCTGAGCATGGCAAGCATCGCCAGCAACTTTTCCCGTCGGTCCCCCAGCATTTCCAATACGAGCCACACACGATCAGAAGATTCTTCTGGCAGCCGTGTGCACAAGGTATCCCAAGGAAACCTGCGAGCTCAATCTGCGACGGACCGAAGACCAGCACCAGCAGTCGTGGACTTTCATACTGCACCAGCCGCATTCTTGCCGACCGACTTCGAGGTAGAGGATAAAAGGCCTTGTAGCAGACGTCGACGTCTCGCCAGTCGTGCGATAGGTTCGGAGCATCCGAATGATAAGCTTGTGCCCAAACCAAAGAGGACTCGCCGTCTTTCTACACACATCATCAGCCTTCCACGATCCGAGTCGAGTATTCGAGTAGCAAACAGGAGTATCTCTCGTGGATCGAAAGCATCCGCCTTGCATGCGTCGCCTCCCTGTGTGGGCGTCCGAATGAGCGCGGAGAACAGGAGGCTGAAGCGAGAAGAGAAGAAGGGCGGCGAATCAAGGACTGACACAGCACCCATCACGCCCTCGAAGCAATTCTTCAAGAGCAAGAGCCGGATTTTCAAGTTTTTTAGATGATGACCATCAATCAACGTCAACTACCGTGTTTATTTACAGTACTCCTGGATGATTGTTGGATGGATGCAAAGAAACGTTGCATGTTATGAAGGAGCTATCACGACGTCACGAAGCTATCCTTGTGGTAACAGGAGGTATGAGACATGAATAATAAGACCGTTATGACGATGGCGATTCAAAACATCATGGCGGATCAGCAGCGTTAATGCAAGGCACACCCGCAGCCTCGTTTGGGGTTCGGGGTTGGGGTCAATCGGCATGACGTCATCGGCTGGCGGTTTGGGCACGCGATCGCATGATGGAGGGGCACATTGCAGAAGACACGTATATTTGGATAGTAGCAATTAAATCATGGCTAGAGTGGTGATAGGCCATGCAACGTGGCTCAATCCTTGATTTGCGTGATTTGTGATGGCAGGGCCTGGCTCTGCAACATGGGCGTTGTTGTGATTCTTGTTGTTGTTGTTGCTCCCGCAGTGGCTCAGCACATGGAATACGATAGCCATGGAAGGTGCTCGTGGCGCTGCAGATTAATATGTAAGCATGAGCCTCTATGCAGCCTTCTCAAACACGGTCAGCGTGGCTTGCGCATCTTTTCTGCATACCCAGCTTTACCTTGCTCCATGGTAGTCCGAGCTTGGCTATGACGTAGGTCCGGTCAAAGCTCAGGAGCTGTCGTGGAAGCTAAATAGCCCCTCCAAAGCTTCCCCTCTATGGACACATCACAACACCTTTTTACCAGTTTCTCACGCCCCAATCTTGAGACTTACACCTTACCAACACTGCCCAATAAACGAAAAGACAAGAAACAAAATCCGCAACAATGGCCCGTGGAAACGCAACTCAGACGCAGGTCTTCTACAAGGGTAGCTCAGGCGACCAATTCACCGTTTTCATCGAGAGCGAGGAGATGCTGAAGAAGTGGAAGGATGATAGCAGCATCCCCATGACTAATGTTGTTGCCGGATGGAAGATCTTGGTGCCCGAGTAAGTAGTGCTCCCATGTACAAGGTTGGCCCGAGTGGTTGGCAGACGCCAGCAGCAGTCAACAAGAACACAACAACTAACAAGACTTGTTCACAGGCACGGAAAGCAGGGTATTCTAAACACGGCAAGCAAGGGCCAGCTGGAGAACGAGTTTGGCACCAGCAACGAGGACGATGTTGTCAAGAAGATCCTCAAGGAGGGATCTGTCCAGTCAAGCGAGGTCAGTACAGCTTTACAATTCTTTTCTGGGTTGCCATTCTTACCCCACTTCCATTATACTATGTAATACACTACAGCTACTGACACTCAAATTCCAGAACGCGGAGCGCATCGGTATCACCAACGAGTCTCAGGGCGGACGCCAGGCCCACTAAGCGTTCTTTTTTGTACTGAACAACTCGACTTATTACGACTTCGACATGATATCACGGTTTAAGAGAGATGGAGTTTGCTAGCCTGAAAAATTGGTTGGCCTTGTAGGTACGAGTTTGTATGGGGCTAAGCTAGAAAGCTAGTCTGCGACAACTCCCTAGGACATGATAGGCATATATATATAAATGAAATGAAACTGCCTACCTGAATCTTGATGGATATTTGCTGGGGATGTGAAAGGACGAAGGAATGTGAGGCTGACACATTTATACGATTCTGCCTTGTTCGCATGCGCGGCTGAAACGGCCCCATACTATCCCGCACGTGTACTGCTTAGGCTACAAAGAATGCAAACCGTTTGCATCCACTTGCAGAGACGCGTGCACATGCATACCACTGGCCATTTTTACGGCGTCCAATGTAAAAGTAAGACCTAAGACCTAACAACTAACGCACCCCACCCCCCAGTTGCGTCATGTGAACAACAGGAAAACTACTGATTCAAAACTTGACCGTGCTTTTGTCCAAGTGGCCAGAGATAAAGTTAGGTTTGTGTTGCTAGTACTAGTACCGGTGAGTAATGAAGGCTGCAATGTACAGTATGACTTGTGTGCGGCCTCTTGTACTACTTATGGGGATGCGCGACAGAGTAGCCAAGGCTATTGGTGTATGATTTGCGTATGCGGTTACGCAAAGGAGCGGCGTTGTGCATTAGCGGAGGAGGGGGAGGGGAGAGGTGATTGGTAGGGGTATGGGAGGGAGTGGTTGCTGCCTAGAGATGGCAATAATGGATGTTTAGGGTGTCGGGGGAGGGAAGTTTCTAGGTAGATAAGGTGGGGTGGACGGGAATCAATAGCAAGTTTTTTTTAAAAAAAGAGGTTTTAGTAAAAGAGTGAATGTACGAGTATAAAACCTACAGCTTTAGGTTTTTCCCATCGTTGTTCTTCTTTGGTTTTATCCAATTCACCGGCCCCACATCCATCCAACCCCAAATCACAATGCCAGCCGCACGAACAACCCTCTCGTCTACCTCGAGTACTAACAATGACGTCTACCTCAACTTTGAAGAGCACTGCCGAGGCGAGCGTGTAGAAACCAGAAACAAACTCCTCTCCCTGCTGCGCGGCTGCTATGCCGACTTCCACGTGACTGAAGTCGACGAGGCAAAAGTCTCCCTGTTTGACTTTGCCGACGCGGACAAGGCGACACTGGAGCTGGATGCCGAGGATGAAAAGTTCAAGGCGGTACGTAAATGGGGACCTGTGGGCGAAGGTGTGCAGAAGAAGATGCATCCGGGACACTTGATGGATGATTACCGGTTTGCGAGGTAAGTTTTTTTGTTGTTGCCCGCCTGCCCCCCCTTTTCCCTCTCTTCTTTCTTTGAGCTGACTGAAATGAAAAACAGATTCCAGTATATCTGGCAAGACCACGAGTTTATCGTTTACTACGTAACCTGGGCCGATATGCTCAAGTCGCCGGACAAAGTCTTCTACATACTGTACCCCCGCAACGCCGCCACTATTGCAAGCGGCCACTGTGCCGAGACGGACGCGCTGATCCTGGCAGCGGGGAAATGGACGTCGCAGCTGCATTCTGAAATCTTCGTCTTCGACGACGGATACTGGGAGAAGAGCAAAGAGCTCTGGAACGCCGTGTCTGGCTCCTCCTGGTCCGATGTCATTCTCAACCCCACTACCAAGCAGTCTCTCATCGACGACGTGCAAGGCTTCTTCGACAATCGGGAGCTGTATGCCGCGTACGGTGTACCCTGGAAACGCGGTATTATCCTGCACGGCGTCCCCGGTAACGGCAAGACTGTCAGTATCAAGGCGCTGATGAATGCTCTGTATGCGAGGAAAGATGCAGTACCGAGTTTGTACGTCAAGAGTTTGAGTACACAGTGTAACACGGAGCAATACGCCATTTCTCAAATCTTCAAAAAGGCACGCAGTCAAGCGCCGTGCTTGCTCGTGTTTGAGGATTTGGATTCCCTGATCAAGGATGAGATTCGGTCTTACTTTCTCAACGAAGTCGATGGCTTGGAGTCCAACGATGGCATCTTGATGATTGGGTCCACAAACCACCTTAGCAGGTTAGATCCTGCGATTGCGAAGAGGCCGAGTCGGTTCGATAGGAAGTATCATTTCAAGATTCCGGGACTGGACGAGAGGAGGGCGTATGCCGAGTACTGGAGAAGCAAGTTGACGGGGAGGGAAGTCGAGTTTCATGAGGATGTTGTGAATGTTGTAGCGGAGATGACGGAAGGATTTAGTTTTGCGTATCTGAAAGAGTTGTTTGTTATGGCGCTGCTGGGTTTGGTGAGGGGGGCTACGGGGGAGGACGAAGATGCAGGTGCGGAAGAGGGTGCTGGTGAAGATGGAGAGGAAAAGGGAGAGAAGAAAGGAGAGGAAAAGGGAGAGAAGAAAGGAGAGGAGGGAGAGAAAGTAGAGAAGATGGCGGAGAAGAAGAAAGAGGATGAAGAGGTTTGCACATGCGCGCCAAGATGCGTTACGTGCCATAAGCCCCTCCCTCCGGCTGCTTCATCCACGGAGACACAGAAGAAGATCAATGAGGCTGCCGAAGCAGAAAATGAAGCTACGTCCAACAAGATGGTGCTGCCGCACGTCGACATCCCGGAACACCTCAAGGACAACCGCTTGCTCAAGGTGATCAGGCAGCAGATTGGTATTCTGCACGCTGAAATGG
>Ga0265797_10013018_pt1 | contig 10086 bp, 8 predicted proteins | sample P2T30metagenome_FD_192433 | JGI IMG/M metagenome (GOLD analysis project Ga0265797, IMG submission 192433) | Plant litter microbial communities from East Loma Ridge, Irvine, California - P2 T30 | ecosystem: Environmental > Terrestrial > Plant litter > Unclassified | place: USA: California... | reverse complement strand
TTGTGTATCCACCACCGAAGCGCAAAAAAATGCAAAAAAAATGCAAAAACATACAACAGCGGGGATTCGCTAGTGGTCACCCACCTAACTACTAATCCGCCGGTACACTGCTTGTATATGGCTGAGCGGACGGGAAGCCTAATTTTCAGTGTCCTATGGTCGTATATAGCAGTAAAAGTGGTTCAATCAACATATATCACCATCATTTCACGCCGATTGGTAATGCTGCATGATCCACATTGCGGATCCTCCCTTGCTATCTATAATCATCATAGCGCGACACTATCCCAGCGTTTTCTGCTTTCAAATAGGTCTTCAAGGGAAGTATGAAAGCTCCCAGCGTTCCAAGCAAATGCAAAAGATTTGTGTTTAGCGATTGTACATGTCTGATTTCTAATGCCCACTTGATCATCCGCTTGATTTATTCATGTCGCCACAGCGTACGGGCGCAACCTAAGATTTAGCTGTCGGCTTTCAAATTCACCCACACGCCCAGAGTATGATTCAAGTGAACGTGTTATTCGGTGTAACCCACATGATTGATCTGTGCCGAGAATGGCGCAGCCGTCGCCCAAACGCAGAAAGAATTCAAAGTAGACGAATGATAACATACGACAGCGGGGATCTGTCATTGGTCACCGACCTCATTGCTAATCCGCCGGTACACTGCTTGCCCTGGTTCGAAGAATCTGGTAACATGACTTGACAGTGATTCTGGTGAGGCTAGCGAGCGTATCCGTGCGCCTGAAACATAACCCACTGATAGCTCTTCGCATATTTTTATACTACATGATACCGTCCATATGACTCGGCTTACCCAGCTTCTCTACTATCAAACCGAGTCCTGCAAGCCTTCCAGCATCTATGACGTCTCGCCCATCTACCACGACTCTCTTCTTTCCTTCCATGTTGGCGCTTATACGATTCCAGTCCAAGTCAGTATATTCCTTGGAATCGTTTAATATCGCAATAGTTTCGGCTCCTTGACACGCCTCATAGGGTGTACGGCAGATCTGAACTTCATGCGCGGGTGGAAGGAGACTCCGAATCGCGTCCGCAGAAACAAGGGGATCGTGTAAAGCAACATTCGCGCCTTGGCTGAGCAAAGCTAATATTACGTCTTTAGCGATACTGTTCCTGGGATCATTTGTGTCTTTCTTGAACGCAAAACCGAGGATAGCAACATCTCGTGACGGCGATTCGGATGCGTACTGGCATACTCTCTTGGTAAAGCGCTGGACTTGGAAATCATTAATAACAACCACTTGGCGCCAATAGTCTGCCACTTCTGGCATGGAAATATCTGTGGCAATTCCTGATAGACCTAAGGTGTCTTTGCGGAGGCAACTCCCGCCAAATCCAACACCAGCTTGGAGGAAACGTGGCCCGATATTTGGATTCATGCCAAGACTGTGTGATATGTCTTTGATGTTTGCTCCCAAACGTTCACAAAGAACAGTCAAAGAATTGATACTACTAATCCTCTGGGCTTCAAAAGCGTTGTTCGCGATCTTGACAAGCTCCGATGAAGACGTAGACATTAGGCGAATTCGTTCATCCGGAATCCAGGAGTCATAGAGCCTTACCAAGGAGAGCGTATTTGGATCCGATCGAGGTGTCGAAGATGGACTACCGATCACAACACTGTATGGATCAAGTAGATCAGCTACAGCAGAACCGGCGCTCAGGAACTCAGGATTCGAAAGTATCGTGAATGATTTGTTCGGTTCCGCTTTCGATTGAACCTGCAAAAGCTATAAACACACTACTAATGAAGGAATATGGAGGACTACCATACCATCTGGGAAATTCTTAGTGCGTTGCCACAAGGAACTGTGCTCTTCTCAACAATGATTGTGCTACCCATAGAAGCGTCTATGACCAGCTCCAGCACAGCATCAAAATAGGAGAGATCCCATTCGTGCTCCATTGGGCTCATCTGGAGGTATCGTGTAAGTACTCTGCAACCTGATTATGACTATGATGTGAGAGTGGTGTTCACCTTTGAAGGTGTATTGACGGTGATGAAGAGCATATCCGCTGTACGAATTGCCTCGCGAATATCCGTGCTAAAGCGGAGGTTCGGCTTTGAATGCATACTAACGCATACTTCTTGATTCCGAACATTAGATTGGTTACGCTGGGGATTGAACTTGTCGTGTGTTGGCTGTCCGTCGACACAGTTGTTCGACTCTGGAGAAACAATTTTCGAGCCAACACAGGCCGCGTGCCAATGCGATACACTCTGCACTATCTCAAGAAGGCCTGGTTCCTGCACAGGCAGCTCCATGGAGTTCCATGCAGCGATCCTCCCCCGATCATTGTCCACAACTGTGAATTGGGTTGAAGGATTCTTGAGGGCTAGAACCGCAGCAGTCGTCGCCCCTAAGGTTTTGATCAGCTCACGTATAGTAAAACCTGGTCTCCAGAAGGCAGTGCAGTATATAATGAGACTCTTGGTCGTGGACTTGCGATCGTTGACTTACCGACAAAGCCTGCACCAATAAAACACACGTTGTACGGATTATCTTCTATGTCACTCGTCATCTCAACCTTGACTCGAAATAGTGTAGTGTTCTTGCCTAAGTACTCAGGCAGGATCAAATTCGTATTTCGCAATGTGGCATGAGAAAAACATATGTACCTTTATCCACGCTATCCTTTAAAGGCGCACATAGGAATGAGCGTATGCTTTAGGACTGGACAGAATATCGTGCGAATTACAGCTCGTTTACAAGCGCCGGATGAGCCAGTTTGGAATATCAATACACCATCGCTTAGGTGTCTCCTGCTGTGCATAACCGCAGATCTCCGAATCAGGCTTAGCCACTCCCTTCTGACCGCCAAGGACAAAATCGTCTGGAACAGGAAGACAGGGCTAAATTGTTGTTGTAAATCGAACGACAGGTCTATCCATTGATTTGATCGACGTGCTGGTGATAAGACGCAGGCACAACGCTGTTAAGTTACACTGTATTGTATCGCAGAGAAGTGTGTTCCCAAACACTTGGTTTCACTATAGGCAGCTGTTCTATACTCATTTGGAACATTTAGTGGTTGAAATCGAAGCCATGAGTCTCACGCAGTTCTGGACAGCCACCGTGGAGCTCGACGTTGTACATCCATCCATACGACGAAAAGTACCTAGGTATATGAGAATCGCGTTCTTATGACGAAGCAAACGTCTGAGGCGGCCTCATAGTTGTATGATCTTGGACTGCAGCTTTTGTAGTTCACAATGAACTACATTTAGTCCAAAAGTCTAGTTCAATGAACAAACAAGCTTTATGTATCGTAGTCAGGCACTCCCAACTGCTGTAGAATATGTGCAGGCCCCTTGTCTATCCAGACCTGGAAGGATGACTTATCAGGTATTGTAGGCATTCCCATCATCCCCGCGGCATTGGCACTCACGTTTTCGTAGCTGCCTCGTCGCCTCGGAATCATGACCAACCATTCTTTGACAAGGACTACGTTGTGTGGACACAAGCTCTTATTGTCGTTCTCGTGGAGTCCGTGTACTGTCCTACACTGTCGGAGCAGCTCAGTGTATTTGCTGAATATGGTTTCAGCACCCTCGATACCAACATGGTCGATCTGGTGGAGGAAATACATAAAAGGCGCACGATTTTGGGAGTCTTTGACGTCGGGAAAGAACCGGAACGATCTTGAGTTGTCGATGTTCGCCAGCCCCGGCCTTTTTAAGACCTGCATATGCTTGTGGTATCTGCTGCACCCTGCGTCTTTCGTGCAGTTGTACATGACAAAGTGAGGGTCGGGAGTAGAGTGGAGGAACTTCCATGACGCTGCGAAATCCTGCAAATCCATCGGTTCATCCTGCGATCTGTAAGAATCGAGTCTGAGAAGCAGGTATTGAGGCCTAAACACAGGGTAGGCATTAAGAGCAAGTATGTGAGTGCTGTTGATGGAGTCGATCACTTGGTCGGGATGGTCTTTATGGATATCGCTTCCTGGTCCAAATTTTTCATGCTTTGAATCAGCCTGTGAGGCTACAACTGCCGCGTCCACTGTCATAGGCTTCTGAGACCAGCTCGGGCATATGCGGAATTCGAACTGAGATGCTTGTTAGGGAAATTCCGAACGTCACTCTCTGTCGCATTACCGAAAAGTCCTTGTCAACCAAGCGAATAGCTTCGGAAGATCCATAACGTATCGCTCCGAGCGCCACCAGTCTATTGAAATCCTTGAGTACAGCTTGCTCATCAAGCTTGAATGCCATATTTGTGGTCTCTGAAGGCAGGGAGACCTACGACATGTGAGAGTTGATGGATTAGGTGCCATGTAGAGAAAGCGTGGCGCTCCGATGATAAGAGGTTTCCTCTCAGCAAACAAAAGCTGCTGTGATGGTCCTAGTGCTACCATGAAAATCATGGACATCGTTCACCGGAGAGGGGTAGAGTGCATAAGCGAATATTGTGACGAATGAACGCCAGCACAAACAGACCGATCAATGCAGGTATGCGGCCATTATGCAGTTGAGCACCGTGACATGGCCAGATCATGTAGTTGATTTGAGTTGGCGATCTGTCATCGTCGCAGGAAGAGTAATGTTTTGTACTTCAGTAATCGCTATCCGTGACATCGTTAAGCGACGTGAGGGCCAGTTGTCTGAGTTGGTGGTGGCGAAGCTTGAGGTGTTCGTCCAATGAGCCTTATACAATAGACTCTTCGTATAATGGGAACTTTAGAAATACTAGGCGGTATCGTGCATCCTCCTAAGTTGTTCTATCATCATGCTCATCGCTATATTGTTACCAAATTCGAATCCACTCCACCTGTGCGTCGCAACATGGATATTTATCAAACAGCTCCGATGTCAAATGCGAAAGTTGCTACCCGTTTCATTAATCTTGTATTACAGAAAGAGGACTATAAGCCCGATAGCCCAAACAACAGCACATTGTGTATGACACTCGATACATGTGTGTTGCAAGATGCTCCTAAATATGAGGCCCTCTCATATGTATGGGGAAAGGAAGAGAAGCAAACCAGTCTGAATATCAACGGAAACCCATTTTTGGTGCAATCAAATCTTCATGCAGCCCTGCGACGCCTAAGCTGCAGATCCAATAACGCCCAGGAATCGACGAGACGGCTTTGGATCGACGCAATATGTATCAACCAGAACGACAACGCAGAAAAGTCACTGCAGGTGATGCAAATGAGTAAAATTTACGCCGGGGCCAGCAACGTCCTTATATGGCTGGGGGAAGCCGATGCATCAAGTCATCTCGCATTCGACACACTTTGTCAATTTGCAAACGACAACGCCAGAGATGTGCGCAAAACTTGCGACAATCTCGCAAGTAGCGCATCGAACAGGCGCACTGCTCTCCAAGAATTCTTTCAGAGGCCTTACTTCAAGCGCGCTTGGATAATTCAAGAGGTGGTTGCCGCGAAGCAGGCCACGGTCATCTGCGGTGGGCAATCTATAAGCTTCGACAAGATGTTCAACGCCCTCGAAATGATCACAGGCTCCGGGTTCTTTCCTTATTCACCAGCAACCGCTGCCGTGACAGATCTGGGTTTGTGGAGGGAGGAGTATCTGAGAGAAGATTCTCGCGAACGCGACGAATGGCTTGATCTGCATTTTCTCCTCATGTACACTCGGAACAAGAGTTGCATGAACCCCCGAGACTCTGTTTACTCGATACGAGGACTTGCAAGCGACTCGCTATCTAAGGGGATAGTGGTAGATTATGATCAACCGACAGAACAGGTCTTCATCGAGTGTGCGAAGAACTCGCTGAGGAAGAGACCAAACGATCTGCGCATCCTGTCGACAGTTGAGCTTAGACATCGAGATACATCTTCTCTCAGACTTCCGTCCTGGGTCCCTGACTGGACTCAGCCAAATTGCGATACAGGAGTACTGCAAAGATACAGCCGTTTCTCTCCAGACAAGTATTTTCGTTCTGCCGCGCACACTAAGCCTCGAATAGTTATTTCAGAGGACTCCGACAAGATCTCCTTACAAGGAAGACTTATAGACCATGTGACGATGGTAATCCCTATCAAGTCTCTATTAGAGAGGGGAGAAGGAAATAAACATACTGTAACAAAGGCAACCATAACACAAATAGTAGATACCTTGGATGTACAGGAGACGTATCCCTATACAGGAGAAAGTTACTGCAAAGCCTTCCTGCGAACCATAACTGCAGATCGAACAGTCCTATCGCCTAGAGTTTCGAATGATTACAGGATGAAGTTTTTCAGTAGCTCCTCGGAGTGGAAAATCGCATACGATGAGCAGAGCTGTGATCTGCCTGATCTTGTTTGGGAAGAGATATCGAATACTATATGGTCCATCATTGAGGATAAGATGATGTTTATCACAGCTAAAGGTTATCTGGGGATGGGCCGGGAAGTCATGGAGATTGGCGACTGGCTGTGTGTATTCCTGGGTGCTGAAACGCCGTTTCTCTTGAGAGAGGCATCTTATCAACACGAATTCAATTTTCTTGGGGAATGTTATGTACATGGCATCATGGATGGAGAGGTTATGTCTACTGTAGATGAGCATGCGACTGAAGCCTTTACTCTTGTCTGAACGAGGTTTCGTAGTTAACCTAAATAGCAGTTGTTTGAATGAAGTGCTGCATGGGCGCTGAACTATCGAACTCAAATAAACCAGACAATCACTCTCCCCGTAAATGCTTATATATGAGTCTAGGTACTCTATCAAGGCGGAGGCTACCTATACTCAGCCTAAAATATCAGGCCGATATTCATCTCCGCAACTTACGCATGTCTGAGACTTCTTTTACAGTATATAAGACTACTATAAATTGACTATGTTGTTATATACATTGTTGTAGAATAATTTGTCTTTACACAAGTACCGAATATCTCACTTAATCGCTACATAATCTCGTGGATGTCTTTTAACACAAGACTCACCTGCCTTAGTGCGGACCAGGATTAGACGACTATGACCCAAATCCGTGTAACATATAATCAAGAGCAGAATACTTGTCTGAATCTCCATAGTAAGACCATATCGAGAACATACTCATTACAAAATAGCCAAAGGAATGCTTTTCAACGCCCATGTCTCTCAATACTAGAGCCGCCAACTATGCCCTCACTCACTCTCCGAGGCAGAGCTTTCTTCTTCCGTAGATGAAATCTCGAAGGAATCCCGTGGGTCTTGTTCGCTTGACGTGTCCCCAGTTTCCTGATCGACAGCGACACCATAGGTCTCTTCCTCGCTCAGGTCGTTCGCGCTTCGCTTCTTCGGAACGAGAGCTATGGTACAGCCACCTCGAGAGTTGCGACGACATTTGGCTCTCTTTCTATCGACTTCACTTGTGTTGACAGAATCCTTTCTTGGAGCACTGCTTGAAGTACTCGGCTTTCTCAATGCCTCTGGGCCTTCACACCCATCTTGCTCGTCCTGTTGCTTCATCTTCCTCTCCTGTTTCTTGTCCAGCTCACTGTCGACTCTCTCTACAGCAAGCCGCAAAGCCTCTTCTGCATCGTAGCCGTCGTCAACAAGACTAAAGTATACCCTATTGCACATCTGATTGTGAGTGACCAATCCTCTCTTCGTAGCGGTAGATTTGCTCAGCTTGTACGGCTTACGAGGCTTATATTTCGATAAGCCAGGTGCTTCTTGTCGGACAATGACCCCCGATGGGAGATAAAAATCCATTTTTTTATGCTTGCCAGGGCTTCTCTGACTGGATCCACAGCCTGGGCAAGTCTTCTTGTCACCCGCTAGGTAATAACGCCCAAGACCGTGGTTAACATCACATCGCCAGGCATGCTCTTCGTCTGTCTTTCGCTTCTCCCAGTAGTAACCATCAGGAATGTCTTGCCCATGCTCCATCGTGGTCGAACCGCTTGTATGGGGACCAGGATCGGGCTCTGGGTCTGTGGTCGGTTCGGGTGTGGGTGCTTTTGGAGGCGGCTTCGGTTTGATGTATTCCACTACTGCGTCAATACCTATTTGTTGAGCTTCTTCTTCCAACGCGCCGGAATTTATAGCTTTCCAGTAAGCGTCTTTCGCAACCGCATCATGGCAAGAGAATCCCCATTTACGAGATTGGCTTAATCGTTTGGAAGGTTTCCAGCGCATACCTTGCGCGGGTTGGAAGTAAAAGGTCCTCGGCGGCATGTAAAAGTCCATCAAGACAACACGAACATTATCACTAAGAGCGGTGTTACAGCCCCTACAGGATTTGCGGTCTCCAGCGTTGTAGTAGTGACCCATTGCGTGCTTAACGGCACAACGCCAGACAAATTTCTCATCTCTGGAGATTGGCTCGAAATAAGCGTTGGGGGGAAGATGCTGATGCGATTCCAGAGTTCTCGATTTCTGAAGACTAGGATATGGCGCCTGGCCAGTGGATGAGGTCTCATCGTTCGAGTAAATTGCGGACTCTCTACAAGATTTGAAGGCAGTCTTCCAATTCTCTGTAGAGGACATGGCTGGAACATGCTCTACCGCAGCTATATTCCTCCTCTTCTTTGGTCGTGCTAAGGGCGCCGTTCTCTGTAGCTCAGTGGAGGCTAGTTGGTCTGGCATGGACTCTGATAGAGCCGCTGTTGAGCCTGTAAGACGAGTACGTGACACATGCAACTCTGGTGCGGCTTCCTCACTGTATACTGAACCATCCTTGTTCCGGGACTGATCGGAGCGTCTGGCATACTTCTGGTGTTGTTTCCTTGTTGTGATAGCCTCGATTCTCTTCAGGTGGTCATGTGCGATAGGGTGGATGCCTATAGAGATAGCCGCAGTAACGGCTTGCTTGAAGTTTCGAACTGCACAACCGATAGCCTGTGGTGGGTTGCCCCATTTCCGCGTCAGCCTCCGCTTGTGGTCGTTAACCAGTCTCATCCGCCATGGATTTACATTCTCCGTGTACTCAATACTCTGCATGGCATTATCACTGTTCGAAGTCTCCACATCACAATGGCCGAATGGAATTTCGAGGTGGGTAGGAGATGAGCACGATAGCCTGTCATGCGCATATGCTGGAGAGACGGAAGTTCCAGACTCTTGGCGAGCACCATCTAAGTCTGCTTGGTGGATAATACTGACTGGAGTGTCTGCGATGGGCTGCGATACGCGGGAACCAGACATTGAATCTAACGGCGAAAATGGGAGCCAACTACTACAAGGCGAGTTGGTTCGATCTTCCCGGATCGCTGCTCCAGGCATATTCTTGCCTTTGCGCTTCCCGGATGTCGACAACCTGACGGCGCGTCCAGTGGGCAAGACGCCACTGATGTTTATTCTGCGTAACACTGTATTACTGAAATCGCCAAGCTCGTACTCCTTGGTTGAGTACTGAACCATGAGAGGACTTGGAGTTGTACGATGCCAAGATGCGTCCATTCTTTTTCCCACAGGAAAGAGATTGCTGGGACCGTAATCTGAAAAGGGTTTCGCGTCGAATGAGTCTATATCGAGAAATGGGGCGCCATCCTTGCCGTCTTTTGCGAGCAGATGGACCATACGACAGTGGGCATTCCAGATCATCCTTCTCGTGATGCTATCGACCTCATGAATTACCGATTCCATATATCCCACAACAGTTGGGCTACTACCAGTTGGATCTTCAGAACATTGGGCTATGCGATCGTGATGCAAGGCATGTGATATGAAGGTGTTCAAAAAGGTGGCCTCGTAAGCTTTCTGGCTAGCTTGGTAGAGTGCATATTTCACGTAATCTTCCTTAGAAGGTAGACGCTGGTTGAGATGAACACTTATGCCGGCTCGCTGAACACGCGAAGGGTCCTGGGCCGTGCTGTTTCCATCCGCGGAAACTATAGAGTGTAAATAAGCGGCTTTCGACGGGGCCTGGCTTCTTACCTGATTCGGGTGGAAGACTGCAGGATGTCCGGTGTTGACCATGTACCTCTGATACAAGTAGATAGTCTTGATCGTTCTGTATTTCCGCAGATGGGCTGGATTGAGTCGGACGAGCAAAGGTATCGATACCCTTCTGAGGTGGATCATCGAAAGAACCATCACTCCAATCGATCTCGTCCTCATCAGCGTATGTCATCACGTTAGAGAAACTGCTTGGAGCCAGAAATGATACAGACTAGAGT
>Ga0265797_10013017_pt1 | contig 10088 bp, 10 predicted proteins | sample P2T30metagenome_FD_192433 | JGI IMG/M metagenome (GOLD analysis project Ga0265797, IMG submission 192433) | Plant litter microbial communities from East Loma Ridge, Irvine, California - P2 T30 | ecosystem: Environmental > Terrestrial > Plant litter > Unclassified | place: USA: California... | reverse complement strand
CAATAACCAGCTGGTAACGAGCAACACTGGCCCTACTACTACCGGCTTGCCCATCACGGCCACCCGCACGGCCGCCTACACCTTGGCCCTGACCGATGCCGACCACCTGGTGCCCGTTAGCTCGACCAGCGCCGTGACAGTAACCGTGCCTGCCCACGCTGATGTGCCGTTCCCTATTGGCACCACGCTTTACGTGGCCCAGGATGGCGCGGGCGACGTGACCATTGCTGGCGCCAGCGGCGTGGTAATCCAAAAGGCTGATGGCTATAAGGTCGGCGGCCAGTGGCTGGACGTGGCCTTGCACAAGCGCGATTTGAACACCTGGGTGCTAAAAGGAGGCGTGAGCTAATGGGCGCAGTACTCAACTACCGCCGCAGTATCGGCGGCGCAAGTCCTTTGGTGCAGCAGTTTCTGCACGATGAGCGCACGGATTTCATCAGGTACCTAACCGGCTTTCGGTTTATTCCAACCGGCAGTGGCGACCCCTTTCGCAACCGGGGGGTGACCACCAATTTCGACTCCCTGCCCCAGGGGGCCGCGTTCACGCTCTCCTTTACCAGTGGTGGTCAACCCGATGAGTGGGTGCAGCTGCATGGCGTGTTTGATTACGACACCCACGCCCAGATTGAGCTCAATGGTAAGCTCGTCGCGGAATATTATCGCGGCGGCAGCTATGCCATTTTCGACTACCGGGTAAGCTACCAGGACCGGGGCAATTTCTACCAGCACAACGGCGAGTACGCGGAGCCTTTTCTACGCGTGCAGCCCGCCAAGGGCCGCAATACGCTCCGGCTCACCATCCTACCCACAACTAGTACCAACAACAGCTACCTCTATTTCGACGGCATCGGCCTGAACGTGCGCGGCGGCCCCAAACATTAACAACATGGCTATTCAATTCTACACCCCACCGCCCTTCGAGCTGGAAGTTGCCGACCGCATAATTGGTGAAACCATCGTTAAGCAAATGGTGCGTTTCCTGCGCCTGGAGCACGATGACGCGGCGCGCACGGCCACGGTGCACATTCTAGTAAGCCCTCATGCCGTAGCGATAGGGGGCGGCTATGGCCCGGCACTCACCACGGGGCCGTTCACGCCTTACTACGACAGCATCGTAGCCAGCAACAACCGCCTGGTAGACACGCGCAACGGGGCCATTCTGGCTGAGCGCAGCTTCGGCACGCCGACCGCCGATGCCGACTGGCTGGCCGCCATTGCCCGCGTGCAAGCCAGCGCCGTGCCAGCCATGTATCAGGGCGACTATTTCCTCTACCTGCGTGACAACCAGCCGCTGATAATTGGCGACGTGATACGCCAATACATCGAGCAGGCCGATGCCGCGCCCAGCCGCTTCGCCTGATGCCCCGCTTCACCTTCACCACCGTGCTATGGATACTGAGCTGCCTGGTAATTGCGGCGGTCGTGTGGGCTGCCTGCCAAATTATTCCCGTGCCTTACCGCCCCTGAGTCTATGCCTTACCTTGCTCAACCTCTCACCCTAAAACTGCAAGCCGCCTGCGCAGGCATTTATCTGCGCTGGCTCTCACCCTTGGGCACCTGGGAATGCTGGTTATTCCTGGGCGATTATGATAACAAAATTGAGGTAGCTGAGGCCACCGATATTAGTAGCGCCGACCAGCGCACGAGCGTAGCCGTGCGCCGGGCCGGCACTGACACGCTGACCGTGCGGGCTGGTGACCTAAGCGAAGCCCAGCACCAAGCGCTTACCACCATCCTCGGCTCGCCCCAGGTGTATCAGCAGTTTGCCGATGGCAGCCGCCAGCCGGTGCTCGTGGCCGCCAATGCTAGTGCTACCCGCACGAGCAGCGATGGCCGGTACCAGCTGGAGCTAGATGTAAAACTACCCGCCCGCAACAGCCTCACGCACTAGCATGGCCTACCGACTCAAATATACCGATGGCTCGGCGCAGGTGCTCACGCAGCTATCACCCAAGTAGGATAATTCTACTCTATTAAATCCCAATGGCTATACACCCCGCCCACACCTACACCGCCGCCGACTTCACCCACGCCGCCCGCCGCTGCGCCGAGCTGCACAGCAAGCACCCCTCCTGGCCTCAGGCGCGGGTGCGGCGTGTGGTAGCTTGGGAGATGGAGATTAGGACTACGACGCTGCGGTATTTATTAAGGCAGGCGGAGAGGGAGTGAGGCATGAAAAGCCCCATACCGTAGAGAATATGGGGCTTTGATCGTGGACTGCCAGGACTAATGTCTTACTTCAATGGTCTTAGAAGAAGTGTTCTTTCCGCTCCCACTTCGCAAATGGTAGATTCCATCAGGTAAATCGTGAACATCTAGCGAGAGTGACCCAGAGGAACTTCGGCCTTGCTTAACCAGCTTTCCGAAAGAATTGTAAAGCTGCGCCTCAACTATTTCATCAGAGGAGCGCTGCAGGCTGTTTGACTTTGTTGCAGCTTCGGCCTCAATAGTGAGTTGAGAAGAAGCAGGATTAGGCGTAGCGGTATAGGTTCGCTGCCCTTGACAATAAGAAGCATCCCAGCCGGACTCATAGTAGGACACGGTACAGCCATTGGCATAGTGATAGGTTATTTCAATACCGAAGTTTATAGTTGGCCTTCCTTGCAGTGGTGCAATAACTACACATGGGCGTCCGGATATAGGCGATATGGTGACATAATTAGTCACAATATCGCCGCTTGAAACGAAAGTAAAGCCGAGTGTATTGGCATAGGCCGGGTCGTAGGGGCCTGGGTCAAAAACCGGAACATAATACAACACCTGCTGGTCGCAATAGTAGTCGTTCTCTATGTCAATGGCATACATCTGCCTATCGCAGTTGCAATCCACTGTCACAGTACCCGAACTTACATAGGTACCGGCATTATTTGGCAGGTTTATAGTTAAAGTATAAATAGTGGTAACAGTAGGAGTAACAGTTAATTGAAGAGTTTGGCTATTAGTAGGAAGCCCGGAAACCCCAGGCGCTGACCAAGTATAAGTAGCATCTGGTATAGCGCAACCTTCTCCAAGAGTAACAGGGGTGCCACATTGAATAGTGAGCGGCCCACCTGCTTTTGGAAGCTTATAGATTTGAATATCATCTATATACTGGTAGGCCTCCTGATTGTATACGGCATTTTTTATATATTGATAAGAAGAAGGCTGAAAGTTGCCAACGTTAAGGTATTGTGCCCCTGTTATACCTTTAAACACCCCTGAAACACGAGTCCACTGCTCGCTGCTTATGAATCCTCCGCTCTGAATACCACAACCAGACGGAGTGTAAAGTCTAGCTGAGGTGTAGTTTGCATTAGTGGTAATGTCAATAGGATTGAGTACGGTAACATCCAATCCTATATGAGTAGCATATTGTGCATATGGGGCGCTTCGAACCTGCATACTAGCATAATAGTATTCGTTTCCATCTAAGGGTTCTGCTAGCTGCTGGGTAACATATTCTGCGTAAGATGTATTTGGTGCTGCTTCATATGTAAATAAACCGATGCCCCCATTAATAGCGCCAGCTACGTAATTAAAAGGTGTATATCTGCCAACAAAGGATGAAGCAGGATTTGTAGAAGAATTTGCTGGCGCATTTGAGGCAAAATAATCAGGAGATGTAAGATTAGTAGATTGCCAGTTAGATAGTTCATCCCTTAGGCCTGGCTGATTTGCAGGATACCCATTTATATATATATTGCCAAAAAAACCTGATGGTATTGTATTCTGACTGTCAAAATTGCCATTAATGACGTAATTGCACACAGCTCCACTTCTAAGAACGGCTTTAGTCTGAGGTTTTATTTCTAAGACATTTTCCTCGGATGTTCTATTTTGCAATCCAAGACCTACTCCAGGTGCCAAGCGCGTAAGCGGTTTTGACAAAGGCTGCTGCGCTTGTATATTAAGACAAATACCCGCCGACAGCAGGGCGGTACGTAAGGAGTGAGTAAAAAAAACATTCATTTTCGAGGTACTGGGGAAAAGGTGGTTACTAATAGCCGACTTACCAGCCACTAAGTCAAATGACGGAGGAATAAGAGGGCGTAAAAAGGACAAACATCATTATTTTATGACATGGATTTAGCTATGTATTTTCGGGCGACCTATTCTGATAGCTATGGCTTATGCAATTGGATGAGCCGAGCCTGCGCGCAGACCATTAACCTCCTCTAAATTATCCAATTAAAAGGTTGTATCATTCGTGCAGATTGCGTGGCTTTTGTGACATAGCTACGTTGATAAAAGCCCACAAAAAAGCCCCTCGACCAATCGGCCGAGGGGCTTTTCTACTTCTGCTTGCGGGGCCGGTACTCTTGACCAGCATCTTCGTAATCCGGCTCGGTGAAGTCATCGGCGAACTCGCCCTGCTGGCCCTCGTCGTAGTCGGGGTCTAGGGCTTCGTCGTAGTCGGGGTCGGCGGCCTCGTCGTCGGTGGGGGCCTCGTCGTAGGTGAGGCCAGCGGCTTCATCGAAGTCGGGCGCGTCGGGGGAGGTGCGGAGGGTTTGCGGGGGCATGGAGCAGTACGCTTTGATGGTACTGCTAATTTAAGTGGGACTAATTTAATTGGCAAGTTGGGGCGTAAAAAAGCCCCGGCCTTTGGGCGCAGGGCTTTAGTTGAACTCAGAAGACCATTCTTAGTGCTTCACTTGGATGCGCTGGTTGATGAGCTTGCCATCCTGCATCATTTGCAGATTGTAAAGGCCATCGGGTAGAGTCTGTACGTCGAGCTTGCCGGAGGCGTCGGCCTTTCGAAGCGTTCTTCCTTTATCGTTTACTAAGCTAGCCCCTTTTACACCTACTGGGATAGTGATGCTTTCTGCCGCTGGGTTTGGGTAAGCGACGGTGTTAGTGGTGCGTTCTAATATTGGTCCGTCGCAGTCAGTGGTAGGTCCTTGAAAAGTTCGGCTTGTACGTGGAGAGGTGCCGCAAGCAAAAACAGCTTCCACTTCTACCGTGGGAGAGCCGCACTCATTCCGCGGGCCGCGCCACGTATTATTATTGCCATGTCCAAAACTCATTTGACCATCCTTGTACCAGTTGTAAGAAGTGGCACCTGGTACAGGGGCAATGGACACGTCGAGCGTTCCTACACTAGGGCTGTAGTACCCGCTGATAGGGCCAGGAGCGGTGGAGCAAGAAGCCGATAAGTCAGTGATGGAAATATCATCAATGGCATAGTAGCTGAAATTATAATTGCCAGGGGCAACATACAAGCTGGGGTCATAGGTGCCGGGCTGGCGGTCATAGGTGATGATGAAGTAAGAAGAGTTGGCAGTAGGACCAGTAGTGTTATAGGTCTCAGCTGTAAACGTGCCGGTGACGTGTGTCCAGTTTTGGTAATCAGTAATAGCGGGAGAAGTAATGCTGGCATAAGGCATGTTCTGCGCTCGGATATCTTTGCTCGTAAAGGAGGGGGTATAGTTATCCCAAGAGGCGCCCGCCCTCGAAACAATGACTTTTATCTTTTCCGCGTATTGGCTGGTCGGCCGCCGCAGGACGTAGTAATCCAATTGATAGACATGGCCAGGGATGATGGGCGTTGCGGGGCTCCAAACACCTTGGTCAGCTAAGTTGCCGGTAGATGGAAAGCGCCGCAAGGCAATACAACTATTACCGCCATGGGGCTGAAATGCGCCCCCGTCCGGCTTGGCTAACGGGTTCACCCGCGGAGCTGTTCCTGCAATAGTAGATAAATAGTCGCCGCCTACGCTATAGCCAGGATAGGCCCCCGCGTTGCGGGGAGGAGGAATAACGCCTTCCCAACTAGGCAAGTCGTCATATTGGTAGCTGCCCTGATAAGAATAGATATTATTGATGCCCTGCGGGGTATTGATACGCGTTTCAAAGTCTCCGTTAACTGGCTGACTCTGTGTGCCAACAGCTATTTGAGCTTGTGCACCGATAGGCAAAAGCCACCACAGCGCCAGCGATAAGGCTTGTGTAAATTGTATTTTCATAAACATGGGTATTTGGGGAAAGGAGGTAAAGACTAGTACCCATGTCACTGGATACCAAGCCAAATGACGGAAGTGGAAGTCATTCTCAAAAGGACAAACAGCCCAATTTTAGGACATCGATTTACCTATGTATTTTGTAAACTGCTTGCGTGCGTGGTGGTTGCCATTACAATTTAAAGTGCTTGGCCTTCCCATCAGCTGTACCCACCCACTAAATTATTCAATTAAGGGATTGTGCTGGCCGTGTAGATTAAGAGGCTTTTGTGACATTAGGGCGTAGCCAAAACCACAAAAAGAAGCCCTCAACCAAGGCCGAGGACTTCTTTTAGATTCGTATTATATTCTGCTTTTGCCCCACTACCGTCTGGCTAGCCGCCCACTACAGCCAGCCGCTTAGCGCAACTAGGGCACTGGGCCTTGCTCAAGACTACGCGGCCAACCCAGGCCGCCCGCACGGCGTGGCGGTTACGGTAGCGCCCGCAGACCGAGGTGTGAAGGCCGGCCGCGTAGTGGTGGGCGTACTGGCCCGCGCCCGCGTCGAGCCAGGCGGCCGAGGGTAGGCCAGTGCCGACAGAAGGTAGCGGGGGTAAGGCGGGGCTCACGCAGTGGGCGGGGTAACGGCTAGCATAAACTCAAACCCAAAAAGAGTGGGTACAACTGACCAGAACGAAGCGGGCGGCAACTCGTCTTTACCGCGCACATAAATAACCGATGCAGGTATATCGCATAGCCTTAGTCTGAAGAGACCATCGATTGAGACGGCAAGTTCTTTTAGGGATAAACCGAGACTTTCGGCAAAACCAGCAGTAGAAATGACAGTTGGGGCGTGACGCACTCGCTCTTGGTCGTATACTGCCTTCTCGTACAGCAGCCCTGCCACCCGCGCATCCGTCGGCGTGAGCTGGCGCAGCACCTCAACAAAGCCAGGCTGCACGGTCACACGCTGGGCCGGGTCAGCGGCATTAGCTAGCAGAGCCGCCCAATGGTCAATTAGCGTTTCGTCTGTTTCCAAGCTAACGGCTTGCATCACCGGAACGATGATTTTAGGCTCGACAGCTTGGGGCGATCGACCAGTAGCAGCCACGTTATCGTGTGTCTTAATAAAAAACTTAACCAACCCGCCGTGTACGTTGTCGCCCAGGCTATTTGCTGTTTTCTCCAGCATCTTATTAACAAAGGGCACGACTACGCTGCTGCCAGCAGCGACCAGAGCAGTAGAGAGTTCGATGAGAGGCATGCGATTTAGGTATGAGAATAGCCAAGCTACGAAAAAGCCCCGGCTCCTGTGGGGAGGCTCGGGGCTGAGTAGTAAGACTATGAGTTTGATAGATGCTCAAGCAGAAGCAATTTTAAAACCTTTGTCAGTGTTTAGTACCTCGTGCTTTACAATATCACCACCCTTTTCTATGGAAGCCAAAAGCTTATTTATTTCGCTACTTGGGGTAACTATTCCATAACCAAGGGAGTCTAATTTAGACGCGTCTTGCGAATCGGTTGGTATTTGCACTATCATGCCCACCACGCTGCCCTTTCTATTTATTACGGGGCTTCCACTGTTACCACCCTTTACCTTAGCATTAATTAAAATATATTCTATTCCGTCAAGGTATGCAATGTCTTTGCCTATTATTTGCCCCTTTGAAAACTTATAACTATTATTTATTGATGCTGTTTCGTATAGCTGAATTGCATCAAATCCTGGTATTGGTGGATAGCCTATAGTCATTACATCTTCTAGTATTTCAGCGTCGTCGATATTGAATGGTGGATTATTAGTAAAAGAGAAGCTGCTTAGCAATATCAATGCAATATCAATATTTGAATCCGTAGACAAGGTGATGCTTCTAGCTGCTGCAAATCCTCCACTTCTATCTGAAATCTGAATGAGTTCTGCACCTTCTACAACGTGCCTTGCTGTTACCAAAGTTGATGTATTGCCAAGTAAGAATCCAGTACCAATATCTAGACTCTTATCTTTTTTTGTTATTACAATAGGCATCACACTCTTCTCAAAGTGAGCAGCAATAGCTGTGAAGCCATAAATAATAAAATCATAAGTGCCATAAGCGGCAACGTCTGGCCTGAAATTAAAGCACATTAATACTTGGACTGATTCGTGATTTGGTATAGATACTAAATAGCCCTCCGCCTGAAATTTATTAACTGCTTTATAAAATTCTATCATATCTATATCATCCGAGCTTACATGGTCTTCCGTGAATTGCGCTTCTGTTTTTGCTGCTACTATTCCTGACTGCGTATTAACGTTCATCGAAAAGTATGAGAGTATCAACGTAGGAAGTTTCATTGTGTAGTGAGTAGAGTAGGTCGTGAGCAAAGCGACAGAATGCGCCTAAGGTAATAGGCTGACATAGTAAAGCCTAGCTTCGGAAGCTAGACATCGTTCACCGCCGCCTACTGAAGTGGCTTTTTATAAAAAAAAACACACTCCCCCGTCCCGGTTGTGGCGGGTCTTGGGAGAGTGGGAGCGGGCGGTGGAGACTAGGCAGGGTTAACCGGAATGCCTAGGCGGCGGGCCTCATCAAGCGCCAGGGAGCGAAGCGGGGCGGCGGTGGCTTGCGGCAGTCAATATGCTGGGCTAGGATTGTTGTTACATTAGCGGCCCACTTTACCAACTGCTGTGTAGCATGAAGCTAGCTCTATTTACCTTACTTTCGCTCATCCCGCTATGTGGAAAAGCTCAAACGCCACCTAAGGGCTTTGAGCATGGCTACTATACCCTGGCTGATGAGCCAACCGTGCGCCATACCGGCTGGGTGCGCATCCAGCCCTTTGCCCCATCATTGCAGGTGCAGGGGGAGGGTAAAACGATAACCAAGTATAAACCTGCTCAACTGGTTGCCTGCGGCACGGATAGAGTCACCTATGAAGTTGCCAGAGATTTTTTATCGGGGCGCATGCGTATAGACGCAGGTTTTGCTGAGCGGCTCGATAGCGGGCAGGTTGTGCTCCTACACCACTCTCGTATAAGTGGGACGGGTGCTAGTGCGTTGATTTACCTGGTGCGCCGTTCCACTGAAACCGCCGTTACCGTCCTAGATGTCTTTGGCAACCAGTTTCGCGAGCAAGTACTGCCATTCATAGCGAGTCGGCCTGATTTAGTGCAGGCAGTGCAGGCGAAAAAAGTTAAGTACGAAGACCTGTACGCCCTCATTCACGCGCTCAATACGGGCCAGCCATATTCTCTCAAAAAGTAAACATCTGACAAAAGCAAAGACATAAGGCCCGCCGTTCTACGGTGGGCCTTTCTGTTTCTAGGCGCTGCCCTATTCTACCCCCAGGCGGCGGGCTAGGGCTTTACGGTGATGGAGTTGAAGAAGCGGCGGCGAGCTACGCCGCTGGTAGTATCCCCGTCAGCTTGCAAGAATGTTAAGGTATAGGAGCTACGCTTGGCAACAAAAGTTCGGCTAAATACTATCATCGCCTTACTGTCTTGCGTTGCAGCCAATCGATAGGTGACAGCTACTCCCTCGCCGGCTGATGTCGAGAACGGCTTGCGGGATAGCAGCGTACTGCCCTGGTCTTGCACCATGCCCTTTATTTCACCATCGTAAAACATGCTACGGGCGCTCGCATCTTGCGTTTTAAGGGCCGCTGGAACGGGCACCGGGCCAGTGAGTTGATAGATATTGCCATCACTTTCTGCGACAAATACGTGTGCTCCGGCTGGTATATTACCTACTTCCTCCTTGGTCATTTCTGAGGGTTTTGCTGGAAGGTGCACACTGACCTGTTTATCGACTGAGAAAGGCTGCCAATTGTCGGCTGTAAAGGCAAGCAACGGGAGGGCGAGTAGATATATGTGTTTCATGCCTACTAAGGTATGAGCAGGGCATGAAAACGCCCAGCTTTGGGGGCTAGGCGGCTGGGATGCTGTGGTGGCTTTTTATAAAAAAAAACACACTCCCCCGCCCCGGTTGTGACGGGTCTTGGGGGAGTGGGGTGGGCTAGCGGGGTGGGCTACTCCATCCCTAGCCGCCGCGCTTCATCGAGTACCAATAGCCTCACCAGCGCCGACAGGCTAAGCCCCCGCTTTTCGGCCACTCGCTCAGCCAGTGCTATTTCCTCAGCTTTAGCAGTAACGTTCATCTGCGGCTTGCGGGGCTTCTTTTCTTTGTCGGCTGA
>Ga0265797_10013016_pt1 | contig 10089 bp, 7 predicted proteins | sample P2T30metagenome_FD_192433 | JGI IMG/M metagenome (GOLD analysis project Ga0265797, IMG submission 192433) | Plant litter microbial communities from East Loma Ridge, Irvine, California - P2 T30 | ecosystem: Environmental > Terrestrial > Plant litter > Unclassified | place: USA: California... | reverse complement strand
AGTTTCGGCCATTAGCGACCGCTTTTGATGTTTCCAACTTCGGCCATTCGTTCATCTCGTTCGAATGCCCAGTCAGTGCGCTCGACGATCTGTTTGGACGACTTCGGTTGGGGAAACGGCGATCCCGATCAGGGAACGTCGCAACGCACAACCAGATCTCAAATCCGTCGCAATTCGAGTTCCTCTCGCAGCACCCCAACCAAGGCTGCTGCCGGCATAGCACGAGACAGCGGCGCACCTTGCCCTGCCCATTGCGCCCCGAAACCGTGTTCGCCTTGTGCCTTGGCAGCCGCGTGCAAGGCTTTCCCCGCATCATAGGCAATAGGATAATCAGGCGGTTGACGTTCATCGACCAACTGATTGAGAGCCGTGAACCGGTTGGCCAGCGCACGCGCGGGTCGACCAGAAATAAGCGACGTGAGGACAGTGTGGTAAGCGCCTGCACCGGTGAGGGCCGCCCGGTATGCATCGTCTGCGGCCGACTCCGGGCACGCGACAAAGGCAGTTCCCAGTTGCGCTGCCGATGCGCCGAGATCGAGCGCCGCGGCGATGCCGGCGCCGTCCATTATCCCGCCAGCTGCGATGACTGGTAAGTTGTTCTTGCGCACTAGGAGCCGGGTCAGCGCGAACACGCCGAGCGCGTCGTCGGGCGCGGTGGGGTCGAAGACACCCCGATGCCCGCCTGCCTCGATCCCTTGCGCGACCACAGCGTCGATTCCCGCCGCTTCTATCGCGCGTGCTTCGTCGAGGCTGGTCGCGGTCGCCATGAGGTAAATACCGCGCGCTCGCAACGCCGAGAGCACGTCGGTGGACGGCAACCCGAAGTGGAAGCTGACCACTGGCGGCGCAAGATCGAGCAGTACCGCCACCATGTCGGGATCATCTGCGAAGCTTTTGTAGATGGTCTTCAGCGCCCTCGGGGGTTCTGCGCCGTACTCGGCGAACAGCGGGCCAAGCCAATCAAGCCATTGCGTTTCCCGCGAAAGATCGGCCTTTGCGCCAGCGTGGACGAAGACGTTGACGTTGAACGCGCGGGTCGTGCGGCTTCGCACCTCCTCGATCATCGCCCGTGCGCCGGCGGCGTCGGTCGCACCCACTCCGATCGACCCCAAGGCTCCCGCGTCGGATACCGCTGCCGCTAGCGAAGGTGTGGCTACGCCCGCCATCGGCGCCTGGATCAAGGGCACCGAGAGTTCGAACCTATGGATGAGAGACATACCTACGCGGGATCCGGTTATGGACGATTGTCCGCCTATGACTACGCCAGCGCATTAAGTGAATGGTGCCAGGTGGGCGGACGCGGATCCTCTACCCTTGATTGCTACGATCGAACCGCGGACGTCTCTCGCCTATTAGGGGTTCCCCAAACCCGACGCCTGCTGATGTCGTCCAAGCGGCCAGCCAAATTTAGCAATGGCGCAGTTGAACGGTTCGAACGTTGCTGAGTGCTCCGCCCGTGCAGGCTAAGCGTTAGCGGGTGCGGCTCAAGGGCTCGAAGAAGGCTGACCATATTTGCTCCGCCACCTCTTCGGAGCCTACCAGCTTCTCCTGCGAGCCCCGGAAGCTGCCGAACAGGCTTTTGAATGCTAGCTCTCCTTCGTCGTCGCTAATGTAGAACGATCCGTTGGAGGTGTTGGTGGCACCATCGTCCGACAGGTGAAAGCTGATCTCGCGGCCGGTGCGCGACATACCGCCCATAAAGACTGTGATGGCAGCGGCCTTGCGCCCATCTCGGTAGGCCGCCGCTGTAAAGCGGTTGGCGTCGAGGTTCACGATCGAACCCTCAACATGGAGTGCCCGTGCCTGAACCTCGGCGAGCGAGTTCGCGAAAAACTCTGTCACGAACTCGAACGTTTGCCGGACAAAGCGGTCGCGGTCGAGATCGGTAAAGCGCCGTTCGACCGCGACGTTCGCCGAGCGAGGGCGCTGCACGACGGGTGCCGTCTGGGATGCCTGCCCCGCCACGGGCACCGCGTCGGCCGTAGAGGCAAGAGCCCTGCCACTTGCGGCGAGGAGAGCGATGCGCACGTCTCGCGCCACGTCAAGCCAAGCCTCGTCACGGTCAGGCCAAGACTTAACCGGGCGGTTGTCGCGCGTCGTGCCCCTCAGCTTAGCTAGAGGCGTGTTGGGCCAGTCGCAGTGCCGAACGATCACCGGAATGACCTTTGCTTCTCCGGCCGCGTCCTTCTCCAGCGCTCGGGTCATCTCACGCGAGTAGCAATATTCAGAGTCGATGAAGTCGGGACTGACGAGGCAAAGGATGACGTCGGCCTCCTCGAGATAGGCGTCGATCGCATCGTCGAGATGCGCACCGGCGGGGATGCGCCGATCGTGAAACGCCTCGATTAATCCTTCGCGCCTCAGTGTCGCGAGATGCGTCTCGAGCTCGTTCCGAAGATTCTCGTCCTTATGGCTGTACGAAAAGAAGAGCTTGGTCATGCGCACAAGATGCGCCGACAGTCCGCGCGCCGCAATATGTCGGCGACGTATTAGCCCTATTCCGATCGCCGCGGCGACCCAGAAGCAGACACTTGTGACCTCATCTTCACTTCCCAAATCCGGCCGTTCGTTCATCCGGTTAGATGGCAACTTTCAAGGGAGACGAGAGATCGTTCGCTGCAACCAGTTCCCGTGGTCAGTATATGAGAGCCCCGCGAGTTGTAACGACACCTAAGCATCTGCATTTGCTGGATTGGCGTGACCGACCGGCAGCGTTACGCCAAGGTAAAACTGCAGCATCCCAGACGTCACGCGGTATCAATTGCGGGTTTAGCGGGACGGAGTTCGAAGACGAGCAAGGTGGACGTCGCGGTGGCGCAAATCTGTCCCTTTTCGTTGAACAACGTGGCCTCGGAGAAAGCCGCGCGGCCACCCATCGATATCAGGCGCCCGACCGCTCTGATCTTGCCGCTGGCGTCGTTCAAGGAGCGGAGGAACGACACTTTCAGCTCCAGTGTCGTATATCCGAACCCTGGTTTCAGACCGGTGTGGGCGGCGATACCGCAGGCGCTGTCTAGGATCGCAGAGATATATCCGCCATGCACCGATCCCATTGGGTTGTAGGACGTGCCGTCGGGCGTGGCTTCGAATACGGCATTGCCATGTTCCGCTTCGACTAGAGAGATACCCAACTTCTCGCCCAGAGGAGGTTGTCGTCCGCTAGCAAGCAGAGCACGAACCTGAGCAAGGCCGTCGGGATTTGTGGCGGCATCGGTCGTCATGGGTTATCCTCACATTGCAGGCGTCGATAAGGTCACTGGAGCAACTGGATCCCAGCCTCCTCCTAGAGCGCGGAACGAGGCAACGGCGCCACGGCTGGCGGCTGCGCGCGCCTGGATCACCCCGTCCCGCGTTTCGAGCAGGCGCCGGTCCGCATCCAAGACCTCGATCAGGCTCGACACCCCGCCCTTGTATGCCGCGAACGAGGCATTCCGCGCGCGGCTCAACGATGTCTCGCCCTGGCTCAGCATGGTGGAGCGTGCTTCCTGCTGGACGAGCGTCGAGAAGGCATCCTCGACATCCTGCGATGCGCGCAGGACGACCAGGCGGTAGGCGCCAAGCGCTTCCGCGTTCCGTCCCTTGGCGCTTTTCACTTCGGCATCGACGCGGCCGAAGTCGAACAGGCGCCAGCGCAGGCCCAGCACGCCGTTCGCCTGTGTCGCATTGCCACCAAACAGGCCGCCTGCCGCGGTCGTCGCGGTGCCGAGCAGACCGCTCAGCGAGAATTTCGGGTAATATTCTGACATCGCGACACCGATCCGTGCGTTCGACGCCGCCAGCGTTCGCTCGGCCGCGATGATGTCGGGACGACGGCGCAACAGGCTGGCCGGACCGCCCGCGGTCGCGATCGCCGGAGGAGACGGGATCGCGGTCACGACTGTGAATTCGGAGCGGGTCGCGCCCGGCTGAACCCCGATGAGAATGTCGAGCGCGGTCAGCGCCATGTCGAGCTGATTCTGGATCGCCGGGACAGAGGCGCGAACCTGCGCCAGCGCGCCTTCCACCTGCCGAAGTTGCAATTCGGCCGCCACGCCCTTGCGGTATTGCAGCGCGATCAGATCGACGAGACGCGCCTGCGTATCGGCCTGCGCGCGGGCAACGCCGAGCCGTGCCTGCAAGGCCCGTATCGCGATGTACGTGTCCGCCGTCTGCGCCGCGACCGCAAGGCGCACGGCTACCGCAGCGGCGGCGGACGCCTGCCAGTCGGCCCGTGCCGCATCGCGCGAGGCGTCGCGCCCGCCAAAGACGTCGAGTTCCCAGCTTGCGCCGACATTGAGTTCGTAGGTTTCGGTCGAACGCTCGAACTGCGGAAACGCGCTGCCGATCCGGCCGATCGGTGTCTCCAGCGACTGATAGATCTCGCCCCCCTGCCCGCTGACCTGACCGGACGGAAGCAGGGCTGCGTTGGCAGTCTTCAGCGCAGCCCGCGCCTGCGCCACGCGCGCGCCGGCCTGTTGCAGGTCGAGATTCTGTGCCAGCGCGCGCTCGACAAAACTGGTGAGCAACGGATCTTGAAACCCGCGCCACCAGTCGACGAGATCGGCCTGCCCTGCATCCGCCGACCTCGTGTCGACGGCGCTGGCGCCGACAAAGGCGGCCGGTGCGGACGACGCCGGCACCGCGTAGCGCGGCGCGGTCGTGCAGCCACTCACCGACAGCAGCGTGGTGGCCAAAGTAGCAGCAGAGCGGAAATGGCGCATGATCGACCTTCGATGACCCAGACCGTGACCAATGATGCATATGGTCATTGTTTGTCAACGGGCCGATGTCCGCCTATGACGCGGCGATGACCGATCCCGTTCCCCAATCCCCCCCGACGCGTGGCCCTGCCGAACATGCGGTCCGCGATCAGATCGTCGAGGCCGCAAACGACTGTTTCGCGCATTACGGATACAGCAAGACGACCGTCGCCGACCTCGCGCGCGAGATCGGGTTCTCCAAGGCCTATATCTACCGGTTCTTCGAGTCGAAGCAGGCCATCGGCGAGGCGATTTGCGGTGCGCGCCTCGAACAGATCTTGACCGAAGCGCGCAAGGCCGTCGATGCGGGCGGCAGCGCGACCGACCGGTTTCGCCGTATGTTCAGGAGCATAACCACGCTCGGCGTGGCGCTGTTCTTCGAGGATCGCAAGATTTACGAGATCGCAGCCTTGGCCGCGTCGGAGCGCTGGGGGTCGGCGCAAGCCTATTCCCGGTCGCTCCAGGACATGATCCAGGAGATCGTCAGACAGGGCCGGGAAAACGGCGAGTTCGAGCGCAAGACGCCGCTCGATGAGACGGTCCGCTCGATCTATTACGCGATGACGCCGTTCATCGATCCGCTGCATCTGGAGCGCAATCTCGACCTGTTGCCTGACGCGCAGAACGAAGTCACTGGGCTCATCCTGCGAAGCCTCGCGCCGTAGATTTCACAATGTGACCAGTTGACAATATAGTCATAAGGCAACATTCGGGTCCCGCTTCTGTGGAGGACCCGTGTGTCGAACCGACTGTATATCGCCCTGGCCGTGCCGCTGGCGTCCGCGACGCTGACGGCATGCCATCGTACGGAGCCCGATCCGCGCACACAGCCGCCGCTGGTCAGGGTCACGACGCCAGTCGCCGCCAACGCGGCAACGCGCGAGTTTACCGGGGTCGTCGCGGCACGCGTCCAGAGCGACCTCGGCTTTCGCGTCGGCGGCAAGGTCACGCAACGATTGGTCGATACCGGCCAGATCGTGCGCCGTGGCCAGCCGATTATGCGGATCGACGGAACCGACCTGTCGCTGGCGACCCGCGCTTCGCAGGGAACGGTCAATGCAGCACGCGCCCGTGCGGAGCAGACCGGCGCGGACGAGAAACGATATCGTGACCTGGTCGGCGCGGGCGCCGTCTCCGCGTCGGCCTATGATCAGGCGAAGGCCGCTGCGGACGCGGCGCGTGCGCAACTGAGCGCCGCACAGGCACAGGCTCGCGTCGCGCGCAACGAAGCCAACTACACCGTCCTGCTCGCGGATACCGACGGGACCGTGGTCGAGACGCTGGCCGAGCCGGGGCAGGTCGTTGCCGCGGGGCAGATCGTCGTCCGTGTCGCACGATCGGGGCCGCGCGAGGCTCTAGTGCAATTGCCGGAGACGCTGCGACCGCACCTGGGCTCGACCGCGCGTGCCCGTACTTTCGACGGGGCCACCGGCAGCGCGACGCTTCGGCAGTTGGCCGATTCCGCCAACGCGGCGTCGCGGACGTTCGAGGCCCGGTATGTCCTCGCCGGGGCGACCGCGCGTGCGCCGCTCGGCTCGACCGTGACCGTCACGCTGTCAGAGCCAGGCGACACGGTCGCGACCGAAGTACCGCTCGGCGCACTCCGCGATACCGGCCACGGGGCCGGTGTATGGATCGTCGGTGCCGGCGCGCAGCCAAGGATCACATGGCGGCCGGTGAAGGTGACCGCGATCGGGGAAGAAACCGCCACCGTGACCTCGGGTCTGAAGTCAGGTGACCGCTTCGTCGCAACGGGTGCGCACATGCTGCACCAGGGCCAGATCGTCCGGGTTGCCGCACGATGAGTGGCGACGAGCAGAAGACGCCCGGCCGCTTCAACTTGTCGGCGCTTGCGGTCCGCGAACGATCGGTCACTTTGTTCTTCCTGATCGCAATCATCATCGCCGGGGTCGTCGCCTTCACCAGGCTGGGGCGTGCGGAGGATCCGGGGTTCACCATCAAGGTCATGACGGTCGTCACCGCCTGGCCCGGCGCAACGGCGCAGGAGATGCAGGACCAGGTCGCCGAGCCGCTCGAGAAGCGCCTGCAGGAACTGCGCTGGTACGATCGCAGCGAGACGTTCACGCGACCCGGTCTCGCCTTCACCACGCTGACGTTGCGCGATACCACTCCCCCGAAGGACGTGCCGGACCAATTCTACCAGGCGCGCAAGAAGATGAGCGACGAGGCTCCGAGCCTTCCGCGCGGCGTGGTCGGGCCGTTCGTCAACGACGAATATGGCGACGTCACCTTCGCGCTCTACGCTTTGAAGGCGAAAGGCGAGCCGCAACGCTCGCTTGCGCGCGAGGCGGAGACGCTGCGTCAGCGGCTGCTGCATGTGCCCGGCGTCAACAAGATCAACATCGTCGGCGAGCGACCGGAACGCATCTATGTCGCGTTCGCCGAGGAGCGGCTGGCAACGCTCGGCGTCTCGCCCCGCGACATCTTTACCGCGCTTTCGAGGCAGAACCTCATCACGCCCGCGGGCTCGATCGAGACCAAGGGGCAGCAGGTCGTGGTCCGCCTCGACGGCGCATTCGACGATTTGTCGAAGATCCGCGACCTGCCGATCGTCGCGAACGGCACCACACTGCGGCTGTCCGAGATCGCCAAGGTCGAGCGCGGCTACGAGGATCCCGCGACCTTCCTCATCCGCAGCCAGGGTGAACCCGCCCTGCTGCTCGGCGTCATCATGCGCGAAGGCTGGAACGGGCTCGACCTCGGCAAGGCGCTGAACGCCGAGGTCGCGAAGATCGGCGACGAACTGCCCCTCGGCATGAGCCTCACCCGCGTCACCGACCAGTCGGTCAACATCACCGACGCGGTCGATCAGTTCATGCACACCTTCCTCGAGGCGCTCGCGATCGTGATGATCGTCAGCCTCGTCAGCCTCGGCTGGCGCGTCGGCATCGTCGTCGCGGCCGCGGTGCCACTGACGCTGGCAGTCGTGCTCGTCATCATGTGGGCGACCGGCCGGGTGCTAGACCGCATCACGCTCGGTGCGCTCATCCTCGCGCTCGGCCTGCTGGTCGACGACGCGATCATCGCGATCGAGATGATGGTGGTGAAGATGGAGGAGGGATACGACCGCATCCGCGCGTCCGCCTATGCCTGGAGCCATACCGCTGCGCCGATGCTGGCCGGCACGCTGGTGACCGTGATCGGGCTGATGCCGGTCGGCTTCGCGCAGTCGACCGCGGGCGAATATGCCGGCAACATCTTCTGGGTGGTCGGCTTCGCACTGATCGCATCATGGTTCGTCGCGGTGATCTTCACACCGTACATGGGGGTGAAGATGCTGCCCGAGATCAAGCCGATCGAGGGCGGTCACGCGGCGATCTACCGGACGCCGCGCTACGAAAGGGTCCGCAGCATCATCGCCTGGGCGGTGCGCCGCAAGTTGCTGGTCGCATTGGCGACGCTGGGTGCGTTCCTGATTGCAGGCGCGGGCATGGCGCTGGTCAACAAGCAGTTCTTTCCCGCCTCGGATCGTCCCGAGGTGCTGGTCGAGGTGCAGATGCCCAAGGGCACCGCGATCGCGCAGACCGCCGAGGCCGCGAAACTGGTCGAGACGTGGTTGCGCAAACAGCCCGAGGCCAAGGTCGTCACGACCTATGTCGGTCAAGGCGCACCGCGCTTCTTCATGTCGCTGTCGCCCGAGCTGCCCGACCCGTCCTTTGCCAAGATCATTGTGCTGACTGTCGACGAGGATGCGCGCGACGCCTTGAAGGTGCGGCTGCGTGAGGCCGCAGCGGAGGGGCTCGCGCCACAGGCACGGGTTCGCGCGACGCAACTCGTGTTCGGCCCCTACTCCCCCTTCCCCGTCGCGTTCCGCGTCAGCGGCCCCGATCTCGCAACCGTCCGCAGCATCGCCGAGAAGATGCAGGGCGTGATGCAACGGGATCCGACGATGCGTACCGTCAATGCCGACTGGGGCGACCGCGCGCCCGCGCTGCACTTCGTGCTGGAGCAGGACCGGTTGCGCGCGCTTGGGCTGACATCGAGCGACGTTGCCGAACAGCTGCAGTTCCTGTTGACCGGCACGACGGTCAGCCAGTCGCGCGAGGATATCCGGACGGTCGACGTAGTGGCGCGGTCCGGGGGCAGCGATCGGCTCGATCCGGCGCGCATCGGCGATTACATGCTGACAGGTGCCAATGACCAGCGCGTGCCCGTCGGCCAGATCGGCAAGCTCGAAGTCCGCATGGAGGACCCGATCCTGCAACGCCGCGACCGGTTGACGACGATCACGGTCCGCGGCGACATCGCCGATGGCCTTCAGCCGCCCGACGTATCGACCGCGCTGCTCGAGAAGTTGCAGCCGATCATCAGGACGCTGCCATCCGGCTACCATATCGACATGGCCGGCTCGATCGAGGAGGCCGGCAAGGCGAATGCCGCGCTCGCGCTGATCTTCCCGATCATGATCGTGCTGATGATGGTCGTGATAATCCTCCAGGTCCGCAGCCTGTCGGCGATGGCGATCGTGTTGCTGACCGCACCGCTGGGGCTCATCGGCGTGGTGCCGACGCTGCTCGTCACGGGCCAGCCGTTCGGCTTCAACGCGATCCTCGGCCTGATCGCGCTGGCGGGCATCCTGATGCGCAACACGCTGATCCTTATCGGGCAGATCCACGATCACGAGCGCGACGGGATGGATCCCTATGACGCGGTCGTCGAGGCGACCGTGCAGCGATCGCGGCCGGTAATCCTGACGGCAATGGCGGCCGTGCTCGCCTTCGTCCCACTGATCAGTTCGGTGTTCTGGGGATCGATGGCGGTGACGCTGATCGGCGGGACGCTGGGCGGGACAGTTCTGACGCTGGTGTTCCTGCCTGCGCTTTATGCGCTGTGGTTCCGTATAAGGCCGCCAGTAAACGATCGGCGTGAGGCACCCGGATCACAGCACGTCCTGGCGTGATCAAAGAGGCATCGGGTTGGCCGTTCCGGCGTTGATACGGCAACGAACTCCGATAGCGGCGGGTCAACGTCGCGGAAGGGGTAGACATGGCACGGGTCTTTATTATCGGCAGTACCGACGGCCTTGGCCTCGCGGCGGCACAGTCTCTGCTCTCCGACGGGCACCATGTCGTTCTGCATGCACGTTCTGCGCAGCGCGCTGCCGATCTAGGCAAGTTACGCGAACAGGTTGATGGTGTCGTTATCGGCGACCTGGCAAACGCGCAGGACGTGCACGGAATTGCGGATCAGGTGAACGCAATCGGCCATATAGATGCGGTGATTCACAACGCCGGGCTCTACGCCGTGCCGGAGCGAGGCGCGACGCCGGACGGCCATCCCACCCTGCTCGCGGTTAACACGCTGGCACCATATATGCTGACCGCGCTGA
>Ga0265797_10013015_pt1 | contig 10090 bp, 9 predicted proteins | sample P2T30metagenome_FD_192433 | JGI IMG/M metagenome (GOLD analysis project Ga0265797, IMG submission 192433) | Plant litter microbial communities from East Loma Ridge, Irvine, California - P2 T30 | ecosystem: Environmental > Terrestrial > Plant litter > Unclassified | place: USA: California... | reverse complement strand
TGACACGGCAGGAGGAGCAGCGCGGGTAGCGTCCCACTCCATGTGCGGTGCCGAAAATCTTCTGACCTCGACTGTAGGTGCTGGCTCAACAATACCTTGCTGGATGTTCTCGGCAGGCTCACCTGGCTCGGTGAAGGGCATCTCCGTGCTGTTAACGGTGGCCTCCGGAGGTGGGGGACCTCCCTGTGTAGTTTCAACAGGGTAGCCAGTAGCATAGTACACGTCGCCGGTATTCTGTGGCTCAGACTTGACCTGGGCTTGTACAGCTCTTACAGGTGCTCGTCGGCCAGTTGCGGAGTACTCGTTCGTGGAGACCTTGAAGTGTTTGTCGTAGACAGCCCACCACCTGGCGGAGAGTTCCTGGTGCGCGCTGGGAGGAGCGTCTGTCTTCCTTGCACGCTTCCAAGGCTTGTCTTCTCCAATGAAGTGGACCATGCTGATCTTGTGCTTGTAGTATCGGTACGCGGGTTCATACTGATAGTTGGCCGAGGGTGTGCAGTTGTACGTAAAGCTTAACCGCTTCCACGGTTTGTGCTCGTAGTACTGGTTGAGCAGACCCTGGTCAGCACCGTCGAAGCTGTCCCCTGCGCCTGCGAGAGTCTTCAAAGCCCAGTATTCGCCCATGTTCGGCGACAGCACCATGACACCAGAGTTAAACGCGTCCGGCCAGCCCACGTCTGGTGCCGCAGCAAAGGTTTCTTGAATGTCAAAGAGCTCATCCGGCGCTCGCAGCGCGACAACATCCGCATCAATGTATACGATCTTTCTAAATTGCGTCTGTCTCCAGAGGTTGATTTTGGTAAATGTGAACAAGAGGTCGGCGCGGTTCATGAGATAGAGGTTCTTCGGGTTCGGTGTCGCAAGTCGCTCGATCGGCAAGACATAGTCGTATAGATTCTGGGAGGGCAAGTGTCAGTATACCACGTGACGACACCGTCATGTTGGTGAATGCGCACTCTCAACTCTTCGAGCGAGCTGTGTCGCAATGTATCTGGCGTGACGAGTACTGCAAGCTTCCTCGTCGTACCGCAGTCGCGGAGAGAATGTGCGAGCACGGCGGCGCCTGTTCACGTGTCAGTCATGCCGGCGACGTGTACTTGTGAGTTTTACGGTACCTGGAAGATATGCATCGCTCATTACGAGCTGTGCTTTTAGTCAGTACGGCCAATTCGTCTCTTGTACAGCGTGCCGTGTACGTACCGTGCAATACACGTCCTCATCGATGGCCATGGTGCCGTGTGTCTAGCTGAAGAGTCACTCGCACAAACAAGAGTGGTATAGCGAAGGGTAAGGTAGGCGACTTGTCACGCCGGCAGCTGTACGTAGGAACTGACAGCTCTAGGTACTCCGCTCCCACAAGGGCACCTCCACTTTCTTGGGGCACAGCTAGCATATGCAGAGGGAAAGGCAATTTCAACGCAATGATTCGTCCGCTCAACCAAACTCTGGTAATTAGCTTCCACGTCCACGTGCATTTTATATGTTCAAGACATCACATCACGGCAGGGCTGGAGAAGTGTTTGGCACGAGTGAGACCGACAGTAAGCTACAACGGCACTGATAGCAACGCCCTCTCCAGCAATCTCTCTCCGCTCTCCACGCGCTGCCTCGGAGTCCCCTCCAATTTCTATCCCCAATCTTTCAATGCACAAGCCGTCGCCCCACCGAGCTTGCTGTGGCACAGACCCTGCGTTGTGCAGCCGTCCTCGAGCCGTCATAGTCACGCGCTCGTCTGCCCTGCAGCTCTCGTGCGTCTCTCATGCATCTCCACACCGTTGATCGTCGTACTCACGAAAAGAAAGCGAACCGACGTAGTGGTATGTTGTTACTAATCTGGTGGCTGCTTGGTATTTCGTATCGGGTGTCGCTGCGATTCTGGCATATGGTCCGGCTGGGAGATGCCGCGTGCAGAATGCACGCATGTGCTGTGTGATTGTTGTTCAGAATCATCCGTGCTAAGAGGCATCTGGAACAACGCTTTCAACACGGTGAAAGATCTTCATCCTCGATGTCACGGAGCACATCTGAGCATGGCACGTAGTACTTCAGCGTCCTCGCGTCGATGGATTGTGCCACCCAAGTTGTTCTTCCGAAGACATCGGTTTGTCTCGAGCGCAAGAACGCTGAACACTCGAGTTCAGCGCCGAAGTGTTCGTTAATGTCAATGGACAGTGCGACGAATTCAGGACAGGGCTCTGCAAGACTTGCAAAGATGTGGTCCGCTGCGACTTTGGCTTCGTCTGCCGCCAATCTGCACCACTTGTCAAGTCTGAGCTCGCCGAAATCATCGCTCTCGTCGTCGTTGTAGACGCTGTCATACAGGTCTTCGTGACCCACACAGCCCGACTGAACGAAGAACTTCAGAAGTCTTAGGCTCCGGAGCTGGCGCACACAGTCCTGTAGTGACATGTTAGCCGCACCGTATCACAAAAGCGTCAGAAGTAGCAGCTTACCAGGAAAGCATCCATTCCACGGGGCATATCCCATTGGTTTTCCTGTAGGCTTGGCCCGTTTATCGAGAGTTGCTGTATGTGGGAGGCATTTGCACAGAAAGAGCGGAAACCTGCCAGAGATCTCCTTGTGGTAGCGAACAAGGGTCGAGCTGGATCGTTGTCGCGGAGATCAAGGCAGCGCAGCTCATTTGCGTGAGGCAAAAACGACGCCCAGTCGCAAGAGTCCCATCCCGTTGAGTCGGCTTGGTCGCAGGAGAGACGAAGCTTGCGGAGAGGTTGAATTGATCTCATGGAAGTGTCGTAGGCACCAGGGTTGGAGACGTTATAGGCGCGGAGATCACAGTACGACTTCAATCGCAATTTGAGTTGTGAGAGGCTCTCACAGAGACGATTAGTATATCTGCAGCGGAATAAGTGCAAGTGCTCCAGTTCATCAAGAGGTAAGACGGTGGGCAGGATGAATCCGGCAGATTTGAAGGACATCCTTTCGATGCGCAAACGTTTGAGCTTCTGGTGAGGACGGCTCGCATTCGTGGAATCGAAGATCTTGACAATAATTTTCCTACCGGTCTCACATTTCCCTCCTATGGTACGGTCCAGGCGGGCGCTGCTGAGTTTGATACTCAAGCTGGTCACAGACGGCATATTCTCGAACAGCTGCTTAGCGACGCCGCAATCCCTTTCACTCCCCAGGTACAGTTGTAAACACGAAATATGGCTAATCTCGTCGGAAGGTGGCGTGAGTGTGTGAAATGTTGGGAGCAGACTCAAGTGCTGATAATTCTTCAACTGTTGTTGCCTGGCACGTAGAAGAAGACCGAGATCCTGGCGAACAGGGCCCGTGGTGTGAAGTGTGAAATTCACGGTCAGCTCTTGTCTGGATATGTTAAGCGTGTTCTACTGACTCGAAAATGCGCAGTTTGTTTCTTGGTATGACTGTGAGTAGATAGCAGAGAACGTGTAAGTGTTCGTGATTGTTGAAAATTGGTGTACACCAGTCTTTGATGCGAAGAGTCTGGATGTGAGGCAGCCCCAGGTTGGTCGGAGTGAACACATCGTAAGGGTTTCCCTCAGCCGAAAGACGTCTAAAGTAACGTGCCGGTAAAGATACGGTAACATGAGAGCGTGCATTTCCTTCGAGACCCGGCAGACATTCCGCATGTCCGAAGTTCTGGTGATCTGGGAGTGTCAGCGAGGAAGGCATCGCCCGATAGGGATGCCGCGTACATATTCGACCACTGTCTTCTGCAGCTCCAGTGGCAGTCGGAGAAAGATGGGGGCTGCATTCATCTCCTGCGAGCTCTTGCTCTGCAGCTCGGCCTTCATCGCGTCGGCGGCCTGCATACTAGATCTTTTGCGCGTGAGAGGCGGCATAATTTTTGCAAGTACGGGAGAAACCTTGGAGTTGGAGCTGCTGTGATATGTTAGGAGCTGGTGCTCCTATGGGTAGTCGAGCCGATGGTATGGCTGAGAGGATGCATGGATGCAAAGGTGGCGGATTCGAGAGTCGGGCCAGCAACGCTGAGGAGGAAGTCGCGACGCGAGAAACTAGGCAACTGCTCTTCGTGAACATGTCAATATGGCCGGCGCTCCGCTGCTATCCTAGACTCCAGTAATGCACTGTACCTAGACAAATGCAAAGACGAATGAGAAGCTCTTTATTGTGATGATCCGTCGGACAGTCCTGTCGTGCGAAAAGCGAATATCTACAGACACCGCTGAGTGACAAGAAGCTGAGCCCTACCCAACTGGTTTCCAAGGATGAACGCAAGAAGTATACGGTACTTGGATACACGACGACGCCCTCCATATCATGTAGCTGAGATCACGATGTCAGGACCCGAATGATTGTCCAGCGCAAATCGCATGCGAGTCAGGCGCCAAAAGCTTCTGCTACCGATACATTTCTGTGATATATCTGTGTGATGATGATAGATGCGGTGCTGAGATATCTCGAATGAGACCACATCGGTAACGTCAGTCAGCAGTACAAAAAGCGTAAGGTCGTTCATACGAGAGCCAAACTGGTATGCCCGCGGCACAGCCTTGGCGAAACGTGAGAGTCGTCTTCCCAACTTTGTTTGTTTGTTGACAGCAACTCCAAGATCAGGAAATACAGACAGCATGAGATAACCTCACAGCACTACTATCTCCAAGCATGTCATATAACGAACATCTTACCGCTGGACTTGCGACTATTTGGGACTGCACAACTGGCGAAGCGGCAGAACGCATCGCACCAAAACGAAAAAGGATCTCCCAGGATTCTCTCCGCGAGGAAATTCCATGGACCGCAGCACGATGCAATCGTCTCCTTAGAACCATCACTTCCCGCGTCAACATACTACGAAGACAGTCAAAATTATGCGCGGCGGGCTCTTCCGCGCGAGATGCGCAATCGTCTCGCGACGTCAGCCGGCATTCGTCGGAGGATGCATCTCCACCAAGAAAGGATCGCAAGCCGGCAGCGAATGATCCAGAATGGGTGCCTGGCGCAGATACAAAAATATCTTCCAGGACTTATGGTGGCAAAACCAAGTCTCGACAGAAGGTTGCATCGCGAAAAGCTGATTCTGGATTCTCGACCCCGTTCGTCAAGCGTCTTCTGAAGAACGTCCCACTCTCTGCGGCGAAGCCACGACCCGATGCTATCAACAGAGCTGACGAGCGCCCTAAAAAGGTCCTGCAACTTCCTGTCCAGCTGGCGTCGAGGAACGAAGAAGCGCAGCGAAACCTCGTCAGGGCTTTTGACAGTCTTCTGGTCGCGACCGGTTCGACGTCTGGTACTGAGCGAGTTGGGGCTCGATCTCTTGTGGGCGCATGTCTACGGCGTGTGCCTGACTATATCGCTCTCGAACTCGAAGATCAAGACGATGACAACGACAACAACGAAGATATCGCTTCCAGCATCTACAGCGAACTTGAAAGCCTCGGCACTAACAGTGGTGGCGGCTGGTCTGGTTTACGTGAGGTCGTTCGCTCGCATGGTCTAGACTATGTTCGCGAGGCAATCGACGAGGGCTTGATACAAGACACCCGTATCTCCGAGCTAGTGAGCATTTGTAGTAAGCATGGCGCACTCTTTGAAGCAGAGTCGCTCTTACAAACATGGATTGCCAGAGATAGTTCCACTGAGCCAGGAAGGGTGGAAGACTCGCATATTGCACTGACAAAACTAAACGAACTTCGATCCAAACATGATGCTCCAGGACTATATCTCCGACATCATGCCGACCTGGTAAAGTCAAAACACATTCAACTCAGCGACGTTCTGCGTCCAGGAAGTGCTCCTCTGAAAGACATGATCAGTGGATTACTACGTGGTCCTAGTCAGGATGCTGCTCTTGCATATTTGGAAGCAGCCGTGATCGAAGACTACACCGCGTCTGATACACCAAGTTTACCGGTGTTTTCGCGTCTCGCTGGTCTCTTTGCATCTTTGGCTCTGGCGCAGTCTGGCAGCGCCGATTCATTCAAACCGGAGCTCGAGATTTCTACGGTCGTGAATCGCATCGCGACATTGATCGCACAACGTCAAGACAACGACATGGACGCGCTTGCACAGAGGAACCAATCTACATCAATCAATACGAAACGCAACACCAGAATCCATCCTTTCTCAATGGCGTCTGCTCTACTGCAACTCGCCTTGCGGAGCAAGACACCTACGATCACGACTGTACCCATGGATTCTCTGGTAAATGCCGTGGCCGCCCATCAAAACGCTTTTGTCAAGTTCGCAGTCAATGTAGCCCAGCATGTTCATCGTTTCAGCGATGCGGACGAGCTCGAATCGCTGCTCATCACTACATCAGGCTTGCTCGCCCCTCCACCCGAGTGCAATGATGAAAGCCGCAGCACCCTCAACAGACTCGGCTTTGAGATCGCCTTCGCCTACCGTGAACAGACTGGAGTCGACATCGACGACCACTTCAACGGCAGGCTGGCCGGCACCGTTGGAGCTCCAGTAGACAGCACGGCGCAAACGCCACGCCGTCGCGTGCAGGTCTCTGGGTACAAGTGGGAAGAAGGCCTGTGCGAGTGGGTCGAGGCAACACCGCTGGCGAAGCCGCCCGTCATCAAGCCGCAGAGAGTCATGAATGGATCCATGCCTCCGCACAAACAGCTCCTCACTCCACACAAGGAGGTTGAATCACCACTTGTACTTCCGCCTTCGCCCCGCGTGGTCGTAACCATCCAGTCACCGCCACCTACGGACAACACAACTCCCAGCGCCGTACCTGCACGGCGCATGCTACACGAGCGCTCCACCAACCACCAACTGCCTAAGCCTCTCCATTCATCAGAGCAGAAGAAATCGACTGGCTTCCTCAAGCCCACTCTCCCGCCAAAACAGGTCCACCTGAAGGAGGAACGAGCCAAGAAAGCAGCGCTGCTTGCGCAGAGCGCTATTCAGGCACCTCTGCCCAAGCAGGCACGCTCGAAGCGCTCACATAGTCTGGCTCACACTAGCAGTATCAACAATGGGTCTCAGCGAGCGGTTGCGAAGGTCGAAACGGATGAGCTTGGAGTGCTTACACCAGCGCGCAAGAAGTCGAAGCATGTCTTGAAGGTTCGGGGTGGTGGCAGGCCATCGTCTGTCAGGACTTCGTTGCCCGCTCGCACGCTTGATGTGATGAGTGAGGACGAGCTTGGGTTGTAGACGTGTTCGTTTCGTGAATTTAATTGTGTATGTATAGATCTACAAACCTGCCTTCCCTGCTCTTGGATGCGCGGGAGCCTCTTCCATTGCCGCTCAGCAACCACATCAAGTCCTCTCGTTGTCTGCATCGCAAGGTCAACGGCTTTCCAGTAACTTACACGAGCCACAATTTCTCAGATCCCGTCAATGTAAGGGATCGCTGATGGTACCCTCGAGCATCGAGGAGTTTCCGTCCGGGCATGTACGCCGTGGCGTGTTTCTCCCTCTCTATTGTTTGTACATGTACCGTGATATTCGATCTTCGATAGTGTTTCCACCTCTTTCTCTTTTATGCGCCGCTTACTCAAAACTTGCCACCACCACCAAGCACATCCACCAGATTCGCCTCGCCCGACCCTCTCGTCAACGGCTTGGGCTGATCAGGACTGTCTTTCCACCCAATCATGTAAATCGTCCTGAACGTCGCTGGGATCGTCACTGTGCCATCCTCTTGTGTCTCGCCGTACAGTTCCCTGTAGATCGCCTCTGTCGCCAGCAACACATCCTTGCGAATCCCGCTCGCTTCCCGCCGTAACGCCGCATTCGCCTCGCCCATGTACTGCAAGTCGGACATGAGCGCGAACGAGCTGGGGTAGTCGACGATAATATCGTCCACATCGACAGTCAGCAGCTTGAAGCCCGCACGCGTGAGCAAGTTGCCCACGTCGCGGACGTCGGCCAAAGGCGAGATGTGCGTGCCAATACCGCCCAGACGTTCTTGCTCGGCGAGCTGCAGGGAGCCGCGCAGCTCGAAGAGCGAGTCGCCGCCGCTCATGGCGGCGATGAACGGCGCGTCGGGCTTGAGGGCGGTGTTGATCTGGGTGAGGACGGAGGGCAGGTCGTTGATCCAGTGTAGGGACAGCGAGGACATGGCCAGGTCGAAGCTCTCGGGCTCGTAGGGCACGTACTCTGGGTTCTTGAGCACTTCGCGGGTGATGTTTATTTCTTTGTTGAAAGGCTCGGCCTGGTCGCGGTAGAGCAGGGAGGGGCTGGTGTCGGCGCAGTGGATGCTGCCTATGCGTTTCGAGATGGGCTCGGCGTCTTTGCCAGTGGCGGCGGGGTCTGGGTTGGGGCGAGTGAGGATGCGGGCGATGTTGCAGGCGTTTGCGCCGAAGTCGAGGGCCTTGGGGAAGGAGCGATTGATGTCGAGCAGGCGGTCGCAGAGACGGGCGGCGACTTCATCGCGCAGGTAGTCGACCTTGCGGCTCTGCTCCACGTTGGCGGCGGCGCGCTCTTTGTGCTGCCATTTGGTGCGTGAGCTGAAGACTTCGACTGCTGGTGTTCCGGGCGATTGCACGGCGTATGCTCTGGAGGGTTGTGATTGAAATTGGCGGAGGAGATGTTGCGTCTTGCGTGTGGGCAGCTTGGAAGCTTGTGCAAGCACTCGTGAAGGCATGTTGGCGTGTGGAGGAAGTGGTAGATGGCGAGCAGGGAAGCTCAATCACATTCACATGAATTATTCCATTGCCATTGATGGCGATTGGAGTCTCGAATGATGAGCGCATTGATCTTATCTAATCAGATGCGGGTCCTAGGTAGCATCATGGTATCCAGCTACCTATGCTATTGCTTTCCAAGCTATTGGCGATACATGTTGCCTTGCTCAATATAATGGTCTAGGAGGCTGTGATCTGAGTACATACAGTAGTCTCATCTAGTAGTCTATCTTTTGGTAGGTCGCGCCTCCTGTAACTGCATCCAATCGTCTCACATCCTGCTGCACTGGACCTTCCAGCCGCCATCGATCTCCAGCTCACATGCGCGCTTGTGACGCCCACGCTCAGGGCAAGCGACAACGCGCACCATCTTACATCACTGCTCTGACCAACCTCTGCCCACCCGTCTGAACGTGCTATTACACTCGCAATATTCTCATATTGCCACTGACCAAACCACCAAGATCAAGCGGTGTAGGGTTCCTTACCTAATTCCTGGTCATCTCCGTAAGCGCAAGACAGCATGAGGGCGTGAGCATTGAACTGTGCGTACCTTACCACCAACTCCCACCTCCACCATGGTCGACAACCCAGGCCAAGTCTCCGTCCAGGCTGTCGAGAGGCCACTCAATCTGGTGCCCGTCGGTCTGAAAGAAGCCGCTCTCGACTCACCGACATTCCGCGCAACCGCCGTACACTTCGCCGACCAAGTCGAGATCATAGAGAAATGGCTGGACGGATATGTGAGAGCAGCTTCCAAGCTGGTCACCGAGGTTTCGTCTCTTGAGTCACTCGTCAACTCTTTCCTCGCCCAAAGTGCACCACCTTCAACTGTCAGCGAGGCCGTGCTGGATCACGATTATACACTACTGGCTTTGACGCGATATGGCGAGGGCGCACGGGAGTTCTGGCAACAGACTCTGCAGGGAATGAAGAGATATGATACATCAGTGGTAGACCCGATCAAGGCCTTCCTCGGCACCGATCTGAGGCAGTTCAAGGAGGCCAGGCGCGCGATGGAAGGCAATCAAAAGGCTTTCGACACGGTCATATCACGCTATCTGGGTCAAAATAAGAGCAAGGAGCCCTCATCGCTGCGAGAGGATGCTTTCCAGGTGCACGAGGCTCGTAGAGCGTATTTGAAGTCCGCCATGGACTTTTGCATGCTGGCTCCTCAACTACGGACCACGCTTGACAAGCTGATTGTCAAGGTGTTTTCTGAGCAGTGGAAAGAGATGCGCAATTCCAGAGAGGCCAGCTCTGCCATGTTTGCAAAGGGCAGCTCCGAAATGGAGAGGGTGCGTGGCTGGAGTCGAGAGATGGAGAACTCAGAGCGTGCGTTCAAGCGAGAGCTGGTAACGGCACGTCGACAAATCGAGGACAATGCTGAGCAGCTTTGGCGCCCTTCGAGGGAGCTTGAGGACTACAACGCATCCACAGTACCCTACCTCGGCACGGGCGCGGCAAACGCGACGAGTTCAGCTACTAGCGGAAAACCA
>Ga0265797_10013012_pt1 | contig 10091 bp, 8 predicted proteins | sample P2T30metagenome_FD_192433 | JGI IMG/M metagenome (GOLD analysis project Ga0265797, IMG submission 192433) | Plant litter microbial communities from East Loma Ridge, Irvine, California - P2 T30 | ecosystem: Environmental > Terrestrial > Plant litter > Unclassified | place: USA: California... | reverse complement strand
AACACCGCTTGGCGCAGCCGCTCGACCGATTGCAGGGTGCTGCGCCGCGCGCTGATGACGACCTGGCATTCGACGGACAGGAACAGGCTGGAGATGTCGGAAGGCTCGAACGAAAAATCGCGCAGCACGTCGTTGACGACGGCAACGAGCGTGTCGCCCGCCCGCTCGATGCGCGTCGAGCGCGAGCCGGCGTGCAGGCAGTCGTAGAACTCGTCCTCCAGCGCCGCGTGCTCGCGCAGCCATTTTTCGCTGACGGTGTTGGCAAGGTTGAAATGCAGCCAGACGAATTCGCCGGGGTGAGCGGCGCGCTGGTGCAGCCACGCGGCGGCATCGCTCGCGCCGATGACCAGCGGCTGCGGCGCGCGGCCGAACAGGTAGCCGCATACCAGCCCGCACTGGTCCGACCCATACGCCACCGCATGCAAATTGTTCATCGACCGTTCCGCCTCCCTGGCGGACAGCATAACCACGCAATATGACAGCATGATGGCAAACCGTGCATTTCTGATAAAAGCGGCCTGCCCCGCCGGTTTGGTGTATCCTGTATCCCTTCGAAACAAATGGCTCACGCCTACTATGCAAGAGCACTCTAGTAGCGTCAGGAATGACGCTAAACCACACCGATCGCTCCTCGAGCGACTCACCGCCCTGATTTCCCCTGAGCCCGAGAACCGCTCGGAGCTTCTCGAAGTTCTGCACGAAGCCCATGAACGCAACCTGATCGATGCCGACGCCCTGTCGATGATCGAAGGCGTGTTCCAGGTTTCGGACCTCTCCGCGCGCGACATCATGGTCCCGCGCTCGCAGATGGACGTCATCGATATCTCCAAGCCCATCGAGGAATGGATGCCGCTGGTGCTGGAAACGGCCCACTCGCGCTTCCCCGCCATCGAGGGCGAACGCGACAAGGTTGTCGGCATCCTGCTGGCGAAAGACCTGCTGCGCTACTACGCGGAAGAATCGTTCGACGTGCGCGACATGCTGCGCCCGGCGATCTTCATCCCCGAATCGAAGCGCCTGAACGTGCTGCTGCGCGACTTCCGCGCCAACCACAATCACATGGCCATCGTCGTCGACGAATACAGCGGCGTGGCCGGCCTGATCACGATCGAGGACGTGCTGGAACAGATCGTCGGCGACATCGAGGACGAATACGACTTCGATGAGGAAGAAGACAACATCATCTCCATCAAGGAAGGCCAGCTCGGGCCCCGCTGGCGCGTGAAAGCGCTGACGGAGATCGGCCAGTTCAACGAGGAAGTGGACGTCGACCTGTCCGACGAGGATGTCGACACCATCGGCGGCCTCGTGGCCAAGCACCTGGCGCGCATGCCCCACAAGGGCGACGTGTTCGACATCGACAACCTGCGCTTCGAAGTGCTGCGTGCCGATGCCCGCCAGATCCACGTGCTGACGGTCGAGAAGCTGCCACCCGCCATCGACGAGCAGGACTGATGCGCCTGCGCCGCGCCCGTCCGGGCGAGCCGTCCGCTCCACCGCGTTCCACCCGTAGCCGCATGATCATCGCCGCCCTCGCGGGCGCGGTGAGCGTGTTCTCGTTCGCGCCGTTCGGCTGGTGGCCGCTGCAGCTGTTCACCCTTGCCATCCTGTTCTACCAGGTCATGCGCGCACCGACCGTCAAGGCCGGTGGGCTGGTCGGCTGGGCCTTCGGCTTCGGCTGGTGCCTGGCCGGCGTGCACTGGCTGACCATCGCCATCTCGCGCTTCGGCGGCCTGCCGCTGCCGCTGGCGTGGATCGCCATCGCGCTGCTGGCCGTCTACATGGGCGCCCACTGTGGCGCGGCCATGTGGCTGGCCGGCTGGCTGCGCAAGAAATGGGCACTGCCGCTGCCGGCCGCCAATCTGCTGGTGTTCCCCGCGCTGTGGACCGTCAGCGAATGGTCGCGCGGCTGGCTGTTCACGGGCTTCCCGTGGGCGTCCGCCGGCTATGCGCACAACGTCTCGCCGCTGGCCGGCTTCGCGCCCGTGCTGGGCGTGTTCGGCATCGGCTGGCTCGTCGCCATCACGGCCGGCGCGTTGCTGCTGCTGATGCACCGTACCCGCTGGATGGCGCTGGGCCTGATCTGCGCCATCTGGGCGGGGGGCTTCGGCCTGGGCTTCGTGCAGTGGACGCAGCCGGTCGGCAGCGCGCTGTCGGTGCGTCTGATCCAGGGCAATATCCCGCTGTCGCTGAAATTCGAGCAGGACCAGCTGCCCCGCACCTTGCGCTATTACCAGGAGGCCGTGCTGGCCGAACCGGCGGACCTGATCGCCATTCCGGAAACGGGCATCCCGCTGTTCCCGCAGCACCTGCCGGCCGGTTACCTGGACCGCTACGGCAGCTTCGCCCGCAAGACGGGCAGCGCCCTCGTTCTCGGCATGCCGATGGCCGACAGCCCGACGCGCTATGCCAACAGCGTCATGGGTCTGGCGCCCACGGGCGGCAAGCCATATCGCTACGACAAGCATCACCTGGTGCCGTTCGGCGAATTCATTCCGCCGGGCTTCCGCTGGTTCACGGACCTGATGTCGATTCCGCTGGGCGACCAGACCCGCGGCGTGCTGCAGCAGCCGGCCTTCCCCGTGAAGGACCAGCGCGTGCTGCCGGACATCTGCTATGAAAACAACTTCGGCGAGGAGATCGCCGCGCAGCTGGCTAACGGCTCGCATGCGACGGTGCTGCTGAACGTCTCCGAGTTGGCGTGGTACGGCGAATCCGTCGCGATCCCGCAGCACCTGCAGATCTCGCAGATGCGCACCCTCGAGACGGGGCGGCCGATGCTGATGGCGACGAATTCCGGCGCCACCGCCGTGATCGACGGCCGCGGCGTCGTGCAGGCCAGCCTGCCTTGGTATCAGCCGGGCGTGCTGGCCGCCAAAGTGCAGGGGATGACGGGGAACACCCCCTACATCCTGGCCCAGAACCGCCTCATCCTGGCGCTGGCCGCACTGGCCATCCTCGCGGCCTGGCTTGGGTCGCGAAAGAAGCCCGCGGCATAGCCGGCCTACAAGACTGTTATAAAAACCGCTAAAATGGGCCGTTTTAGCATTCAGCTACCGATTCGCTCGCGCCCTGCGCGTCACCGACCAAATACGATGCTCACATTTCAACAAATTATCCTGACCTTGCAATCCTACTGGGACAAGCAGGGTTGCGCCCTGCTCCAGCCATACGACATGGAAGTCGGCGCGGGCACCTTCCACACCGGTACGTTCCTGCGCGCGATCGGCCCAGAGCCATGGCGCGCCGCCTATGTGCAGCCTTCGCGCCGCCCGAAGGACGGCCGCTATGGCGAGAACCCGAACCGCCTGCAGCATTACTATCAATACCAGGTCGTGCTGAAACCGGCGCCGGAAAACATCCTCGACCTGTATCTCGGCTCGCTGGCCGCGCTGGGCCTGGACCTGCAGCAGAATGACGTGCGCTTCGTCGAAGACGACTGGGAAAGCCCGACCCTGGGCGCCTGGGGCCTCGGCTGGGAAGTCTGGCTGAACGGCATGGAAGTCACGCAGTTCACGTACTTCCAGCAGGTCGGCGGCCTCGATTGCAAGCCGGTATTGGGCGAGATCACCTACGGCATCGAGCGCCTGGCGATGTACCTGCAGGGCGTCGAGAACGTGTATGACCTGGTCTGGACCGAGTGGGAAGAGAACGGACAGAAGAAAACGCTGAAGTATGGCGACGTGTTCCACCAGAACGAAGTGGAGCAGTCGACGTACAACTTCGAGCACGCGAATACGGAACTGCTGTTCGCCCAGTTCTCGAACCATGAAGCCGAAGCGAAGCGCCTCGTCGAACTGCAGCTGACGTTGCCGGCCTACGAGCAGATCATGAAAGCGTCGCACAGCTTTAACATGCTGGACGCGCGCGGCGCCATCTCCGTCACGGAGCGTGCCGCCTATATCGGCCGCGTGCGCACGCTGTCGCGCCTCGTCGCGCAGGCCTACTACGATTCCCGCGAACGCCTCGGCTTCCCGATGCTGGGCAGCGCCACCGCACAATGACTACCGCCATGACCCAGACTCTCCTGATTGAACTGCTGACCGAAGAACTGCCGCCGAAGGCCCTGTCGAAACTGGGAGCCGCCTTTGCCGCCGGCATCGTCAATGGCCTGAAGGCGCGCGACTTCCTGCAAGACGACAGCGTCGCCACCGCGTACGCCACGCCGCGCCGCCTGGCCGTGTCGATCACCAATGTGCGCGATGTCTCGCCGGACAAATCCATTCGCGAAAAAGTGCTGCCCGTGACGGTGGCGCTGGACAAGGAAGGCAACCCGACCGCGCCGCTGGCGAAAAAGCTGGCTGCGCTGGGCTTCCCCGACCTGCAGGTGGCGGACCTGGAACGCGCCCAGGACGGCAAGGCGGAAAGCTTCTTCTACACGTACACGGCACCGGGTTCGCCGCTGCAAACGGGCCTGCAGACGGCGCTGGAAGAATCGGTCGCCAAGCTGCCGATCCCGAAGGTGATGAGCTACCAGCGTCCCGACGGTGCCACCGTGCAGTTCGTGCGCCCCGCCCACAGCCTGATCGCGCTGTACGGCGACAAGGTGCTGCCCCTGACCCTGCTCGGCCTGACGGCGGCCAACGTCACCGACGGCCACCGCTTCCTGACGGCGCCGGGCAAGCGCGCCGTGACGATGCCGCATGCGGATGCGTATGCAACCACCCTGATCGACCAGGCGAAAGTGATCCCGTCGTTTGAAGCGCGCAAGGAGCAGATCCGCACGGCGCTGCTGGACAAAGCGGGCGCCGACCAGGTGCTGATGCCGGAAGCGCTGCTGGAGGAAGTGACGTCGCTGGTCGAATGGCCGGTCGTCTACGAATGCCGTTTTGAAGAAGAGTTCCTGGCCGTGCCGCAGGAATGCCTGATCCTGACGATGCAGACGAACCAGAAATACTTCGCGCTGACCGACACCAATGGCAAGCTGCGTTCGCGCTTCCTGATCGTCTCGAACATCGCCACCGACACGCCGCAGGCCATCATCGGCGGCAACGAGCGCGTCGTGCGCCCGCGCCTGTCGGATGCGAAGTTCTTCTTCGAACAGGACAAGAAGAAAACCCTCGAGTCGCGCCTGCCGCTGCTGAAGAACGTCGTCTACCACAACAAGCTGGGCACGCAGGCCGAGCGAAGCGACCGCGTCACGGGTCTCGCCACGGCCATCGCGCGCCGCCTGAACGGCGACGTGGCGCTGGCCGAGCGGGCCGCGCGCCTGTCGAAGGCCGACCTGCTGACCGACATGGTGGGCGAATTCCCGGAACTGCAGGGCATCATGGGCACGTACTACGCCCGGCATGACGGCGAACCGGAAGACGTGGCGCTGGCCGCCTCCGAACACTACCAGCCGCGCTTTGCCGGCGACGCCCTGCCCTCGACGGGCACCGGCACCGCCGTCGCACTGGCCGACAAGCTGGAAACGCTGGTCGGCATCTGGGCCATCGGCCTGCAGCCGACCGGCGACAAGGATCCGTTCGCGCTGCGCCGGCATGCCCTGGGCGTGCTGCGCATGCTGATCGAGAAGCGCCTGCCGCTGTCGATCTCGGAGCTGCTGGCGGACGCCGTCGCGCAGTTTACGGCCGTGCCGAACTTCAAGGACCCGAGCCAGGAAGTGACGGCCTTCTTCATGGACCGCCTGCGCGGCATCCTGCGCGAAAAAGGTTTTACGCCAAACGAGATCGAAGCGGTCGTGGCGCAGAATCCGGACCGCCTGGACGACATCGTGCAGCGCCTGGAAGCGGTGCAGGCGTTTGCCGCGCTGCCGGAATCGAGCTCGCTGGCCGCGGCCAACAAGCGCATCACCAATATCCTCAAGAAGAACGAGGAAGCGCTGGCGCAGGCCGGCACCGTCAACCCTGCCCTGCTGCAGGACACGGCGGAGAAGAACCTGGCCGCCGCCGTCACGCGCGTGCAGCCGGAAGTGGATGCGGCATTCGCCGCAGGCGACTTCACGGGTACCCTCAAAACGCTGGCGCAATTGCGTGACGACGTGGACGCGTTCTTCAACGACGTGATGGTGATGGCCGACGACATCGCCCTGCGCAATAACCGCCTGGCGTTGTTGTCTTCCCTGCACGGCATGATGAACCGCGTGGCGGACATCTCGAAACTGGCAGCGTAAAGGTCACGACCCGATGCCCCAGCCGCCGCACCCGAAGCTGATCATCCTGGACCGGGATGGCGTGATCAATCATGACTCGCCGGACTTCATCAAGTCGCCCGACGAATGGATACCCATTCCCGGTTCGCTGGAAGCGATCGCGCGCCTGAACCAGGCGGGCTATCGCGTGGTGGTGGCGTCGAACCAGTCCGGCATCGCGCGCCAGTTCTTCGACATCACGACGCTGAACGCGATCCACGCCAAGATGCACCGGCTGGCGCTGCAGGTGGGGGCAGAGATCGAAGCCGTGTTCTTCTGCCCGCACGCGGCGGCCGACAACTGCGACTGCCGCAAGCCGAAACCGGGCATGTTCGCGGAGATCTCGAAGCGTTACCAGGTCAGCCTGAAAGGCGTGCCGACGGTAGGCGACTCGCTGCGCGACCTGCAGGCGGGCTTCATCAGCGGGTGCGTGCCGTTCCTTGTCATGACGGGCAAGGGCGAGAAGACGCACGCCACCGGCGGCCTGCCACCGGGGACACTGACGTTCCCCGACCTGGCCGCCACCGTGCAGCACATTCTGAAACAACCCGCCGCGCCCGCCGCGGCGCCCAACTGATACTCTGGAGAGCCGCGTTGCGTAAAGCCGTACTGTTTTTGCGTTCCCTGTTGTTCGCGGTCGTGATGGCGATTGCCACCGTGATCTGGTGCTTCGTCTGCATGCTGGCCGCGCCGCTGCCGTACAACAAGCGCTATTGGGTGACGTCGCGCTGGAACGTCTTCATCATCTGGTGCGCGAAGGTAATCTGCGGCATCCGCTACGAGTTCAAGGGTTACGAGAATTTCCCCGACTCGCCGGCGATCGTGTTGTCGAAACATCAGTCGGCATGGGAGACGATCTTCCTGCTGGCGAACCTGCCGCGGCCCCTCGTTTTCGTGTTCAAGAAGGAGATCCTGTACATCCCCTTCTTCGGCTGGGGCATCGCGCTGTTGCGAATGATCCCCATCGACCGCAAACAGGGCAAGAATGCGTTCAGAATGGTCGTCGCGCACGGCAAACGTCGCCTGAAAGACGGCCAATGGATTATCATGTTCCCTGAAGGCACACGCATTCCCGTCGGCCAGGCCGGCAAGTACAAGAGCGGCGGCACGCGCCTCGCGATTGAGACCGGGGTTCCGGTCATACCGATCGCGGTGAACTCGGGCGAGTGCTGGCCAAAGAATTCGTTTATCAAATATCCGGGCAAGATCACGGTATCGGTCGGTAAGCCGATTCCGTCGGAAGGGCAAACGCCCGACGGCATGATGGAACAGGTGGAACAGTGGATAGAATCAGAAATGCGCGTCATTTCGCCCCACGCCTACAACGCTGGCTAGACGGACTGGCCACGAACAGGTCGGCGGCGCAGGGTGACGGCGAACAGCCAGGCACCCCGCAGCTCGATCTGTTCGCAGGTGGCGTCGCTCCGGCGGCGCCATCGTCCTCCGCTTCTTCCGTCAGTTCCGCATCGCCGTCCGCTCCCGCTTCACCCGCAGTCGTCCCTTCGTCGTTCCCCGTTCCCGCTCCCGCCACCGTGAATCTGCTGCGCCCCCCGGTCCCATTGCGCCGGCCCGATCCCGTCGTTCCGCCCGCACCGGGCCTGGACAAACGCCAGATGCTTGTCGGCGAATTCGTCCTCGAATACATGCTGCGCCGCTCGACGCGCAATTCGATCGGCTTCATGATCGACGACGATGGCCTGCGCATCACGGCGCCGAAACGCTGCACGATCGCGGACATCGAAAACGCGATCCACGCCAAGCGCAACTGGATCATGACGAAGCTGGACGAACGCCGGCAGCGCCGCGCCGCACGCCTGGAGAAGCCGCCGGTGGAGTGGAAGGACGGCGCAAAGCTGCCCTACCTGGGCGGCGAGATCACGCTGCGCCTGTACGTCGCGCCGCGCAACCGCACCGAATTCAATCCGGCCACGCAGGAGCTGTCGATGGGCCTCGTCCCGGGCGCCACCGAGCAGCTGGTGAAGGAACGCGCCAGGAACTGGTACAAGCAGCAGGCCGAAGGCCTGTTCCAGCAGCGCCTGGACCTGTTCGCGCCGCGCGTGGGCGTGCAGTATTCGGCGTTCTCGCTGTCGTCGGCGGACACGCGCTGGGGCTCCTGCACAGTGGGCCGCCAGATCCGCCTGAACTGGAAGCTGCTGCAGTTCTCGCTGCCGCTGATCGACTACGTCGTCGCGCACGAACTGGCGCACATCCACGAAATGAACCACAGCCCGCGCTTCTGGGCCCACGTGGGCCGCGTCTATCCGCAGTACGAGGAAGCCAAGCAACTGTTGCGGCGGCGCTCACAGGAGTTGCCCCCATTGTGGAACTGATCGTACGGCCGTACCAGCCGGTCGATTTCTCCGCGGTCGCTGGAATTTACGCGCGCGCGAAGCTCGACGAGTTTCGCTACGAGACCGCGCACTTCATCCTGGTGCCACTCAATGAAGACGCCGAGCGGCTGGCCGCGTTTGCGCTGTGCGATGTGATCGTTTGCGAGTGCGACGGCATGGTTGCCGGTTTTGCCGCCAGTTCCGATGACACTCTGCGCGCGCTGTTTGTTGCGCCGGAAGCGCGCGGCCAAGGCATTGGCTCGAGGCTGCTGCATAGTGTGCTGGCACGCCTGCCGAGCGATGTACGCCTCAGCGTCGCTACGTCCAACGCCCCGGCTTGTGAGCTCTACCGCCGTGCCGGTTTTATCGCCACGGGAACGTACGGCAACAGCTACAACGGCACCGCAGTGGACTATACGACGATGCTTCTTGCGCGACCTGGCCGCCAAAGCTGAAGACAGGTCTCCCCCGACCGTCAGGCTTGCTCCAGCGGCGGCAGCAGCGCAATCGTGCGGGCGGTGGCACCCCGGTGCCGGTCGGCGAACGCCAGCGCATGGTGGCCCATCGCCGCGCGGGCGGTGTCGTTGGCCAGCAGCTGGCCCGCCTGTGCCATGAGGTCGGCCGCATCGGCCACGCGGGCGGCGCCGCCGGCAGCCAGTGCGTCCTCGGTAACCTGGGCAAAGTTGAAGGTATGCTGGCCGATCAGCACGGGCTTGCCCAGCGCTGCGGCCTCGATCAGATTCTGGCCGCCCAGCGGCTGCAGGCTGCCGCCGATAAAGGCGACGTCGCACGCGGCGTAATAAGCGAACATCTCGCCCATCGAATCGCCCAGCACAACGCGCGTGGCCGGATCGACGGTATCGCCAAGCTGCGAGCGGCGCTGCACGGCAAGTGACCGCTCACGTACCATCGCCTCGACGGCGTCGAAGCGCTGCGGGTGACGGGGCACCAGCAGCAGCAGCGTGTCCGCCGGCAGCACGGCGGCCGCGTCGCGGAAGGCGTCGAGGATCAGTTCCTCTTCCCCTTCGCGCGTGCTGGCGCACAGCAGCACCGGGCGCTGGCGGCCGAACGCCTCACGCAGACGCATGCCGTTGGCGACCATTGCCGGCGGCACCACCACGTCGAACTTGATCGAGCCGGTGACGGCAACGTTCGGCGCGCCCAGCGAGCGCACGCGGGCGGCGTCGTCCGCCGTCTGCGCGGCCACCAGCGAGATGTCGGCCGCGGCGGCGCGCATCACCTTGCCCAGCTTTTGCGCCTTGCGCAGCGAGCGCTCCGACAGGCGCGCGTTTGCCAGCACGACCGGCACGCGTTCACGCGCGCAGCCGGCGATCAGGTTCGGCCACACTTCCGTCTCCATCAGGATGCACAGGCGCGGCTCGAAATGGCGGATGAAGCGGCGCACCAGCGCCGGCATGTCGTAGGGCAGATAGGACTGGACGAGGCGCGCGCCGTGTTTCGCGAACAGGCTCTTGCCGGTCGCGCGGCCCGTGGGCGTCATATGCGTCAGCACGATGCGGCCGCGCGGATACTGTTTCAGCAGCGCGTCAACCAGCGGCTCGGCCGCGCGTGTTTCGCCGACGGAGACGGCGTGCACCCAGATCGTCAGCGGTTCGTCGTTGGCGGCG
>Ga0265797_10013011_pt1 | contig 10092 bp, 12 predicted proteins | sample P2T30metagenome_FD_192433 | JGI IMG/M metagenome (GOLD analysis project Ga0265797, IMG submission 192433) | Plant litter microbial communities from East Loma Ridge, Irvine, California - P2 T30 | ecosystem: Environmental > Terrestrial > Plant litter > Unclassified | place: USA: California... | reverse complement strand
AGATTCCGGAAGATTGGGAGTCGATGATCCCAACGACCTTCCCTGAGAAGGCCACAGCCAGTCGTGCAGCCTCTGGACTTGTCTTCAATCCAATTGCTGAGAAGGTCCCCAGTTTCATGGTCGGTACCGCCGATCTCACACCCTCTGTCAACATGTCCTGGAAATCCAAGCAGACCTTCCAAGCAGACGGCAAAGCAAACGGAAGCTACGCAGGCCGCTACGTCCACTACGGCATCCGCGAGCACGCAATGGCCGCCATCGCAAACGGCTTTGCAGCCTACCACCCCAACATGATCATCCCCATCACCTCAACCTTCTTCATGTTCTACCTGTGGGCAGCACCAAGTGTCCGCATGGGCGCCCTCCAACGCCTGCAAGTCATCCACGTCGCAACCCACGACTCCATCGGCACAGGCGAAGACGGCCCCACCCACCAACCCATCGAGCTAGCAAACCTCTTCCGCGCCATGCCCAACCTCCTCTACATCCGCCCCGGCGACAGCGAAGAAACCGCCGGCGCCTGGACCGTCGCGATCAAAGCCAAAAACACCCCCAGCATCATCTCCACCTCCCGCCACGCCCTGCCCCAACTAGCACCCCTGACAAACCGCGCCAAAGTCGCAAAGGGCGCTTACGTCCTGCGCGAAAATGCAGAAGCAACCCTCACTCTCATCGGCGTCGGCGCAGAGCTTAGCCTCGCCGTCAACGTCGCCGACGCCCTCGAGAAATCCGGCCAAGCCAAAGTCCGCATCATCTCCTTCCCCTGCCAGCGCCTCTTCGACGCCCAGGACATCGAGTACAAGCGCTCTGTGCTACAGCGTCGTGCAGATAGACCGATTGTGGTTATCGAGCCTTACACTCCGAATGGCTGGGAGAGATACGCGAATGCTGCTTTCTGCATGGCGACTTCGAGGTTCGGGCAGTCGCTTCCGGGCGCTGTTGCGTACGAGTATTTTGGATTTACGGCGGAGAAGATTTCGGAGAAGGTGGTGGGTTATATGGAGACTGTCAAGCAGCAGCCAGAGGCTATTCATGAGTTTTACGAGTTTACGGAGGCGGATGGTGTGGCGAGTGTGAGGATTCATTGAGCGTTGGTTGGAGGTGATGGCATTTGTTGGTGTTGGCTTGGATGCTTTCATGGTGTCGAGTACATATACATGTATATATTAATCAACAGTTTCCAGATCAATGATTTTGCATGTTGCCGGTTCGTAGTTGTGGGGTACATGAGATTTTTTTCAATGGTATACTTGGGCAACGGCTTGGTAAGAGAGCTTGTGCGATTGATCTTCCGACATAGCATGGATGCTTGCAGCCAGTCTACGCCAGCGTTCAACCATCGAAAGCAAACGAGCACAGCGATACGAATCTGACATAGAGGATAAGCAGTCACGCAATCGACCCGCCACCATGGCAGATATGCAACAGCATCACAGTCAGATACATCACTCTGCGTGTCTGGAAAGCAAACATGAAGGGTACAAAAATGTTCTCATTATAAGCACCTACACAGCAGCAGTGTGCCCACCATCAACCCTCAAATCAGTACCAGTCATGAAACTGCTTCCGCGCGACAGCAGGAAGACAGCAGGCGCTTTGAAGTCCTCCGGCGCTCCGAGGCGTCCAAGCAGGGCGCCGGCCATCCAGGTTTTCTCGACTTCCGGCTCGGCGGCGAGGAGAGCGTCTGTCATTGCTGTGCGGATGTACTAGAAGGTGGTGTCAGTCTGTGTTCAATGGATTGGGAGAGAAGGGTGAGATGCTTACGCCAGGTGAGAGGGTGTTGATGCGGATGCCGTGGACGCCGATCTCTTGCGCCATGGATCTGCAGAGTTGATGGACGGCGGCTTTGCTTGTGTTGTAGGCGCTGCAGGTTAGGCCCTGGGTTTGATGTTAGAAACAAGACTTCGAAGATCAAGGCTTTTGGACGCTGTGGCTTACCCTGTTGGCTATGCTGCCTGACATTGATGCGATGAGAACAATGCTTCCTTGGACTTTGTTCGCCACCATGTCGTTTGCTACGGCTTTGGCTGTGATGAAGGATCCTTGGGTTCTTGTCAGTAAGAGCCTTCGATTGCAGGATGACCTGGGAAAAAAGCATACCGATGGTGTTGACTTTCAGCATGCGCTCAAAGTCCGCTACAGGATAGTCCAGAGTAGGGATCTTCTGTTGGATACCAGCACACGCAATTGCGCCCTGGAGAGGCGCATTGAGACTTCTGCCTCGCGCAGAGATCTCCGCAACAGCGGATTTGAAGTCCTCTTCGTCTGTGATGTCGGCTTTGCGGTAGGTAACGGTCACATTGCGTTGCTTTGCGCTTTTTTGGAGATGTGCCCACTCATCAGATGGAGTGTCTAGGATATCGAGAGCAGCGACATGGCCGCCGTTCTCAACGACGCCGAGAGCGAGTTCGATGCCAAGCCCTCGTCCGGCGCCTGTAATGAGGATGGTCTGGTCTTTCAGTGAGAAGAGCTGGTCGCCGGGGACTTTGGCTGCTGTTTGGTGGGATTCCGGGATGTCAGCGGGCAGGGAGATGTCGCTGACGATCTTGCTGTCATTCACGTCGTTCGTTGCTGATGGAGACATGATTCTGTAATGATTTCGCCGGCGAAGTCGCTAAGGTATAAGAAAGACTGGTATGTGGAAGATGGGAGATCGTATCGCAGGAGCTGAGCTCTCGGTGAACCTACACATAGCTATATACATCATGATCCAGTGGGTCGCCAAAGGGACATCGATGTCTGCGGGCATTCAGTCTTTGCACAGGCAGGCGCAAGCACAAAATGTGGACTGCTGGCGGAAGCGCTTACTGTTGGGTGTTTGCAAGCGCTTCACGTTTCGTCGGCGAGGTCGGGTATTGAGGCGCTTAGGATGTCTCGAATGGGCCTAGCATCGTGGGCGTCTTCCGAACGGTTGGCGTCTGGCAATACGATTTTCCCCACGCGCGCCACAATGCATTACTCCGCCCTCGTCGTTTCATCCTATACCAAACCGTCCACGCCCATGGATCAACCGCTGGAGAGTCGTTCATAGGCACCATGTCGCTGTATGTGCAGCTGAAGGTAATGTCTTCTCTGGAGAGACAAGACGAGGAGCATCAGAGCCATACGTCCTTGTTTCGAGATTTCTTAATAAGTCTGAAGGACCATTGCGCTCAGTGGCTTATTGGCAAGTAGAAATCGAGAGTCATCTTACACGACTCCGTAGTGTACAGCCATTTACGAGCTTTTCCCTTGATTGTTGGAATCTGTACCTCAACGACGCTCGCCGGGACGCATATCAACGTCGACGGGTACATGCCGTCTGAGCTTGTTGCATTTGTGCCGCACACAACTCCCGCCAGCCAGCGACTTGTGGAGAAAATCGGAACCGCGCAGCGCTTCCAAGTCCGAATGGGGACATCAGTAGCGCTACTTTGCCCTGTTGATGCACGAGTCGTGCGACTACCACTCCACCACCGGCGTTTGGTATAGGAAGAAACGGTTGAGATCAGGTAATGTGCCATTGACGTCGACAGTCGCGTGGAAGAGGTCCACATGGCAGACCTCATGTCAAGCGAATACATATAGTCCCACATTCCCCAGACTCAACCACGTTGATAGATCTCCTTACCCCAGGACGCTATAGCCTTAGCGACTCTTTCTTTACTTGTCCGACTTGCTTGACATTGGCCAGGCACACGTACCAGAAGCAGCTGCCAACATGCCTCAACTCTTCACAGGGCGTATGCTCAACTGGGCTGTCACGGCCACCGCTGGAACTGGTTTCCTGTTGATGGGCTATGGTACGTTCCGACACATATATTGACAGGGCATTGGCTTACATCAAACGATCAGACCAAGGTGTCATGAGTGGTCTCTTGACAGGAACAGCATTCACAAACCAGTTTCCCGAAATCAACACCACAACCGGCAACGGCAGTGACACCCTACAAGGACTCGTGGTAGCCATCTATGAAATTGGTTGCTTCGCTGGATCTTTGTTCTGCTTGGCAGCCGGTGAGAGACTGGGTCGCAAGAACTGTATCTGGCTTGGATGTTTGATCTTGTCAATCGGTGCAGCACTCCAGACAACAGCATATGGCATCCCGCAGATGATCGTTGGAAGAATCGTTGCAGGAGTCGGCAATGGCATGAATACCAGCACTATTCGTGAGTGGAAGATGTGTGCTGGATCAGATACCCGATCAATACTGACAAAACTTAGCTGTCTGGCATGCTGAGCTCATGCAGGCCCACAAGCGAGGAAAGGGTTTGTCGATCGAGTTCGCCATCAACATCTTCGGCGTGGCCTTGGCCTACTGGGTCGACTATGGCTTTTCTTTCGTCCAGAACGAAGCTCAATTCCGCTTCCCGCTGGCCTTACAAATTCTCTTTGCTATTGTGACGGCGTTCAACCTTTTGTTCTTGCCAGAGTCACCTCGATGGTAGGCTCATTGGGAAAACCACTCAACGATCGGAGTCACTGACAAGATGCAGGCTAATCGCACACGACCGCTCAGACGAGGCTCTTGTGATCCTCAGGCGCCTCCACACCAACGCTGGTCAGTTAGACGTGGACGAATCTGAGTTGAGCAGAGAAGCCGCAGAGATCCAGTATACTGTCGACGAAGAGCGCGAGGCTTCGTCTGGTAGCTCTTGGACCACGCTCTTCAAGAATGGCAAGCAGAAGTTTCGATACCGCATGCTGCTCAGCGTTGGCGGGCAGTTCATGCAACAACTTTCTGGTAAGCATCACTTCCGGGCAGTATCTGAAGCATGTTAACAGTCGATTATAGGGATTAACCTTATTACGTACTACGCGCCGAGCATTTTCCAGCGATCAGTAGGGTTATCGCAGGAACTCTCGCTGCTACTAGCTGGTTTCAACGGTATAGCTTACTTTCTGTCATCACTTCCGCCAATCTGGATCTTGGACAGACTTGGACGCCGCAAGCTGATGCTGTTTGCTGTCATCGGCATGTGTTGTTGCATGTCAGTACTTGCCGGGACCGTTTCCAATGGTAATAAGGCCTCTGGCATCGTTGCTTCGGTGATGCTTTTCCTGTTCAATTTCTTCTTCGCTGTCGGCATGCTGGCGATTCCATGGCTGCTTCCTTCGGAGTACGCACCGCTGGCAGTGAGAACGCCTATTGCAGCGCTGGCTTCGGCAAGCAATTGGATCTTCACCTTCCGTAAGTGCTCAGAGACTTAAGACGATTGTATTGCCAGTATCGCTTGCTGACCATACCATTTGCACTGTACAGTTGTCGTGCTCATCACTCCGGTGTCGATCGGAAGCATAGGGTGGAAGACCTACGTTTACTTCGGCGTATTCAACGCGTGCTTCATTCCTGCCATCTACTTCTTCTGTAAGTCCTGTGGGCTGCTCTCAACTATGAAGATCTCGCACTGATGTAACTTCCAGATCCTGAAACCCGTAATCTGTCGCTGGAAGAGGTCAACTGCTTGTTCACGGGTCCGAAAATCGTCATGCACATCGAGGACGCCGAAATCGATATGGAGACAATGCGACCCCCTACGGCCAAGGAGGCTGAGGTGCAGAGGAAGTACTCAGTCGAGCGCATCGAGAAATGATCGTGCTTGACGCCGGTATATCTGACAGATTGGGGCGTACCGGTAGCAGTCCGAATAAGCATCTTGAACGCATTTTGCTTTTTCCACGAACAAGTCTTATCAACTCAATAAACTTATAGTAGGGACGTTCGTAACAAGTTGTGGAACCTTGCCTCCAGGTGGTGTCAATGCGCATGGCTAATCATCGCTCGAAGAACGAGAATGAGCAAGAAGCGGCTATACCAGCCCTAATTTAAGCTCCGCAACAGAGTTCCAAGAGGTGCCAAGAAACACGGGGTTGGAGGCGGCTGCACTTGCCGCGAGGAGCATGGCCCCCAGAAATCCATCTCCCTTCAATCCCATGATCACCATCATGCTTGGGAGCTCGACCGTATCATTTCTGGCCATCGCGGTCAGTCTTTCCCGGACCTGGCTACTACTATAGGTGTACTATGTCTGATGAAGCCTCCACTTCAACAAAACGTCGACGAACGCGGTCCGGATGTCTAAATTGCCGCCGGAAGCGCAAGAAATGTATGTGCAAAATGCTTTATCAATGACACTGATCTCTTTGTTGCTGTTCCAAACTCTTATGACATTGCAGGTGATGAGAGCCGTCCAATATGTACGAAGTGTGAGCGTAGTGGCGAAGAGTGCGAATGGGATGCCTTCATCAAGTTTCGTCCGCCCACTAGACTGGCGGGATCACGGGACTCTACGCCATCTGGTCCGGTTACCTTACGCATCCAGTCTGACTCCGAGGTGGGTATTCCGAACCTATACAGGTTAATGGTTTTTCGTTTTCTGCGCTCTGACCGATAAGTATAGGAAACCGTGGAAAGCATTGCAGGACATTCGCATGGCAACACTTTCGTGAGAGCACCCTCTCGAAACGCCAGGCTTGATGCACAAGACTCTAGCAATCAGAGTCTCAAACGTGGGTTCGATGCTACACGCGCCAGAGACACTGAGACTTTACATCGGCGCGAATCACAACATCGGCGTAACAGCCAGTCACGACTGCACACCAACAGTGTTACTCTACCCGAACGTAGCGGAGATCCTGCCACAGAAGCGAGCCCTACTGATCAAAGTAATGGCGCTGCACGTGGTGAATCGGCGTTTAACCGCAACGGCGAAGACACGATCCGAATAAGCGCCACTACGCCGCAAGCATCGCCGGCATTGGCCGAACATGATGTTCTTGTTGACCGGATCGAGGACGGCTATGCTTTGCCCTCACAGACTGATGAGACATGGACTGCCCAAGATATGTCATCACTTGGCGAGATTGCATCTATAGATATGGCAATGTTGCCAGACCACGTCCTTTCGCCCAGCATCTCGTCAAGCTACAACTTTGAAGATGGCATCTTTGAGCCTGGCTCAGCTTACCAAAACCTTTTCCAGTCGTTGCGAAGCCATGTGTTACGTACGGCACAGATCGAGAGCGCTGCACCAGAGAACAGTCACGCACCAGTTTCCCATAGGTTTCCAATTGCGCCAAGCCACAGCGATGCATTCGGCGACCGATCGACTAGAACCGCCGGAAATTCTACCAGAAATGGTATGACTACGAAGACGCAAGAATTTGAACTTCCACCAGCTCAGGAATATCTTCTCTGGAAGGCATGGACCGAGGAGGTGTCAATCTGGGTATGTAAAGCATTTTTATCTTTCGCAACTATCGAGGTTGACGAAAATCTAGCTTGACAAGTTTGATCCGCATACTCACTTCCGCGACACGTTTCCGAATGTTGCCAAAGAGAGACCACATCTCAAGTATGCCATGCTGTCGCTGAGTGCGCGCTACCTTGAGTCTCGAAACAGAAACGTTCCGCCATCGCTCACCCTGGCACTGTATCAGCATACTATTCAGCTACTATTACCACAACTCTACATGCGAGACACCGCCGTCATAGCCTCTTGCGTAATCCTCTGCGTCCTTGAGATGTTCAGTTGCTCTCCAAAAGCTTGGCGGCGACATCTAGACGGATGCGCAAGCTTGATGCAATCGCTCGATATCCGCGGAGATGCTGGTGGAGCTGAGGAAGCCGTGTTCTGGTGTTTTGCACGAATGGATTTATGTGGAGGCTTAATTTCTTTGGAGCGGACATTGATACCAGTCGACAAGTGGACGACAAACTCGATCTCAGAAGCTATTGTCAAGACATACCCTCGCTCCGGAAACTTCCACGATTATGCGAAGATTGCTTCGAACATCATCGCACAAGCCATGGACCTTTTCGCATCTTATCATGCTTCAGAGGGCGCATTCGGCTTCTCCGCCGCGAACCGCGCAGAGAGCGAGGCGTACGGGACACGGTGGCAACGCCTCTTCGACGACATCCAGGAATGGTTCTCTACTCGACCAAGCGAAATGTTACCAGTCATGGCTATGTCTGCAAAAGACTGCGGATCGCCCTTCCCGACCATTTTGTACACCAACGCTGCAGCGATATCGGGCAACCAATTCGCTCATACAGCAGCAATCATGATGCTACAACGCAAGCCTCGTGAAATCGTCATGGGTAAGATACGCTCGATCCTGTGGCACGCAAGGCAAATTTGTGGCATTGCTTTATCGAATGACCATCACGGTGCCTGGACCAACACCGTCCAACCTATCTGGATAGCTGGGCGATTGATGAGCCACCCTCAGGAGCATGACATGATTATTCGGCTGCTCGAGAGAATCGAACGAGAGACTGGGTGGGCGACACAGTGGAGAATTGATGATTTGATGGAGCACTGGGGTGATGCGGAGGACTGATGCGCGCCAGGCAGATGCCTTGCACACATCGTACCCCTCTCCAAATTATTCATTCGACTGCGAAGAATCATAATTGTATCCCAGCACAGCAATACTGCACGGGCCGGCGGAGTGTGCCCTTCCGAAGCGAAAACGCCATCTCCGCATCTGGCGGGGCTCGCTTGTTGCAATCCGCATCTTTAACCATTCTGTATTACGACCAAAGGAACGCCGAGCAAGAAATAGCAGAATCTGAGGCCTAGCAATTGTTGGTCTAAAGCATGTACACTTTATGTGGCACTTTTTTAATCTATACTCTGATTTTTCGCTGCTACAACTACAAACTCATCAGACACTTAGCTCGCAGCTTTTCGGCGCCACACTGGTCTCTCAAATAACGAATAGTAATGCGGACCACCTTTCCTGGCTACCCGCTTGATGCGCAAAGTTACGCTGGGCATATGCAGATCCATCCATCAACGCCAAAAGTAGTTTCTTGGTGCGTGAAGCGGTACAGCTCCCCACCCAGATGGCGCCGCCTTGGCTGGACATGATCTGCTCCAAGTACTATAAGGCGGGTCACGATACGGAGTGATCTATTCTGCTCGGCGACCTCGAGCTTTTCGTTAAAAGCGGCGATTGTGCCTCGCAAAAAATGTCTCGTACGAAGCACATTGTCTTTCGAAGCCCAAGTTCGCATCGTCCGCCATGGTGAATCCGTCGCTTCTGATACTGCTTGCTGCAGCAGAAGCCTTTGCACAACAGACTGCATGGGGGCAATGTATGCAGCGTTCGATGATTCGTAAGAACATTTGCTAATATACATAGGCGGCGGCAATGGATGGTCCGGCGCAACAACATGCGTCTCAGGTATATCGATGTGTAACCACAATGCAAGCATGATGATCTAATGCTATTCGATGACAGGATATACCTGCAACAAAATCAATGACTTCTACTTCCAATGCGTGCCAGGCAGTGCTCCAACCACCTCGGCCAGCACCACCACAGCTCGCACCACCACTACCACTTCGAGAAGCGCCCCGGTCACTTCTTCTACGACCACACGCTCGGCTACGACTACATCCTCTGCTCCAACTACGTCAGGAACTGCAAACCCAGGCACTGGTACTGGAACTTGGGCAGCAGCGTACACCAAAGCCAGGGCGGCTCTGGCCAAGCTGAACAACAACGACAAGGTCAAGATTGTCACTGGTGTAGGCTGGGGCAACGGACCCTGTGTCGGTAATACTGGTGCCGTCTCTAGCATCGGCTACCCTTCTCTTTGTCTTCAGGACGGTCCGTTGAGGTAAGCCCGAAACCCAAGTCTCATCTCCGAAAAGGTACTGACCGAAAAAGCATCCGATACGTCAAGGGCGTGACTGTTTTCCCTGCCGGCGTTCACATTGCGTCTACCTGGGACACTTCGCTCATCTATGCTCGCGGCAATGCAATGGGCGCGGAGGCGAAGGGTGTTGGTGTTAACGTTCAGCTTGCGCCAGTGGCTGGTACGGAAACTCGTCCCAATATTTTGCACACATATTGACAGATATCAGGCGCTCTCGGCAAGATCCCTCAAGGAGGTCGCAACTGGGAGGGTTTTTCGGCTGATCCCTACTTCACTGGTATCGCAATGTCCAACGCTATCAAAGGTATGCAAGACGCAGGAGTCCAGGCTTGCGCAAAGCACTTTATCGGCAATGAGCAGGAGCGTAACCGTGAGACCATGAGCTCCAATATCGACGACCGCACCCTCCACGAGCTGTACCTTTGGCCCTTCGCCGACT
>Ga0265797_10013010_pt1 | contig 10092 bp, 11 predicted proteins | sample P2T30metagenome_FD_192433 | JGI IMG/M metagenome (GOLD analysis project Ga0265797, IMG submission 192433) | Plant litter microbial communities from East Loma Ridge, Irvine, California - P2 T30 | ecosystem: Environmental > Terrestrial > Plant litter > Unclassified | place: USA: California... | reverse complement strand
GGATGATGGATGGGTTGTAAGAGGTGAAGGGTGCTTTTCTTGAGATTTTACGACTTTTCTTGTGTATACCAGATGTCTTCTTCTTTTTCTTTTTCGATCTTCCATAGCTTCCACGTTGGCGATGTCTTTGCGGCATATCCTGGAGTGCGATTTCCTATGTAGTAGTGGTACTTGCCTGGAGATACACGATGCTAGGATGTACATGTTGATACCCGAGCTTTTGATTCTGTACAATACACTTGTTGACCAACTGTCCCTTCTCAATGGACCGAATACATGTCTAGCTTCTGTGTTTATCCGTCATCTTGGACGTCGCGATATATGACCTTCATAGATATGTAGCAGGCATCGCTGCGACTACCAATACCATATTCTGCAGGTGTGCGTCGGTCGCGGAAGGCGCGTTGAAGTTCATGACATACTACGCACGCATACGGCACGGAAGCACTCTTCTGCGCCTCCAAAGGACTGCGCCGTTGAGTTGTTTATATGACTTTGGCAAATCGCATGCATTTGGTGCAGCAGGAGACCTGCCACATTGGTGGCCGTGGTGGTCGCGATGGTCGCGATGGCCGCGATGGCCTCGTTGAGCATACGTCATCATCTTTGCTCCGCTTTTGCCCGTCATCTCTCAGAGTCCACTGCGTAGACTAAAGACGCGGCCGAACACCCAAGAGCCTACATTAACTTTAGGTGACCTACTTCGCATGTTTTTATCTTGATGTAGTTTGCAGACCTGTTCACCTTTTGTCTTGTATGAGGTGTGTCTGGTGTTAGGTTAGTGTTGCTTATCGCCATCAGCGCAGGTGACTTTGCCCCGCCTTCCCACCCAGCTCGCAGCGCATCGCCGAATCAACCTACACCCACGACAATCTAATATATCTGAACCGGGCTGGAACAATTCCTATGTATCCAGGCGACGAAACTCATTCCGAGCTCTTTACCGTCCACACGACGACGTGGAACGCCGGTTGCTCGTGCAGCAAGCTTGCTTATGGCCCAAGGCGCACGCATCCCATACAAGTAGTAGCCATGGCCGAGACTAGGTTGTGCGCCAAGTGTCAAGAGATCATATCCGCAGGGATAGACCCAGAAGCAGAGCTCCCAAGGCAGCCCCATCACACTACTAGGGAATCATTCTTCCAAGCAGTCGAGCAAGGCTGTTACATCTGTGCTTGGACTTGGCGAGAGCACTCATGGTATAAGCCTGATCATGAAGCTTCTGCGTATTTTCAATCCACGAAGTTTTCTTGGACCGACCAAATCGTTCAGGACAATCAATTCGTCAAGTCTGATGGAGTTGTACTGCAGCTCCGTATCTCTATGCATGCTAAAGGGGATATTTTGTTACGTGACAGTGGTTTCTGGTTGATCGAGTCAACTATCAAAGGTATTCATTCCTACCTGTCTTGCGGGCCGTCATTGACCACCGCAGACCAATACCCAGGTACGATTCGAACCAGCTGGTTGAACCCATCCACAAGATCTGAGGAGACCCTCTCTTTGATCAAGGCTTGGCTCCGCAAATGCCGATCAGAACACGTTCAATGTAGATCCACAACGAGTACCCGGAAGTTGCCGACGAGGTTGGTATGCGTTCAGCCAACTAACACAGCATCCAAGCTTACGGCGAAGATATGTCGCACTGATGTAATTGCCGCCGGTAGATCCTATCTTGCGCTCTCCCATTGCTGGGGAGACACAAAGTTTCTGACCACCACACGCGCCAATCTCAATGCACATGAAATATCGCTTCCTGTGGATCGTTTGTCGAAGACATTCCAAGACGCTTTGTCCCTGACGTTGGGTCTGGGTATGCGATACATCTGGATTGATTCTCTCTGCATCGTGCAGGACGACCCCGATGATTGGGAACACGAATCGCGTCTCATGCATGAGGTGTACAAGAATGCGAGCTGCAATTTGTCCGCCTCTGGATTCGGTGACGGGGCTGAGGGCTTCATGCCCCAACAGCGTGGCATTGACTCAGAGCCGGTGCCTGTCACGCTCCGGTACCAGAAACCGAATTCCAAATCTATCGTTGATGCTCCTGCAGATACGTATTACCTGATACATGCAGCACCATGGGACGATATGAGAAGTAGTCCGATCTTCCTGCGGGCCTGGACGCTGCAAGAACAACTACTAGTGCGTCCTCTCGCAGACATACAAGTACGCGCTTACCCGGTCGACAGGCTACTCGCGTAGTACACTTTGGAAACGACCAAGCGTATTGGGAATGTAAAGAGTCGATCGCTAATGAGGTGTGGCCTTCGGGCTGGCTAAACACTCCTCTCGATGCGTATGTTCGATGCTCCATTAATAGCACCTGGCATTTCAGGCTCGAAGACAAAACACAGGACAAAGTTAGTCCAAGCTTTTTGACTATGCATCTGAAATGAACAAAAGCATCTGACTAGTACTAGAGATTTATCTACAACAGCTGGTTCGACGTACTCGAGATTTACTCAAGTCGCCGCCTTACCTTCGCAGCAGACCGTCTTCCCGCCTTGGCTGGGATGGAGAACGAATTTGCAACCCATCTCCGTGACAACGCCATTTACGGTCTTTGGAAGAAAGATCTTCATCGCGGTATACTGTTCCATCAGACAACCGGCATGTTCGCACAGGACGGAACAAACATGCTAAACTGGGCTGATCTACCAAGCTGGTCTTGGGCGGCCCTGGGTAGCCCCGTAACGTGGGATCACTCTGCGCGGCGCGACCATTGCACTTATGTTTGCGATATCGAGCTTGATTATTCCAGACAGACGTTAGGGCTACAGCTCCGCGGTACACTCTTACTATCTCCAAGCGTCTATAATCTTCTATCAAGTGTAGGGACATTCAACTTCACAACCACGGGATCGAACAAACACAGTTTCGGGTTTTCATTCTGGGTAGACCAGTGGTTTGGGTCAAAGTTTGGGGGCCACAAGAACAACCTTGTTCTGGCATATGTCTCTGGAGAAGGCGGGTATTCTTCGAAGGAGCAGATGGACGAGTTCCTGCGCAATATTGCCATCATGCCAATAATGTGGGGGATACAAGATCGGAAAGGCCACGGTTCCTTGTTTGATGTACTGTCTCTGCTTTTACACGCGCCACCTGGATCCGAGCGCGGGGTATACAGGAGAGTGGGTACTGTGCGCTCGTATAAGTTGTGCAGCAAAGATGAAGGTTTCGATACGTCGCTAGCGGAGTTTGAACAGACGTATCGGACGACTCTTGACCCTCATTCGTACCAGGACTTGAATAGCGATGGGAAGTACACAATTACGGTTATATAGACGAAGCTTTTATCTTCGCAGTTAGTATATGCAAACGCTTGACTTTTTGCGAGATGTATTCTATAAATAGGACTGTTGAGTCGCCGTGAAGAGGATCGGCTTTCATGTCGGCGCCAGGCATACGCATTCGCCTCATGCAGAACCGACTCGATCACCATGCACCCTCATCAGATGATCAACCATCTTATCCTTTCGAGCGGCGACAATGCCTGTGCAGTTCTGCGACAAAATACAGTTCCGTTTTAAGTTCATCTTTGCGAAAGCCATTTCGATCTCGCGCCGTGTGTTGAAGCCCCATGCCTAGCGGCGCAGCATCATTTTCGACAATGAGAGCCCGGGAGAAACGCTGCTCGTGGAACGCACCTAAACACTAACATTGACGGCGGACGCAAAGCGCCTACTACGTCTTGTTAAAGCATCGCATTGCTGCTCGACCAGTTCCATTGCGTCTAACGGGAAGAAGAGTCGTCACTGCCCAGTTGGCGATTGCGGCTCGGGAGGATCTCGGGAGGGAAGTATATGCCGCCAATGACGTAACCTACCCCACGGATAGCATGGATGCCTCGGACTACATACACATCGCTTGCTGAGGTACCGGATGTGCGACACCCTTCAGTGACACCCGTGTCTTCCGATGCGGCTACTATCGTGCGTCGCTATCGCGTCTGCTTGGTCTAGTGGTCAGGTGACATGCTGCGAGTCGCTCCGGAGTGTGCATCGCGCCGTCGTTTCGATGCGCGAACGCGTATTGGGCGATGTTGTGAAGAAAGGTCGCCCAGTCCTTCTCGTAATAATTCTTGGAAAGGCATCTGTCGGGATTGAGGAATACAGGCATTTCGCGCGTTGGGTGCGGGCGCTTTCGAGTGGCTGCAGGCGCCTTCGAGCCCTCCGCGAATACACGGTCGTGAGCGAACCTCGGTGGCGGCTCTGGAACTATGCTCGCAGGGTGAAAGTCAGCCCACTATATTTCCATGCTGTACAGACTCAGCTGATAGGAATACTATGAAGGGATGGCTGTTTTACCATGCATCTGTCGGGACATATGATTGGTCTGATTGATAGATTGGACGCCCGCATACGTGTGTCAATCATGTTCGTTCACCGGTTTCGCTGACACGAGCTGATGGATAGACCTGAAAGGCGGGTCAATTTAGATAAGATGCATCAACGCGCCGACATGCAAACACAGGCACACTTACAAAGTCTTGCACCATGGCTGAGCTAGTCATTCCGGTAGCGAATATCTTGAATCGAAGATGCGCAAGAGGCTGCTAACTCGATATCCAGGGAGATACACTAGGATTACATGTGCTTTATCCGCCCAAGGGTAGTAAGATCAAGCCGACTGTCGAGTGCGTATTCAAAACATGGCCTGAAACATTTAGTCGAGCTAACCCTTGGTAGTATTGTCGCGATCCATGGCCTCGGCGGCGATGCATACAAAACGTGGATCGACCAGTCTTCCGGTTGCTTATGGCTGCGCGATCTTCTACCAAAGTCAGACGTTTTCCAAGATGCACGCGTAATGACGTTCGGGTACAACGCAAAAGCCTTTCTGAAGCCTTTCGAAAGGGCCAAGAATGGCAATACATTCGCGTTCGCCGAAGCCCTACTGAACGACCTTTCTGACAAGCGTGTGCGGGTAAGTACTCTTTGGTTTTACCAACGACACTCGCTGAGCGTTACGTATAGCCTGAAGAAAAATCGCGACCTATCATTTTCGTGGGGCACTCTCTTGGCGGCATCGTAATCAAAGAGGTTCGTGCCATACAAGTCGCGCTGCGCTACCGTAGCTGACGTATGCAATCAAAGGCGCTCAATCACGCCAACGCGCTTGACCATCAATATGGTGACATCTTGCAGTCTACGCGCTCTCTTATGTTCTTTGGAACTCCTCATCAAGGTGCAGACGCTGCAGTATGGGGAAGTTACCTCGGAACGATTGGGAAGAGTCTAGGCATCAAGAACACCAAGGCGTCAGAGGATTTGGAGCGTTGGTCGAAGCCGCTCTTGGAACTAACAAGACTGTTCGCGGGGCGCGCAAAGAGATGGCCCATCACGACCTTCTACGAGAACGACACATTTTATGGGATAGTGGTACGTGAATCTCTTTTTACCCGTCTTCATGTTGTCTTGACTAAGGAAACTTCAGGTTGTTCCGCAAGGCTCAGCCCTTTTGGGCATCGAAAACGAGCGCGTAGTCGAGCTCGATGCAAATCATCACTCTATCTGCAAGTTCGCGCCTGGTACGCGTAATTACGATCGGGTACTTGCGCGTTTCGAAGCGGTCCGGTTCGGGATGATGGAAGGAAACACTGTCCTTTGCGTCGGTACCGAGGCAGAAGCATCACGCTCAGCGCAAAATAGGGAGTCAGAGGAAGATCTCAAGCAGTTTGAAGACCTGCGGGCTAGGCTTAAGACAATAGCAGGGGATAAGGAGCTACATGCGGACCTGGCTTAGGTCAAGCTTCAGAGTATCATAAGTATTACAATGTGAAATCAAAGTGGCTCATTCATTTCCCAAAGGCTCAAGTGATAACTCCTCGCATGCATCGGGTTTCAATGCGCTCATATCTCATAACATATTTCGACAGACCAGGCATAAGGCGCCGAAATTGCGCAAACTGCCGCGAGACGCAAAGAAGCCGGCGGCTATTACATGCAACGGATGGAGTTGAAGCTGGACAGCTTAACGCGTAGCGTGTCGCCTTATCTTTAACGCCGAAAGCGGGCTAGATTCTGCTGTGATTAGGTCGGCAGCTAAAGAGTGTGCGGGTCGTGGGATGATCGTCTGCTCAATGTGCTGAGCTAAGTCATTGACCTTCTTCTCGATCCTCGCTAGAGTCTGGCGACTTAGAACGTCGCGTTCTTCCGATGTAAGTGAAATAGTGCTATGAGCTATCAGCCTAGATCGGTTCAAGCAGACTTGGGAACGGACCGTAGCATTACGTTTGCGTAGTGAGAGTTGAGAAGTGAGTTGCGGAATTGCAGGGCATTCCGCAGCTCCTCTACCTTGTACCTGATTTCAGTCTCATCGCAATCGTTGTGTCGATGCGCGAAGTACCGCTCAAGATACTGATTCATGCTGGAAATGATGTCGCGACATTGCCTTGCCAGGTCTATGAGCATTTCCACATCCTCGAGGTCAAGCCTCGTGCTGGAGAATGTCTTAACAAGTTGCCGCAGAACTTGGTAGGTGTTGAGGACTTCTTCTGCCATGGTCCGGAAGCTGACAGAGCGCGTGCACTCGCGTATGACAGTGCGGGCCTGATCAGGATATCCCGTGAAGATCACACTGCTGATACGATCTCTTAGTCTCGAATAGCTCCGGTCGTGAGGCCCGGCAAATTGACCCATCGTTGCATGAGTCGTGTTGTCCAGCATGACCGACCGCTCCCTCTTGAATCCCAGCACGGATGAATCTTGTTGAACCGACTGCATAAGTAGTAAGTAATACATTCACCGGGACTTAGCGAATGGTGCTAGAGAGTCGGATCACAAGGAGGAGTTGCGCTTACAATTGTCGCTTCACTAACCCTAGTGATAGAACAGAGTGTCAGATCTGCGAAGAAGGATGTGAACCATATGTGCTCAGCCAACCCGCCGAATTCCGTGTTCAATTGTCGTAGCACACTCGCCCAAACGTCTGAAGACTCTACCATACTACCGTTTGAGATAGTCCGGAGAGTCTGATGATTGAATCCGTGATGGGGCGTGTCAAGGAACACGACGTGCTTCAGACTTGACGGAATAGACCCGAATTGCGCAGCCTGGGAATTTGCAACAACAAGCGCCTAGATTCAAGGTAAGCCGGAAGCAAAGGATCAGAATAACGCAGATTGCACCTTCTTTACGATGATGCCTCCAATACCATGGCACAAGAAGATCAGTGGTCGCGTTCTCTGAGCACGTGTTAGTCGGAACAAAGTGGCAGCAACTGCAAAAGTATCCACCATAGAACATACACAGCCTCGCACTCTCTTGTCGTCCAAATCGTTGAGAAGGCCACTTGCGATATCGAAGATACGCGATGCTGCCTGCTGATTGTTTTTGTCGTTCCCTGCCGAACGAATCTTGTCCAGAGGATGCCCGTACGTCAAAACCCGTATGTTGGGAAAGTCTTGAGGAAGAAGATCAGATAATAAGCTAGTCCCCGTTTCAGGATGCCTCCATGTGGAATATGATCCCGCGGTTGATCCATGAACAGCAACCAAGCTAAATCACATCAACACATGTCCTCAACTCCGTTCAAACAACGGAATGCTTACTCAAAGTCGAACTTAGACGCTGATTGATCAATATGTGGGTAAACCATCGTTAGGCCGAGCGGATCAACTTCGTTCGACTGCTGGCGTGTAGCTGGCGATATCGTAGTGATATGATCGCTGGGCACATGGTCACCGGCCAAAACCCGGCCGCAGGTGGAAAGAATGAGTTTGACCGTCGGGTCATAGGTATAACTTTGGGTAAGAGCCTGGATTTCCACCGACTTATCATACTCCTCAGGTCCAATGTTTTCCAACCCAGGCGAGTTGAATCGAAAGTACCTGTGATGCGCAAGGAGGTCGGCATGCTCTCTTGCAAAGTTCTCCGCAGTTTGTTCCGTCTCCGTAGCTATAGCGGCCATTACGCGTATCGAGTCCAGCATTCCTCCCTTTGCTGAATGAAGTCTTGGCATACCAGCACCTATTGACACTATGCAATTTCGGTGCTTGCTGTTCGGCCAGATTGTATTCACTTGTGTCCAGATACTGTTAAGAGGATTGTTGCCACCAAGCGATCCATCCATGAACTCGTCTTGAAAGGGACCAAGCTTAACGGGGGCGAATGTCAATGTGCGTGCTAGCGTAGCTACTGCGACTTCCCAGAGCTTCAGTTCCAGAAATGCATCGTTCATGCCTTCGTATTCGAAGTTTGAGAAGGTAACTGAATACCCAGTGTTGGCTCTTACAGCGGTAACGATGCTAGCGACAGAGTCAGAACTTTCGCACGAGCTTAATTCTTTACAGTAATCATACACTTTGCAGCCTTTTCGTGCATCTTTGAACGGGGTATCAGGATCCAGCCCTCTTCGTTGGAACATATTTTTCAATAGGATTGCGAGTTTCACCGGCGTATCACCACCTTTGGAGCCGAGCAGCGAATCGCGGACGAATCGAGGACCGGCCAAAAGAGTCGACCTTTTGGGAAACATCGCTTGACGCATGCCAGCTTCGTGGAGCAACTCGATACAGTCGCTGATATCCAGATCGAGGCACCCCATTAATATCGCGACAAGACTTGAAATGCATTCAGTAACAGTTCGCTCGGGCAGTTCGATATCCGACTTACCCGCCAGTACCACTTCCTCCGATGAGTTGAAAGCATTGGGAAGGCTTTGGGGGTCTTTCGGGGTTGACTCGTTCCATCAAAGCTTTCAGTATCGTTAGTTGCGACAGCACCCGCCAACCCCCTCCATCTAAGGAGAGGCAAGCAATCCTGGGCTCGGACATGTATTCGACAGCGCTGTCAGATTGTATGTTGCGTTATTGAGGGTTTGCTTGTGAAAGCTGTCTTCGTCGAGCTCAACCTTGTTGCGTCTTCGGACCCCGCTCTTCAGCTTTCAGCCCGATCCTCCACACTTTGTTCGCTGACGAATCACAACTCCGAGCCTGCTTGTTCTACTCCTGAGTGCATAGAAATGTACGCCATCAATAGATATGGAACGGCGCGCAATAACGCCGCTTTTCGGTCAGCCTCTACCTTCAGTCGGGTGACATATCCCGGATATGGGCACTTGTAGCGCACGCTGTCACAGTATGCAGAGAGAACAGGCTCTGTCGCGGGACTTTGGTACATACCATATGCTATGCACCACATATTCAGAAGAACGCGAAGGAAGAATCGTTCAGCCCATATCACTATCCAGACCATCAAGCCCTCCATACCCCAATCCCCACATATACGCACTGTAGTACCGGTTGTAGTTCGCCATCCACACATAGCGATAATTCCTCATTGCCTCGTTCAAACGTGCGAGAAGCGCATCGGCCTTCTCCTGCTCTTCTGCCGATGCCCGCGGGAAGAACTTGGCTCGCAGCACGTGGAACCAGAAAGTCGTCTCGACGGTAGCCATCAGACCGACGCCTGCGTAGACGGTGTAGCGGACTGCTGGCTTGGCATCGCGGACTAGCTTGAAGAGGTTGAAGGAGGGAAGCGATGGGTTCTCGGCTTGGTGGTCTGGTTTTGGTATTGAGGGGATGTGATCTTTTGGGGAAGGCGCTGAGATGTGAAGGCGGCGGTTGTTGGTGACTGCGGCTGACGGTGAATCATGCAGATGAGAAGAAGTCCGTATCGAAGAAGCGATGCGCATTGTCATAGTCTTTGTGATCAATCGTTGAGCCATTGGATCCTGGGGAACAAACTGGAGTAGTTCACGTGACGCGGGGTTGATAAGGTGAAAGAGTTCACTCGATATGAAGATTCGCGACCTACCTCAGACTTACCAATATGCAACCTATATACTCACCTCTTCCGCCTACTCATCTTCGCCTACTCACACCTGAGTGTGTCCAAGTCAGCGCGAAGTCATCGCGGAGGCAGCCGCCAAGACAGTCGTGTTTGTTTTGGGCTTAAGATTGCGAGATATTGGCGTTCGCATGTGCAATCTTAGAAATTGCGCAGGGGTATCGAAAACGGTGCGTCCGAGCGCCGTTGACGTCGGCGGCCTGGTGAAGAAAATCCGTTCACGATGCCTGGAGAAAGAGTGAAGGATGCGCGCAAAGTATAATATCACATGCGCGTGCGGATCCGGGTGAGGTGT
>Ga0265797_10013009_pt1 | contig 10093 bp, 3 predicted proteins | sample P2T30metagenome_FD_192433 | JGI IMG/M metagenome (GOLD analysis project Ga0265797, IMG submission 192433) | Plant litter microbial communities from East Loma Ridge, Irvine, California - P2 T30 | ecosystem: Environmental > Terrestrial > Plant litter > Unclassified | place: USA: California... | reverse complement strand
GTTGTGGTACTAGCAGCATGCCTGAAGACAGGATACGTGCCACTATTTACATCACCGCGGAACTCGCTCGACGGTCAAAAGTCACTCGTGGAAAAGACGGACTGCACCATCTTCTTGACCACAGTCGATATGATGCCGCAGGTCCAGGCAATCAAAGGGGCGGTGCCTAGTCTCACGATTCACGAGGCGCCCACTAGCAAAGAGCTGCTTGATCCAAATCTTCCCGCGGAGCACTATCCTGGCAGACAAAATCGTGACGTGACAGCTCATAGCTTGATCTTGCACACTTCGGGTTCAACGGGTACGTATTCTTTCTTCTCATTCGACTTTTCTCTCCACTTCGTCCAATCCACTGACCGCAAGTTTAGGTCTCCCAAAGCCTATTTACGAGACTGTCGGTGGTTTGAATACGTTGTATGAACAAGCGCACCTCAGTCCGGAAGATGGACATGAACAAACCAGCAAGCCTTTCCTAGCCGATCCACGGCCCATGCTCGCTGCCGCTCCCTTTTTCCATGGCATGGGGGTAATCGTAGTGCTGCGATCTATCATGTCCCGTGGCACCATCGTACGATTACCAGCGGACAAGCCTTTGAGCGCCGACTTGGTCATCGACGTGATCGAGGCGGTAAAACCTTTTTGTGGCATCTTCCCACCGTCGGTACTGGAGGATATCGCTGCAACGCCCAAAGGTATCGAGACAATGGGGAAGCTCAAGTACGTCTTCTTTGGCGGTGCGCCTCTCGGTCCAGGGGCTGGTGACAAGCTTTGTCAAGTGACGAATTTGATGACAACGCTTGGTAGTACAGAAGCCATGTTTATCAGCACCCTCCTCCCATCCAAACCAGAAGAGTGGGGCTATTTTCATTGGGGTGCTGCTGCGGGTGTCGTCATGGAGCCTGCTGGTGACGACTTGCACGAAATGGTCATCAAACCCAAAGACACGAGATACCAGGCAGTTTTCCATACCTTCCCAGAGATAACCGAATGGCGTACCAAGGACCTGTTCAGTCGCCATCCATCGAAGCCTCATCTGTGGAAGTACAGCGGAAGACGAGACGACATCATCGTTTTGAGCAATGGCGAGAAGTTCAACCCCGTAAGCACGGAGAAGCTGCTCGAGTCGCACCCGTGGGTGAAGGGTGCCCTAGTCGTTGGCTCAGGCAAGTTCCAGGCCGGTCTACTCATCGAACCAGAGTGGTCACGAGCCGGCACGCAAGACCCCTCTGCCTTGATCGATCACATTTGGCCGATGGTAGAGCAAGCGAATCTTGAAGCGCCCGCGCACGCCCGGATCTATCAGACCAAGGTCGCCGTTGCGAACCAGAAGCCTTTCATCCGCGCCGGCAAGGGCTCAACCATACGTCTCCAAACCGTTGCTGCGTTCAAAGACGAGATTGAAGCCCTTTACGCGGATGAGGGGTACTCGAGCGACCCGACCCAGGATTCTGATGGCGATGTTGCATTGGCAAGCAAGATTCGAGCTGTCTTCACACGCAATCTTCCCTCGTTCCATGACGACGTGGCAGACGATGTCGAGATATTCAGCCTGGGTGTCGACTCTCTTGATGTGCTCGCACTCACCAACGCGCTCAACAAGGCCGTCCGTGGTGCCGAAGTGACATCGTCGATGATCTACAGCAATCCTTCAGTCAAGCAATTGGCTGCGGCGTTATCTCAGACTGTGAGCAACTCGTCCTCGCAGGCACGCTCGCTGCCGACCCGAGAGGAGAAGCTCAGCGCGATGGTCAGGAAGTACACCAAAGATATGGTCCGACCAAAGGGCATGAATAGTGCGGTTCCTCGTCCACGGAAACAAACTGTGATTGTTACGGGCACAACGGGTAGTTTGGGCAGTCATATGTTGGAGCAATTGCTTCGAAACCCCGAGGTCGAGAAAGTCTATTGCCTGAACCGTTCGGACAGCGCCGAAGTACGACAGAAGGATTCTTTTACCCGCTATCACGACCCAAACGCCGACTTCAGCAAGGCTGAGTTTCTCAAGACCGACTTCAGTGCCGACCACTTCGGTCTTTCAGACGCTACATACGAGCGTCTTCTGTCTACTGCTACAACATTTATCCACGCAGCTTGGTCTGTCGACTTCAACCTGTCGCTCGAATCCTACGAGGCCACACACGTAGCAGGCACCTATCGCGCCATAAACTTCGCGTCTGCCTCGCTTCACAAGACACCCATCATCTTCATCTCCTCGATCGCCAGTGTGAGCGACTGGCGAAGCGTCGTGCAAGACGGATCCGCCGTCCCAGAATCCATCGCTACGCTCTTCGACAGCGCAATCACGATACCACAGGGCTACAGCGAGTCCAAATTCGTCGCATCTGAGATCCTGGCCACGGCCTCGCATCGCTTAGGTATCAAGACGGCCATCGTGCGTGCGGGACAGCTTGCAGGACCAAGCACTGACGCGGGTGGTGCAGCGTGGAACCGCCACGAGTGGCTGCCGACTATCGTACACACTAGCAAGGTCTTGAAGAAGCTGCCGCGGACGCTGGGTAATATGGACCGAGTGGACTGGGTGCCCATGGACGTTGCCGCCGGCGCCGTCATTGACATCGCCAACGCTACTACCTCAGAACCCGAGCCTGTGCAGGTATACCATCTCGTCAATCCGCACACCACGAGTTGGGACAAGCTGTACCCTGTCATACGGCAGTTCTTCACCCAGAACAACAAGGACGACATGGAGATTGTGGAGTTTAATGACTGGGTCGATGAATTGGGACGTATTCCGCAGACGAAGGAGAAGGCAGAGCGCGTTCCTGGGCTTACGTTGTTGGACTTCTATCAGAGTCTGAGGCCAGAATCGATTGGATTGCCGGCGTTGAACACGAGGAGGACGGAATCTGTGAGCGCTACGTTGCGTGAGGGTAGGGCTGTGGATGCGGAGGTGATCAGGAAGTGGTTGGAGCAATGGGCATTCTAAGGGAAGAGTCGGTGTCTAAACCTTTCCTTTCGCTCGCGTTATAGAAGTAGGTAGTGCTGCCAAGCTGACCGTTCGTTACAAGCGGCTTGGCTGGCGACAGAGGTGATGGTCGATATGAAGCTGTGCCGCACGGCTTTCCTCCCATCCTACTCCTGGTCCAACAAAACTTCAATTCACGGTCTTCCAAATCCGAGAACATGGCTCCGAGACCCAAGTACACCAGTCTGCACCACCGCATTAGTGAAGACCTGTTCTACCGACTACGTTGAAACGTCCTAGCTCCTCTAAGCGACATCAAAATCCGGACAAGCTCTCTCGATGCGACAACCGACGTCTATCTCTTTAACCGTCAACTAGCTAGTGAATTTATCGCTAATCTACCGTTAAGTCGCATAAACGAGGTAATTAGTAGCGAATGCTAGAAAAGAGTAGACATACGCTATAAAGAATTTGAACGGTACAAGCTACCGCCTGCTTTAACTATTAACAACGCAGATAGTACTTCTATTACGCTAGAGCAACTTGTAAAGAAAGTGCACGCACATGTAGACCTGCACGTGGAAGCGCTAAAGCGGGCTAAGGGCATGTTCTATGGAAAACCCGGTTTGACCAAGGATGGGATTGTCTCCAGAACCTATAGCACCAAGCCTCACCTGCCTCCCGACATTGGCTTCTTCTTCTGGAAATTGTGTGCGATGCGGCTTGAGCGAATTGTGCGTTTTATTGTCCATATCTTCGCGGAGGTATAGTGTGGTTTTACGGCGGATCAGTTCTGGGCTATGCAGCTAGAACAGGCCTAGCACCGTGAGAGGCTGCGCGAGGAGCTTTAGCATAAGCGCGTCACTGTTGTTCGATCAAAGCAGCTTTACATGCATTGTTTGGGAACATTATCACAAATACAGTCGGCATGCGGCTCATTCTGTTATTGAGGAAGAGCTAAGCTATCAAGATCAGACTTCTCTGAGCAATTCCCTTGGATCGGACCATCCGAGCATGCTGCAACGCTGTGTGCATGCAGCCATTGATCAATGCAACAGCACATGAGTCTGCATACCATGTCGACGCCGCATATCGCAGGCAGGGACTGTTCTTCGAGTGTACAACCACTGGTATGTCAGGGTCGCGAGACCCCGCCACCGGCAATGCTCCTCTGCTGACGAAGTTTTCCCAATCGCACTCATGAACAGGACCGATACTTCCTGGTATCTCATCATCAGGCAGGTCCGTCCAGCTTCGAATGAAGTTGTAGTCTGCTATAATTGGATCTAATACGCCGACCCTGCGACCCTTGTATCGTATGCAAAGAAGCAATCGCTCAGGTATATTGTCCCAGTCTGGCTCAATATGACGGGTGAACTCCTTTGAATGAGGCGGCTCTTGAAGCTGAATGTCTTCGATGATCGGCGGTTGACTATTGTCCCACAACTCCCATCGTGGAGCTATCCCAGGCGCTATCAAGCCATCCGAATTGCAAGGAATGGCGCTCGGGTCGGTGTCGAGGAGCGTAAAGCCAGCGACATCAGCTAGTGACTGACAGTCTTTGAGCAGACTATTGGGCAGAATAATGCGTTTACTAACGTACCCAAGGCCAATTCCTTGCGTCAGTCTTGAGGCTGTGTTGAATGCGGGGAGTTCGTCAATGCGACTCTCTTCCGGATTAGCCAGAAGAATCGCGAGGATAGAGATCATATCGGAACGACGCAAGTACAGAACAGCTTCACTTGTCTCAGCTGGGTACTCCGTCTTCTTTTGGATGACCCGCAGACTTTTGAAGATTGCTGTTGACCGATAGCCCCAGGTACCAGCAACAGATCTTGTCCCAAGCATTGTAGTGTCCACTAACTGCAGACATATCTCATAGTAGAACCCCATGACGAACGCTTGGAAGACGTCGAAAGCTTCGAGTATAGCGGGTACATTTGAAACGCCATCACCCCTTGAGGACAGAGAGGAGCTTGCCACGCTTGGCAGCACCACAGCCGAGTTCGGGTCGTAGACGAGTTCCACCAATGCTTCCAAGACATACTCTGCTTCCATTGATAAAACTGATATAATGCCTTTCGTGATTGCTGGAACTCGCGCAGTTGAGAAGCCCAAAGCTTGTACAATCTTGACGAATTTCGGCTCGACCCGAATGTCTTCTGATCCATTGTCTGCCTGGACTCCCACGTTCTTGAGCTCGTAGAAGAAGTCCACCAAATCCTGCAGCTGCGTCGATGGGACGGCCAAACGCATGCTGCTGCCAGCCGCCGCTCCCTCTTTCCAGGCAAGACGGCATCTGTTGGCCACTGATCTCGATATTGGAAAGGTCGAAAATGTCTCTTCCGGCTGGGTAAGAGAGACCGTGGTTGACAAGTCTCTGCGTAGCTTCGGATTCTCATCCGACTGTTCTCTTCCATGCGCGAATAGCGGCGCTGCGCTGTACACCAAGCGACAAACTGTGGTTGTTGTGGGTGGTGAACCGAAGTTCTCGACACTGAGGATTTCGAAGCTCATACTCGTCAGACAGATGACTATTCCAGCAATATCTGACGAAGAGGTGTATCGAATCACGGTATCAACATCCCCGCAGAGAATCCAGAAGAGAAGGTCAGCTACCTCGGTTGCTTCTTCCTTGGGCATGCTCCCGTTGATGATCAGCCCTTTGTCGAGTAGAGAGTTCCGAATTGCGCGACATTCGATGTCCATCTCCCTGACCTAATTGGATCAACTTACATACCCTGATATAGGTGCGATGGGACTTACCGCGCCAGAGCTCCTCCAAGAGTTGATGCGTGTTGTCAGCTGTGAGACAATAGCGTCTTCGTTGATATCTGACGTTGGTATCAAGCGCTGGAGAAAAGTCTTCATGATGTATCGGACTGTAGAGTCAGTCGTGAATGCGTCCAGTGCTGCGACAATGCATGTAATCATGGCAGTGAAACGAGACGAGCTCTTGAGCAGCTTTTCAACCGTGTCGCCTTCAATTCTCTTGGGCACACCATTTTGCAGAAGCCTGAGACGGCGTCCCCACCGGCTTTGGAAGCGCATGATGTCGATGACACCCTTCCGTCTAAGAATGCTCGTCTCGTCTTCCTCGAGAAGGTTTAGAAGAGTTTGGTCGCCTGACTCGGCTGAGAGCCAGTTGCCTACTCTCGAAGAAAGCGTACATAAGGTGACAACGTCGCCAATTCCGATGCCAGCAGCAACGAGCGAATGTGCTCCCAACATAGACTGTATAGACATGGTGATGCAGGAAGCCTTCGAGTGGTCAGAGAGGCCGTGCAAGAGTGTTCTTGTGTTCACAAGGCTACCGGTGCCTATTGAGTCACACAAGGCTGAGTTCCACTCCACGTGTAATCCTGTAAATGCGACCGCGATTGGGGTAGTTTGATCGGGTGCTGCGTGCTTCACCTCTTGCAAAGCGAGCTGAGCTGCGGCTGTTTAATGCTTTCGTATTATTGTAGGATGAGAGCAGAAGATAGAATGCGACTTGATCGACTTGGGCAGAATGTCGTTATCGCCTGCGCTTCGCCACACTGTATGCGCCCAGTGACGTCAGAAACGCAGGCAGGGTAGCTGATTAGAACAGGCTGTATACCCGGCACAGTCGACGTCGCCGCCGCGAGTTGTAAGATTAATTCTCCTATCTCTAAAGTAAGTAAGAGAGACTTTCTACTAGTACTACGTACACTTTAGTACTAAATAATTTTTATCTATATTATAAAATAGTTATACTTAAATAAAATTCTCTATAACTCTATCTAAAGTTAAGCTACTTTACTTCTAGCTAACGCTAAAAGTAGTAACTAGATTTTTTAAGGTATAAAGCTATATAAGCTCTAAAGGCTTATACTAGCTAGCGTATAGAACTTTAATAATATTATACTACTTCTATCTAAAGTTTTATAGTATTATACTTTATAGTATATAAATATTATAGTATAATTATTTAAAGTTTTAATATTTCTTACTAAGGCTTAGTATCTAGCTATAGCTCTAAAACGCTAATCTCTATAATTATAATAAGTAAGTATAGCTAATTATATATATTTCTAGTTAGGCTAGCTAAAGTGTGCACTTTTATTCTATCTATAATAACTTTAGAGCTCTATAAGTAAAGTAATAAAAAGATCTAAAGTATTACTAAGTAGTAAGAATTAGTATTTTATTAGTCTATAAGTAGGTTATAAAGTAGTCTATATAAAAGAGCTATTAAGCTTAGAGTATTTAGAATAGAAGTAGAGCTTCTAATTAGCTATTATACACTAGCCTTAAAGTTAGAATCTTATAAGATTTAGAGATTAAAAAGCTATATAAAGAATTTTAAAACTAATATAGTAAGCTAAGATCTTATCTATATCTTTTTTATTCTAATTTAAGCTTAGATAAAGTCTAAGATTATTATATTAGCTTATTAAAGCTATAGTTTTATTAGATAGTAATACTAACTTTATTATAAAAGATAGCGTTATAAAGCTATAGAAGTAAGCTAATATAATACTTAAGTTAGCTTACTTTATATAAGAAATACTTAGACTTTAGATAATTATACGCGTATAGTAAAAAGTATAATATAATATATTATATTAATACTTTAGACAAAAGTAGATACTTTAGATAGAGATAGCGCGTATATATAAGTAAGTACTATTAGCTAATAAGTAATTTATAGTAATAGTTAGTACTAGTCTAAAAGCTAGCGTAGCTTTCTATCTTAAAAGATTCTATTACTACTTTTTAGTAGAGCTAGAATTCTAAAGTAGATTAAGTCTATCTATAGTAATATTATATTCTATAATATTATAAGTTATCTTAATAGTAAAAGCTTATTATAAATATTAAAAGTTATAAAATTGTTTATACTAATTTCTTCTAAAACTAGAAGATTAATACTTAATACTTAAGTCTAAAAAATTATAGTAGAAGAATATTATAAAATATCTAATTTTTATTTTATAACTACTAGAAGATTTTAAAAATTAAACATTTTACTCTATTAAGTATATATTACTATTTATACTAACGCTTTTAACTAGAACTATATACTTATTTATATTATTTCTAGAATCTTAAATAGTATTTAAAACTAGTAAGATAGAATAGTATTAATAGAGTTATAAATGTATTAATACACTCTATACTATATATACTTAACTAACTAGTTAATAAGTTTAATATAAGAACTACTTCTTTAGATCTTAATAGAACTTATAATATTTTCTTATAGCTACTATTTTATAATAAGTATTTTACTATTTAAAATAAGCTATAAATACTATATCTTTCTTCTTTTAAATTTTATTACTTCTAAAAGAAACTTTAGCTATACTATTCTAGCTAGAGTATTTCTTTATAAAGGTATAGTATCTTATAAAGCTAAAAAAGAATATAGACTTAATCTTAACTTAACTTTATATACTTAGCTATAAATATAGATAATATAAGTAATAAGAAATATTCTAGTAAAGATATTAGTAGAATACTCTTTTTATTATCTAATAAGTATACTATATTTACTAAAGAATATAAATATTCTACTAATTAGCTTCTTAATAGTAACACTAGCAAAGAAAGTAATAAAATTTTTAATACTAATAAAATATAAAATATAAATAATAGAAATAAAAGTAAAAGAAAAAAGTATAATAAAGATAGGTATAATAAAATTAAAAAAAAAAAAAAAAAAAATCTAGTACATAGCTATAAACTACTAGTAAAGTAGCTTTCTAATATAACTATAATAGCTTATAGTATAGTAAAAATAAAAAAGTTTAGAATAAATTTGTTATAGCTCTTATAAAAATAATAGTAAAGAAATTTTAAAAAGTAGTAATAATAGCGTATTAAAAAGAAAGTTAACAAATATAGTAGTAATAAGAAAACTTAATTAAGTTTATATAAAGTAGTAAGATAATGTAAAAAGTATTAAGATTAGCTTTTAATATATCTATACTAGAAGAATCTATAAAAAGATATTAGAAAAAATATAGTTAAGAGCTTATTTAGTATATATATTAGTATAAGTTAAGAACTAGATTTAAGCTACTACTTACTTAAATAAAATTTTAGATTCTTAATTTACTATAGAGTAGAGAATAGTAAAAAGTAAAAATAGAAGAAAGATAAAAGAAATAGAGTATATATATCTAGAGAAAGAATAACTTTTTATACTTAATATCTTAGTATTTTATAACTATATAATTTATAAGCTTTTTAGTTATAAGCTATTAAAAATATAGAAATATATTATAGTTCTCTTTACTATAGATAAGTATAAAATCTAAGTCTTAGTCTAGGTAACGCTATATCTCTAGAGTAGATTATAGAAATACGCTTCTAAATATACTAGTAATAGCTTTTACTCTTTTTAGACTAGTAGATACTATAAGATTATTAATTTACTAATAAAAACTAGTAAATAATTTAAATATTAAAAGAAGTCTTTTTTCTATTAGTATTAAAGATAGAGAATTTATACATAACTTAATATAACTCTTAACTTTCTTTTACTATATTTTTTAAATAAAATCTAATAGAAATTAAATTTATATAGTAAGATTAAAGAAACTATTAGAAGAACTACTAGTTATTAGTAATAGTATAATAATATTTAGCTATTAAATATATTACTACTTTAGGTTTTAAGTTAGATAAGTTTTGGAATAATACATAGTATAGATTTAAGCACTAACTATAGTAAATGTTTTAATTTTCTATACTTAAAATAAATTTAAAAGAAATAAAAAATCTATCTATAGTATATTATAAGAAGTTATAACTATACTATCTAAGTTATTATTTATAGATATAGTAGAGTAATATAAAAAAAGAGATGTTAAAAAAGTTATAGTTTTTAAAGCTAGATATCTAGATAACTAGACTAGCTAGAACTAAGATTTTTAGTACTTAAGAAAGCTAGAACTTTTCTCTTTAAGTTAGCCTGCTAGAATAATTACTTAGGAAGCCTCTAGCGCTAGTTAAGTAGAGTTAAAATAAGAGTAAAAAAAGACCTTTGCTATAACTACCTATATCTTTTTAACTAAGTCTAAAATAACTAATTTCTTTTTTTAATAATATTCTCTTTATCTCTATCTATTTTTAGTAATATTCTTAGAACTTTAGAAGTTCTACTTAAAGAGTTATTTGTAAATTAAAAAAAAAAGC
>Ga0265797_10013008_pt1 | contig 10094 bp, 8 predicted proteins | sample P2T30metagenome_FD_192433 | JGI IMG/M metagenome (GOLD analysis project Ga0265797, IMG submission 192433) | Plant litter microbial communities from East Loma Ridge, Irvine, California - P2 T30 | ecosystem: Environmental > Terrestrial > Plant litter > Unclassified | place: USA: California... | reverse complement strand
CACTGGCACTTTCACCCCTCCCATGGAGGGCTCGCATGCCATGTGAACCACCGGCCGTCTCAAGAGTCAAGCACCCACGCAGCGGAGAAATACGATCATTTCGCACCGGCATTGTTGCGAAAGAAATGACAGCAAGCGGCACTTTACTCGGAACTTGGCGCGCAAAACGAGGAGAGAAAGACGCTACAGCGTAAGTCATTGCGGCGTTGTCTGCCGCTTCCTCACTTGCGCAAGGGAAACTCGGGTAATCGTTGTGATGGATGATTTCCGGTCCAGCACACTCCTGGTGCGGCACAGTCAGAAAAGAGTGGCACCAGTGGAGAGATGGTGTACAACGTTTTCTCGCGATGGATGGAGTTGAAGCCGCCACGAAAGAATACCGTTAGTCTCGGTGTCCCCGAAGCCTATACCCCAAGGAGCATTTAGACGCTTAGCCGCCCGCGCGTGGTGTGCCCACGGCGCAAACTCAAAACATTATCGATCGTCAACCTTAAGAAAATCATGCTTTCAATCGTTTCCTGCCTCAGGATGCATGTCTCCCAAAAATACATTTTGAATGTTGATTATTGATTTGTCTATTGTTTGTTAATGCTCCTTTGACGTCCACTTCAAATGATCCTTCAATAACCAGGAGCGCTACATGTCTACCACTTCGGGTCTGATCTCCGGCTGACGGAGTGGCTTGTCAGCTAACGTAACGGGAGCAAGCCCCAATCTTGATCATCTTGTTCGCGCCAGATGTCTCCGCGCACAGAGAGGAGTTACTGTAGCTCCCATGTGCGCGCGCCGCAAACAACGGCTGCACCCTACCGGAAATAACTGCCCTCTGCAGACTTGCCAGAGAGACATGAATAATCAGGTGGTCTCCACGCGAGCGCCGCGGATGATGCTCATGTCACTACCAGACAACGCCGCAATGGATAAGGTGGGGCCTCGTGCATATGTACCGCAGTAGTCAGCATGTCGCCAAACTAGCTGCCCGCCCAGGAACCAGGCATCAGCGTAAGACGGCTTCGAATTACGCCGGCTCCAGTATATTGCTCTTGCAGCCAGCCAGCCCACCGCAAGTAGCCAGCCATGCAAGCAAGCAAGCCAGACGAGACGCCAGCCTCGCCAGACAGGAACAAGGGCTCCTGTCCTGTCCGGTGCGTAGGAAGAAAAGATGCACGCGCCACGCAATCGATTCTGGCGTCTAGGGCGGCTGCGCGCATCTCCCCCTATTGGCTCACTCGCTTTCTCGCCCGTTGGAGCCAAAATCTTTCTTCTTCTTCCTTCCTTTCTTTCGCCGGGCGGCGGCTTCGTCGTCAACGGCCAAGACGGGCGGGCAAGATGTGTGTGCTGCCTGCGGTGCGGCGGGCGGCCGCCGTTGTCGACCGGTGTTGGTCTCCGTTTTACTCCTTGCCCACTCGCCGTTGCTCGACTTTAGGCGTGGAAGATGCCGTCAGCCGAACTCAAACTTGCTTACTCCTCGTTGCTCGAACGTTTGAGAGTGCGCAGATCTTCTGCGGCTATCATCGTCAAGGTGCCGGGTATACTTTTCTTCAAGATCGGAAAGTTACATGATGTGATGCGCGCGTCCTAATGGTCGGGGTATGTATCATCAACAGTTCATCACATTGCCACGGAAGCCATACTCTTCTGTTTACGCTTGTACGGATGCAACCTCGGATCGATTGATGGGTTTCTCCCTGTCTCTGTTTATCCCTTGGACCCTCGCGTGTTTGTCAGTTCTCGCAGTCGACATGTCGCTTTCGCGGCTCTCGGCTTCCTCGCTTCGTCGTCTACTGGCGGGCAAAACCCCTGTGAGACTAGGGTAGGCGAGATGATCACGAGGTTTTGTGGCTTGCTTGAGAAAAATAATCCCAGGTTCGATCTCACGCGATTGGATCCACGGGCAGGGATTGTTTTTCTTTTTCTTTTTGATGATACTGTATTTGCCTACGACTGGCGACGTTCGGACTCGTTTTGCTCTCGTTTGCGGATCTTTTACTCCTCCTCCCCGGGGGACCGTCCATTGCTCGGTTTTGGTGAGGTCAAAGTGTGGATGTTCTCGAGACAAGTCGGGTCGTTAGTGTAGCTGTGCTCGAGCGGCGTTGTTTTAGTTAGTGTGGTCGGTCTCGCTTGTTCTTGCACGATACGATCTGCAGGAGTGATAAGTGAATTCGGAGCACAGAGAGGAGGATAGGCGGCAGGAGTGGGTTACGGTCGGATGCTTCCTTCCCTTCCCTTCCCCTGCCCCTTGTGACCTTCAAGCGGCCCTCTTCATCCTGCCACCCTGCCTGAATCCTCGCATCCCTTGAAAACACCAATTGCGCGTGTGTGTGCCGACGCTAGCTGGAGTTTGTGAATCCTCGACGGAGTTTGTTGCGTGCGGTAGGAGTTCAAAGGCACGAAGGATGCCGTTTTGGGGCTATGCTTTGCATTCTCATGCTGCTGATCATGACGGCTGGCGTGTCAATTAAACATTTGTTTTGATGGTATGCCTCGTGGGTTTACCGGGCTGGTGTTTGGCGCCCTTGTCGTCACGCGTTATTGAAGTTCACCGGTACATGTATACACGACTACTGATTTGTGGCCGTTGGTCGCGACGTAGCGACCCGTCACTTAGCGCTGTTGGTTCTCTCGCTTGTGGCGTTGATATCACAGCGGGAGTCAGAGACCGTTTTTTTGGAGTCCTTGCACCGCGAATACGCCAGGAGTCGGAAGTAGTCATCAACAAAGGTTGTGTTGAGGACGGAGCCCCCTTCGTAACTCCACTCGTATCTGCTTTCACTGAACCGGCAGCGGATGCTCAGCGTCGCCGACATCCGATCTGCCCTAGAATCCACTTTGGGCAGCGTTCTAAACACGACACGTGACCGTCGAATCACATGACTCGAAAAGTGACCCGATTCACCAATTGTCGATGACATGACCAAGCGCTGGGACATCGAGACGGCAACACGTTACATACACGACACCCGATCACACACGTCTTCCATACACCAGAATGTCCTGCTCCGCCTGATACCACCAGCATCTTGCTGTGATTATCCTCGTCTGTGACCTCGCGATCACCCCATATTCACCATGTTCCAGTCATTAACCCAGCGCTTTCGGACCCACCACTCCCATACCAACTCGAGATCATTAAGAATAGTAGGAAACAATCGGACAAGACTAGCGCGGTGAACTGAGTGCTCTGTGGTGCTATCGTACTGTACAATCTGCTGGAAATATACGCAACAAGTCTTGTTGAACATAAGGACACGAGTCATCGACTTGGAATCTCTGTGATCGGATATAATGGCCTCCATCTTCACGTTCGAGCCTGATCCACCGCGCGTGGCGTCTCCGTGGCATGATGTCCAACATGGAGGCTCGGCGAGTCCTGCTGGTGCGCTGCAAAAGCCCAAGCAAAGGTCTAGCACCGGGCAACGATACTCGGTCGCCCGCTCGGAGGCCTCTGAAACTGAGCTTGCTGTGCCTCGTTTACACGCGGAACCGCAAGAAGGTCCAGTCGAGTACAAGCTTCATCTCTTGCTCAGGCCGCGGCGGAAGTTCAAGACAACAAGCACTTCAAACGTCATTGCAGGCTCCAGGCGGGTCAAACAACCTGGCAACTCCGACTTACGAGCAGCCTCTGAGACTGCTACAGAATCCGGCAATTCAGCAAGCTCTGTCCAGTTGACCAAACAAACGCGGCAGCTCAGGCTGGAGCAGCTAACGACTCAACTGCTCTGGCGCTTGCAGCAGTCTTCGCCGCATCACACGTCTTCTGCCACAAACATCATTCTTCCATCCCTACCTGAGGCTCTTCCGGAGTTGCAAGCGCCGCAGCAGCCAGCCAAGCTTTTGCATGGATTGGAGGAGAGCCAAGGCGCGCTCTATGAAATCGGAGTCTCCGATGATGGCACCCTGGTGGGTCTGACGGAGGATGAGATGGAGGAGAGTCTCAATAATCTCCGCGCCATGGCTGCCTGTCTAGGATGCAAAGTAGATGTGCTGCGGCATGAGGTTGTTGGGGAATGCCAATGGGTCGACGACTCCGTGTCCAAGGCAGAACACTCGGGACCTCTTTTCGTCGCCGAAGCTCACGTTACACCTTGTCTGCAAGGGCAAGGTACTCCTGTATCTGCCGAAGACTCGACGAAAGACACTCTGGTGCCGACTCTTGCAGACGAATCACTTTCAAGGGCTACGGAGCAGTTACGTATCACACTTACTGGTCCAACCATGTCAGGCAAGTCCACGCTGCTGGGGACTTTGACGACTTCGACTCTTGACAATGGTAGAGGCAGTAGTCGTCTGAGCATGCTCAAGCATCGGCATGAGATCACATCAGGAATCACCAGCTCTGTCACCCAGGAACTGTTTGGCTACCAGGACAATGGGAGTGATGTTGAGGTCGTCAACTACGCTACTGAAAACATCGCATCATGGATCGATGTTCACGCTGCGTCTTCTGGTAGCCGGCTGGTCTTCGTCTCGGACTCTGCTGGCCATCCTCGGTATAGAAGAACGACGGTCAGAGGTCTGGTGGGGTGGGCGCCTCATTGGACGTTGCTTTGCGTTCCAGCAGACGATATGCATGACACGTCTTCGAGAGATTCTGGTGTTTCTACGCCACCACAAGCGCCGGATCTTGATCTTTCAGGTGCTCAGCTGGACCTGTGTTTGAGGTTAGGCTTGCCGATGGTGGTGGTCATCACGAAACTCGATCTCGCATCACGAAACGGGCTCAAAGGGACGTTGAGCAAACTTCTTGACGCATTGAAAGCGGCTGGTCGTAAGCCTGCCATTCTGCCCAGTGCTTCGGGGCTTGTTTCGGAAGAAGACCTTCGATTCGTCAAGAACGAATCTATCGAAAAGGCCTATAATATGGCCGTGCCGCTTCTCAACGATGTCAAAGCTACAGTTCCCATCGTCCTGACGAGCGCCCTGCAAGGCTCTGGTATCAACGCCTTGCATGCCCTTCTGCACGAACTTCCGATTGTAAGCGACACAATAAGCCATCGTACTGCTTCGAGCATCTTCGACATTGAAGACGTGTATACCAAGCCAGCGGATGTTGATGGCGTGATCATATCTGGTCGGTTACGGCAGGGACAAGTTTCTGTCGGAGACAAGATGGTGTTGGGCCCATTCTCAACGCACACCGAGTACGAAGACTCCGAGGATTCTGACGAACGGCCATCGCGGAGATCTTCGAGCCAACTCCCAGCGTCACGATCATTTCCTGGCGCCTTACGCGACTTGCATTTGAGCTCTTCGCGCTTCCAACTCCCTGGTCAGGAATGGAAGAGGATCAAAGTGTTGAGCATTCGCAATCTTCGGTTACCAGTGGCAGCTCTGCAGCATGATCAAGTCGGTACACTGGCAGTGGCGTTCGAGGAAGACGATACAATCAACATGCCGGCGTCTGTGGCTACCACTCGGATCAGGAAAGGAATGGTTCTCACAGCCATGCAGCCGATCTCGACACGCTCTTTCGTGGCCGAATTCTCACGAGAAGATCTCACATCCTTGGCTATCGGCAACCACGTAGTAGTGTATATCGCCAGCGTCCGGGCTTCGGCAAAACTTGTATCAGCTCGCGTGCCGGACAGCGTACTAGACACTTCGGACGGAAATCATGATCATGAGACACAAGACTCCGCACAAGAGCCTTTCGAAATCGACGGAGATCATGAACGAACGGCCGCTCGCGAGGGGAAAGACGAGAAGATGAGTATTGCGAGTTCTGCCACCGCAAAGAGCTTGCTTGTCACGCTGCGGTTTGATTCTTCCAAGGAGTTTGTTCTTGTCGGTGACCGAGTTTTGATTATGCCTGGTGGTGGACCGGGATTGCTAGGCGGGCAGGAAAGAGGACAGAAAGGTATTGCGGCTTTGGACGGATATGTTCGCAAGGTTATCGAGGTCAATGGTTAATGTTAATACATGTGTTCGAGTAACTGTCGTCGCAAGCTATCCGACTTTTCAGCATCACCCAAAACTCGTCGTTTGACGTTCCTCCGTCTATTGTTTCAAAACGCATGCGTTGATTTCACTGGGGTACCTATCTTCCAAGCTGATTCGGTTAATAGCAGGCAGCAGTAATACCTAAAGATATTAACAGTAACGACGTCAGCCAGACCGTCCATCTAGCCCGTCGGAAAGCCTCCCCGACAAGTCCCCACACCCGCACAAATAATCACAGAATAGACAGATCCAATCTAATCACCCATGCAAATTAAATGCAGCTCCAATCGCGGAATCCATTCTCACTAGTAACCCTCGCTTGGCGATGTCCCCGAAGACCTAATCAACGTTCCTAGCAAGCGATCGAACGTGACTTGAATTATGTGCTCTGATCGACTCTCAATTTCTTAGCTGACGAGCATTCCTATCTCGCGTGCAGGCAGGGTTAGGGAGGAAAAGGGTCCATACCTACGGGCTCTAATCAATTAGGCGAGATGGGTCCGCAGTAGCACTATTACATACATACATATACAGTAGTGCGTAAGTACATATGCACATGCACATGCAATGCAGAGCTCACGTTGCGAGTGAGGGATGTTGACTCGTGGACCCAAATCGACTCTGACCAGACCAGTTCGTTTATGCAAGGTTGTCTTGTTAGGCGCCTTTTTTCGCTCGTCTCTACTTCTTGCCCGTGCTGCGTAACAACAGGCGTACCACGTGCGTTACGCACGTATGCAGTGCATATGTTGCGCTGTTCGTATGCATTAGTCTTTGCCGCGCGCCTTCGTTTCGGTTTCGCTGTCTCGCGTTGAGTCTGGGTCATGTGTTCTGCTGGTCATGCGGGTTGGCGAGGTGGCGGACGGGTGGCATCGGGCGGCGATCGATCGTCGAGGTGGTTGCGGATGCGCTGTATGCATGTGCATGTGCGCGAGGTGTAGGGGATTGCGGACGTGACTGATTTTTTTGCGGCCTGACATCGATGGTGGTAGGCGAGGTCGTGTTGAGGAAGTCGGTTGTAGATGGGTGGAAAGTGATGCGTGGCTATCAAGGGCATGTATCACTCGTCTCTCTCTCTCTATCGCTTCTTGAGGAAGGTAAGCGGTGTAACGAAGAAGCAAATCTAAACCGTCGAAGATTCTATTCTCTGCCGCACTTTCGGCGAGAATCGAATTTCACCAAATGGTGTAATATCTGGCGGTTCCTGCACTTGAACCAGAAACGTTGCCATGTCAGGGAGTTTGACTCGGCGATCGCAAGACTAACATGCGTTGTATTACCTCGTCTCTCTATCAGCTCATACCCGAAGTACCTCATGTCTCTCAAGAACACGCAACAACACCCACAAACAAACGCACTCTTTACGCACACTCCTCCCCATCCTCATGCTCATGATACCTTAAACACAACCCCCTTCCAGTCCAAGGCTTACACCCGCCCGTATCCTCCCTCAACCCACTCTCCTCCCCACTCTTGACCAAACAGCTCTGGCAAAAAGCTCTCTCACAGCCGATACACTTGGTATGGCTGCTCCCTGGCTTCAGGACCTCCCTACACTCCTCGCAAGCCTTGGAGTTGTTCCAGCTGCTCGGCCGCCACGCGACCAGCGAGTGCCTACTGATGCCCTTGGGGCCGGGCCTCTTGAGCTTGACGACGAGCTCGCGCAGGAACTTCGCATGCCACTCGTCCTTGTGCGTCTCGAGCAGCTTGTCCGTCTTCTTGTACGCGAACAGATCGAGGATCAGGGCGCGCAGAGGCGCCGAGGCCCGGATTTGTTCGTAGAGGATGCGGGTGTCGCTGGGCGTGGGGACCGAGTTGGTCGCTTCGCTGAGCCGCGCGATGCTGCTCAGGATGTGGTTGTTGAGCGGCGTCGTGAGTAAGCGGTCGCTGAGCCCATACAGGTCGATCAGGAGGAAGTATTTCGGGCTCCCTGCGTGGTTGCGGAGGTCGCCGTCTGATGCTGCATCTGCTTGCACGAGCTGCGTCCAAGGAGTGGGGGCGTGGAGCATGTGGTGGTGGTGCTGCGGTGGGAGGTGAGGGACTTGGTAGGCTGGACCGGGGACTGTGAGAGAGCCGGAGTACAGCCACTGGAGGAACCATTCGAAGATCTCTGGTCTCTCTTCTGGAAGGCGGACGGTCTGGTCGAGGCCTTCTGCGAAAGTGGAGTTGAGGGCGGCGGCGAAGAAAGGGCTGGCAGCCGTCAGGAGCTCTTTGTGGATGAGGTAGGTGACTGCTGGGCGGGCGGTATTCTTCTCGTCGCCCACAATTACAGTGGCCATTGCGTTGAACGTGCGGAAGGCTGTGCGGAGGGACACTTTGGCAGGCGTGCGACCTGGACGCGAGCGTGCGACGGGTGGCCCTGCAGCGGCAGCAGTGCTCTGGTGGGAAGACTCTGATGTCGATGAGAGCGGTGGCGATGGCTGCTCCGTCGCTGGGACACCATTCATGGTCATCGCCATAGCTGGCGTTATTGCGGGCGACCAGACACCGGCGAAGGACCGTACAGGCTGATTTTGTGGTGTCGTCGGTACTGGAGGGAGGTTACGGAACCAGACAGGCTCTTCCGGCGGATCCAGCTTGACTTGTGTGGTAGGGATATGATGTTGGAGTGGTGGCCGTATTGGTGGTATGATCGTATAGTGTCAGTGTTGAGTATTAAACGTGATAGAGCGAGTGGATGCGACGAGTGGCGCGGCGAGAAATGAGGTAGAAGTCAGGTGTGAGCGCTGAACAAAGGAACCACCTTGAGGAGCGAACTTACGCAAAGGCAAGCAGACGGATTACTCTCCAGGTATAGTCATGTCTTCCTACTATGTCGCCGGGGACAGACAGCGTATGTCTTTGTCGCAAGCAGCCAAACATGCGTCAAGCAGCGCCGGAAACGGCATGTTTGTGCAAACGTATGTTAGCAAGCAAAGTTGGAGTCTTTGGCAGAGTGAAAATACTTGACATCTTCGCCCATAATATCACCGTCAATATGTCGCGACCTCCATCGTGCGAACAGTATGCGGCTGCGATCAAGATGTCTTGATACATACGCCTATCCGAGAATCTGCGTGGAAGAAGAAGGTACTTACACGTGGCGTTCAAGGAATGTGGGACGCACTCCGGCATGCAAACTTGCATTCCAATTCGCCCGCTTGGCCCAAAGCAGGTGCTCTGGACAAGAGGCTCTGTAGTATCCGCGACAAGCACAAGCCCGCTATAGCGTTGACAGCAGGCTGCAGCCGTCAACCAGCCACAAATCCGGACTGTGCCGCAACGACACACAGGGAATGATAGGAAATGAGAGCCTCAGAAAGGAGACAGGGGAGTTGCAGCAGGCATTAAAGAGTTAAGGGCAGAAAGAGTAGAAAGCACAAGACTTAATCTCATTCACCCAATCCCATCGGCTTGATCCTCCAAATGCTCCCAGTGTTAGTATAAGGAGAGTCGGAGTGGGCATGGGAGAGTAGATCCCAGAAAGAGCAAAAGAAAAAGAAAAAAAGAAAACACAGGACTTATCGTCACTCGCTCAACGCCATCGACTGGATGCACTCGGTGTCATAGGCGAGCATATACCTTGTGTTCTGGCTCGTTCCGAGTCACCCGTCCAGAGCCACTCATTCGAGGCCTAGTAGTAATTGATCCTGGTAATCCTGGTACATCTATGGTCCATGGTTACATTGTTGTGAGAGGCATCTACTGTTAAAAAGTTAGTATGTATCCATGAAGACTTACTATATGTGACAGAAAAGAAGAAAACAGCAGAAGAAGAGAGGAAAAGAAGGAAGAAAGTAGTGACGCAAGTCATACTTGCTCTTCGGGTCACTGGCCCCCATGGCCAGCGACCTTTGACTTCTTTTCAACTTCAACTGTATGGAGTAAGCCGTTCGACTTCACGAGTAATGCAAGGACAGGAGGATGATTCGTGTGATGGAAAAGGTATGTGTGTATCGTACAATCCGCCCCAGAGTGTAAGCTCTGGTGTCTCTTAACGAGGCATGGCAGTGTTAGAGTTCTTACTCGACTCACCCAATCTGGAGTAAAGCATGTAGAGCGCCATCTGGTTGCACTCCTGCGTGCCGGTGATGGTGACCAGGCGCTCGTTGTTGTTGTCCTGCGGCTCGTTGATCTTGATGACGCTGCCGCTCAGCTGGCGTATTTCGTTAATC
>Ga0265797_10013007_pt1 | contig 10095 bp, 9 predicted proteins | sample P2T30metagenome_FD_192433 | JGI IMG/M metagenome (GOLD analysis project Ga0265797, IMG submission 192433) | Plant litter microbial communities from East Loma Ridge, Irvine, California - P2 T30 | ecosystem: Environmental > Terrestrial > Plant litter > Unclassified | place: USA: California... | reverse complement strand
ACTCCGTTCACCCCAGAGATCGCCTCACCCATCCTCTACCGATAAGCACATGGACCTGGGCGTTGACCAGAGTGCGTGGTGCATAGACCGCTACACAGCAGAGGTCCGCATCTGCTGAGAGAACCGGACTCCATGGCATTGGGTGAACGTCACTCCAGATAGTCGGTGGGTTCTCGGATGTCCGAGAGGTCCAGGGAGTCTCTTACGGCTATCTGTGCAGATGACTTTCCGCTTCCGCTCGACCTGTTTATGGTGATCCTGGAGGGTCGGGATGGTACGCAACACTATGGCAAGTGCCGTATTGGAGCGACAGAAAGGCGTGGCGGGAGACCTTGTTGGTGGCGGCTTCGTTCGAAAGGCTGCCCAAAAGCAAGCAGCGGACAACGTCTGCGCGTCCAGAGATGGCGCTGGTCTAGCCTTGCTTGGTGGCGTGTTGAAGCAGCTGCAGAGCAAACTCATTCGAGCGGGAATGGTGATATCGCAGTGAGAGTGAGATCAGGAAATCCATCCATGGACTCCTCTTTCCCAAACCACTACTCCTCAGCCACTCAACCCCCTCAACGCACTAGCATACAAATCCTCATCAATCGTGCGTTTCTTCTGCTGCTCATCCACAGTAGCAGCAGGCGTATACGAAGACCTCGTCGCATGCCTCACCACCGGCCCCCCATCAAGCGAAAGTCCCTCTCCCGAAGATCCCGAAGCGCGCTCCACACACGCCATCTCATGCTTCTCCAGATCCCCGCGCGCATTATGCACAGGCTCCAGCGGCCGTGGAGATTCCGGCGAGAGTCGCGACGCGCTGCTAGGACTTGTGCGTTTGCGGCGGCTAGAATCGTCCGGGCCGTTGTAGTCCTCGAAAGCGCCGGTGAAAGTCGCCGCGCTTGAGCCGCCGTCTCGGGATGTCAGGGCGACGAGTTTGCTTAAGATGGCGAATTCCATTTTCAGTTTGACGCTATAGATGACGCCTTTGAGGGCTTGCTGGAAGACGTGGCGGTCCTGGTACTCGATGACGAGGAGCGCGACGTCCATGACGACGATGAGCACGTTGATGCTGAAGAGCTGCCACATGATGCGCGACGTGCGCTTCTTCTTGTTGAGCGTGCCGACCGCGGTGGCATTTGAAGTAGCGCGGATGACGTCCAGCGTTTTCCAGACGTAGAGACCGGAGAGGATGAGTTCCTGGATGGTGAAGCCGGTCATCTGGATCTTCTCGATGTACTTGTAGGCAGCGGCGAAAGCTGTCTGCTGCGCGGCGTAGTATGCGCCGAAGAGCACGACTATGGTGGAGACGTGGAAGACGAATCCGTCGATGATAATCATCCATTTCACGCCCTTGAGGAGCTTGCGGTTTTCTTGGCCGAGCACCACGTGTAGGCGAGAGTATAGGACGAGCGACTGGCCGGTCACCAACATAGGCCAGCCAAGGCAGGTGAATATCAGGCCGGCGACTGCAAAGTTCGTGGTCAGCTGTGCTTGCGCAGCAGAAATCTGACAAATGCAATTCAAGACTTACGCGAATTGATGAACGTAAAGTACATGATCAAGAGCCCAAGAGTATACGGCAGCAGTCCAAAAGAAGCAATCAGCAGCGACCAGAAGTACAAGCCCTGGAAGCGTCGGAAAGTAGTGAAAACCAGCAGCAGCAATTCAAGTCCATTGTAGATAGAAAGCGCGCATCCAATCGTGACGAAAACCGAAGAGACATCATAGTTGCCCGAGAAGAAAGTGGTCGTGTCGTGCAGATCGGCGAAAGAGATCTCGAGGCCCATGGTGGTGGTCGTGGATGTGACTGTGACAAGGTCGTCGCGCAACCGCTCTCTCGCATGGCAGGTCTCAGCAGTAGCAGCGGCAGTACACGAATATCTCACGGGTTCGGGACCGTCGCCATGAGGGTCTTGACTTTGCGGAAGCAAGCAAGCGAGCAAGAGTTGAGACGACGGGACCCAAGGTGCGAAGAGAGGCCAAAAGGTATGGGAAGTACCGGTCTAAGCTCCAACTCACCTGACGTTTCTCTACCAAGGTCTCGCGTAGATCGACATCCTCGTGGCCGGACGCGGGTGCCCACATATTACTCCGCATGTTGGTGCTTCGCTTAACGCTTGGAGTTAATATTAGCCGGGGACTCTGTAGGGCAGGACCCTTGAACATTCAATGATATGCTGAGGACATGGAATAAACGTATATATGTAGCTGTTTTGGTGCTCCAGCAATCTGTGGGAGACCACGGCGAAGGGACGGGTCTCTCTGATGTTGCCAAGGCTTGTCAAGACAACACGTATTCGTCCGAAACCAACATACATCTCCAAAGCCATCTTTTGTCTCGCAGAACCAGGGTTTGAACCAGGGTACGCACTAAGCCGAGGTTGGAGAGGTGAAATCAGGCTCACAGCCTTGACAACACCAAGAAAAATTAAGTATATTGCCTGAGAAGAAAAGAACAAGATTAATACCACACGACACATGTACGTGAAACGTTGACAGTTGCGGTGTAGCAACGTTCCCTTGTCAGGAAGGTGTCGCAAGTTAATCATGGGCCAGACCGAGGGAAAATGGTTGTCACGGCGAGCTCCTATTTCTTGATTGAAGTTGCGACACCGCACCCACACTGGCAACATACATACCACCAGATCAATTTGGGTATTCAAAAGACGACAACAATACGAATTGCGACACAGCTGATGAAAGTGAAGAAGTTTCTTTTTGGTAGCAGGGGTATCAGGAATCTAAAATATGCTGGGTGTCTGTTCCCTTCCATGATCTCGCCAATCGCAGGCTCCATGGTATCGTCGAGCAACGCCATGTTCCGAACCTTCCATGCAGTAACGCAAAACCAAGCAAAATGCACCGAGCCACTCCTAGGAGCACTTCCCAGGTTCCAGTGACTCCTCCAAATCGCTCAAACAACGCTCGAAAAAGGGGAAGAAAGAGTATTACCTTTTTGATTGTCTTGGGTGAAGGTGTAACACCCGGTCTGGCGCAAGCGCTTACCAGACAGAGTAGCCGCCGTCGATGAGGCAGTTGTTGCCGGTCATGAAGCGGGAGCCGTCGGAGGCGAGGTAGACGGCCAGGTTGTTGAGGTCGTCGACGGCACCGAGACGCTTCTGCGGGGTCTGGTCGATCCAGATGCGCTTCTGGGCGTCGAGGGCGGGAACGCGGTTGAGAGCGGTGTCCATGTAGCCGGGGCTGATGGAGTTGACACGGATCTGGTGGCGAGCCCACTCGGCGGCGAGGGACTTGGTCAGCTGGACGACACCGGCCTTCGATGCGTTGTAGCAAGACTGCTCCTGGGGGTAGTTGACGACGGTGCCGGACATGGAGGCGATGTTGATGATCGAGCCGCCAGTCTTAGCCTTGATCATCTGTTGACCGACGGCCTGAGCGACGAGGAAAGTTCCGGTGATGTTGATGTCGATGAGGCGACGGAACTTGTCGTGATCGTAGGTCTCGGCCTTGATGTTGGAGCTGGAATCTGTTAGCACGGCAACTGCCAAAAACACCCGAGGGAGCTCAGAAAACTTACTCCGCGATACCAGCGGCGTTGATCAGGATGTCGAGCTGTCCGTAGTGGTCGACGACGTCCTGGATGGTCTGGCCCATAGCCTGGCCATCGCGCACGTCGATGCGATAGAAGCGGACATCGATGCCGGTCTGCTCGCTGAGCTCACGAGCGGCCTTGTCGCCAAGCTCCTGCTGGACGTCCATGATGGCAATACCACGAACACCGACCTCAGCGAGGGCCTGAGCCATGTTGTACCCGAGGCCACGAGCTCCACTGAAGAGAATCGGTTAGTAAGTGTGACAAGTGAGGGAAGGAGTGTTTTGAGCTTACCCAGTGACGACAGCGACCTTGCCGGGGAGACAGAACTTCTGCAGGGTGGGAGTGAGAGTCTCGTAGACGCGAGACTTGAGGGGGATGGCGCGAATCTCCACGTCCTGGACAGCAGGGATGACGGGCTTGGCCTCGTCGACCTCGATGTCATGCTCGCGACGCTGGCCCTTCTCATAATGGACCACGTGGATAGAGTCCTCCTTGTTAGCCTCGTCCTTGCGGACGGTGGAGGTCTTGAATGTGCGGACGGGCGCGACGGCGGAGGCGGCGCGGAAGCTCACTCCAGCGCGAGTGGCGGTCTTCAGGGCGGAGCGGGAGAAGAGAGACATGTTGATGGATAGTGTGAGTGTGAGTGTGTGTGAGAAGCAAGTTGGTTGTATGTTGTCGTGAGAAGGAATGTAAGTTGTTGGAGGTGGGAGAAAAGAAGAGGTCGGTGTGGTGTGGTCGAAGTTGATGAAGGTGGAGAGGAGGTGGAAGCCAATGGAGGGCGTGTGGGAGTAGTCTTATATAACTTGTGAGCGATTGATGTGAAAGTCGGTGTTTGTCGTTGTGGATCAGTTCAGGAGCCAACGGTCAAGGTTGTGACACAATGACACAAGCTCACTCAAGTGATGATGTGGGAACCAAACGCAGACGCACGTGCGGATGTCGATCGGTTACACAAGCGGCGAGCGGATATTTGATGGGGAAGAAAGGAGGAGTGAGGCGTGGCAGTGGCAGGGAGATTGTTCGCAAGGAAGCCACGAGTGAGGGAAGGGTGTTCAGAAGGAGAAGTCGCAAAGGAGAAGCCCAGCGCGCAATGACCGGTCAGACTTATACTCACTGACTGACATGAGACGAGGCGAGGAAGCATGTGCTTGCCTGGGCCGTTTCGTTGGATTGATCAGCCCTGGGGGGCCTCAACGATCAGAGTCTTCCATGTCGACATCCCACGGCTTCTGTGATATCGCCCTCGCCGTCGCCATTGCCACACCTGCAACCGGATAGAGCGCGGCCTGGTTTGATATCTGGCAGTCGCGCCTCGCGCCGTGTCATCGGCCGAGCCGCTTCCGCGAGACCCTTCGACCCTTATCAACCACACCAGTGAAGGACTAGCATGATTAGCACCCAGTGTGATACCGGGGAGGCGTGGGGGAAGACCCGCCAGGCGCTGGCTCGAGTGAGGTGTGGGTCTGGGGTTTCTGGGGGGGCGGTGTGTGGATTAAAGAGTGAAGGCAGTCAGAGCGGTGGCGATGCTGAATCATGAACCCTCAGTTCACTCTCTCCCACAGACGTTGTGGCGCGGAGAGGAGATTATCAGACTCACAATCCGCGCGCTCGGTGTCAGATCTCGTGCGCGGCTCGTGGCAGCCGCCTGCCGGAGCTGCATGGGAGATCGTGCTTTGTGCCAGCCGAACTGAGCCTCTACCAAGATTGGCGTTTAACCCCGTATCAAGCTGGTGAACCGAGCAGTTGGCGTTCATGCCCCCGGCAGTCTTTGCACGTTTGATTTACCAAGAAAGTGAAAATGCACGAGGCGACGGCGGGAGGATGCTTGTGAGGCTGGCCCCTAACAGCCGGTGTGCGCGGCACATGCGGAGCGATGCCCTATCAACGGGCCATGTGCTTGATTCTGTCGGTGTAGCCGGATCTCTCAAATTAGATCATCGGCATTGGCAGTATAATAATGAGGTGTCTCCCTAGCCGATACGTGTTGACGATGCTGGTGATGATGCTGCATACGAATCTCTATCTACATGCTAGCACTGATTATTGAACCCAAATACCTTACACATTGATGGTTGATGCTTAAGTTTTGTTTGCCGCTCTAAGAATAAAACAAAGCAGGCTTATTTTCCTGAATGCAGTTTCCCTTTTCGTTTGCTATCTTCACCTGTGGCTTGCGCAATCGCATAAGCAAGCATGTGTTTGCCGACCTCATTGTCCGCGTCTCCACTCACTCACTCAGTTCAACCGAGCAAACGCTCACTCACTGAAAGAGAAGTGGGATCACATTCACGCGAAAGTGATGCTTCAATTGTCAACAAACGACGTCATAGTTCAATTAATGTTACACCAAATCTCAACGCACATGCTCGATGTATCCACAGCAGAACTGCCCTGAAAGCTGAAGATCCACCACGGTTACACGGCGTCAGGTACCATTAGTCAGTCGTCAAACTGCAAGCTGAGTATCATATGTCAGCTTGAGTCTCACCAAACAACCCTTCACTTGCACCTTTCACTCTTCGCCTGCAGGAAAAACACAACAAACGCCTCACATCACAGACACCCACAATGGCCTCCACAATCGACTCCTCCCTCCCACCCCTCACCCCAACCTACCCACCCAGCAAACCCTCCCTCGACCGCGAATCCCCCCAAACCCGCGCCCTAATCACCCACCTCAACCTCCAACCCCACATCGAAGGCGGCTACTTTGTCGAAACAGACCGCGATAGTCTCCGCGTGCCGAACCCATTCAGTAAGCAGCAAGCCTTACCATCTCAACTCCCAGACCTCCCCACTAACCACGCACCCAGGAAACACACACCCCTCCGCCACAGCCTCCGACAGCGACGCCTCCTCCCGCGCTGCCAGCACCACAATCCACTACCTCCTCACCCCCGCCTCCCCACTCGGAGCCTTCCACCGCAACCGCGGACGCACAGTGCACACCCTGCACAAAGGCCGCGCGCGCTACGTGATCATCCACGCCGACGAAGTTGCTCCTAGCGACAGGCCCAGTGGCTACGGTTCCGGAGACGCTGAGAGCGGAGCGGACGAGAAGAAGCTGTGGACGGGCAAGGCGCGGGTGGAGACGTTTGTTGTTGGGCAGGATGTGCTGGGTGGGGAGAAGCTGCAGTGGATAGTTGAAGGGGGGAAGTATAAGGCTAGTTTCTTGCTGCCGGATGAGAAGGGTGGGGAGGATAGGACCTCTGGGGAGGGGTGTTTGATCAGTGAGACTGTTGTTCCGGGTTTCGAGTTTGCGGATCATGATTTTATGAGGAGGGAGAGGGCGGAGGCGCTGCTTACGCAGGAGCAGGTGCAGGAGATGGGGTGGATGTTGAGGAAGGATGAATGAAATGGGTTCTTTGAATGGCCTCGCGGTCTAGCTTTAATGTCCGTACTGCTTGCATTGTCGCTGAGATGCCAGTACGAAGTTGGAACCTAGGCTGCGAGCTGGCCTCGAGACTTGGAGCAGCGAGGAACATGAATGCAACGTAAAAAAAGGATAGGAATGACGATTATGATGAACGACAATCCCGTGCTGGGAGTCTTTATGCATTGTACAGTCTGTACTGTACGGGTATCTAGCAGCGACGCTGCGCCTGTACAAGTGGTAATAAGAAGAATGTGTAACAATCCCAAAAATGCGCCTTTTCGCTATGCTTTCGCGCGATGTCTTGCGGCTTTGCCTCAAGAGCCTTTGTTCCCAAAACGCCAATTATGAATTCCCTCAATCTGACATGTCTCTTGTGTCGTAACGTTCGTCCTCTTCCTCGTTCTCAATGGTCCAGCACCTGATATTTCATCCTGCCGGGGTGTATGGTTGCGTGAGCTGAGCTCTCTGGAAGCTCGATGCCACCAATTGAAGCACTTCTTCGAGCAAGTCCTTTTGAATCTCCAAATCGTGTCTTTCGTATGACCCAAGTCCAATGCAAGCAAGGCGTCTAAGCCTCCTCTCCGCTGGTCTCGGATCCGCCGCCGCGGCCTCTGCTGAAGCCGGATTGCAGGCGGTAGATGAGGTATCCGATGATGGCGAGGACGAGCAGGAGGACGATGACAATGATCGCGATGACGATGTTGCCGGACATTTTGGCGAAGGTGGTGGAAGGTTGTTTGGATGGAGTGGTTGACCGGGTTCAGAAGCTTGCGTCTGGATTGAAAATTATGTTCTTTTGCTGTCTGGGAAGAGGCGTTGGATGAATTTGGTAATCGTGATTCAGCAGAAGCTCGTAAGCCTTGTCGTTGTCCGGTTGAAGTGCAGGTATAGTTCGTAAAGCTCAAAGCGGGCGTGCGATGTTGATTACAGTTTCTCTGATGGACGACTGTGTATTGTGAATAATTTTATCAACAATAAGATTGTATGACAAGTTGCGAGAGACTAGTAGTGAATGGAGAGACAGGAATGTGTCGAGCAGAAGGAAGGCATTTTGTCCTTCTGTGCTGGCGTGGCGGGCGCTGGTTGCGCGCGCGGTGGCTGGTGGCTGGTCTTGCAACACGAATGGCTGGGCTCGCTTGCGCTCGAGCTCACCGCGTCACGGAAGGAGCGCTGCGAGTCAGGGTCATGTACTATAGTCTGTGATCATTATACTTGATGAGCCATTGGTATATGCGTCAGAAAATACAGCTATACTCAAGCATTTGGAGTATTCGTCTCATTTGCAAATAAGCATGTGAAAGCAGCCCTGCTCCATGAATGCTTGAATGCTAAGGTGGATTCGCGCTAATAGCGGGAGGCTGTGTGCCGGTTCCCGAAGATTTAGCGCCACAGTCAAGTATACTTCAAACGGCAGGAGCCAACCAGATGGTTGTTGCCTGTTCTGAGCGATGCGTAGGTCAACGACGTAAAGTTTTGCTGATGACCGTCGACTCACCACTTCTCACTGCTGCGCAATGGACGATGGTGGAATGACTTTGTGTGCTGTGTGAGTCCTGCTGGATCTTTCTATTCACCTTTAATACTATCATCGCCTGATTAGAACGGTAAGCTCATCACTTGCGCGCTCTTGTGCTTGATATTGACGCGCTCACGGTTTAGAGATGTCGACGCCAACGACTGCTTTGCCGCGCAGGCGGATCAAATACACCGAGCAGCCATTCCCGTCACCCAATGCTGCGAATATAGTGAATTCGAGTCCATCGGTCACTCTGGCTACGAGATCAGGCCCACCCGCTACTCTGGCCATGAGATCGAATCCACCAGCGAATGCAGCATCGAGAAGGACCTCACCACGCAAACTCCCTGCACCAGTTGAGGTCTCACGCAGGACCGGCGGCAGCCCATCACGTCCATTCTTCTATCAGCATGACAGCGCAAGATCAGTCCACCCGCACACATGCGATAGTATGGACTGTGCTATGGTGAAGGCAATGAACACAATCGAAATTCTCGAGCACGTTTGCACCTTCCTTGCACCAATCGATGTTCTTCAGGTTCAAATGGTGAACAAGAAATGGCGTTCCCTCGTCGTTCATTCGCCACAACTTTCTCCTCATCTCTTCGTCGAGCCACAGTGGAGTCACCTGGCCACAAACTTCCAACTGTTACTTCTCGCCATTTCTGGCTTGGAGATCAAGCGTGACGATCCTGTACACCTAGGCCAATGGGTGGAAGTCCGCATGAGTCTCGCTGCGGCGAAAGGGATCTTGGCTACTGCGAAAAAGAACAAGATCTCCTCTCTCCGGCCCGTTCCTCCAATACTTATGCTGAGACCCAACTATGCCGACCTCTTCGTCACGCAACCTCCCCTGAAGGGAATGCAAGCCTTCCTCGTAGACGCCCACGACGTCAAGTCGGAGACTGCAACCCCCGAAGACCAACAAACTGTAGCCCCAAAGGCTCATGCGAAGATGTCTTGCGACGCAGGTATCACGCTCGGCTTCTTGGCCGAGGTGACAGAATGGATGTTCGAGAAGCGCGAAAGGCTACTCCAAGCCGAAAACCATCAAGACAAAGTGGCGGTCTTCAGAGCAATCGTCTCATACTGCGTACAGTCTGACGCTGCACCTAGAATGCGTAGTGCGACCAAAACTGTGACAGAGATTGAGTCGTTGCAATGAATGACGGACATTCTGGTTGAAGCTGGTTTTGCTTTGTACGATTTTGGTGAGCGTGTCGGTGCCGGGAGAAGTCGCTTGGAGGAACATGATCGATGAATTAGGGGAATACACGGGCCAATGGCGGCTGCAATGTTTTAACGAGGACCAACGACTAATACGAGCGATGAGACGACAGCCATGGACAGAACACATGGCGATACCCCAGAAAAGAGACTCGATAATGGTAAACGTAATGCATGAATATCTTGCGACAAGTTTATGATTCCTCGCGGTCATCTTTCTCATAACATGATCACTTCCCCAATCATCAAACATTACAGCTGTTGCGCTCAAGTTTGTGTACAGAGTCTCGGTGGCAAGCAAAGCTACTTAGTCTCTATAATCGTCGATACTAGCGTACATGCTTATAACCTTCATAGGTAGAATGGATAGTCTCTTAGTGCATGACTGAGCCAGTTCAGAAGGTCTGGTAGTTGGATCTCCTCTGAGAGCGGTGA
>Ga0265797_10013006_pt1 | contig 10096 bp, 13 predicted proteins | sample P2T30metagenome_FD_192433 | JGI IMG/M metagenome (GOLD analysis project Ga0265797, IMG submission 192433) | Plant litter microbial communities from East Loma Ridge, Irvine, California - P2 T30 | ecosystem: Environmental > Terrestrial > Plant litter > Unclassified | place: USA: California... | reverse complement strand
CTTTAAGGTATGGAGTGACAAGACAAGCCGGCGGTTGCTCAAGGCCGACGGCTACACAAAGGTGGCTATGCAAAGCATCAAGGCTATGCACGACCAGGTCGGCGACCTCTGCTTCACCGCAGACGGTATTGCCAAAAAGGGAGTGCTTGTGCGCCATCTGGTCATGCCGGGGAAAGAGGACGAGGGTAGGGAGATCATGAAATGGCTTGCGGAAAATGTGAGCAAAGACATCATGGTTCACATTATGGAACAGTATTTCCCGAGAGCCCATGTGGGTAAGGAGCGGCGTGGCCGTGCAGGTCAAGATGTCGTTGAGCCAGGCGGTGCTGAAGCATCGGCTTCGACCAAAAAAGACATAAGGTATTCGGACATCAATCGTCCTGTAGACTTGAATGAGGTAGCTTCAGTCAAGAAAGCCGCTGAAGAAGCTGGCCTTTGGAGGTTTGTCGAAGCATCGAGGCATGGCGGCTTCAACATCTGAGGTGGCCTTTGATGCACAACCTGCTTCTCTTGGCAGATGTCATTGGCAAGTCTTTCTTCTGTCACTGCATGCTGTTGCTCACATAGGCTGCGAGCTGCACCATGAGGAAGGCACGAGTCGAGGATTCTCACCCACAGCTGCCGTTCGCAGGTCGCGCTTGCTTCAAACACAACTCAAGTATGTTATCGCCTAGAATCGATCGAGAACTCCATCACCTCACACAACACTGCAAACACAGAACAGCATATTGATTTGTGCATTACTATGAGACCCTCCGACATCATGGACAGCATTGCCGACATGGAACGAATCGTCCATGACCTCAAGGTTGACCGAGACACTTGGCAGGCCGTGGCGCTCCAATACAAAGAGGCTTTCGAGACGCAATCAAACCGCCTGCAACAATTACAGGACGTATGTTTTGCCGCGCAAGCTGAACTAGAGAACGAGCGCGCTCAACGTCAACGACTTCGGGTAGTTTCTGATGGGCGCGACAACCACCGCCCTACATCCCTCGATGGTGTTGAAGATCTTGAAGTTAATTTCACTTTTGGTACAGCTGCAGTGTATGCACCAATCAGGACTGAGCATCTTCAACTACGTTTGTCTTCAGAGGACTGCACCAACCCTTTGTTCGAACGCGTGCAGGAGTGCATTACCCAGCGGAACTACGGCACTGCTTTGGTCGAGGTCGAGCGTCTTTTACGCGGCCCGCTTAGCTGCAAAGCCCGCGCCGAAGGCTTGCTCCTAAAGAGCAACATCCTACGCGCTTCAGGACCCGATGCGCTCCTCGATGCGCTAGCTACGTGTAGCGAAGCCGTAGATCTATGCGATCGTCTCTCCGAACTCCAGGACTTCTTACCTAGGATACGATTTCAGCGCAGCCTATTATGTTACGAGCTACGTCTACTGCACCAAGCCCGAGAAGCCTTCAGTACCATCAGTGACAACGAACTACTTCCTGCTAAAGCCGGCGAGCTTTCAAAGTCTTACGATGATGACCAGCATCTGCTGCGCTGTACCAAGCGTCGGTCGGGCTTTGATGAGAGTCGCACTATGGAAGGCTTGCTCGCTCAACTGGAAGATAAGAATGCAGAGGTTTTAGGGCCCTAGGATTAAATGACTTTCGGCACGCTGATCTTCCCTAGAATAAACGCAGACGTACGAGTGCGCAACTTAGGCAGCGCGCCGCCGCAAAAGCGAGACGAGTGTCTTTACCCTACCGCTGGGTTAAGTCAACGAGCGACGGACCTCACCGAGAGTAACGTCCTGTAATCGTACTAGTCTATCATGACGAGAAGGCAAGGTAGACGCCACGAATAGCTAGGCGTGTGGTGAGCTTCACCACCAGGGCTCCCTTGGTGAGGTGCATCTCATTGTTCGTACATTGAATGTTTTCAACCATTGCGTTGGGTATCCCGGCAGTCTTTGTCGCAATTGCCCTCTGTCGCGCAAGGCTGCATACCACGAACAAAGACGTCTTAGCATGTGTTGGACCAGGCGACTGCGCACTCAAATAACGTATTTATCTTATCTAAACTGCTTCGCCAGTAATGTGTCACAACACCAAATTATCAGGAAGTCTTGCAATTTCGTCTCCCGACTGATGAGTTCGAAATGTCTATACATGCTATACTATCGCCGGGCGTGTGTCCCTCTCCTGGTGAGCTTCCCCAGCACAACGAATCTCTCATTGAGAATGTTCGCGCATTCATCAGCGATTTGCCTTTCCCAGAAGTGCAAAGTCGATCTTGGGATCGCGCGTCACCATCGATTTTGTCTTTTCAAGAAGATGAAGACGTTATTGGCATCGATGGCACAACGGAAAAGTCCACCCTTGACGGTATTCCTACCGAATTGACAGAGCATGATGGATATAGGAATCGCATGCGAATGGTTCAATGTCAACTATACCTGTTGCGTTGCGAGGTCTTACAGTCTAGAGCTAATGCTGTCGAACCAAAACCTTGGACTCATTGTCCAAATTTATCCACACCCAACCACTATCGCGATATTCTGAAGTGTGCCAGGTACGCGCAACGTCTGGCTGAAGCAATATCCAACTACGACTTACAAGCACGCTCCAAATACTGGTATGGACGAGGATGTGCTGGTTTAGGCGATTGGGAGTCCGCTATAAGCCATTTCGCAGCTGCTCTGAAGCTGCATGTACCGAACAGCAAACCACGTAACCGTATGCGTCGGCAGAGAAGTGCGCTGAGATTCAAGAAGCATGATGCTAAGTTCCTTTTGCGAAGTGTAATACGCCACTATGACTTATGTACCCAGAAAAGAAAAGATGCGTGTAAGACTGCTCATACGCGGGAAGAGGACTCCGGCCACATCGGAGAGTCTGGCGTTGGAGCGCCTACGGAATCATCTTGGATGCCGTATTATGAAAACATGGTTCATCGCTCAAGGGAGAAGTCGACAACCGGGAAGCAGTCAACGCTCGATCAACTTCTCTTGGGCAAATCTGCGCCCATCCTCGACGAAGAAGTCGTTCTCACTGAAGAAGAGATCATTGCTATCAAGAAGAGACTGAAACTGAATGACGGCAAACGAGAAGTTCGAAAGATCTTCGACGCGAAAGAGTGGCTGTATATCCTGCGCGGTGATAACATTGAGCGCAACAGTGTTGACAGTCAAGATACAGTGTCTGACACCGTTCAAAGCCGTCACAGCGAGCCATCTCAGGCACCATCACCAGCTTCTATCATCACGCCACCACAATCCTCACCCAGCATTCCACATAATCTAGGCGCTGAAATGGATTGCGCAGGCTACGACAGTGGCAGCGCGACACCGTCGCTCTTCGAAAGTCCAAGGTCGCCCTTGTTGAACGGAACCAATAAAACAGCGCCGCCACCAATGGTGGACGTCCAAAGCTGTCGCGACGTAGCATCACCGCTCATAAGTTCAAGCTCACAAGGATGCTAGGATTGGTGAAGCTGTGCAAATCTCGTTCGACTCGATGGGTCCAGAGATGGAGAAGCATTGACATGAGGAAGAGTGAGGAAGGGTCAAGTCTGACATCGATACACAGGCTGTTGATATTGAGAATGTTGTGGGTACGCCTGTTAGTGAGATGGTAGTGGTACTCCAGCGAGTAGGGCTGGTGATAGGTGACTTTTTGCGTAATAATTGAAAGGATGGTATAAGAGTGTTTGTCCAATTCACAATAGTACATTGGCCACGTTAGAAGCATCGACTGAGTGTTTCAATGTCACAGAACCATGGCACTGTGGTGAAGATGGACCTCCGTGGACTTGTACGCCGTTTTGAAACATCATTGTATCACAAACATGAGCCCATTCGCGTAAAGAAACTCGTCGGGCGTATACTTGTCTGCATTCCATGACCGGGGTGAGTATTTGTTCTGCCGCATTGGGTCGAACCGGAGGGCTTGTCCTTGCTAATCCGCTACGTGCCGCTTGCAGCTGCGACTCCACAGCACTCACGCTTGGCCCGCTTGCGGATCCCACTGAACTGCACAAATTAGCCAACCCGCGATCTCACCGTGCTTGCCAGGTGTTCATGAGGACAATAGGTTCGCGATTTGGTGTCATCTGGTAGATAAAATTGTCAAAAGAAAGAAGCTTGTACTAGAAGTGTCATGAGCACATTGAATAAGCTATCAAGAGGAGTATAGTCAACGTAGTTGACCCACGAAACTCAAGGGAATCTGTCGGGGCGATGATGAAATATGGATGTACTTTGGCAGTTTTTCCGGTCAGCGCCTTGGTTCCGCTGGTAAGAACCCCTACCTGCATGAGCGATATGCAGATACGTGCCGTCGGCTATACTGATGCGTGATGCTGGCCAATAAAAGGACTAGGATCATCCTCTTAGATCATTATTACTCGCTGTACAAGATGCCCTGCAATCTAAAACGCCGACGTCGAGCACCTTCTAGAGATAACCTTAGCACGACAAAGAACTTCCCGTTGCTTCGCTCGGCTATCGTGTTCGGTCGATGCTGAATCCTCTACACGGCGACCCGCATTGGCTCGATGGGTATGAGAGGTGGACCCTTTGAATCGTGGGTAATGTGGGCCCTGCTATAGTTGTTTGCACTGCATAGTATTCCCCAGATCTTTGGCCCTAAATAATGCCCCAGCAGCCATTCATATTCCGTTGTTAAGGTCTTCTATCTCAACACAACCACCACACAGGAGGCTCATTGCAACTACGCTCCTCGTATCCTGAAATTAAATCGTCCATGCGGCTCATCTTGAATCTTTTTCTCACAGCTGTGCTGGGTCTTGTACCTGCGGCCAGTGCGACACCATGTCAGGTGCCTGATGTCAGCTTCGACTTCGTATGTCTTTTCCCAAACATGATTGCATACCCAAGACTAAGCTGAGGCTTTGTCAAGATAATCATCGGAGGTGGAACAGCTGGCCTTGCACTGGCCTCCCGACTCAGCAAGGCCCTGCCAAGTCATTGTGTTTTGGTAATCGAAGCTGGCCCGGATGGACGCCACGAGCAACGAATTTATATACCCGGGTTAAGAGGTTCGACCTTTGGCTCCTCTTATGATTGGAGTCTCCCAACTGTGCCACAGGCTGCAGCAAACAATCGGACTATAGGTCACAACCGTGGTAAGGTCCTAGGAGGCACCTCGGCCCTGAATCTGCTTGTCTGGAACCGTGCCACTGTCAAGGAATACGATGCGTGGGAAGAGCTTGGGAACCCGGGGTGGGGGTGGCAGAATATGTATCCAAGTATGCTGAAAACCGAGGTAAGTCGTAGTCGTACAAAACGTGTGTGAAACATTCACTAAGTTCGCACTTTCGCATCTGCAGAACTTTCAACGCCAAAATGGCACCGCACAGTACGGCGTCGACGGTGTTGGATATGGCGGCCCAATCCAAGTCGCTCTGACCGAAAATCCACCGCCCCAACTCCAAGCTTGTATCCCAACTCTGACCAGTCTTGGACTGCAAGAGAACCTTGAATCGTTGAATGGCAACAACCTTGGTGTCATGTACCAGCCGGCCACGTATCGCGCGTCCAATCACACACGGTCCTACTCAGTTGATTATATTCCAGAAGCTGGCGATAACCTGGCTTTCATGTTTAACACTACCGTTCACAGAGTGCAGCTCAACACGAAAGGGTCGAAGGCGACTGGTGTCGTGCTCATGAACGGCACATTAGTGAAAGCCAGGAGGGAAGTAATTGTCGCAGCCGGGAGTTTACTTTCGCCAAAGATACTGGAACTTTCCGGAATAGGTCAGAGAACCGTGTTGAACGACGCTGGTATCAAGCAAGTTATCGAACTCCCTGGGGTTGGCGAAAACTTACAGGATCATCTTCGAATCCAAACAACATACGAACTCAAACCCGATGTACTTGGGGTAGATGTTCTGAAATACAACACGACATTGGCAGCTATTGAGTTGGAACGTTGGAAACGTGGCCAGCCATCTTTGTACCAATACGCTGGTAGCTGTTATGGCTTTCTGAAGTGGAAACAGGCTCTTGGCGACGACAGCAAGCTCGTCCAACTGGCGATGCAATCAGCGAACATGTCAAACCCTGTGGACCGAAAGAAGCTTGAGCTGCTCACTGGCCATGGATCTGGAGCGCCAGATATCGAGGTCGTATTCAGCGATGGTTATATTGGAACGACTGGATATCCAAAGAACGGTACAACTGGCTACGGTAAGCAGTATGTGACACTTCTTGCTGGTGTCCAGCACCCATTCGCCAGAGGATCGGTACACATCAATGGATCTGACCCTCTGAACAAGCCCCTAGTGAACCCGAGATATCTAAGTACATCCTATGATCTGGAGGCTTTGATATCAGCAGCAAAGTATACGCGAAGAATGGCTAAGACTGCTCCTTTCAAGAACGTCTGGGTTTCCGAATTCGACCCTGGTATGGACACCGAAACGAACGCAGAGTGGGAGATGTACATCAGGGATAACGTATTTACATTCTACCATCCACTAGGTACTTGTGCGATGTTGCCGAAGAAAGACGGTGGCGTGGTTGACCCAAAACTGAGAGTTTATGGCGTGGGGAATCTCCGGGTTGTGGACGCGAGCGTAATTCCGATGATCATCTCTGCACACATCCAGACAGCCATCTATGGCATCGCAGAGAGGGCAGCGGAGATCATCACGGCGGAGTACCGCTGATGGGAAGGCTCCGGAGTCGCGATGGATAGAACGCGAGGAAGGCTGGCACATGCAGAATCAAGTCCGGCAAGGCTTAGCCTCATTCGTGTTAGCGAACCTCAGGAGCGTGTCGTAGCGCGTCGCGACATGATAGCGTCGTGTCGTCATTCTGCTATGCTCATCTGTTTTGATGGTAACCATATCTAGACACCTGTGTACAGCCACCTTCTTGCGCGCGTGTCCTGCAAAGAGTCTCGATCTTGGACGCATGAAAAGTCTGTCGCTGATATCGAGTGTCTTCATCGACCGACTATGTCATTACTCCATCAGACCTGAGAAGGTAAAAAAGTACAGCCAGACAAGTGCACAAGATTGGTAATGCTGTTCCAGAGGCCAGTTATCTTCTCGTTTTTGTCCGTGCTGTGTGATCCAGCGTCCAAATGAATGACGCGTGATAGGAAGCTGAAACAATCAACTAGCCGAAGCCTCCTGTACCAGTGGTTCAATCAATATCGCGCAGAAACGTCTGAACCATACCACGCGTACGCCAACCCTGCCGACTTCCATTCCAACTCAACACTTTGCTATACATTACTCAAGAGGAGTGGCTCCTCGATTCAGGGCCATGATGGATGCGTAGAGCATCAACGTCAGTATGCCAGTTGCCTGATATATTCACAAGATGTCGTCAATAGCTGGTGATCGAGACGGGGCGGCGGTCACTTACTGCAAACACGACAGTGATAAGGCATGTTATGGGCATAGCAGTACCCATGTTCGGAGTACGCAGCTGCATACGCGTGGCGATAGTGCATTGGTGCAGTCACCTGCTGAGTCTGTGGAATCGGTGTTGCATACGTGGGGAAGTGGCCGTTTGCACGCGTTTGGGCAAGCACACGCTGATGGTGGTTCATTGTGGTGGTCAACATGGTGCCGTACACTCCCAATATGCCTTCGAGATCATCTGGTTGCATGTCTGATGTACGCAGCTGAAACGCGTTGTCGGCTTCTTGGTGTAGGGTTCGCATATTGAGAAGTTGGCCGACTGCCTCCCTACGTCTCGCGGCAATATAGGCTTTGTGCTGCTCAAGTGCTCGGACGCGATCAGCGACGTCGATAACGCTTCGTTCAAAATTCCTGAGATCCGCGTTCTCTTGCTCCAATCTGGAAATACGCTCTGCCTGCTCTTGCTGTATTTCTTGTACTGCTCGCAGCTGCGCTGCGAAACCCATAGGCACCATCATCTGACTGTGTCCTGGATTCGGGATCTGTGCAGGTTCCGGATGAGGTTGCAGAGGAAGATTCGGGCTTGTCATCGCTGAATGAGCGGCTTCTGCCGTATCTGACTGCATCTATGTGGCGTGTGGTCCTGAGGCTACTGCACGGAGAGTCAAGGTTGATCAGCGGGTGGCAGGCAGGGTTGGTTGGGGGTATGGTTGCTGATGCCGCAAGCGAACAAATTCCCGCAAACGGTTAGACAGTAGTGAGAGAGCCGAATGGTGGTAAAGTGCCTCAGTGGGCGATGAAAGGCGCACTGGTGGAGATGAATGGTGATTTTGGAGCACGGGAGACAGGGTATTGTATCGCGTCAGTTACGCGTTCAGTCCTACAACCACATAATAGCTACTCTCTATTCACCCTAGGTATCTGAACCATTTTCTCCAGCTACTTTCACGCGTGCGTAGAGTTCACAGCATATCTAGTTTACCAGTTTGCAAAGAGGTCTGAACGTCTACAAATACGATACTCGTTTCACGTCCTTTGCCTGTAATTACGCGCATGTCACTAGAAGGGCTTTGACAGCGGTGAATACATCTCTAGAATCACTTCGAAGCAAAAAGAAAGAATCTGAAGACCAATCTGGCCGTGATTGAGAGTGGCTGTGCTGGGGACAATAACTCGTGAATCCTGGTGTACGATTAGCTCCCGAAGCACAGTAAATAAGAGCGTGAGCAAAAGGCTTATTGCCATCTTCCGGAAATACACTTGAACACTTCGTTGGGTGATTATTTCTATAAAATACGTTCCACCAAATGGAATCGAAATGTTCTGTAGTCAAGGAGTAGGTGTTGAAACTTCCACTAACAACATTCACTCCAGGAAAAAAGTGGTCATACTCCTCGGCGGAATACTAGCCAGGAACGTTGACCCATTGACTCCATAAGTCCCAACCAGCGTATTGTTGTGTTCATTGTCTGCTAGATATGCAGTCGCAACACCCAGAGCTAATTGACAGCCCCCGATACTTACCTCTACCTGCCTCTCAAAGTGCGCCTCGTTGATAACAGGGATAGCCAGCGTACCATTCGTGTTCTCGAAGGCCGTGACCTTGAGGTTCTCTGCGGGACTGATAGCATCGATGCGAACCGATCCTGGGCGTGCGAAACGGAAGTAGCCGGCGAAAGCCCAGAGACGGCGAGAGACCTCAAAAGTATCGCCATCCAGGCGAACGAGAATGGCATCGCTACCGGTGGTATTTCCCGGGTTGTCTTGCGCACACCACCAGTGGAGGTATCCGGACGTGTCACTAAAGACAAAGGCTTGGTGCCTGTTCACAAGATTAGCATCGACTTGACCTTAGCGTTGGCTCATATATATTGCTTACATATAGATGGCCCATTGTAAACCCTCTGCAAGCTGACCTGTCGTATCCCAAGTCGTATTGAAGGAGCCGCTGCCGTCTGACCACTCCGTCTCCATATTGGGCTGACCTTGCGTATTGAAGGGCCGCTCTGGCATGCTTTGGTAGTTGTGCCATGTCGCTATATCGTAGTTCTTACCGCCACCAGCTTGGTCCAACTCGTAGAGGAGATTACGTTCTTGACGAGCACCAGTAGCATCGCAGCAAGATACCTGCAAGTCCTTGCGATACTTCTTGACGGTAGGATAGAGTACCTCCAGGAAGTCTGCAGCCTGATATCCGTCGGAGTCCATGCTAGCGTAAGTGACGGGATTAAAATCCGGTCTAGATGCAGGTGTACGAAGTCAATGTATGTCCTGCGAGCGGTTCGTGGAGGGATACTTACTCGTTGTAAGCGCCTATCAAGCTAACATTGATACCCTTCTCTTCATACAGCCTGACGTATTCCACGAGGTAGTCAGCATATGCCTGTCGCCAGTCATGCGTACAATTGGTTCCGCGTACACCGCAGATCAGCCCGCCATTGATGTCAGTGGAATCGGTTTTGAAGCAACCCGGAGCAGACCAAGCGTCGGCGTAGATAAAAAGGTCCGGATTGGCGTTCATAGCTTGCTGTGTGAGTTTGAGTTGACAACTGTCGGCTGTGGAATCGTTCATTCCTAGGCCTGAATAGTTGGCCGGTGCTGAAGGCGTCGATGGACAGCTACCAAGAATACCATCGGTAGGACTCGAACCGACTCGGTTGCGTAGAACGGAAAGGCCTCCAAGGTTTTCGCTAAAAAGGTAATCGCTGACGAGTTGTTGGTTCGAGGGCGAAAGCCCTTGGGATCCGGTCTGATCACA
>Ga0265797_10013005_pt1 | contig 10097 bp, 9 predicted proteins | sample P2T30metagenome_FD_192433 | JGI IMG/M metagenome (GOLD analysis project Ga0265797, IMG submission 192433) | Plant litter microbial communities from East Loma Ridge, Irvine, California - P2 T30 | ecosystem: Environmental > Terrestrial > Plant litter > Unclassified | place: USA: California... | reverse complement strand
TAACACACTACCTCGACATCGGTGAGGTCTACACCATGCCTCATGACCACACCTCGGCTTGCTCAACAACACACTTATTTCGATATCTGTCAGATTATCGCATACTCATCTGCCTTCCTTGCAACTATGCCGTTCCTCCTGCCAGCCTTCGCAACCATGTCAGGACACACCGGCGTGAACTTGGCAACAAAAGCTCTGGTGGGCGGTTGTGCGCGACTATGAAAGATCTCTCGCGTCTCGACTTACTTGATCCAACCCACGAGGCCGTGAGATTTCCGTTGCCCACCGATCTTCCGATACCCGACCTTCTAGTGTTCGATGGTCACTCCTGCGTTATGTGCTCGTTCGCTACGCGCCAGCTCTCATCGATGGAAAAGCATTAACGGCAATTGCACCCTTCGGGCAGGAAGCCTAGCCGTCCCTCGGCTTGCGCGCCATCGTCATCGTCGGCACCCCGGCGATAGGTGTCAACTAAATGCCAGCGTTTCTTTGTCCAAGGGCCATAGAGTGCATATTTCTGCGTGAGCGAAAGAAGCGATATGAATGAACAAAGCACGTCACGTCAATCATCAATAAAGCCTCACGAGCCGCCGTCTATAGGCGACCAAATGCTGGAGCATGTTCTAGCTGAGCTCGCAACAGCCGAGAAGTAACTCGAAAGGACTGCAGACATCGTATCGGACGATCACTCGAGAACGGAGATATCGCCCTAGTTAGAAATGACGCGGTAGTCCCGATATCTCCAAGGTCACAAGATGTCCGAAATAGCTCCCCTTTCCAGCCTTCCCACCATAGGGGCCGAACCTTTACTTGATGTCTTTATTGCGAGTTTGAACAGATTAGTCGATCAAGCACGCGAATCTCTTGCCTAACAAAGAGTCAGTGTCTTCGACCAGGCTCTAATCAAGCGTGTCTCCCCCGAGTACAAAAAGCATCGGGCTCCAGCCTTATCACCACTATTCACACTTCAACATCAGACCTATCGCAAGTATAGTGCTATCTGAGCTCGACTCATATGCTTTGCATATCGAACAGCTCAATCTCGAGAAAACGGCGGTCCGCTCACTATATTGAGTCACCGAATGACAGAGACTCAAGTTAGTAGTCTGGAGCGACTCAGTACCCTTGGCCGACGGCTCCTTGGATTCCAGAAACCCCTGCAGGAACCGAATATAGCCGCATACCAACAGATACAGAACAGTCTTGATCGCGCATGCTTGCTGTTCTGTGTCTCCTTGGTTGATCACACCCTTAGGGGCGATCTCTTCGAGAGCGTGGTGGTAGGGTTCCTTGCAGTCAGTGGTATTGACGTAAAAAAGCGAATCTTCAAGTCGCCTGTCGACTTCACCCCGCTGCTTTCGGGTCTGATCAAGATAGGCTAGATGCTAGTGATGCAGCGGAGCGTAGTCGCTTTGGACGATGGTGAGATAGCATCTCCATCTGAGATGTTACACCAGATGCACTCTAGACTCCCCACTGGTCACAGTCCCTCACCGTTAGGATGGGCTATCTGGTTGAGAGCTTACGGTAAAAAGATGAATAATGCCATGACAGTTGCAGGGCATGTTCGCTGGTCAGAGTACGGATCGCAGGTCTGATACAAGCAGGATACATCATTTCGGATGGATCACTTCAAAGCCTTTATTCAACTACAGGTGAAAATAATGTGGGAACAGCTTGACAATCTGCTGATGCCTGCGCCTAGCGAGCTGATGGAGGGCACGAGACCGGGCTTCTCTCTGCGCAATCTGAAGGACGATACTACAAACCGAGAGCGAGGATGGAACTTCCTCCATCTACCAACCAATAAGGAACAGCTAGGGGATGCTACCCGCTGGCTCCTTCTGCGCGTCCTTGATAGTGCAAAACTCAGAGGAGAATCTGCAGGACCGACCACGATTGCGCTGGATCGACGAAGTGGAGCACGCAGACAGCGAACGCGTGTCTAAACCGTGTCGACGCCCTTCTCGAACATCTTTCGCTTCTCATCCACATCACGTGCGGACAATCAGCGCGTGGGACAGAGCTGCTTACACTCTGCCATAGCAACGGGCATCTCGGGAATCATAGAAACATCTTCATCGAGCACGGTCTAGTGGTTACGGTCATAGCATACCATAAGGGCTATAGTACTACCGGGTCGACAAAGATAATTCACCGTTATCTACCTGTGCCGATAGGTGAAGCCCTCGTCTACTATCTCTAGCTAGTTTTGCCTTTCTGTCAACAACTGAAACTCTTGGCGTTTCGTGATACTAGTGTACCGTCATCTTACCTCTGGCCTTCGGGAGAGGGCAGCTGGAATCAGGGTGGCTACTAACCAACCACTGTTGCCAAGGGTTGGCCCGTTAGTTGGTTGACCAACCAACTAACCGGAGGCCTCCTTACATAATCAACTAGCCAACCAGAAGTGAGGTGGTTGGTTAGTTAGTTAGATAAAGAGGTATAGGTAGATTCTCGATGTAAGTAATGCTTCTCACAGATATCCTTCTTAACGCTGTCCCGAACCCTAAGGGTCCGGGGAGCGCCGTCAACTAATCGGAGCCCTTCCTAGCCGTATGCACATCGTTAAGACCTCCGCACTTTTGGCGTAATTTCGAGCGCGCGTAAGGAACGCGTCCTCTATCCTCTAAGCTACCTTCAATTCGCATATTTATCTAACCACCAACTAATGTAGTATAGTAGTTAACGATTATATAGACTTATCGTTAACTTTAGAACCCGATAACCTAACGGAGCTATACCGGATATCTAGGCTACCTACCGAGCACTAATCGAGAACTATAAAAACTAGCTTTATAATTCGACTAGGTCGACTTCTAAACTACGTACTACTACCTACTAACAATGTGCTACTAAGATCGTGGATATAGCTGCACGGCGAGCCGATTAGGGTTCTAAACAAACAGAATGAGGTTATTAAACATTAGTTATATAGGGAATGCTACTAAGACAACGTTCATCATCTATTATTAACATATCTACTAAATGTTAAAAAAAAGACGAATAAACCACTCGATCACCTCGAACAGGTGTACCACTACGACAGATTCGGTAACAAACTCGGGTAATCAATTTCTAAGAAGCGTAAATACGGGAGCATTAAGCCTTAGGTAGATCAATCTACTATAAACAACACAATTTTCGATAATGCTAGATAGAAGACTACCTATATCCGTTAGGTTGTTAGTAGCGGTATATCTCTTCGCTAGGTAGTATCTACTAAACATAACGCACTTCTTTGCTTTATGAATCTACGGATCGAAGATCTAGTACCTCGCTACTATAGGATAGTCACTAACTAGATTAATACTAAGTTCTTAGAGCGCAAAGTATCGATCGTTCGCTCTATTATAGATATAAAGGGGAAAGTCACTATCTCTTTTAATAGATAGAAGGCAAACAACGACGTCCTAGACCTTCTTAGCGTTGTTGTTCACTACCTTAGAGACGATTATAAGGTCTATAACGTCGTCCTTATAATACGTGACACCCTTAGTAGTCATACCGGCGCTAATATTATAGACTAGCTGTTCGACGTCCTTAAAGATTATCAGATTAGTAGAAGTTAAATTACCTTCTTTATAGCCGATAATGCTACTAATAACGATAAGGCCCTATAGCATCTCGTAGAGCGTGTCACGCTTGATCCGGTAGAGTCGAGACTACGCTATACTAGCTATATATTTAACCTAGTATACACTACTATTCTCTTCGGAGTTAACGAGCATACGCTCGATAACGCGTAGTACGACTTCTTATAACAACACGATAACTCGACTTCGGGTATATAAGTAGTTACCTCCTTCGAGACTATCTTAGAACACGGCTCCGAGGAAGAACAATACCGTACCTAGTAGTTTAAAGGTCCGATAGGGAAGCTCTATAACCTCGTTAATCACATTAAGGTTAACAACTCGCGAAGGGTCGTATTCGAGAGCAAACAGACGGAAGTTATCGATAAGGGTGAGACCTCGTATATAAAGATCCTTCGACTAGTTAGGAACGGCGGCATCCGGTAGAATAGCACCTACCTAATGATCGAGCGTATAATACACCTTCGCGACGCCCTTACGCTTTACTAGAGTTATGAAGAAGATGATATATATAAGAGCGATCTACTAACTCGTAAGGATTAGGAAGAACTCGCTTATCTTAAGGATCTACTCGCTCTAATCTACGAGGTCTCTATATATATGCTGTTAGTTAGTACGACGGCTAGAGCACTATATAACACCCTCACGTCGATAGAATACCTCCTATACTATCTCGAGACTCGGAGGTAGCAACCTAGTAGTAAGCACTTTATAGCATCCCTTAACGTTAGCTAGTTGAAGTTAAGGAAGTACTACTAGATTACAGATCTTAACCTATCCTATATTATAGCCGTGTTCCTTAATCCTTACTACCGTAACGTCTAGTTCGAAGATCACTAGGAGCCTTAGTTTATGACCTTAGCAATAACTATAGTAGATTAGTAGTATGCTACTATAAAGCGTACCTATAACACGGATACGCTAGAGCGATCTTCTACCTTACTATAGGTATGTCGAAAGGAACTTAGTAGCTATACTACGTTTAATAGTAAGAGGCTTCGACGGGCCCCTAACCCCGACGATGAACTAGCTAAATATAAGGGCATTACAGATCCGCCGGAGTCTTAAGATCCCCTAGATTAGTAGATCTTATACTAAGATTAGTACCCTATGTTAAAGTATCTAGCATTCACCTTACTAGTAGTACTAGCATCTACTATAGTAGATGAACGCCTCTTTAGCATGACCGGTAACGTGGTTAACGAACAACGACCTTATACGTAATAGCAGATAGCTAAGAGCATTTAATACTTACGCTCGTAGCACGTAGAGGGTATTATCTAACCTTAATCCGACGACTCGTCACTTACGAGCGAACACGAAAAAGAGTAAGGGAGGCAAGATTTGTTAGGGGATACTATACGTGATATGCCTCTAAGGCGGAATACTAGTTGTAAGGCTCTATAGCAGCAGACACGTTGAAAATCTACCTCCTTTTATAACACTACCTTTTTATGGGCCTTAGGCCATTGTACCATCAACTAACTAACCAACCTCACTTGCAACTAACTAACCAACCAACCGGATGCCTTATTACATAAGCAACCAACCAACCGAAGCCTCAAAGTTGAAGTTGGTTGGTTGGTAGCTACCCTGACTTACTCGGTGTCCCCGAGACGCTGGATATGACCTTTTGGCTTTGCAGGTCGCACATTCCAGTGGAAACATCTAATTGGTGCAATCATTGAGGCCCACTAAAGCAAGCCGAACACAGCTTGCGTTCAACCCAGCTATCGTTTGTTCTTTTCTGGTCCCTTACGGAGTTGTGATTTGATCTTACCATCAGAGTGAATACAGTTGTTGAAATATAATACAATGAGCGAGATCAATCGATTTGCTTCCAAGGCCGTGTTTGTAAGACTCACAGCAAAGATGAATATTTGTGGCGAAGTTATAATACATTACAGATAAGTCACAGCCTGGCGGCTACCTGCACCTGTAGAGAGGTCCTAGGTTGAGATCGACCGCACGGACCATGTGTCCAGGACTGATGGTCAGTGCTGCACCCCTCAGGTAACTGAAGCTGGTGAACCTAACTATGTAAACTTTCAGAATGCTGCATGCTGCATTTTGACACATTCAATCTTGTTTCGGCATCGACCCATCGCGACCGGTGAGAAGACAGCCGAATGCATCGTTACAAGGATCTGACGTTTCCAACGATCTGAAGCTGGGCCAAAGTTTGAACTTTAACTGGAGATAGCATTTTCTGGGCACGAAGAAGATCTCTTTCAAAGTTAGATGCAGAGTGGACGTTTGCAAGCATCAGGTGATAGTGTGTAAGCTAAGATTTGCTAGATTGTCACTTATCTTAAACTTTTGGAAAAGAAAATGCACCTTTCTCAGCGAGCACTGATGGATGTCGTGGAGCAATTAGACGAACGACACCCTTCATTCTCATAAACTCACCAAAGTGACTGTATTGTTATATGGGGAATGCTTCGACGCTACTTAAGACGGATTTGAGAACACCATGATGTAATAGATCCTGCTTTCTATGAGGAACGCTGCACTCAATCGCGTGGCGAATAGTCTTGTGCCTACAACACCATCTCCGATCCAGTCTCGTCATCATCCGTACTATGTGAGTCTAGTTTATCCTCTTTTGAATACGGTCTTCCTCCTATAACTAGTAACCTCGACAGTTTCCGTTGTTGCGTTTGGCTGCTTTTCGACAGCGACGATGTCCTCTTCCTGCTCCTTTGACTGACTTGAATGACGTCAAGCTATACTGCACTACCGTCTAAGAGAGATTCGTTGTCCGTGGTAGCTTCTGATTGCTAACTTCTCGATGTTAAAGGCTGTCGTGGATTCGTGGACAGTGTTTCCGGCCTCGCAACTTGTTTCAGTCGTACGATACGCAAGCGGACATCTTAGTACTTTTTCCACTTTGTGGTAATTCCCCCGTTTTGGAATGCTTTGTCGAAGGGCGTCTTTTCCAATGGTTTGACGGCGCGCCCATCACTGGCGAATATCGCATAGAGCTCAACCGATAACCTGACCACCTTCACATATAGATATACGTGACATACCCTTCTGCTGGGTGTGACAGTCGAGTCCGGCAGTTCTTGTTTGAACCTCCCGAATTCGGTAACTTTACCAACATCTGTATGAGCAAAGTTCTCGTTGTTCCATCCTTCGATGATATCTTCGTCAGAGACCCCAACCGGGGTCCCAAAGACCGACAAATTAAGCGATGGCGGCTTATCGTCGGTAGCACAGAGCTCATAACGCACCGGATGTAACACTGAAAACCTGTCCCGTACACTTACTGTGTTGTTCGTCTTTTGCCTTTACGTACAAATTCGGACAACGGTATTGCCATCGTTCTCACCCGTCGTTTCATCTGGATCGCTCCTCAGCCAGAGCGAAACTGGCACATCTTTAACCGAGAGGATGCCGAGGTCATCTGCGATGCGCATCAGACCTGCGAGGATAGTAGTGCTATGTATCCTGTCAGCGGATTGACATTGGTGATTGATTCTGACCCATTTTGAACGACACATACATGTGGTTTTCCTCGTCATCGTGTAACATTGCCATCGGAAAGTTGACTGATGAGGATTTGGAATGCTTTTTGCGATGTAGGGCTCCGCGCCCCGCGGCCAGTCAACAACACATGAAACCCAACGCCGTTTGCCAAACGATTGGCCAATCCAGTGCTTTCATAAGTGTCGGCCGCGCAAAGTTAGGGCGGCGCCGATCTAGGCTGCGGTTTGCCAGATCCGCACGTCCCATGACCATGACCCATTCATCATCTGAAGATCCACATCGTGGGGAGATCTTGGCTTCTAGCTCTGGTTTGAAGTACTCATCGATGCACTCGGACATTTCCCAAAGGTTCATGTCGGCGGATTTGACACCATTAGCCCTGTTGATGGAGCGGACCGCATCTTCTACGGCCATGCTGATTTCCCCTGCGCCAGCAGGATACTCTTTGTATCGGTAGACCTTATATATGGGTTCATCTGCGACTTCGGCAAGGCCCACATTCTGTTGAGGAATTAGCTTGGCGAAAGAGTGCTCTCAGCCTTGCGAACGTACCATTCCGGAATGACCACAATCCACCACGACGTACACTCCACTAGCAGACACACTGCTAGCACTGCTGGAACTGCGGCCGATCACGCTGTTCAAACACTCGTCCACAGGTTCGAATTGAGTTTCTGCCCCTAGGCCTTAGAAACTAAGCATCAGCTCCTGTCCATTGCTATTGGGCCAGCGATCGCTAATATTCATGTATATCTTGAACGTTTCGTTTCTTTGTTCGATGACTTCGCTTATCATATGCCTGAAGAATGCGACGGCTACCTCTTTCGATGTCATTCCGAAAGCCTTTGCCTTCTCCTTCTGCAGCTCCAATATTCGCTGAATTTCGGGTGTAGTCTCCTCCTCTATAAAGACCAACTTTGGATAAGCAAACATCTCCCAGTCGCCAGGGTTTTCCTTCCGGGCGCGCACCGCTGCATGGCCGTGAAGTACATCGCGAGATTGTCCCTGTTTACGTATCGCTGTCAAGGCAGGTATAGCCTCAGCTCCTCCTACGCTACTTACGCTAACGCCTTACGCCCACCTGACAAGCTTCCATTGACCACCCGGCTTTTTCACCATCGCTTGGCCGTTGGATGCGCCGAGTTCGATTGCTGCAGTCCATGCTGCCAATTTGTCTGTTTCTTGCGGCGCGTCGCGTTTCGCGGACTGCGGGGGTCTTGGCTCCGAACCCCATTTCGTGCGCGCCATTGGGTCGTGTCTGGAGCCAACACTGGATGGGCGAGTGTGGTGCTATGTTGGACGACGCGGCGCCTCGCGTCTGGGCTACATGAACACATGGACAAAGCGACGTGCGGAGAATATTCAGGTTGCCGGGGAGACTGAGAGACTAGAGCGTTTGGTGCAAAACGTGCGCAATTTGCAGACTGGCTGTACTGTGCATACTGGCAATGACACAAACTTCTCGTCTTGCTAACATCTGCGCAGTACATCACACTAAAATCACTCACTTCGTCTAAATTATTCCCTCAAGCACTTGAAGTGATCAGCCGTATTGGATAGCAAAGAATTCCCGGCAATATCGTGCGTCCTTGCAACGATTCGAGCAGCCCGATTCATGGCAGAAACAGCCACAGTATTGCGCACGCCTCCACTCCTCCAGTCCCTCGATCCTTGCCTGTCGTCAGCTTTCTTTAGCCGCTTCCGTGAATCTAGAGAATCTTATGGAAAACATAGAGAGCGAGAAGTGCTGAATCTACTGTGTGGGGACAGCGAGCGGAAGCGTTTGAACAAACCGTGGTTCAAGCAGGACGAGACAACAAAAGTTGTCTATCGAAGGTCGCCTGCAAGTCGACTGTATCCCGATGGCCGCACCACAGTCTGCGTACCGTATAAGCTTACATTTGCCATCACAGTAAGTCACTTTGGCTGATATGATTTCGGTACACTTCTCTATCTACAACATCCTGGGTGACTAACTAAGACTAGAGGTCCTGGAACACCTTCTATCACACACACTGTGCGTCAGTCGTCCCAAACCTGACGATACCGCTTCGAATATTGCTTCAAGATACACAGGAGTCGACAGGGATCATCTGAGATTCGTCAGGAGACGATGCGGTCACTGCAAATCTGGAATACCCATAACTACTGCGATCTATGTGGAGAAACAGACCCGACTGGTCAAGCAATTGTTGATCCTTAGAGATTGGTGTCCGACTAGATATCGGCATTTCCCCCGCCAGTGCTGGCTGCCGTTACTTCGTCAATGAGATAACGCGCATATACGAAGCCGACTTTTTCGCAGAGTGGCTGACTCAGCCCAGAACACATATCTGCAAAGCGGTCGCGGAAGCTATTCGAGAAGTTCTGATGGTGCCACCGGGTCAAAGTTAGATGTCTTGGTTAATGGGACCTGCCATCGAAGGCACTTCCGAAAAATATTTGCTAATGGTCTTGAATCATCTTACCGTGTCCGCAAGCAACTGCGGCAATAGTGAGAACGGCGCCTTTCATAAAAATTTGTGAGCTAGCTACAAATGTGGTATGAGGGTGGCCTATGATATCCTCATTGTCCCGCTGTTACGTTGCCCATTTCCGCAACCCTCACAAAGTGCGGCTTGATGTGGTCGGCATGTGCTGATGGCCGAGGCGGGGGGTAGTACAGCCCTGGAGACATAGTATCGCACAAGTTCCACGAATTGAGTGACTACTTGACAAAGAGGTAGGCTTAGGGGTAGAGAGTTCACAGTTGTTGTGGTCAAGGGTGAGGTATATCTTATGGGCGGAAGCAAGGTTGAGTAAGGCAGAGGGGTTGATGTTGAGGCATTGGAAGCGAAAGAATAGCTACCATGCCATCAACACCCTAACATGATCAAGGCTAGGGCTAGTGTTACAAACGCTAAGAAAATCACTATGCAGAGGAACCTCGCGCTTCGTCTAACAAGACAATAAGTTGCGTTACTCCCATCTCTCACTCTGTCATGCAGTCATGATCTCGGCCGTTCACGC
>Ga0265797_10013004_pt1 | contig 10098 bp, 12 predicted proteins | sample P2T30metagenome_FD_192433 | JGI IMG/M metagenome (GOLD analysis project Ga0265797, IMG submission 192433) | Plant litter microbial communities from East Loma Ridge, Irvine, California - P2 T30 | ecosystem: Environmental > Terrestrial > Plant litter > Unclassified | place: USA: California... | reverse complement strand
TTCAACCACTGATGATCGAATGAACATAGCTGACAATGTACCAGTTGGTGGGCACTCCCCTACAACAATCACCGAGTGCTGTTATTGTCGGCAGCATCGCATCATGCACAGTAGGATACGTATCGGCATGCATGTATGCCTACTGTCGAGCTCCCAGCCTCGTCGCCTTCTCTGCCAGCGTATGCATCGCTCTTGTTTTCATCGAGGGTCTGTGGAATGGGCTTCACATAAATCTTGTTGAAAGGTTGGCTGTTTTGATGCCTACAGCTGTCAATATGGGCCTAACGTGGGCACTGCATCGTCAAAGAGGTAGCCTACGGCACCCCATTCTTTCGACAGCTTCTGTTGCAGTGTAAATTATCGTTTTCGCATGGATTTGAGTATCAGAATGAATGTTCGAAGCGATGCTATAGTCTCCGAATGGCGTGACGTTTGCAAAGTCCTTTGAACCCAGGTTTTCGTATTCGCGTTCATACCACGCGCCTGTGGCTTGATGCTGCGGTTTGGGCTACTGTGGCGCTTCGCACCACACCGACGCAGCACTTTTGTGCGTTGGTAACACATCATAGAAACTAGAATCATGGATGCCTGAAGTAAATTGTTGGGTTTAAACTGTTTCTGAACGCGCAGACGCCGTTACCCATGGTTCTAGGGTTGTGGACAGATACCCAGGTGTGTGAGCTAATCTGCAGGACGCCCCATGTTAGTGGGGTATGTAGGATGCCGCCGGGTCCATGGCCCGTGTCTTGCCAGGCATCGTCACTAGGCCCAGAGAGCCATCTCCGTCCATGGGTGCGGGAAGGATCCTCAGGCCAAATACCATACCTTGGTCTTCGTGTTGAGCAGCTTCCTACACCAAACATAATTATTCCTCAAGGCGGTTGGTGCCGTATCTACTGTACGTCAAACTGTCGCTTCCTGAACCCTGCCCTCAACAGCTGGAGACATGGACTGGAAAGCTGCTGACAAGCTTTCCTCTTATAGCATTCGGGACTGCCCATCATCAACTGTCCGGCATCGACGCCAGAAACCATGGCGACCGCAACGAGAGCGAGCGACGGACTTTCCCGTGAGGATAAGCGACGCAGGCATTACAGACAGCACATCCAGGGACGACAGAACCCGAGTCAAAGCCAAGACCACAATCCCAGACAGGAAGCGGCGGAGACGAATCCAAACCAACGGCTCAATGTCCCGACTGCGCAAAGGGGTCGCCTATCTCGCGGGCGAGGCGGTGGTCGCGGTAGAGGAGGCTCATTCGCACACGGCCCATCTGCGTCGCGCAGTGGTCAAAGCCACCAAGGCCGACACTTTACCAATGCGCTACCAATCTCTCTGATGCAAGGTCCCATAGAGACCATAGAGCAGACGGAAACGCAAACGAGCTATGTCACAGAGGGAATCCGTCACACGCAGTGGGAGACTCGTACTATCCATAGCATGAATGGCTCCCCAGTTTGTGCAGAAACGTCGAGTATCCTGACTCGAACCGAATCAACAGGCTGGTCCTCGATGGACTATTCTTCGACCATGGAGGTACATACTCCGGCTAGTGAGCCCCCCGACCCATGGCCTCATAGTCCGGGCGGCCACAACTATATGGGCACGGGCGCTCAATTCGCACCCGAAAGCGAAGGTCTATTAGCGCAAATCGAATCGAACGATGCAACCACAATCCAGAACAAGAGCCTCGCAGCCGCTTGTATCTGTCCCGTTATCGTCGTCACGAGCGATGGCAAGGCCGACTTCATCGACCCGGGCGCGGAGCAGAACGAGGTCGATACTGGCGAGGACGAAGCTGGCGAGGACGACTTGCTGTCGTCAATCCCTTTGAACATGTCCAGGGCTCACCTTGACTGGGTTCAGCTCGAGAGTTGGCTCGAGACGCTACCGAAGCGCATCCCGCGTGTCTCCACGTTTCCGACGATGGGCATCGCGCCCGCTGGCGAAGAGTCGGTAAGCTATCGAACTCGGTCGATCTTTATGATGTTCATCCACTGACGCGCCTACCAGACAAACAATATGCAGCTCTTGCGCGCCACGACCGAATGACGCTCGAGCGGTCAATACCCTGGTTTTCAAGGCATGTACGGGCGTTTGGGATTGTTGTTTTTTGTTGCAGTGGCGTTGGATATACCATATGGGTGGCATTCATGGGCACATACGGAATGGCTTGCAGCGGCGTCTGTACATTGCATGCGAGGAAGAGTGAAGCTCTTTCGGATGCGTGCGGGATGATAAATTTTTAGTGGACGGGGTTCCCGAGGTCAGGTCACCCTCGGTACCGCGCAGATCAGCGCAGCATCGTCTTCTTTGTTCAGGCGTTACAAATAGCGACTGCGACGAACGCGGATTACATCTACATATCCCCACCTCTGTCGTATATGTCTGGGTATGCGCAAAGCTTCGGTTTATTGCTTGCAAACGTCATGCGATCGCCACCCGATTTCGAAGCAATATACGTACATCAAGCTCGCCGCCGCTGAGGCCACATAATCGCCGGGAGTAGCCCCACGAAACTTGTCTGCACAAATTCTCTCGTCGTGAGCATACAACACACATTGCCTGACGGTCAGTAGACATAGCACGAAGATGTTTGGGACGGCAAGTATAGAGTTCCAAATGATATATTCAAGAGCGCAGGCAGCATCTCAGAGCATTCTTTCCAGAACACCCTGAGCGCCATCCGGCTGGGGAACTCTAGGGGCTATCTAGAGTAGCAGCACAATAAAGCGTCCCACCTTAGAAGGGTGGTGCTGGGTGACAGGCTAACATAAAACCCAAGAAAGGCGTCTAAGCACCGGGCGGCAGGATATACATGGCCGCAATGCAAGCCCACATGAATGGGTGCGTCTGCTATGCAGAAACGAAGCGAGAACGCTAGAGCGCTGGAGCGCTGGACAATGACCTCAAGAGAAAGCGCCAAGGCACTGGGAGGTATGCAATGCTGATGGGACAAAATGGAAAGGACACCACGCTAAGACCGCTTCTTAGTGAGATATCAGGGCTAACTCCGGGTTTCTTGTGTAGTATGGGTATCATCAATCGAGGTCGCGTTAAGAATGGAAGAGTGGTTGCTTTTGGGGGACGACGAGGATGTTGTGTCGATGAGCGGAACGGTGGTACAGTTGTAGGTGTTGGAGGGAGTCGAATCGTTTGGAGATCTCGCGTTCGGTGGCAAGAGCGAATGGCTTCTAGACATTGCTCCCAGGCCGAGGGCGAGCTCCATATGTTTGTAACTCGGTACCACCGTTGAGACCCGGGCCGTCGCCGTTGGGGTTCGTTTGGGGTGGAGGGTGGGGTCCGATGTCCCAGAGACCGTTCCAGGTTGCGCGCAGTAGCCCAGACTGTGGGCTATCGGCTACGGCTTCGATGCCAGCACGGACGATGATGCCGAGGTCGATGATTAACGGGCCCCAAACGAACCAGTCAAACAGGTCCTGACCAGCCCATACCATGAACCCGGTCATGCCGAGTGCCAGGACTAGGGTGCTGACTGACCAACTACCGAGTGTTAGATACCGGCAGCGATGCAGATCAGGGCAAGAGCTTACTAAGGGTTCTCTTTAGCATACCACCAAGTAATGCCGATGTATACGACAGTGCACGCGGACCACACCGTGCTTGTACTAACAACGGTTAGCGACAATACTGAGAGAGTCCGTAAGTTGAAGACTTCGTACATGAGGTTCAAGATCCATAGAGGGAAGCCATTGATGTTGTTGAAGGGATGCTCCTTGTACCGAGCAGCTACGTTGAGAAAGAAGTTCCAGAGACCGAACAGCAGCATGATGCCAAACACAACACGCCTCAGGATACAAGGCGTGCCCGTAAAATTATGGGGCGACAGGGCCTCCATTATACCTCCTTGGCAGTATATGTTCCGGCGGTCAGTGCCGTTGCCGATGGTGGGGTGAGTGGAGGTGATGCAGGTACGGAGAGTGAGGGATGATGGACGGACAACCACGTGGTGGGTGTAGGACTGAGAAGACCGATAAGGCCGTTGTGATTGGGCTTTTGGGCGACGGCGGAGCTAAGGATTCGGGGTGTTGAGGTGTTGAGGGCGCTTCGAAAATACGGCGGGCGGCGGGTGGCAGGCGCAGAGGGTGTGCCTGTTGTGCAGTGGATGGAGGCACAACACAGGTCGAGCTTTGGGGCTTAAGATGACTCCATAGTCAGTCTGGAGAGGGTGGTGCTTGGAGAGAGGTCTTGAGGGGTACTGAAACGTGGGGCGTGGGAAGGGGAGCGCAGGTCTTTAACGCGCCCAAAGACCATGAGATGACAACACGGCCTATGTCCACTTCCTTGGTATTTGGTGGCGAACTACGCAGTGCCAAGCGGTCGAGTATGCCTTACGCAGGCTGCCCGCATCATCGAAACCCCTCTTCACACTCATATGGCAGCTATCATTGCAGAAACCGCTCTCTATGCTCGCGAGATTTTGCGCTGTCAGTCCGCTTTCACAACTGTAAGAAATTGAAACCAGGCCAACATCTCGACGCCAGGTTCTGCCCCCATTCTCTTGTCGTTCTTGTTGCTCAGCCTCAGCATAGCCCCGTTCCGTTGAGTGATAAGTCTCGAGGTCCTCCAAACACCCACGGTCATTGCAACTTAAAATCGCGCATCAAGAGAAAATGGCTTCCTCAGTAAGTTTGAAAATATCAATTGCAAAAAAATGAGCGACGATCGTATTGTTGCTGACCTTGTTCATCAGAGCCTCGAAATCACGGGCAAGCGCGAGCTCGTGAGGAGAAGCAGCTGGGAAACTTCTGCGCACAGGCGACCAGGGCTACTGATTGACCTTGCTACTGGAATCGCAACATGGACTTCAAGTACTACATTGAGTACAATAGTTGTCGCACTGCAGGACCAGCCAAGCGAAAATCCCATTATCAGAAAATGGCAGAAAGTGAGTTTTCTCGTTGTGAATAGCGGGTTGAAACTAATAATTCGAAGGTGGCTACTCAGCCTGTAGAAGGCGCCTCCGTACAAGTCATCTTCGCTTGTATCACGCTCTGCTCAACAATTTACGCTGCCTCATGCATGCGGATATACTGCACAGCCCCAAGGGCTGTAGCAACGATTTCTGCGGTGTGCATTTTGCTGGTTTTCTTCGAGGCAGTCTTCAACAGTCTTCAAGTGACCCTGGTGGAAAGGCTAGCAGTGGTATTACCAACGTTAGTCAACATTGGTCTCACTTGGACGATTGTGCTCCGACATAGGAAGCGCTGTGAGATTGCTCTTCCCAGTTCAAAGCTGGACGTATGACAGGCCCAGCCATTCAAGGCGTTCTATTCTAAGGCTGTGCTGTCTCCACTCACGTCATGGGCTGGATTACTCTCGACGTTTGGCTAGGACACCAGAGCGTTCCGTCTTCGTACCATACGTTATTTGTAGCTACATGAATACACTTGCGATAATGGAAGTGACAGTCGTAGAGACGGCTTCAAGCGTTTCTGACAGTCGCTTGATACACACACATGTCATGCAGCGGTGTTCATGTTTGACCAAGCTTGGTGGCGTTTTTGCTTTGTCGCGTCGACGTGTCCAGGTGGGGTCAAATGGGCAGGTGCCTAGAAGGCTCAGCCACGCAATCAACTCCTCCTGCAGGACGCTTGTTGCGCAATTTACGCGCTTACTACCGTCACAGCCTGGTATCATTGCCCTCAGCTGGTGATGCTGTGGTCTTGGGAGACAAACTTGCTTTTCCAGCTCTTTCACATCCTTTTATCTTCTGTTCACCTCTGTTTCGAGCACAATGACTGCTGCAGTTGCTACGTCACGACGAGCTATGCTCATGACTTTAGGGGCATGTATTATGGAGGAAAGCGCGCAATCAGAAGATGAAACCTGCACTGGTCAGTCTCCTAAATCTTTCTGCACGCATGAGTACTGACACGTCTTGAGTTGCTCTCGATGAAAGTACACGGTACAACCAACCTCTGCCGACTGAGCAAACGATTCAAACGATTGTTATCCATCCGTCCCAACGCGAACAGAAGCGCAAAGCATACTACTATAACCACCTCGAGCCGAAAGCCAGGAATCGCATACGACAGAACAACAAGCCAAACAGAAAGGGCCAACGTAGTCTTGGCTATGAGGGTCATGACAGGTCTCACCACTCGGTGAAAGAAACTTGGAATACTCTTCCGAGCCATAACGCACATGCCCAGTGCTCTTTCAACGAAGCTTGTTCGTCACAGCAGCCATTCGGTGGGTTATACAGTAAGAAGGTCGTCCAAGTTACCAAAACCTACTACTATGTCGACCCAGAGCTGGCTAAGAGCGCTGCAGCACCGCCAACGTATGGAGGTCCACCTCATGTCCCATGGGCACGAGCAGCAACCGAATTTGCACCATATTCGGTAGAAGTGCAAACCGCGACGCAATTATCAACGGCTTCCAAAGAACCTTTCACACAACAAAGCCAGTATGCACGTGTTTCAACACCAAGAGCTGAATCTAGCTTCCCATCACAGATGCTGCCACAGCCACCGCAATATATGCCCTTTTCCACGGTTGCGCAGCAAGAAGCGTCTGCGAATGGCCCTCGGACAAGCGCTCTATTTGGCACACGCTCTGGGAGGATCGATTTTCCTCATGTTGGCGTCTCGATCGCTCCTGTAGGTACGCCAAGATCTAAGCCACTGGCTCATAAGACTTCCTCTAGTGTAGGATGGCCCGAGCCCGATATGTACGGCTATGATGTCGAGCCTGGACTGTTGAAGCGGACACAAACCCACCCATCTTTCCTACAGGCCAGTAAATCAATCTAGGCTTTTCGTGAGTACCTCATTGTTAGCCCCTCCTGGTAGTTCATCTTGCACTGGTACTTACTCTTTCAAGGCCATATGAATGGAGCATTTTACTTGGAAGAATGCGCGAATTTCGCCAACAGACGAGCTTAGGTAGTAACGCGGTCGGAAACTCGGTGATAGCGCATACGACCACGAAGAAAGACAGATTGATACGGTATGTAGTTCTATGCGCAGGAACGGGCGGCTAATATTAGGAGCGGAGTTCGGCGGCTAAGTTAACATTGGTAGGACGCGGGCGTTGTGCCAGCGAAATAATAGCTCAGTGGGCAGCTACTAGCAAATTCTCGCTGTTGTGTGTCCTTTTTTGCATCCTTCCGGCTCCTCATTTACTTGCTCAGCCTACGCCCAGGCGCCATCAAACCTAAGTTGTATCCCGTTGGTAGTAAATATCAACGGTTCGAGCGTCGGCACCTCAAGATTGCGATGTGAGATGTGCCGTGGGCATAAGTTTACTCTTTTTTTTAGGTACTACAGTAATTAGAGTAATATAAAAAAGAACTACACAACAACTGTGCAAAGAACAGATGGGAAGGTATTACAAACACAGAAGCTAAAGTAAAAGAAAGAGAACTCCCTCAAAGCCACCACTGTTAGTAAAGATGACGCGGAGTGCCGAACGAGCCCGCGATGCAATTCACTTTTCTTGATCTTATCGCTCGGTCTAATATGCATTACTTTGACAACGTGTCGCTTTGGATTGTGAAATGCTCACTATGTACCACTATTCCTAAGTTACTACCTCTGCCAGTTCAATTCTTACATATGTACCTAACCCCCCCTTTATTATGCTAGTCACTACGATTGTAGAGCTAACATGAAGTCTTCCTCTTTGCCTTGCATTCTTCGCATAGGTCACTTGCAGCTAGACGCTCGTCGGCAGAGTGAGATCTACGAACAGTGGGGCAAAGTTTGCACTGTCTCTGCTAGACCTCGCCTGTGGCTGAACGTGTTTCTAGGTCTATCTCTCTGCCGATCGCTGGCGATGGATTGATCGGAGTGCTAGAGACACCTCTTAAGCTGGTTGGAACAGCCGTCTGTTCACTAGCTAACTTCTTCGTAATACTGGGCAAGCTAGACTGTGACGAAGTTGCTGGCTTCCTATCGACTAGCTTATTGTCGTTGAATGGATGTGAGGTATCGGCCGTGGATAATTGCTTTGATGTATCACCTAACGATAAGGGCCTAATGAGACTAAGGGCATAATCGCTAACACGAAGTTCTTCTAGACTTGGTGGATTGTAACCATACAACGCTTGAGCAGTAATAGTCATGAAGCGCTCTGGTGTACCTGCACGGGGATCTAGGATGTTCCGGTAGCTACGATCGTGAATATCGCGAATATCATCCTTATTCTCGAACTTGCGTCTTGGGGGTTTGCGGGACTCCTTTTGCTCGTAGGAACGGGATTGGTGTGTGCTACGGATTGAGCTGAATATTGTTTGGGGTGGTCTGAAGAGGTACTGGCTTTGCGGTTCCTGCGTAGAGTCTGGTTTGAGATCATCGCTTCCGAGGTGAGTGTCTGTCGCGGAGTCTTCGTTACTACTCGAGATCGGCATTTTCTCTTCCTTTGCAGTGTTCAAATCATGACCCACGGATCCATCTGCTTGAGCTTCAGTAGTAACTGATCCGACCGCGAGCCCTTCTAGCTTCTTCTCAGTAAGGTGCACATTGGCAGGCGTATCTTTGTCCAGCTCAGCAATGACAACGTTCATGACTGCTGGTGCAGGTGGATCTTGTGGTGTCTTTGCTTTCGCATCGTTCTTCTCGGCTTCGACCGACATGACTGTATCTCTAGTAGTGAGTTGCTTTGCGGTCCGCGCAGAACAGGCCTTAGATTGGGAGTAGAAGTAGTTGAGATTCGTGTCGCGAAGCAATGCTTGTTAGTGGGGTATAGTCGAGTGATTGAATGTTTGTGCCCATGATCAAGAGAGATTGTACTCTTAACGCTACCTGATGTTCCTCATTAAGGTTTACTACCACCAACACAGAGGCTCTTGGGCAAAAGAATCGCCATTGAACAAAACCTTGGGTACGGCACATTCGCAACGCCTAGAGGAAGAGCTGCGACATGACCGAAAGAAGTGAGCACAGTAAAGCATGCTTCTTTAAGAGAGAAAATCTGAGGTAGACAGTACCAGAGCGGCACTGTTGAGCGCAGCTCACATCAGGCAGGCACCAGGTATCCAGGCAACGACGAAGCTCCGACCAACGTACCTATCCATCGCACCAAACCAAAGACACATATAGAAACTAATTGTAGAACACCAACTACACATTAAAATTGCAATAATACAATCCCACGTTCGTGCGCAATGCTGCGTACGTGCCCACCGGAAGCCCGCGGCCCCTCCCACCGCCCATGCCCAGCCAGCCAGCCACCCACGCACCAACGCGAGGTCATCCCAACCACCAGCCTACCCATCCCACCACCACCGTCATCACCATCTTCCGCGGACCTCAACCCAGTCCAGTCCCCGCATCCACACCCACCCGCCTATGCACTGACACCGTCGCGCACCGTTCTGCAACGTTATTGTAGTAAACACATGGTCCCTGCTCTATCTGCCTTACCCGTTAGTCCCCACAACACCCTCCTGATCACCCGCAATCTGATACACACGATCTGCACCCGGCCGGTACATACGCGTCAGCAGTCCCCCACAAAAGGAAGTAGCTGCTGGTATGGGTATGGTACTTTGTAAGCACGACAGACGCACAAACCCTCATATATGGGGCCGCGGAGCGTTGGGAGAAGAAAGGTGCCCCCACAGGGCTGAGGCTGATGCTGATGATCTGCTGGGGCGGAAAAGGATAAAAGTGGAGGGTAAGGCTGGAGGTTAAGTTGACTTCATGTCTTTGACTCCATGTCTTGAGTTGCGCGATTGACTTACTTGTCGACTTGTTTACTTGCCATTGTGGTCGTTGCGTGACTTGCGCTAGTTGCTGCTTTGACGGTGTGCCACGTATGCTTGGCGTGAGCTGTGTAGCTCAACGCGAGGTGGGTTTGGGCAACGTGTTCATGGCGAGTGCTTCACGGCAGGACACAGTTGGTTACACAGTTGTTCCGAGGGCGGTGACACGAGCAGACAAAGAGGAAGAAGATCAGTAAGTGTCAATACAGCCATGATGGAAAGAGGAATGTCGTGAGAAATTATCATTGAGTTACTATCTACAGGAGCCAATGCTAATGGCCCATCCATTTCCCATGTCGGGGTATCAATCGCAGTCATAAAAGACTGCCCAGGCACAATGAATCCGTCATTATCATTATGCCTTC
>Ga0265797_10013001_pt1 | contig 10099 bp, 12 predicted proteins | sample P2T30metagenome_FD_192433 | JGI IMG/M metagenome (GOLD analysis project Ga0265797, IMG submission 192433) | Plant litter microbial communities from East Loma Ridge, Irvine, California - P2 T30 | ecosystem: Environmental > Terrestrial > Plant litter > Unclassified | place: USA: California... | reverse complement strand
GCATCCAAGGGAAGAACGGCCATGCCGCCGGCAGTGCTGCCTTTGAGGCGAAGCGGGCAGAGATCTTGCAGAGTTACGTGACTAGCGACAAACTGCCGACGCCCCCGCCAGCGGCGAGTACGGGACGCAGAGGAAGAGGGGGACGAGTTAGCACACCAAGTGGACTGAAGACGGAAGTCGGCGCATCACCGTCGGGTCCTTCCTCTGGTCGCGGATCTGGTAGAGGCCGAGGAAGGGGACGCGGTCGCGGTCGCGGAGGACGTGGAGGTAGAGGCGGCAAGCGGAAGCGATCTGAGAGCGACGAGGAGAGCAATGTCAGTCGCTGTGGAGTGCTCTGCGACTGTGTGCTGACATGATGTAGAACGACAACGATGACTCGGACGTCTCAGACTCGTACACCCCACTACCCACACAAACCAAGTCCGGTCGAAGCGTCAACAAGCCCGTCACATTTGTACCCGTCATTCCAGAGCCAGCCAAGGGGGTGAAGCGGAGGAAGTCCACCAAGACGCTACTTGCTGCGAAGTGCAAGACCTGTCACCGAGAGACCGACCCGTCGAACAACCGGATAGTATTTTGTGATGCGTGTAGTACCGCGTATCACCAATACTGCCACAACCCGCCCATTGACAACGAGGTCGTCACAGTGCTGGAGAAGGAGTGGCTGTGTGGACCATGTATACGGGCCAAGCAGTCTGTCGTAGACGGCGCACAGGATCTGGTCGCTGCGGAGGATCTGACTATAGATGAGGTAGGTCCACGCGATCGCTCAAAATGGGCATCTTTGCCAGGACTTGGTATACTAACTCTAGCAGAAACGCGCATACTTCAATACCCTCCCACAAAGTCAGCTAGTTGGCCTGCTCCTGACTGCTACGATACGACATCCAGAACTACCCATATTCCCTCCGAACGTAAAGAACCTCATACCCGAAACCTCAGCCATCAAGTCAGAAACGCCGCAACAACAGCCCTTATCCACCCAACACTACACCAACTACCAACCCCCACCATCCTTTAATCTTGGTCAGATATCTTCGACTCCAAACGGCCACACAACGACAAGCCACACACCGCAGTTCTCATCACATTCCCATTCCGAGATGGACGCTGCAGAAGCACAACTCCTCGGCGAGAGCAGCAACCAGCCGCGCACAACGATAGACCTGGCAGGCAACCAGTACGAAGAAGACGACGGCTACGACACCGACCCACCCGCACACTACCCGAAAGCTGGCAACGGTCTCGCACGAACACTGCGGCCAGAAAGCGAAGATCTCAATTGGCTGGTCGACGACAACTTTGAGGTGTTCAGCCATAGTTACCAGGGAGACGGGACAGGGCTGGGTGCTGATGGTACGCTTGATGGCATGGGAGATGGACAGAAAGTAGTTTAGGATGCTGCTGGAGAAGCCTCTGCTAAGGAAACCGGTGACGATGAGCTGTCAGATATGGATAGCGAGGACGTGGAGCGCTTGGTCGCTTTCACCAAGGGCACAGAGCAACCTTCACTAAGGGACCTCTTGACGCAGCGAAAGTGAAGCTCGGGAAGCATGCATACAGTAATACAAGTTAGCGTTACGGTCAGTCACCCTGCAATTGAATAGTTCAGGTGAAAGAAGGTCCTTTGTATTATCCAGGAAAATTAAACATAAAGCGTGGTATCTCGAGAAGTATAGCTAAGCAAGAACCGGGCCCAAAACGGCCAATATTAATCCAAACGCCAACCCGTGCATAACCTCGTTACGAAGCCATTAACGTCGTCACTCATTCATCGTCGATGCCGTATCCCCCCAACGTGCTTTCAGGATCTTGCCACTTCTTGCTCTTCAGAATCCTCATCTTCTTTATCGGACTCGCAGATCGCTGCATCGTCTCGCGCTCACTGGCTTCTAATCTGGCCCGCAGCATCTCGTTTTCTCGTTCCAGTTCGTCGACCCGGTCGCGGAGTTCTGGGTCTGGGTCTTCGTACACCTTGATCTCTTGCTTCATCTGTGCCTTGGTCGCGCGGATGACGACGTCGATCTTGGAGTCGATGTGTGCTTGCTGGTTGTCTTGTTCGTTGTCTAGTGCCGTCTGCCATCTTCGGCGTTCTTGCTCGACAGCAGCTTCCATCTCGAGATAGCATTCGTCGCGGATCTCTTGCTCGAGGTCTACCATGTGGTCTTCGGCTGCGGCCCAGGAAGATTCAGCTGCTTTCCTGCGAGCTGTCTCCTCGGTGAGGCGCAGAGCGAAGATTTCGATTTCCGAGGTAAGGCGTGCGATTTCGGCGTTGGCATATTCAAGCTCTTCCATTACGACCGAGGGTGTTGTGCGACCTGAAGGGGTCGCGCGTCCTGAGGAGGCTGTACCAGGGCGCTTGAGAGGTACACCGATTGTATCAGAGGTGGATGGCATTCGTGGGACGGTAACCTCGCGAGCGAGAGCGGAGTAGCGGAGGATCTGCGATGTGGCGTTGTAGTCGCCTTTGGGATCTGCCGTTACGACCATGATGGACTTCTGAGGCTGACGGTGTGATTGTGCTTGACGGGCGGAGGCAGGGAACGAATTCGAGAAGAGGAGCTCCGTGAGTTTGCACTGGCGGAAGGGCACAATGTTCTGAGAGCATGTTAGTTCAAGAAACGATGAGATGGGCGGGTACACGCACCTTTGAACCTCCTTGGTTGTCAGACTGCATCTGCATGCACTGACCCAGATACATGAGGGACTCGTTGATCTTGCCAGCTTCCGCAAGCGTCTCACCCGCGGTCTTAGCATTTCGGGCACGCTCTGAACCTGCCAGGTCGACGATGGTAAGGTTACTGCTGGACCATGGATCTTGGCGTTCTGCGTCTCTCTTCTTGATCTCAATGTGAAAAAAGCCATGACTCCGCGAGCTCACAGCATTGCTTCCAGTGCCAGTGACCTTGCGCTCCATGAGACCTGTTTCCAGCACCATCATAGCTTCCTCGAAGCTTCCGCATATGATCTTGGTGAGGCCAGCGACGACCTTTCGGTCTGGACTCTTCTCGGTGCTCTTGAAGAGGAGCGCCCTGCGCTTCACGTTTGGCTGTTTGTTCTTCAGGGCGTTTCCGCTCAACAGGTCGAAGATGCGGTCGTTGTAGACTTCGTACATTGACATGACGATTGCGTATTCTGCGCTCGGGTCTGTGGGTATCTGGATATCGGCCACCGAGGGTGATTGTGGAAGTGTAGACGGACGTGGCATTTTGTTTGACTTGTATGTGCTTCCTGTGGAGAATATACTACAATCCTATTGTTCTGTTAGCATGCGTTCCTCAAGTTCTACATTCTCCAGTATCAAATGGGGTTGGACTTACTGCCACGGGGGTTTGCGCTCGTGAATAGCGTCCCGACTGGTTGTTGTCGCCATACATATTTTCGATGTATGCGGTCGCAGTGAACATTTGTGCTTCTGACACATCTGCATTTGCGAGTGAGGAGTACGCCGGGGCGCCATAGAGGGATTGTACGAGCTGCTCGTCGCATGCTTGGAAAATGGCGTCCAGTGTCATCTGAACGAGGCCGCGCTGGGATTTGGTGCCAAGGATCGTGTGACTCTATGAGCGCATTAACATCTAAGATGCAGACTTGCAGGCTTCGTTCAAGATTGCATACCTTTCCAGAGCCAGTACAACCCAAAGTTGCAAGAAGTCCATCTCGGCCGTGGTGGCCTGGCGCGCCCATGACACCCTCAATCATGGGAACCACACCTGTGCCCTTGAACAGATCCATTTGTCGCGCATCTTCCTCGAAAACTTGCGTGAAAGCGAACCGTTCGACAGCGCGTTTGCGTTTGTCTTGAGTAGGCGGTTGTATCGTTATATGAGTTGGATGATGGTTCTCGCTCTCTTCGACGCTGAGGAAGCGCGCACTTCCCGAGTTGGAAGGGCGCAAGCGCAGAAAGACATCGAATAACGAACTTGAGGGTCGTGGTGGCGGCTCCATTGTGACTATGTTTTGTTCCTGGTTTGGCGATGCAGGCAAAATGTCAGTCGACGTTGGTGTACCAGATGCATGTGGAGCCGCTCGTGCACGCGCCCGTGTCGGTCAACATGGCCAGAACGCCGTTGCCCTGGACAACCGTCGCGTCGCTCATGGAACGCGGTGACGTAAGCCACGCGATTGCGCGGGGATGCGGAGTACAAAGAAGCTCGCCCTTTAGTCTCGACCTACTCTACTTTATAACCTACTAGCCCCCAACCTAAAATAGTGCAAATTCATTTCCTCCACTATGGACAACCTCCCAGCCGAAATACTTCTCTGCATCGCCGAGTGTAGCACCACCCTGCCAGAATTGCTCAAGTACAGACGCATCTCGCGCCCTTTCAAGCAAGTTGTCGACGACAACTGCAAACCTCATGCTTTCTACCTGCTGCACCAGAGACCCTGTCCAGTAGCAGTTGACGATGCACTGCTTGCTATCCGCTTGAAGCGTATACCCTGGGAATCATGCTGCCATTACGACCACGTACGGGGCGACTATTCTTTCTACCCTTCAAAAGACTTCTTCGAGGCTGTTCAGAATGAGACTGAAGTGCCGCCAGGCTGTCCCTCAATCCCAGCCGCAACTTGGTTTCAAGAGGTGGAGGCTGTCATGGACCTGTACCTGTTGGTATTGGCCTATATGTCTACCGGCAAGCATTGTCATTTGAACTTTCAACGGACCTACCCTGGCGGCTATGATCTTGACCAAATTGACTCGCCCGACGAATGGCCAAAGCCCCAGACAGAAGCCATAATCCGGTCACACTTCCGTCTGTTTGTCTTCACAACTGTATACGCACCACGTGTTTTTGTTGAGCCTCTTGCCAACATTTCAGCTATAATAAAGAACACTTCGACACCGAAATGGTCTACTACGCATCAACACTGGATATCTTTATCAATGCAAGGAACGGCGAAATACCCTGTGTTTGAGATGTTTGGACTGCCCTTGGAGGAAAGAACTACAGACCCACTCTTTGATGGCTTTTTTGAGTGGCTGTACGCCCAGTCTGAACCCCGCGAATTCCTCGTGCTCCCTGATGGCTTCCAAGATCCAGCCGGGGACCACCCAAACGACCGCTTAGTAAGGACTTTTCCAGGAGAAGAACGTCACCAGGTTGCCCTCATGCAGCTGTGGAAAGTACACAAGATAATGGATGATCGAAATTGCGATAACAAACCAGCACGTGGGTATCATATTGCGTCCCAATTCAACCCGATCCAGCCTGGTCTCACTGATCAAGCTACCGTCTATCGCCAACCCCTTCAAATTTCGATTTGGTCTGAACCCCAACTCATCATCAACAATTGGACAGAAGGTGACGATTTCTCATTGGTTTTAGAGGTACCTAAGGGGACGCGTAACGATCACATCAACAGATTCGTTCAACTGGAGATGGGTTGTTCGGGAGAATACAATTCCTTTGACAGGATATTTGGGACTGAACTCAAGAACAGATTTGGCTTGGAATACATTCCTCAAAAGGCTTCGTTTCTAGATATTGACTATGGCGTGTTGGACCCAAGACCTGAGTTGAAGGAATGGGTATAGGTTATGCAACGACACCTTCACTGCGTAAATTCGCCACTTCCTCCTTACTCATCCCCAATGTATCACCGAGTATCTCGTCCGTATGCTGGCCTAGTGTGGGTGGAGGTAGTCGTATGCCTGGAGTTGAGTCTGACCATTTCACGGGCGTGTTGACTAGTTTAATCGGTCCACATGCCGGGTGCTCTATCTCTTTGACCATGTCTCTTGCGAGGACTACTCCAGATTAGCATCGATAAGAAACACTTATTCCAGCAGGAATAATATACATACCGTGTTCGTGGTTCAATGTATCCTGCACATCGTTGATAGCGGCGTACGCTGGAATCGTTAGCTAAGAACCCCGAGGCATACAGCTGTTACTTACGCATTCCACTTCCCTCGAGGACGTCAAGCAATTCCTGTGTAGTTTTCTTCTTCGTCTCCGTCTCAATCAACTCCTCTAGCTCGTCTCTATGCTGAACTCTCAATGCGTTCGTCTTGAACCTTTCATCGAGAATCCATTCGGGCCTTTGCAACCTATTACACAGCACTCCATACAACCTATCGTTTCCACCTCCAAGCAAGATATCTCCATCCGCCGTCTTGAACGCCTTGTACGGTACAATCGATGGATGCGAAGTTCCCCAGCGTCCAGTGTCGCGTTTTCCGCTAATGAGAGTGGAGCTGGCAATGTTGGCCAGGGTGGCAACTTGGCAGTCTGAAAGCGCGACGTCGATGTGTTGGCCCTTGGAGTTCGGGTTTCTGAGGCGCCGGAAGAGAGCTGCCATGATGGAGTTGGAGGTGTAAAGACCGGTTGTCAAATCGGTTACTGCTACACCGACCTTGACGGGTGGGCCATCGCGGGTTCCGGTGATGTGCATTAGGCCAAATTCGCTGGAAGATGTCAGTAATGAATATGATGATAGGAAGATGGGTCGGGAGATGTACGCTTCAACCATCACGTCGTAACCTGCTCTGTTTCTGTAGGGGCCTGTTTGGCCGTAACCTGTGATACTAGCGTAGATGATGCCGGGGTTGATCTTTGACACGGTATCGTAGTCCATGGCGTACTTTGCCAGAGAACCCGGGAGGTAGTTCTCAACAAGGACATCACATTCTTTAACCAGGTGATGCAAGATGTCTACACCAGCTGGGTGCTGGAAGGACAGGCCTATCGATCGTTTGTTACGGTTGACCTAATACCCGTGAGCCACGAAAGAGCCGTGATAGGGGTGTTCCACTAACACCCAAGTAGTAAGCACTCTCTCCTGGTCCTTCTTGGTTTTCGGTGTACTTCGCGTAAGGCGGTCCCCATGCTCGTGTGTCATCTGGCCAAATCAATCAGTTTGAAAGGCAACCTTTGAACTTGAGATTTCGTCTTGCTCACCTCCTCTTGTCGGATGTTCAATTTTGATCACGTCTGCTCTAACACAATGTCAATTTCTGAGTCTTTGATCTCGCCAACCTCGGTTGGGCCGTACAGGGTCATCCATCGCATACCCAAGATCACCCAATATTTGTGTGCAATATGGCTACTGGAAGTCAGTCGAGTTTCTCGAAAGTTCATTATTAATGACTCACTCCGGCAAGTACTCTTGTCATGTCAAGCACTTTGATGCCAGCTAGAGGCAGGTTGGATGCATCTGCATTCGATGCCTCAGTTGCTAGCCGTCGAACATGGCTGGGTCGTGCCCAATTGGACCGTGAACATGTCAACGTCGCCTGGAAAGCGCGTCTCGAGCTTCTCAGCAGCATGCTTGCCATTTGGATGTGGTGTATGTAGAATCACGACATGTGCCGGGTAACGGAATGCTTCCACGGCATACCTATTCCCGACGATGGGCTAGCTCCAGTTCGGTGATCCGAGGCTCATCGCTAGCTGCAGAACCCCACCAAGTTTCTCTCTCCAATTACCCACCCCACCATGTTTACTGGTCTCGTTGAAACCATTGGCAGTAAGCTATGATGCATTCTATTCTATGCGCGGCTCGGCTGACGATGGCTAGCTGTTGCCGCCCTTGAGAAGCTCGACCAGACGGCCTCGGGAGGCGGCGGCACATCGTTGACCATCTCCGGATGTGAGGACATACTGGGTGACGCCCATCTGGGCGACAGCATCAGTGTCAATGGTACGTTGGTACTACTATAAATCATCTCTTGGTCTAATCCAATCAGGCACCTGTCTCACCGTCACGGAATTCACCAAGTCATCGTTCAAGATCGGATGCGCTCCCGAAACCCTCCGACGGACAAACTTGGGGTCGCTGAAGGAGGGCTCCAATGTCAACCTAGAGCGCGCGGTCTCTGCCAACACACGCATGGGCGGTCACTTCGTGCAAGGACATGTCGACACCATCGCCACCATCGAGTCGGTAACACCGGACGGCAACGCGCTTACCTTCCGCTTCAAGCCTCGCGATACCTCGGTCCTGCGATACATTGTCGAAAAGGGTTACGTCACGATAGACGGTGCTAGCTTGACGGTTACAAAGGTGCAGGATGGTCCTGAGGGTTGGTGGGAGGTCATGTTGATTGCCTACACGCAAGAGAAAGTCGTCACGGCAAGCAAGAAGCCGGGCGAGGACGTCAATGTCGAGGTCGACCAAGTCGGCAAATACGTCGAGAAGAGCGTAGCTGGATACTTTGAAGGGTCATCGAATGGAGAATTCGCGATACTGGAGAAGATGGTTTCGAAGCTGGTGGACGAGAGGCTGAAGGCTCTTGGAAAGTGATGGACACATGCTGGACCATCGGCTGCTACGCGTACGCGCACGCGCAGGCAGGCTCTCAGCGCCAAGATCGAGGGTTTGCCGTCAATGCCGTAGAAGTCATGGCCCCACATTAGTAACCAACCAAAACAAATCATTCAACTTCAGTTATATGGTTGCCTCGAAAGGGGCTCATGGGTGAGACTTGCAGCCCCATTGCGGTGGTGGCTTGGACAGAGTGAGGCGCAGCCTTGGTTTCGTCCAATACATATATATCTACATGTCTATCCCATCATTTCACAAGACACTCCCTACTATTCCACACCTACACATTAAAGGGCGAGCAGATTGATACTCATGATCTGAGGCTCGTCGTTGATGCTTAGTTCGAGTGTGGCGGCTCTCACATCGATCCCCTCATGGTTGACAGTTGTCAAGAGGCATATCGTCGCACAGTCCGGAGTGGCGGCTTCGAAGGTCTCCTCAACCGTTGAACAATCATTGCTTACATTGCAGGACTAGTCCATGCCATAGTGGAGAGAGTTAGGCAGAACACCATGCCGCGGCGCCGACATGCAGACCAACGATGTCATTAGGCCGAAAGCTCTGGACATTTCGATACTTTTTGTGCTGCGAGCCGGTATGATAGGAATGATCTTCCACTGACAGCGCAGACGTGCAGCTATCGGGGTGGCGTCTCCGCCTGTCCAGAACAGCATCTTGCCCAGCGGTGCAGCGCAATTGCATGCCGCAGGCTGGCCGGCACTAGCAGATTCTAACTCCAGAAGATTGGGGGCCAAACTGATTGCACAGAAAAATTGTGTGAAAGAGGAAGCGAAGACCGCGGGTTACATGCAGGCTTGGTAAGGGATTCTGTCGGCATAGGTCATTGGCGTTTCTCACCGGCGTGCTGCTGCATAAACACGTCAAGAGCCGACCCTCTTCAAGCGCGCATGCCACCAGACGTCTACCCCAGACGCTCATCTCGTAGCGCCATCGCTTGAGCGATTTCTCTTCCCTTTCCCCGCCGATTCCCAGGCGTCTAAAGCATGCGTTGCTACTAAACCTTTGTCTTCGGCTATCTATCCCCGGTACGCACCTGTCATGGACTGGCGACTACTCGACTACGCCAAGGAAGCTGAGGAGACCGCAACGGGCCTACTCTCCTTCGAGAGTGAGATCCCCCAATATCGCAAAGACGTCAGGAGCCATATCGCAGAGTTGTTTGCCATATCGCACGCTCTACTCGAGCTGAACGAGGCGCTGGAGTCGTCCCGCTATGGCAGATATGCAGGCTTCATACGAACGGACCTGGAGGTTTGCCTCCCGAGCTTAGGACACACGCTTGACGATGTTCAAGAAATATTCACCAGGTCCAAGAAGAGCAGGCACGCTGCGCCCGGTGCTTTCCCCGGCACACCACCGTACGCACTCATCTGGGAAGATGCGCTTACGGATTTCACGGCGGAAGGCATGTCTTTACCCAAAAGATTCGAGATTGTTAGGACATATCTACAGTGCATGCACGACGCTCTGAAGGGGTATGTAACATTGGCGACATGTTCAACGGGATGGCTGACGGGTTCTAGAAACGAGGATGAGGCCGCATTGGCTAAATTCAAAGTCACGCTATCCAGGCTGCTCAAGAAACAAAAGCCAACGCCGATTGAATCTTACTTCAGTAAGCTCTCAGTGCATGGCAATGGGAAGAGTGGTGCTAGAACACCAAAACCGCCTTCCCCCAAAGTGTCTAGACCGAAGATACACCAACACCCCACGTATCCGGCAGCCCAGTACGGGTACCAGCCAGCCCCGCTACCGCTACCTCATCGATCTCATATTGCACCAACGTGGGGAGGCATAGGGGACATAC
>Ga0265797_10013000_pt1 | contig 10099 bp, 7 predicted proteins | sample P2T30metagenome_FD_192433 | JGI IMG/M metagenome (GOLD analysis project Ga0265797, IMG submission 192433) | Plant litter microbial communities from East Loma Ridge, Irvine, California - P2 T30 | ecosystem: Environmental > Terrestrial > Plant litter > Unclassified | place: USA: California... | reverse complement strand
AACAGACTCCCACGACTTAGCTGAATGTCGGCTTTTTAATGCCTCGAGGCATTTCAACGCATACTGCACTTCACCAGCCTGCCCAAATGCAGTGGCATAGTGTAGCACTGTATCGTAGTCAACGCGTACCTTCTGTTCCACGAGGCAATCGAACACTTTCTTCAGATCCTCTATATTGGCCAGCTCGACAAGATTGTACAGTAAGTCTTGAGAACAGAGATCGGGCTTGCTAGATAACGTTTTGACAAAGACGTGCAAGAACGCCGGGACGAATTCGCGCTTGCGTGCTTCTAGGTCAGTACCCCAACTCTGGTCCTGATACAATCGGTGTCGATGAAGTTTGGAAAGATGACTGAGAGCGTCGGCAATAGCTTCTCGCTTCCGGCTCCAGGTACGTGTATCGTTAACCAGAGCTTGTATGAAGTATAAAGCGCGGCCAGGCTTACGGTCGAGGAGATAAATGAGCAACTTATGAGCGTAGGCTTTCCGCGTCGAGATGTCGAGAGCCTTCCACCTGTCCGATACTTGGCGCGGACTTGATTCTGTGTCTCCCGCAAAGAGCGTCCAACTCAGTCGCGCACATCGTGGGTCGTGTTCTATAACGACGCTACGTGTGTTTCTCCGCAAAGATGCGTAGACGGGGCGATCCAGTGCCGCAAACGCGTTTTGAAGCCCATTCTCTTTTGCAGAAGTGTCAGTCAGATCAAGATGCGTCTGGTTCCAGCTGACGAGGTTTGCCACGCGACGTCGAAGGGACCTGTATCGGCCATCTTGGTCGCGCCTTGCAGGTGAAAACCCGGCAGGTAGTCTAGAGACGTAGTTGTCGAGTCGCGCACGTTCCAAGGCGAGTTGTTTCGAATGTCTCTCGGCTCGCAAAGGTGTGCGTTGAACGGAAGATGAGGGAGCACGAGTGCGATTGGACTGTGCCCGACGAGCTCGAGGTCGCGAGAGCGTCTTCTCATCCGCTACGCCTTTATTGCTGGATGTGGTCGTTGCGTATGAGCGGGCATACTGGCGAGTGAATGTCGATATATCCGCATAGAGGCGAGTGATAGAAACAAGACCGTCAGGTCTTTTGTTCCAATGGCCAGACGTCCGTAGGAGCCCCGCAGCAGGAGCGTCTTGTATCGGTCGCTTGCGACATGTTGGTACAATTGTCTGTCGGGGGCTCGAGATAAAGTCCTGATCTTCCACCCTATTGTGTTCCTCTAAGCTTTTTGATCTATCCTTCTCTTTGTCCCGTGTTGTGCTAGGCCTTCCATGCTGTTGGCTGTGTGCTTTCGTCGTCGATGACTGGGCGAAGACTCTCGGAGCGAGGAACGGCAGGATGGGAAAGTCGGCGCTGGCGATAAGGCTAGCATTGGGAACGCGAAAGCGGGGCATGAGAAGATGCAGGTGCTGTCGTCTTCACGGAGCCATGACGTGTCAATTGCAAGCAGCTGGTGAGGACGGCGAGGAGCACGAAAACTTGAGAAGGTGCGTGTTTGGTAAGAAGCGCTAACCGGAGAAGATCTTGGACTCCCGAGCTGTTCTCCGCAGCCACACGACAACCACGATCACTTCAGCAACCACCCAGCACACTCTCTGTTCTCTCCGCGCATTCTCAGAAGGAATTTTGTGCACAGAATCACGTCATAGACCAGTTTTGGACACGTCCCGACCCTGCACGCAAGCACACTCCTGCCCGGCGCAACCGCAAAGCTCTCACCATGTCTTCGCACGAAAAGCTGTCCGCAGCCGCCAACGACCGGAAGTCGCGCCTCGCACAACTCAAGTCGCTGAAACGGAAACAAGAACAAATATCAGACGCGCCAGAAGTTGCCGACTCGCCATCCACGCAGCTCCAGGCCGAGACGTCGCAAGCTCTCACACGCACAGAAGAAGAGGAAACATCAGTAGCAGCCACATACCTCTCCGGCCGAAACTTCGATGCGACGACGCGTAATGTCAAATTGGGCTTTGACAATACACCAATCGCCGACCCCACAAACACACTGGAATACAAGGCAGAGCAGCTGGCGCTCGAGACAAAGGCGCAACAAGAAGCAGAAACCGCAGAGGACAAGGGACTGGACTTGTTCAAGTTGCAGCCCAAAAAGCCAAATTGGGACTTGAAGAGGGATTTGGAGCAGAAGATGAAGGGACTCAATGTGCAAACAGACAACGCAATTGCAAAGCTAGTCCGCGAGAGAGTGGAAGCCCAGAAGGCCATAAGAGAGAAGCAGCCGACAGACGGCAGCAATGGAGAAGAGGTGGGTATGGAGGGCAGTGAGCTGGTCGAGGCCATGCATCTGAAGGAGCAGGAGGACGAGCGGGAAAGGAAGAGGGACGAGGAGGACGAGGACGTCAGTTGAGAGTGTAAAATACGGTGGACGCGATTTGATTCAAGACGGGAGTTGGCCAGATCAGTGCACGCAACCTCGACGATCGGGGTTGCGTAAGGACGCAGATAGGAGGGTGTCGAGACGTGAGCAGACGATTGGACGATACCCAAGTCTAGTCACAAGAGGGGACAAGAGACTTGCTTTCTACAGTCCATCATGGAGGACCAAAGTTTTAATATCACGATCAAGCCACAATTATCGCGTACTCTCAGACGCTATCCTCCCCCAACAATCACGCGAACGATATTTTCTGAAGATAGCAATCAGAAACACAACAGATGTGCTTAGACTTGGCTCATTGTATTCGTCTCAAGAGCAACGAAAAACATAGAACACCTGGTCTTCGCTAGTAGTCCGTGGAACCTGACATCCGGCAGCGCGCGGAGGAATCGTGTCGCATAGAATAGATACAAGAATTGGTTCTCTTTTGCGCCGTAGACGAGCTCTTGCTGCCCGTGAGCGTCCTCTGCACTAAAAACGTGGCGTGTGGACTGGACAACTGAGGACAATCATTGACCACCAGTATATTATACTTGCGACATCTCTCATCTGTGAGATTATCTTTTCGTTCAGGTCGTCGATGTTACGGAAATTGTGGTTCGTTTCGCTCTGCATCATCGCAGTACCATGGGGTGAAGTGGATGGCTACCAAGATATGGAATCGCACACAGATGTGAGTCAAAGATCATTGACCACCATGCGATATTCCTTATAGCTAAACACGGTCGAAGTCGAGGCAATCATATAACTTAAGTCAGCATGTGTCTTAATCGCAGCGGAACCGGGACACCTGTGCGTTGACTATAAAAGGAGCGCCCTGCGCATCTCCATCATCAATCCCACCACCAAAACCCGAAAATTCGAACGTGCGCGATTCCTCCTACCATAACTACTGCCAAAGAAATTTCTATCTCAGAAATGACGGAGAGACACGATGGCATCGCCTTTCCCTGGCCCTCGTTGCCTGCAGATATCCGTCTTTCAATCCTCGACGAAATCTCAGGTCAGAAACATCCTGGCTGGGCTCAATGCGCAGCCGTCTGTAAGGAATGGCAGGTCATTCTTGAACCCAGTAATTTTTCCCGACTATCATTGCAGCCATCCTGTCTAAAAGAACTGGAAACCCTCGTTATCCGACAAAGGCCTCTTGTCAAGCACATCTGTTTCAATATCGCTCTTCCTCGATACGCCTGCACCCGTTGTAAACGAAGTGCCACCACATCCAATCGCAGGTCTACCCTCGTTAGGATCATTATTCTAAAACTCTTTTCTGTCCTAAGTACCTGGCAACCTACAGGTCAATTAACACTCGAACTGAGCGCATCTTCGCCAAGTGACTCACAACATTGGTTCAAAAACTACTGTTTTGGGCCCGGACATGAAGACACAAGACTCTGGACGGAACAGGAGAAAGCTGTTCGATGGCATGACCCAAAACACGGCTGGGTTGATGGTCGGCAGGTTGAGACTCCCAAGCGGCGCGCCATTTTGCGCCTCTTCTCCCCGCTCTGCTTCAGCGCCCCCCAAAATCTCCCTGCCGTTCATGCCGTTACAAGTTTCTGCATACGTCGACAACTTCGACATGAGCTTTATCCCCACGTACTAGGAGGCTTGTGGGAGAAACCCCCTCGGCTAGAAAGTATAGTCCACGAGTCGTGGATTGTCCGGCACGACTACCCGATTGAGTGTGCATATAGATTGACCTCCTTACTCCAGTACAGTGTTCCAGAGTCCGTCAGGAGATTATCCATCTTCAAGGACTTCAACAACCAACTTAAAATGGCAATTCACAAGTCTAAGCCACATATCTCTACGCCACATTGGCGCTCAAGTTTAGAAGATGCCTTAGCTGCAAATTTAAAGCTAGCCAAAGCTCTTGCCGCCAAAAGCCACCATCTAGAGTGCCTTTTTATTTCATACATGATCGACGCCCAGCAGTTTTTCACTTCATGCCAGCAGCTGCCATGTACCTGGAATCTCCTGCAGTCCTTAACACTCACGTCATCCACACTGGCCCGGACAGCCCCTCGCCAAGATATTCATACACTGTTGCAAAACGCTAGTTCGGTTGCGCTCAAGATGCCGCAGCTCCAAACCATGGTGCTCTGGAACAGTGAACCAGGACAAGCCTGTGCGGTAATTTATCAGCGACATACTGCAAGTGCGATAGCGACACTTACATGGCGTGGTACATGGAATCTTGAGCTCAGCGAGGATGTTGTTGAGTCCTTGAAGGAGGTTGCCTCTGATGCCTGCTACCTACGGCTGGAAAAGGAAGAATTACATGACGTGGATATCAGGTCCCATGGTGATGCAATTCATCATCTGCGCTTGCCGGATGGAGTTGTTGATTCAGAATCACTGTGTCAAATACGTCACGAGGGAAGGATGCAAAGAATGGCCTGATCAATGCATTTGTACAAAATTCTATCGTCCTAATAAGAAAAGGTGAAGAAGAAGAAAGGCAGTGGAGAGAAAGAAGAGAAAAAGTGTGTGAAACAAAGAGTAGAAGTAGAAGTCAAGCGTACCTAGGTAGCGTTTACATTGACCAGGAAGACATAGGCTTCTTCTACAGTACCTAACCTCAGATGTGTGTCGGCTAAATGGTCTTCGATACAAGACGCTCATGGAATTGCCCCCAGAAGAATGATCGTGATGCCAAATTCTCGTACTGGACGTGTCGCGTCATTCTACACGCTGGAATCCACGTACAAAGACGATTGATTCCTGACTAGAGAATGAGGTGTTAGTATCCAATGCAGCGTACCCCTTCGAGTTTACTGCTCTAACAAACTCGCACAGAGCGGCTCGATGTTTATGAAACAGTATACGTGATTCTGTGTATATACCGAGGGGGTCGCTAATATTATGTAGTGGTTGTCTACTGTTGTGTCTTGTTAGAAGTTTACCCTTGCGCGGAGGGTCGGTTATTCAGACCCGCCCCTGTCATTCACGAGTCAACCTCGGCATCTCCACGCGCCAAACTTCCACGGGTGTTGCGGATGCGGGGACAACCGTCGCGCTATATACATCACCATGGAGCGCGTCTCGCTATTCTCCACTATCTCCGTTCTTTCAGAACCACCATAGTTCGATTGTACTGCTACGTCTCCATCGCACTTGCTCCACCGCTAAAGCTCCTTCGCATCCCAACCTTCACAACTCACAACCGCCATCATGGTCGGCAAGAAGCAGCCCGTCTACGTCCTCGGCGTGGGCATGACCAAGTTTATCAAGCCTCGTGGCAAGGTGGACTACCCTGAGCTCGGTTTCGAGGCCGGCGTCAAGGCCATGCTTGACGCGCACATCAACTACGACGAGGTCGACCAAGGCGTCGCATGCTACTGCTATGGCGACTCAACTTGCGGTCAGCGCGTCTTTTACCAGTTCGGCATGACTGGCATTCCCGTATACAATGTCAACAACAACTGCTCGACTGGCTCGACCGGCCTCTACATGGGACGCAACATGATCGCGCACGGAGCGGCCGACTGCGTCTTGGTCGTTGGCTTTGAGAAGATGTTCCCCGGAAGTCTACAGAGCTTCTTCCAAGATCGCGCAAACCCGACAGGCACAACCAGCCTGATGATGAAGGAGACGAGGGGTATTACCAAGGCACCGGGTGCTGCGCAAATGTTCGGAAACGCTGGACGGGAACACATGGAGAAGTGAGTCCGAACGTCTGGACCAACCCGTGTCTCTATACTGACCATCTTCGTAGATACGGCTCCGAACTCAAGGACTTCGCAGAGATCGGTCGCATCAACCACGCCCACTCGAAGAACAACCCCTACTCGCAATTCCAAGACGAATACACCCTCGAACAAGTCATGAACGCACCCATGATCCACGAACCCCTCACAAAGCTCCAATGCTGCCCGACATCCGACGGAGCTGCTGCCACAGTCCTGGTCTCGCAAGAGTTCCTAGACAAGCGCCCCGAGCTCAAAGACCAGGCTATCCTGATTGCTGGACAAAGACTAGCAACCGACACACCGTCACTGTTCAACCGCAGCGCCATTGAGCTAGTAGGATACAGCATGAGTGAGCTGGCTGCTCGCGAGGCGCTCGAGGAGGCCAACGTATCACCAGACGACGTCAAGGTGTGCGAACTCCACGACTGTTTCTCTGCCAACGAGATGGTCACCATTGAAGCCCTTGGCCTGGCTCCCAAGGGCAAGGCTCACGAACTTATCCGCAAGGGTGGCATTACCTACGGCGGAAAGGTCGTCATTAACCCCTCAGGCGGTCTGATCTCCAAGGGCCATCCCCTCGGCGCCACAGGTCTCGCTCAATGCGCTGAGCTCGTTTGGCACATGCGTGGTTGGGCCAACAACCGATCAATCAAGGATACAAAGGTTGCCCTGCAACACAACCTGGGTCTTGGAGGCGCTGTAGTATGCACAGTGTACAAGAGGCACGACGGAAGCGCCGCAACAGATAAGTCAGATGAGCAGATCGCCAAGATCACTGGACTGGGATACAACCCAGCGACAGTCGCGAAGGGCTTCACAAAGGAACAAGTTGATGCTGTGAGGAGCAAGAAGGCGAGGAGCCAGTGGGCACTGCAAGACACAGAGCAAAAGGTTGAGGCGAGGTTTTAGTTGAGTTTCGCTGTAACTACCATGGTCTTTGAATAGCGCTATTGACTACATATATCCATCGTGCCTACTTCACACACGCTCTCCCCATGCTGCTTCAACCATATTGACCGTGATTTCACGCGTCAGTACACAAAATGGAAGGAGGCGTACTTACCTAATCCAATCCTTCCATCTTCTCACACCCACCAAGCATCCACCCACCAGATAACAGTAAGAAACTTCGGTCGACTTACCTGCCAGCAGATGCCAGACATCTGATCTCGCAGCGCCCAGCGCAAGGAGATTAATCCAACGGTATGAATATATTAAGAAGAAAGAGTTGAAAGAAAGAACCCCCAGAGCCCCGTTCAGACTCAACCCAAGCTAAAGATGATGGAAAGGTTTAGACATCAACGCACACCGCAGTTTCGGCTCATGTTGAGCAACATGAACTCGAGGGACTGTTGAGAACGGTTCAGCCGCTCTGTCCACAGGGATTAAGAGGGAAAGCGAAGGTCGAGTGGGTGGCGGAGGGGAGGTATGCGCCGGTTAAAGAGCGTGATGGTTCGGAGATGGATGACTGGACAACTTGGTCCGGTCCGCTGTCACTGAGTGGTAGAAGACACCCGATGTCGATCTTGTCTTCAGTGCCGATGGTATCTTTTTGAGTTTTTGTAGTTATGGCGAGACCGTGAGCTCAGTTGCGCTTTGTGATGGAGTGAGAAGAGGTCTTGGAGGGGAATGAATGGCGAGAATGGAAGCCGTCTGCAAGCGGGACTGGGATCTATGTAGGTGTTAGTGGAATGAACAGCGTTACACACATGGTTTTGGTGGATGTGGGTCGTGGTGGTTGCTTGGCGGTGTTGAAGTGTTGAGCGTGGGAATGGGAGTGGGGTGGAGAGAGAAGGTTATATACCGTCTACAAATGTTTGCTGGAACAATGGAATATCGGATTCGCGTAGATATGACCACTGATTGCTGCTTGATTGACTCAAAACGGGATACAACAAGGAGACTATAGCAATCCGCTTGTCTTTCGTGCTAGACAGTCATCTAGACGGAAGGACACTCGCACGTTGTCGCATCAAGACATCTCCCCACACGAACTGAAATGGAAGGGAGTGGCAAGCAGTTCCTGTCTGAACTTGTGATCATGATTTGGTATTTCGAGTTATGCTCGAACCTTCGTTTCGCCATATGCAAAAAGACGCCCAATTTTTGATACCCCAGAGTGATAATTGTCCAGCATAATGCAAGACAGAAATTACAGAGTAAGACCGTAGAGTAGAGTAGTATGCAACTTCTTCCAGGCTTGCTTCTTTAGCAGCCGATAGTGCGCTATGCCCAATCTGTGCTCAAAAGTCGGGATCCTCCATTATGATGCCAAAGCTACGACGGCGACTGATCAGAGCAGTATCATCGGAATCCTTCTTATGTTGAGGAGACCAGCGATCTCTCCTTGTCTCGCGTCCATCACGCTCAGAAGCGGAAGCATTCTAGGCACCGCTCGCCACACCACGTATGTTGATACCACCACCTCCTCCGCCACGCCGATCAGCAGATCCGCGGATGTTGATTCCTTCCTGGCTGCGTGCACGTCCTTGGCCACGGATGCTGATATCGTCATCGCGTGTGATGCGATCAGCGAGACCTCGTCGAGGCTGTGACGGCTCAGAGAAGTCGGTGACATAGGGATCGCGGTCGTCACCCTTGAGGCGACCAAACGACTCAGCGGGATCGTCATCATCGCGTGTGATCCTATCGGCTAGCGACCGCTTCTGTTGCGGGAGCACGGGCTGTCCGTTCTTGGTCATGCGAGAAAGTAGCGAATCCCCTCCTCGTGACTTGTTTGATCCGTATGTTGCGTCGATGGCGTTTGACCGGTGGTGGTTATGGCCCATTGGCGAAGTGTCAAGGAAAGAGTCCTTCTGCCAACGTCCACCACTCGCAGGGCCGCCGCGATCATAGTTTGCCCGGTCGTGTGTCCAGCGATCCATGCTGGGTTCACGGCGACGGCGAGTGTTGTTGCGGCTGCGACTCCGGCTGCGGTACCGACGGCGGCCCGCGTGGGTCTCGTTCTCTGTGAATCCGAAGCGACCGTCGCCTTCTTCGTCGGAGGCAGGGGAGGCGCTGCGTCCTCGTAGACGGCCGAAGCGTGGCTCTTGTGGACTGGGTCTGTTAGCTTGTTGACAGGGTCACGGGGCAATGCGCTGAAGTACCTTCTTGAGCCGGGTCGGTAGGAATCAACGTCGTCGTTCCTGAGTCTGCCATCAGCGGGCTGACGACCTCCTCTGCCACCGCGACCTCGGACTTCTCGTCCATCACGGCCATCACGGTTGTCTCGTCCGTTCCGGCGCGGGCCCCTTCGGTCAGCGCCTGAGTCGCCCATGGACTGGTCTCGGCTGTACCCCCGTCTTGATCGGTCCCTGGAGCCCATTTCCTCGTCGCCATAATCGAGATAGTCTTTCTGCGGTTTTTGGTTCCGTCGCGGCTCCCTCTGATGGTTGCCAGCCACGTCTGGGTTGCGTTGGTAGTAGTTGCTCTTGGTCGCTGCGCCCTTCGGCTTCTGGTCGCCAGCGTTGGACTGCCTGATGACGAGGCGACTGTTGGGCTTCTTTGAGTATGGTTGCGCTGTGCGGGGCTCTTGTAGTGAGAGGTTGCTGGTGTCGCCTACGTCGGAGTGAGTGAGGATGCCTAGTGCGACGGTCGCGTCTTCCTTATTGTAGAATTCGAGGTTGACCGAGTTGTCGTTTACCCAGCGTAGTTGCTTAACGCGCGGGTCTGACTGGCAATGCTCCATCGCCCAGTAGAGGGGGTCGTTGGGGTCAAAGTCGCTCACGCCCTGGAGGTTGAGCGATTCGGGCCATGCTTCGTGGACAATGATGTCCTCAAGGTAGGCGGCGGGTATGTTTTGTTCTTGCTCGGCCGGCTCCTGCGATGGCGCGCATGTCAGTCAATTGCGCCTTCTCGTGCAGCCTGGCGCAATGCTCACCTGGACAACCTGCTGTGGTTGCGACGGCTGTGCTACCGGTTCAATGTCTGCGCCTACATCAATGTCAATATCGTAAGCGACATCAGTCATGTCCGTGTCGTCCATGATGGCGGCTATATTTCAAAGAGGTCCGGCAATTC
>Ga0265797_10012999_pt1 | contig 10100 bp, 5 predicted proteins | sample P2T30metagenome_FD_192433 | JGI IMG/M metagenome (GOLD analysis project Ga0265797, IMG submission 192433) | Plant litter microbial communities from East Loma Ridge, Irvine, California - P2 T30 | ecosystem: Environmental > Terrestrial > Plant litter > Unclassified | place: USA: California... | reverse complement strand
CGGCCCCCTCTCCGAAAAGGAGAGGGGGAGCCAACCGCAAGCGGGCGCTAGTAAACGTCAGGAAGTTGTCAGGCTCCTCCTCTCCTTTTCGGGGAGGGGGCCGGGGGGTGAGGCGCCACGTTAGGCAAGCACATACCTTGAGCTAATAAAGCGCTATTTTGTCCTACCGCAGCTCGCTTACCAGCGTGGTGATGGAGCGCGGGGCCACGCGCAGCGGCTGGCCCGCCGGCACGGGCGCGCCGGGCTGCAAGTCGGCCGTGGCCGAGGTTACGTAGGTTTTGCCGGTACCCAGCCGCCCGCTGCTCAGCACGAGCTGCACGGTAGCTGGCGTATCGTAATCGTTGACCACGACGGTTATCAGCTGCTTACCGTTCGGGCTTTTGTAGGCTGATACCAGCGGCTGGCCGGGGCGGTCTGAGTCGGCCAATTGGGCATCGAGGCGCACGGCGCCGGGGCGCAAATAGCGGCTGTAGTTACCCAGGGCCCAGAGCATTTTGCTGGGGTAAAACTGGCCATCGGTCGTGTTTTTGTCGATATACACGAGGCCGTCCTTATAGTCGTAGGGCGAAATAGCCAGCCACCACTGCCAGGCGGCGGCGTTGGCCACGGCTAGGTCGGCATGGATGGTGCGGGCCAGGTACAGCGCCGGCTTCATGCCCAAATCGCGCGGGCCGCCGTTGATTTCGCCCGCGTTGTCGCCCAGAATGCAGTACTCGCTCTGCCAAAAACCCAGCTTGGGCACGGCGGCTACCTTGGCTGCCAGTTGCTGGCGCGTGGCCACTGCCTGCGGGTAGGGAGAAGTGGTAAAATAGCTGTGCCCCGCAATGATGGGCGCCACGCGGGGCGTGCTGCCGAGGTAGGTAGGGGCCGCTTTATCGCCAAAAAATGCCCCAATTTGGTAGCCCTGGCCGGGCTTGTCGGCGGTGCTGAATAGGTAGTCCAGCTTGCCCGCTTCGGTTATCAGCAGCTGCGTGGGCAGCTTGCTGGCCGCTAGCTTCGCGCTTAGCGCTTTGGTGATGCCGGCGATGTCGGTATTTTGGAACGGGGTGCCTTCCTGGCCGCCGTCGCTCCAGTCCCACTGCGGCTCGTTTACGGGGCTGAGGTAGGCGAACGTGATGCCGGTTTTCTGGCGGATACCTTCCAGCACGCGCACGCAGTAGTCGGCCAGCGGGCCAAACTTATCGGGGGCGAGGTTGGGCTGCTTGGCGGTGGCGTAGGCCTTGCCATTGCGCGTGAGCGCTACCGGCGGGCTATTCAGGAAGCCCAAAAACTGGGTTACGCCCCGCTTTTTGGCCGCTTCCAAAAACCACACCTGCCCGGCCTGCCGCGACCAGTCGTAGGTGCCGGCCGGGGTCAGGAAGGACTCGGCGCGCCGCCACTCGTCCTTAATGCCGCTGGTCGCGCCCTGCTCGGCGCTACCCGCCCCAATGTTGAAGCGCCACATCGACAAGCCGATGCCTTTTTCGGGGCTGAATAGCAAGTCGGCAATGGCCTCTTTTTTGGCGGCGGGCCAGTTGCCCACAAACTGCCCCGCCCACGCATCGGAGGCGGCAAAGTTGGCAATGGTCTGGTGGGTTTTGGCAGCGTCGATGCGCACGGTGGTGGTCGCAGGTGCTTGGCTGCGGGCGGGGCCGGTAGCCAGGAGCACGGCCAATGCCGGGACTACAGCGCTTAGCTTCAAGGAAAAAGGCATAGGAGAGGGTTTGAAAAAGATAGTCCGGCTGCCCCTCCGGTGTAAGGTGGGCAGCCGGACTAGTCGGGGCAGGAACGAGGTTGCGCGGACTTTGCAGCCCGCGTTTGGCTACACGCTTACTCACGCGGACTACAAAGTCCGCACAACTTGCTTAGTAACCAGGGTTCTGCGTGATGTTGCCGCCCGAAAGCTGAATCTGGTTGGTCGGAATCGGGAATAGGTTGTTGGTGGCCGAAATCTGGTCTTTCACCTTGCCCTTGTCGTAGGGGTCGGTGCTGGTGCGCTGCGAGGCATTGAAAGCCGTCATCACGTCTACGAGACGCTTTTGGCGCACGAGGTCGTAATAGCGGTGGCCTTCCATAGCCAGTTCGAGGCGGCGCTCCAGCCAGATGTCGCTCAGCAGCTGCGCGCCGGTTGAGGTGCGGGGCTGCACCGTGCCGGGGTTGAGGCGGTTGGCGCGGGCGCGCACTATATTCAAGGAGGTCAGGGCTTTCGTATCCTGGCCCAGCTTGCTCGACGCCTCGGCGTGGATGAGCAGCAGGTCGGCGTAGCGCATCTCGATGCGATTGAGCGGCGAGTGGTTCATCTCGTTGGCCGGGCGGTCGGCCAGGGGCAGGAACATCTTGCGGCTGATGCGGCCCGACTCGTTTTCCGAGAGCTTGGTGTCGTAGTTCGAGTAGTCGAAGCCCGCCGTTTTAGGCCCTACGTTGTCGCCCTGCTTGATGATGGTCCACTGGCGGCGCGGGTCGTTGCCGAAAGCCTGCTCCAGGTTGCTGCTGGGCGTGTTAAAGCCCCAGCCACCGTCGGCGCGGCTGCGCATCACGACCGTGAGCGAGGTGCCGAGGTTGAAGGTCTGGTTGGCGTTGTAGTTCAGCTCAAAAATCGACTCGACGCCGTTGGGGTTGCTTACGCTCCACACTTTATCGAAGTCGCCCAGGCTGTACTGGTTCGAGTTGATAACCGTTTCGGCGGCCGTTTGGGCCAGCGCCCACTGTTCGGTAAAGAGGTAGGCCTTGGCCAGGTAGGCATTGGCTGCGCCCTTGGTGGCGCGGCCTTTATCGGCGCTGGTGCGGGCGTTTTTCTCGGGCAGCGCGGCAGCGGCTTCCTGAAAATCCTTGATAATCTGCGCGTAGCAGTCGGTGGCGGTAGCGCGCTTCATGACCACGGCGTCGGCCGGCGAGATGGGCGTGAGCACCATCGGCACGCCGCCGTAGCCTTTCACCAGCTCGAAGTAGTTGTAGGCCCGGATAAACTTCAGCTCGCCAAGCAGTTGCTGCTGCAAAGCAGGGTCGATGGGGGCCTTGGCGATGCCCACCAGCGCGGCGTTGCAGTTGCCAATTGACTGGTAAATGTGCGTGTAGCGGTTGTCGAACCACTCGTTGTTGGGCTGCCAGAAAAAGCGGGCAAATTCACCCAGCTCGCGCGTGTCGCCGGCAATGGAGTTGCCCTTCCAGGCATCGTCTGAGCCCGTATCACCAAACATGCGGGTGCGGTCAATCTGCCACCAGTCGCTCTGGTCAGCCAGCGCATAGCAGCCCATCACGGCCGCCTTGCACTCGTCGGCGTTGGTATAGTAGTTGTCGGTCGTTTGCTGGCCCTGGGGCGAGATGTCCAGAAAGTTGGAGCACGAGGGCAGGCCAAGGCTGAGGCCCAGACCTAGCGCCAGAGTGAAGGGGAAACGGTAATTTTTCATGATACGAACGGGTGGGAGCGGATTAGAAAGCAATGTTGGCACCCACCAGGTAGGTGCGCTGGGTGGGGTAGTTGCCCAGGTCTACGCCGCGGTTCAGGGCCGACGAGGGGTCGGTGTACGAGCGGCCATTGCCGATTTCGGGGTCTACGCCGCTGTAGTTGGTGAAGGTGAACAGGTTCTGGCCGCTCACGTAGAGGCGCAGGCTGGCCATGTGCAGGGCGCTCGAGACCTGCTTATTAAAGGTGTAGCCCACCTGTAAGTTCCGCACGCGGGCGTAAGAGCCGTTTTCCACATAGAAGTTGGAGAAACGCGTCAGGTTCCGGTTGTCGTCGTTGGCCGCGATGCGAGGCACCGTGGTAGAAGTGCCTTCACCGTGCCAGGCGATATCTTCGAGACCACTGATTTTGTTGTAGTTATAGCTGCCCGAGTACCACCAGCCTTTGTTGGCGTTCACCACGTCGTTGCCGAGGCTGCCCACCAGCGAGGCTTGCAGGTCGAAGCCCTTGTAGCCCAGGTTCAGGTTTACGCCGAAGGTCAGGTCGGGCGTGGGGTTGCCGATGTACTCCCGGTCTTTGTCATCAATCACGCCGTCGCCGTTGAGGTCTACGAAGCGGAAGTCGCCGGGCTTGGCACCAGGTTGCAGCAGCGTGCCGCTGGCCGACTGGTGGCTGTCAATTTCGCCCTGGTTCTGGAAGATGCCCGTGTTTTTATAGCCATAAAACGCGCCTACGTAGCCGCCTTCTTCGGTCTTGGATGGCTGACCGAAAACGGGCGACCGGCCCGAATACAGCGGCTGCCCGTTGGCTAGCGTCTCCACCTTGCTGATGGCGCGGGTACCATTGATGCTCAGGCCGTAGGTGAAATTACCCTTGGTTTCGGCGTAGCCCACCGTGAAGTCCAGGCCGTTGGTTTTCATGCCCCCGATGTTGCTCACCGGGCTGATGTAGCCATTGCCAGCGTGCGCCGGCAGGGCTTGCAGCATCAGCATGTCGATGGTGTTGCGGCGGAATACGTCGAACGTGGCCGTCAGCTTGTTGCCGAAGAAGCCCAAATCAACGCCCAAATCGTAGTCTTCGACCGTTTCCCATTTGATGTTGGAGTTAGGTACGTTGCTCTGAATAACTGCTACTTGCGTAGCCCGGTCATCGCCGGTTACGTAGTAAGTTTTGGCCAGGGTAGCGGTATAGGCGGCGTTAGTCAGGCTCGTGATGTTTTGATTGCCCACGCGGCCCCAACTGGCGCGCACCTTCATAAAGTTCAGCGTCTCAAACGATTTCATGAACTCCTCGTCGGTCACCAACCAGCCCACCGACAGCGACGGGAAGTTGCCGTAGCGGTTGCCGGGCGCGAACACCGAAGCCCCGTCGCGGCGGATGCTGGCCGACAGCAGGTAGCGCCCCTTGTAGTCGTATGTTACGCGGCCAATCAGCGAGGCAATGGTATTCTCGTAAAGGCGGCCCGTGGCATTGAAGCCGCTCGTGGCCGCATCGGGGAAGCGCAGGCTGGGGTCGTTGCCCGGAATGGCCTGCCCCGTGCCACCCAAGGGGCGGTTGCTGAACTTCTCATACGTGGCGGCGGCCAGCGCCGTGAAGTTGTGGTCACCGAGCGACTTGCTGTAGGTCAGCGTATTGGTGCTGTTCCAGTACAGGTTGATGTTGTGCTCGCGCGTCACCGAGTTCACCTGGGTGCGCTCGTTGGCATCAATGGTGTAGAACGGCGAAAACTGGTTGCGCTCGTAGAAGTTGGTGTTCGTGCCGAAGCGCGTTTCCGCAATCAGGCCCGGAATAATTTCGTAGTTGGCGTACACCGAGCCCACCAAAAAGTACTGATTGCGCTTGTCGTCGTTGCGCTCTACCACGGCCAGCGGGTTGCCGATGTCGGTAGGCGAGGCACCGTAGTTGTCGTAGGGGTTGCCGGTGTTGCGGTCCTGGCGGGGCGAGGTGATGGGGTCGTCGTTGAAGGCATCCCGGAACAGACTACCGCTGTTGAGGTAGTTCTGGTTGGTCATCGAGATGTTCAGGTCCTGGCCCACCTTAAGGTGCTTGGCGGCCTGGTACTGGCTTTTCACGCGTAGCACGAGGCGGTTGAAGTCGGTGCCCCGCACCAAGCCGCGCTCCTTGTAGTAGCTCAGGCCAGTCGAATACTGCACCTTGTCGCTACCGCCTGAGAGGCCCAGCGAGTAGTTCTGGGTGATGCCACGCTGCCGAATCTGGTCCCACCAATTGGTAGTTTGGGTGTATTGGTCGGGGTTAGCGTACACGGCGGGCAGGCCCGAATTGGTATTCGCCAGGTTCATAATGCGGGCGTACTCGCTGGCCGAGGCCATGTTGGGCACCCGCGTGGGGTTCGATACGCCGTAGGTAGCATCCACGGTGATAACCGGCGCGCTCACGGAGCCCGCCTTGGTCGTAATCAGCACCACGCCATTGGCCGCCCGCGAGCCGTAGATGGCCGCCGAAGCCGCATCTTTCAGCACCGTGAGGGTAGCAATATCCTTGGGGTTGAGATAGTTGATATCGTTCACCGGCAGGCCGTCCACCACGTAGAGCGGGTTATTGCCGTTGATAGTCGAGATGCCCCGGATGAGAATCTGGGGCGTGGTGCCCGGTTCGGAGCCCGCCCCGATAACCGTGACGCCAGCGGCCTTGCCTTGCAGGGCCGAGCCCACGTCGGATACCGTTAGCTTCGCCAGCTCGGCGCCCTGCACGGTAGTAACGGCGTTGGTCACGGTGCGCTTTTCCTGCGAGCCAAAACCGATAACTACTGCCTCGTCGAGCGCCTGGGCGCTGGCGGCCAGCTTCACCGTCATGGCCTGGCCGGTGGCGGCCACTTCCTGCTTCACGTAGCCGATAGACGAGATAACGAGCGTGGGGCTGGCCGTGCCCTCGGGCACCCGTAACGTAAAGCGGCCGTCGGCGTCGGTCGTCGTGCCGATGGTCGTGCCCTTCAGCACCACCGTTACGCCGGGCAGGCCCACGCCTTTTTCATCGAGTACCGTGCCGCTCACGGGCGTGTCGGCGGCAGGCTGTCGGCGCGGGGCGCCCAGGGCGGCTGCCTCGGCGGGTAGGGTAGCAGCAGGTGCGGCGGCTACTGCCAGGGGCAGCAAGGCTCCGCACAAAAGAATAGATTTTGCTTGCATGAGCAAGGATATATACGGCCGGCCGAAGCCCGCCTGGGTGGGGAAAAAGTGGAACACAGAGCAGCGCCGCACCAAGTGCCAGCTAGCTGAGTGGCCAGGCAACAAGGGGGCGATTAGCGACTGTAAAATTACCAACTAGCCCACCCCAAAAGGGGTCCGTTTTTCGGCAAAAGGGGGTTCAGAATCTGATAGGATGGCCCTGGGTGCTACACCCATTTTCCAGCTATTGTGCTACTAAACAGCTGAATACGCCTATCAACGAAAAAGGAGCGGGGTTGGCACCCGCCCGACACCGTTCCGCCGCAATGCGTAGAACGATGCTAGGCGAGGACCAACCCCGCTCATTCGTAAATCTGCCCGCTGCTCTACAAAGAACCCAGCGGCTTTAGCTCGCTCAGGATGGGATGGTCGAGCGAAGGCAGGCTAGCTTGCTGTGGCTTGAGCAGCTCCAAAACGGTGATGGTATTGGCGCCTTTTTTGAGCCATTCGGCCGGCACGTACAGCGTCTGCTGCGGGCCGATGGCCCAGTAGCGACCCAGGTTGTGGCCATTCACCCACACCACGCCTTTGCCCCACTGGCGCAGGTCGAGGTAAGTGTCGGTGGGGGTGGCCACGGTGAAGGTGCCGGCGCGCAGCACCGGCCCGTTGGTGGCAGTGGGCGCCGCCGCGCTGGCCTTGGCCACGGTGGGCGCCTGGTCGAAGGGCAGGCCAAACATCTGCCAACCGCTAAGCTCCTTGCCGCCCAGGCTCACGCTCTTGGTGATTCCCTTGTTGTTTTGGAGCAGGTACTCGCCGAAGTTGACGCGGCCTAGGTTTTCGACCAGAATGTCGAGCTGCACCTTGCCTGCGGGCAGGGTCACTTGCATACTATCCTGGCGCTCGCGGCGGTCGAGGGTGCCCACGCGCTTGCCATTGACGAGCACCACGGCGTAGTCGCGCAAATCGCGCAGCTTGAGCATTTTGGTGCCACCGCCGGCCACGGTAGTGCGATACAACACAAAGCCGTAGGCCTGTTTCAGGGCCTCAAAAGTGAGGGGCTTGGCATTGGCAACGGCGGCGGGCAGGCGGTCTAGCAGACTCACGCTTTGGGTGAGCTGCATGGCGGGCAGCGCCGCGCTGGGCTTGGCCGCGGGCACGGGGGGCAGGGGCTGGTTTTTGGGCCGGTACTTGGCAATCACGTCGCGGAAGGCGCGGAACTTGGCCGTGGCATTGCCCGCCTCGTCGAGGGGGGCGTCGTAGTCGTAGGAGCTGATTTGGGGCTCGTAGCGGCTGGTATCGCCCTTATAGTTAGCCCCGTTCATAAAGGCGCGGGTGGTGCCGCCGTGGAACATGTACATGTTAATGCTCATGCCCGCTTTCAGCACCGAGTCGAGGCCTGGCGTGTACTTGGCGGCGGGCACGGTGTGGTGCGGCGCGCCCCACCAGTCGAACCAGGCGGGGTACCACTCGGCCACGTAGTAGGGGCCTTTGCCGCCGTGGTTAGTATTGACAAGCTGGCGAATCTGGCTCGGCTTGTCGGTGCCGTTTACGGCGGGCAGCAGGCCGTCGAGGTGGCCAGCGGCTACGTCGCGCACCGGGTCGCAGGTATAGAGCAAGCCATCGAAGCCAGCTTGCTCAAATAGGCGCTTATTCTGCGCCAGGTACACTTTGTCAGACCCATAGGAGCCGTATTCGTTCTCGACCTGCACCATGAGCACTGGGCCGCCGTGGTTGACTTGCAGCGGGGCCAATTGCTTGCCCACGGCTTGCAGGTAGCGGGTGTAGGCGGCGATGTACTGGGGCTCCTGGCTGCGCACTTTCAGGCCGGGCACGTTCTGGAGCCAGTAGGGGTAGCCGCCAAATTCCCACTCGGCGCACACGTAGGGGCTGGGGCGCAAAATCACCCACAGGCCTTCTTCCTGGGCCATCTTCACGAAGGCAGCCACGTCGTTATTGCCCGTGAAGTCGTACTTGCCCGGCTGGGGCTCGTGCACGTTCCAGAACACGTAGGTGCCGATGGTATTCAAGCCCATGGCCTTGGCCATCTTGAGGCGGCTGCGCCAGGCCTCGCGCGGAATGCGCGGGTAGTGCAGCTCGCCCGATATCATTTGGAGCGGCTTGCCATCGAGCAAAAACTCGTTGGTGCCCAGTGCGAAGGTGTGGGTTGGCGCGGGGGCCGGGACCGGCCGCTTGGTGGCCGGGCGCGGGCGGGGCGGGTGGCTAGCGGGCGGAGTGCCCGCGGCTACGGGCGCTGCATTGGCAAGGCTGGCGGCGAGTAGTAGAAAACCCAGATTCGTGGGTAAAGCGGCTTTTCTCATAATGGAGAACAATGGCGCGGGGCGGCGGGGCCGGCGGGCCGGGTGGGAGAATGCCCTGCGGCAACCGGTGCACGTAGGGAGTAGGACTATGGTGCGACAAAAGTATCCGCTCTGCCGCCCGATGAAGGGGGTCGTTTTCGGCAAAAAACACGCTGAATAGGCTTAAAAGCCCAAAAACAGGCTGGGATGGCTGCCAGTGAGTAAACTAATGCTGCCGAAGCTGCTGCCGGCGCGGCGCCCAAAGATGAGGGCATCGCCGCAGAATAAGGGCAACGGGTAGGGCGCTTCGGTGTTATCTTTCCTTAGCAGCAAGCAGGGCTGCTGGGTTAGCTTAGTATGAATATGCCGCGTAGTTTTTGGTGGGGACGGGTGCTGGTCGGGCTGCTCTTTTGGGTGGCCGGGCAGGGCGCGCAGGCCCAGGATACCCCGCCGGGCGAGTTCCGCTTCGAGCATATTACCGTGGACCAGGGCCTCTCGCACAGCGATGCCATGTGCATGGCCCAGGACCACGACGGCTTCATCTGGATTGGCACCAACCGGGGCATCGACCGCTACGACGGCTACGGCCTCAAGTCCTACGCCATGCCCATTAATCCGCGCAATGGGCAATCGGGCAACCGCATCGCGGCCCTGCTGGCCGCCCCCAACGGGCAGCTCTGGGTGGGGGCCGAAAACTCGGGCCTGAGCCGCTACGACGCCGACTACGACCGATTTGTGCCTCTGGGCACCCAGGCGCTGCCCGCCACCTACCGCCCGCTCGCCAACCGCCTCGCCCAGGCCGACGTGAAGGCCCTGACCACCGATGCCCAAGGCCGCTTGTGGGTGGGCACTGCCCAAGACGGGCTTTTTATTCTGACCCTCTCGGCCCAAGGCCAGCCGCTGGCCCTGCGCCAATTACCAGCCACGGCGTCGATGACCAGGCCTGCGCTGGCCGGCATTACGAGCCTGACCATCGATGCTGATGGCAACGCCTGGGTGGGCACCACGAGCGCGGGCTTGGTGGTGGTGCGCACCACCGAGCCCACCCTGCCCGTGGAGGCCACCTCGCTCGGCCTGCCGGTGAGCGCCCTCACCCTCGACCGCCGGGGCGACCTGTGGGTGGGCACCGAGCGGCAGCTGTTTTGGATACCCTCGGCGAGCCGCCGCACCGGCCACGCGCTGGCGGCCCACGCGCTGCCGCACCACTACCCGCGCATTCAGGCCCTGCACCTCGACTCGTTTGGCCGACTGTGGGCGGGCACGCTCTACGGCCTTTACGTGTGGGAAGCGGGGCTGGTA
>Ga0265797_10012998_pt1 | contig 10100 bp, 14 predicted proteins | sample P2T30metagenome_FD_192433 | JGI IMG/M metagenome (GOLD analysis project Ga0265797, IMG submission 192433) | Plant litter microbial communities from East Loma Ridge, Irvine, California - P2 T30 | ecosystem: Environmental > Terrestrial > Plant litter > Unclassified | place: USA: California... | reverse complement strand
ATCCTTTCCAAGGAACCTAGAATAGCTCATCTCCCGGCACTCAATATGCGTCTTCGTTTTCGGAAATTGTCAAACAATCACAACAAACAACGATTAGTGAGATCAATGTTTCGGACTAAGCCAATCGATATTACGTCGGCACAGCTTCAATCAGCTTTTGATGACATGTGGCGCACAAAGGTTGCGTCATGAATTTCCATATTGCATGCTTCGTGCACGTGGCCTCGTTAAAATGACCGTCTTCTCTGGTCCGGTTCCCCAAACGCCGGTGTAAATGCTCAGTTCCCATGGTATATCCGACCAGCTTTTTGCGCGCCCCAAACCGTGAACAAAACCAAAACCATTAGCGCCCAAGTACACTAACTAGTTCATCTGTCTGATCAACTCGTTGATCTTGTCTTCCCGGTTGCCCAGATCGCCGCCTTCAATGAAATGCTTAAACTTCCTCTTGCGGAAGCCGCCGGTAGGGCTGTTAAGCTTGAACGGCCACAGGAAGTTTGACGCCGCCTTGAAGTTTGGGCCGACAGTGTAGATTTCATGTATCAGGTCTTCCAAACAGATCATGCCAAACTTTCCGAGGTTTTGCTCGATGATCTCGTTGTCAGTCAAAGGCAGGCGTTGCTTGTCTACTTTGCCGTAACCGCGCTCTATTACAGAATCAGTATGTACTGGGACATGGCATAGCTATCACTAAACTTACTGTAGATGAGCTCACGAACAGACTTCTGGTTCGGGTAACCGTATGCGACAAAAGGCTCGACAATCTTCAGCATCTCCATGGTAGCTTTGGTAAGCTTGATGAAGACGCCATTGTTGATCTGGAGCAGACGCAGAAGCTGCAATGTCTTGCGCTTCTTAGGGTCAATCTTGTTGATACCCTTTATGCGAACGACAAAGGCTAGCTTTGGCTCTGGGGGCACATAGAGGCTGTCGCTCTTCTTGGCCTCACGCGACAAACGTACACGCTCCTTTTCAGCGTCGCGGTACTCCTTCACATACTTCTCAGCCCTTGTGAAGATGACCTCGCGCTTCTTTTTGCTCTTGTCTGCCTTGCGTCAGCGCTGTCTGCAGACAGTATAGCATGCCATGAGCTCCGAAGAGGGCGATTGTATCATTCCCGAAAGATGGTTAACAATTCGACAACATTGACCGTAGTCTAGCCGATAGTGTGGTTGTTATAATCATCACAATCGCCCTCCAGAATCGACAAAAGCATGGGGGGGTATCATCGTACCTCGTTTTTCGCGGGTCGCGATCGCGCGCTCCTCGCGAGCCTTCTCTTGAGACTTCCTCTTCTTGAGGAGGTTCTCAGAGACGGTGATCTCGTTGTGCGTTGGGACGCTTCTGTGAGATGCATTAGCAGCTGCGAGGACGAGTGCGCAGGGGATACGTACGACTTCGACGACATGTTGAAGTGGTGTTCGAGAAATTCGGCGGAAGCTCAATTTTTTGCCAGAGCCTTAGCAATGCGCTAAGCCGCGCTTGCTCAAGCGCAGACGCTAGGATCCACCAGGGTCCAGCGGCCAGCCATCTTCCAGCGACGAACCTGGCTCTTTTCCTTGTGTAGCAGCATGTTTCCTTGTATTGATTTAATTTCACAAAGTTATGACAGCTCTGTACAAAATTACATCCACAAGATCAGCAACAGTGCGCTTAGCAGAACAAGGCATTGGCCATCAATATTGTCAATAGTCACGAAAGATGATCAATTCCACTAGTTCAGTGGACAGGTCTCACGGCTATGTGTGGAAACTTTGAGAAGAAATATGGACTTACGTCGTCTTTGCACGCATTCAGGGATGGGACTAGGTATGGGCCATTCGCAACATCAGAAGATGGTGTGTTGCCATGGCTGGAGGAAAGATGCAGACTCACTTGAGCATACCACTAGGACTCCTTCAATTACATCTGGGTCAATAGGTCAATAAAGAGACAGGTGTCTTGAACGCGCGCGCACTACGTCGAAATACACATGGACATGTTGCGGCATCCATGGCAGCCACCTCACACATGGCAAATGTACGTCTTTTCCGACAGCAACCAAAAAAATGACCATAGACAAAGACTCCTCGATCTGAACATTGGCTATTCAAATCAACCCCCAGCAATGTCTCACAACCACCCTTTCTTTGATGCAAATACCACTCAACCAACCCCTTTGTCCCCTTTGTCCCCTCTTCCCAAACTCTCAAATTTCCTTCCCTTCCCCCAGTAATGCTCGCTACATAAAATATGAAAAGTGAATACCCCCATAGCAGCCCCCAGCAAAAAGAACTAGACTCTTTACCACCCCTCCACAAAGACCCATATGCCTTAGCATACCGATACCGAGAATACATGTCGCAGCATCCAATGCGGTTTCTGCAGTACAGCAACCCTTATTACGAAAAGCTTCTTGCCAACCTATCAGCGCCAGACCCCGAGGCCATGGACGATCGCTCACGAGCAATTCGGTACGCAAAGGAGCATCATGAGAGCTTCTATGAGATTAGGGACATTAGACGGATTCTAAGCTGGTTACCAGCAGTTGAGCAAGACAACAAACGTGATGGCTGAGAAAGAAAGTAAATATATATATCTAAATATCATGAGGCTTTGAAAATCGACAATTAAACATTATTAATTAAAACTCTTGTCAACTTGATCTACTTTTTTTTTAAAAAAAATTTACTTCCAACGACAGCTTGTACTGAACAGGCCTCTAACCCCCCCCCTCTTCTTCCTCGTTTTTATTTCCACTAGTTCCAAAACACAATCTTCAAAAAAGATGTAGAATTATTTCAACAGACTCATAGTACAGCAAATACCACTCCAAATACCCCCAATAGCCCCAAAACGGCTCCATGGTTGACTACCGCGGCACTGCCTGTGAAAATTGGTGGCGAAGGTGCAACAGTTGAAGGAACAGGAGCGCTAGTATCCGATGGCATACTCGGCACCAGAGTGCTATTTGAGTAAATGATCGTCGTTGTAGTGTTGGCCACACCAGTGGAAAGGACTGGCACTGGTGGCTCGGGCGTAGTCGACGTGACGTTGACGGCGATACTGGAAGAGGATATGGGAACTTCCGAAGAAGATGAAGAAATAGCAGCAGGCGTTGAAGAAATAGCAGCAGGCGTTGAAGAAGATGTAGCCGGGGTACCAGACGACGACGACGACGACGACAGAATAGGTCCACAAACATTATCCTGAAAGCCCGTATACTCCGTCGTAGCATCCGGTGTACAAGTCGCCGAGATCTGGTTCGTCAGGCCCGCATTACGGAGTTGAATGCAGATGCAAGAAGAGTCGGCGGGGTTGCAGGGCGAGTTTGCGAGATTGGTGAAGAGGATGGTTTGCTGTTTTTTTGTTCATTCTCATGTCAGTGGATGCTGTACCCAGTACTTGCTCAAATAAGATAAGATGGGATGGAGAAACAGGAAAGGGGAGAGAGGCGTTTAAAACACTTACAGTACAATCATTCAACCCCTCAATCGCACTGACTAGCGCAGGGGGCAAGTTGGGATAAGGGTTCGCCGACGGCGAAGCTGAAGGCGACACCGAAGAAATTGACGATGGCACAACAGGAGTCGAGGATCCAACAAACTGTCCCGTAGTAACAGTAACAAAACTCGTCAGCGTAACGGCAGACGTCAAAATGGACGTTGTAGTCGACGGCATGATTGCAGTGGTAGTATCGGAGGGGTAAACGGGATCGTAGATGCCAAGGAGAGACGAGGTAACTGGTATGTATTGACGAATCTGCATGTTGCAAACAAGGAATTTCTTAGGTTCGAGTGCAGGAGGAGTTGGCGTTTATAGCTTCAAATGTTCTTGTACTTGTATTGTACGGTAGAGTAGAAATGGAGATGAGAAGGCCGGGCCTTAACCATGGCTGCACGCGGTAAAGCAAAGATTCTTAGAGCATGGTGGTCAAGTGGGGAATTCGCTGGTTGCAGATACGCTTTCATGGCCGCTTTTGAACTGTACTGGCGTGATGCTCGTAAAATGAGCAGAGTGAAATTTCTTCTGTTGAGACGTTTTCGGTGGGTAGTCTTTGTTCTGTTGCGCAGGTGGAATGGAGTGGGGTGGAGTGGTACGCGGTTTTCCGTTTTTGGTCTTTGTTTGCGTATGGAATGTGGTGATGATAGCTACCAGCCACAGTGGCAACGACATATTATTGGAATGCGGAAAAGTCCTTTCTTCGTTGGTGGCATTTTGTAGTGTTCTGAATACTAGTTAGTTCTAGTTTATTGGTTTATCTGTTATTATTATTGTATCACCATCACATGTCTTGAGACTGCTTGGACCAAGTTTGGGTACTCAAGAACAATCTTGCTATTTAGACTACGCGACAACTGGGTCATCAATCCATAAAACACGCGACCTTGACGCACTACTTTCCTTGAGCACTAATTGGTCTAATTAGACTTGGAACATCAATTGATAGACACAAATGTTGATCGCAAAAAATAATAATCAAGTGGAACATGTCCATTACAGAACACTCGACACGAACCTACTACGTCTTTTAATCAAACAAAACGCCCAGTCAGCCCAATACTAATACTACACCGCCTGATCAATAATGGCCAAAACTTCAGTTACCATACAAACACGTCTCCTCTCTAATATGCAGCATTCCCCAAATCATGCTCCTTGATGTACTCTGCCCCCTTTTCCAAAAACTCCTGTCTCGTCACAAAGTCTCTCTTTGCCTCTTTCCTGCTCGCCCACTGCGCCGCGCCCCTCCAAGCATCCAGCACGCAGTCTTTTGCTCTTCTGACCTGAATTGTCTGTTCGGCAGGCAGCACAGCGCGTAACTCTGCTCTTAACCGGTCCTCGAAGCCCTCGAACATTGTGTTGCCACCGGTAAGGAATATATCCTTGAGCACATCGTCGCGGTGAGGTGAGTCAGCCAGGCGTTCGGTAAGAATATTTGACGCGATTTCTACGATGCCTGCTTGATCGAGGCCAGCAATAGTGGGCTGGAAGACGACTTCCGGGACGCGGATACGTTCGACATTGAGGTGGATTTGGTTGATTTCCCGTTGGGATTCCGAATCGAAGGGGTAGGGGCCATGGAGGAAGGCGTGGAGGATGCTCTTGGTCCAGTCTGTTTGGGCCTCGCGTGTTGATTCTTCGGTGAAGTTGGGATCATGCTTGAGAAGTTGGGACTCAATCTCTTTGAGATTCTTGGAAAGGTCTTCTTCTTCTTCGTCATCAGAGCCTTCACCCGTAGCAATGGTGCGGTAGACGCCCCAGTCAGCATCGTCAGCGCCAAAGGTGTCATCGTCTCCTCCTCCTCGCCGTCTCTTCTTAGTAGGGGCATCTGAAGCGAGGTTTGCAATCGACTTCATGCGCATTTGGTTCGCAAGAGATTTGCGGTTTCCGAGTTCGGCCTTGAGTCGCTCACGGTCCTTCATCTTCTGGATGATGGCTTGGCGAGCTATCCGGCGCTCGTCTATCCAGCCTTGAGGGTCTGTTTCTCTTCGCTCATCATCGAGCCGCTGTTCTTCTGCTAGCCGTGCCTTCTCCTTCTCCTTTTCGACCTTTGCGCGCTGCCGGGCATCGTAGTTGGACTTCATCAAGCGCTGTTGTCGCTTCTGCTTGATGCCTTCTTCGTCAAGCTGGTCGTCTGGAGTGTCAAGGAGCGGGAAAGTGGGCACTTCGACTTGCTCCTCTTCTACATCGCCCAAATCCTTGTTTCGAGCCTTTTTAATGGCAAACTCAAGTTCCTTGACCCGCTTGTTGAGTTGGTTCTCATCGTCAAAGTCGTTCGACTCCAGTACCCGCGCCTTCTCCTTTTTCGTAGTAATTTCTTCGAGCTGCGTCTGCAATTGTATGCACCACTCTAATTCCTCCTCCTTCTTCTTCAGCTTCTCCAGACGCATCTTTGCGGCCTGCGCTTGTAGCCTTCGACCGCTCTCTTTGCGCTTTTCTGCTGCAGCTGCAAGTTCCTCCTCTGTCTTCTGCACCACGATTTGCTCTGTATAGGGAAACTGGATTGTGTGATCTCGGTCCTCAAGCCCTGTCCAATCTAGGTAGTGGCTGAGATCGGTTTCGTAGTCCTGAGATACATAGCAGTGTTCGCGAACAAGTTCCTCGGCCTGATTGTCGCTTATCTTACCAGGGAACGTCGGATACTTTAGCCTCAAGAGCTTCAGCAGGTATTGGGCGGACTGGAAGCGACCCCAGTTGAGGCGAGTTGTTTGTGATAATAGCGGCTTTGAGTTTACGACGGGAATAACATGGGTGGAGGTATACGATGAGTCCATGACCAGGCCGCTGCGACCGCCGTTGTAAGAGTAGGAGAAGAGTGAGTCGATGCCATATGCGACGGAGGGTGCGCCGTAGCACTCGAACAGGATCTCCGACATGGCTATAGCATACACGTTAGCGACACCAATCCACACATGCGCATCGCTGCTACGTACTCTTTCTTGAATAGCCCAAGTTTGCAATGGGCTCTGTCATAACAATGGGCCTGTCTATGCGCCCTGATTGGCCATCCACGCCCATCTTGACGAAGCAGTAGTCTAGCACACCCTCCATGACGTCCCAGTTATTCACAATGTTGCTGCCCGGTTCGTAAACGGGCTTAGATTGTCCTCGCGCAGTGCCATCAGCGTAGACATCTGATCCGATAAAGGTGAAGGTCCGGTTGAGCTTGCGATCGCGGTACCTGGCCATATTGGGCAGCACGGATAATCGAGGTTTTGAGTCGAAAGACCATCCTGCGCGAACTGCTGAGGAGCCTACAATGCGTTAGTCTGCACAGAAGATTGGTGGCTGCGTGGTTTCTGGGTAGTACCATTATCGATGACTATTGCCGTCTCGTTGTTACTTTGCGCCCAGCCCTCCTTGTCGATGGCCCTGAAGCCTTCAAACGGCGGTTCCGACACGCTCCATAGCTTGGGGGGAGGTTTTGGAGGATTGCGCCCTGCGGTTTGCGGCGCCTCGTCGATGGCAGAGGGAGCCATGGTTGTGAGGTGTAGATGGAGGCCGAGAAGCAGATAGCTGGGGGGTTATTTCATGTCGCGGCCTGGAGACGTGGCGTATGTGCTTGGCTAGCGCGATTGGTGGTGAGGTTGCGCGACATGCATGGTGGTCGTGATGTCGTGAGCTCGGTGGTCCGAGCCATCTCATGTCCGCAACTTACCACGCTATGCTCACTGTGGTCTTGCACAAACATGGAAATATCGTGTCTCATTGTTTGGGTATCTAATCTGTCACTTTCGCCATAGTAGCTTTCTAGTATTGAGTATTTGCTACTTCTGTGGTCATCTACTGCGTAAAGGAGAAACACCTGCAGCCTTCACATCTAGAGCTTATGGCTACGCTCACGCAGGATCCTTGAGACCATTTGTTGCTATCGACTGTTAGTCTGACTTATAGAAGGTGTAGAAATGGCTTTGTATGCACCTTCTAGGTGGAAAAGAACATTGGACTGGTAGTTCTTGAACATCTGAGCTACAAGCTCCGTGTCCATGTTCTGGATGTTGATCTCTTGGAGATTCTTGTTCAGCATTACAATAGCCTCGTTCAACTTCTCCTTGATGAGAGTTAGTAGTCTGCTATGCTCATGTTTGTATATTAACATGACTGACAACATTGACGATGATGCGCGAGAGCAGTTGGCTCTGTTGATGCTCGTGTGGACTTTCCTGGGTATGCAATTAGGGATTGACTCCGAGGAGAAATTCAAATGCTATGCTGTCTTACCATGTTTCCGACTGTGTGGCGTTGCTTTGGCTGTACGCGTTCGAGTTGTTTGGTAGGGAGGATCAAAGCAGTTAGTGTACGGGCGAGCATCGATGCAGCATGCAGGTCGCGCGGGAAAGCTCCACCTCGACTGGCCAAGCTCCGTCTCTACACGAACATCGACATTGACACCCTTGAATATCCACACCCTATTCCGCATTGCAAAAGAGACTCGAGAATCGCGATTTTGACGTCTACATACCGATACCGATACTGCACGTGGCTTCAAACTGGGAGACTAGACAGACACGCGACGAGACGGCAACTGCGACCCAGCCTCGGCCCATCCTACCACAGCTTCCTAGTCTTGGAGTCAGTCAACTATGGCGCCCTTAACAGCTGCTTCGGACGAAAAGACGCACCAAGCGCTGCTGGATAAGCTTGACATCTATGCACTTCCCAAGCCCTTCCGAAACCCAAACTGGAAGCCACCACAGCGCCGCAACAAGAACCTCAAGCAGATCCTGGGCGAAGCTTCGCGAAAGGAAGCCTCAGTCATGGCTACTCAGAACAACAGTGGTATATCGACACCCGCTGTAGCAGCAGAGGGCACAACACCAGCTGGACGCACACCCAACATCGCGCAAGCAGCCCAAAGCCTGAGCACCCTAGTACTCGAGAAGAACGGCAGAACTGCAGGAGGAAATGCGACGGGCCCTGCGCCTACATATACAAACATTGAATCCGCCCCGAGCTTCCATCCGAGCAGTCAGAAGAAGTACTGCGACATTACCGGTCTTCCTGCGCCATACACGGACCCAAAGACTCGCCTGAGATATCACAACAAGGAGGTGTTTGGAGGCATCCGGACCATGCCACAGAATGTTTCTGAGGGCTACCTGGCGGCGCGAGGCGCACATACAGTGCTTAAGTGAGACCAGGCACACATTCACAGCTACCATAGTCCCTTAAATGGCACTGTGGCATGTTGTACTGTTAGCATAAAGCATGTCGGGGTACCGCGCAAACAAGATTGACTTGATATTATTCGTTGACATGTATCTGCACGCAGACATGGTTCACTGGGTTGGACCGAACAGGTCAGCACCCTAGACTGCTGAGTCGGCCTTGTGTATGTATGATCACCAAAGTCAAGCTTCACTCCACCCACCATACGTCTTTCAACACATGGCTCAAGGAGGCGCTCCGGCTTAATCGTGGTCAAGACTTCTTCTGCGCCCATGAGACGGTATACCAGGACCTCGAGAGAGGATTCCTAGTTACAGCAGCACGAAGCATACTGTCGTCAGGGCGGTGCCTATATGATATTGATATTTTGTGCACATCTTAGCTAGACAGAGAACAATACACTAATTGCTCAAATTGTCGGCGCCTGTTTGCGGTGATGTCGAGAGAGCTAGGGTAAAGGAAGACTGCGGCCAGAAATTTATGCCACTACCCGCAGGAACACGTACGCTAGCAGGGGTAAGCTTCGGCCCGACCGTTCATTGAGCGCGTCTGAACTCTGACCAAAGGGACACGAGACAAGACGGAAAGATTACACCTTGATGCCAGCGTTACGTTGAATCTAGGCACCACTTTTGCTGTACATCTGGAATCTTGCCTTTTTCCATTCTCCAATCCTCTGCTACCTCGCACGCTGCGTACTACACTCATTCACAACCCTCAAAATGCCGACTATGTGGCTTTCAGATACCCAAAGTGAGTTACACAAACACGCAGTTTGCAGAACAATCTAGAGAATACTCGCTAACATGTGAATAGAGATTGGGGTCGCCTTCTGCTCAGGGGGTAGGTACGCGCCCTCCACCACTCATGCGCCCACCATGCGACGGAAAATTGACAACACGGAACAGGCGGACTCTTTCTGATGGGCGGTGTCATGATGTTTTTTGATCGCGCAATGTAAGTTTTTTTTGCCGTTTTACACATCTGCTTTCGCTGACATGATCCAGGCTCGCAATGGGAAATGTACGCCTATCCTCCTTCAAACCTCCTTCAACCCCCACCTCAACCACAACCCTCTCTGATACCCTCTGCAGATACTCTTCCTAATTGGCCTCACGCTTATCATTGGAACCACAAAGACGGTCGCCTTCTTCGCTCGCAAACAGAAGTGGAAGGGAACGCTTGCCTTTGTCGCTGGCATATCGCTTATCCTCATGCGCTGGGCTTTCGTCGGCTTCGTAATCGAACTTTATGGTATACTGGTGCTTTTTGGAGACTTTCTTGCAACGATTGCGGGCTTCGTCAGTAATGTGCCTGTGGTTGGGCCGTATATTGCAAGGGCATTGGAGGCAATAAGTGGCGCGGGGCGGAACGCGGATATGCCTGTATAGAGAAGGAGCCGGAACATGAGGATTGTGTGCTTGAGGACGTCAGAATACGTGGAATAA
>Ga0265797_10012996_pt1 | contig 10102 bp, 9 predicted proteins | sample P2T30metagenome_FD_192433 | JGI IMG/M metagenome (GOLD analysis project Ga0265797, IMG submission 192433) | Plant litter microbial communities from East Loma Ridge, Irvine, California - P2 T30 | ecosystem: Environmental > Terrestrial > Plant litter > Unclassified | place: USA: California... | reverse complement strand
CACGATGCTTCCTAAACAAGCTTTGTGACCGCTGGGCCCCAAACTCGTTTGGCATGAGAAATGCATGTTCGGCGCTTCGGAGATGGAGGGGTTTGGCGTTACTTAGATGCAGTTGACCCCAGTGGGTGTTTTGAGGCTGGGATTTGGTCTTTTACTCTGGGTTTCTCCGTGAACACTGTTCGATATTCACACTCATTTGGCTGCGATTAGTTCTTTGTATATACAGGCAGTGCCGATATACTCTAATAGGATATTTACCGATTCTGGAATTAAGGAGGATTTACGTACGACATTTTTCACGCCTAGCGATAATCAGTACCGTCCTCTCTCACGCACAGCAACATCTTTAAACACCGACATTTTCGAGTACCGGCAAGAATCATTACCGATAACTTTTACGCCCGGCTATATCATTGAGCACCGCAATCGTTCCGTCTAGGCAGGATTCATTAACGGCGAGATTCACGTCCGGCAGTCTTCTCGACGGACAGGAACCACGCCCGGCACATCATCCTCAAGCATACTTCTCAACCGGGAACGATTAGTACGCAATCATGTTTCTCCCCACAGCTCTCCTTGCTCTGATCCACCTCGCACTCCCCGCCCTTTCCCACGCATCTCCACAACCCGCTCTCATCTCCTCAGACTGGGAAATGTCCTTGGTACCCCGCCATCAACTCTTCCTTCGTCAACTGTCCAACTTGCAGACCTTCGACGGCAACCTTGGTGGGACGCGTGCATCCGCCATCACAAATTCTGGAGACAAAGAACGTCCGTTCCAAGTCGACGGGGATACGTTTACCAGTTTCGATACTGCGGCACAGAGAAGTTGCGATAATCAATTTAAAGGGTGTAGTGATACTGCAAACAAGAGTGGAGGAGGTGGCGACAAGGGGAAGAAGGGGAAGAAGAGGCAGGATGGCAGCGGTCTGAGCGTGAACGACTGTGACGAGCAGAAAAGTGAGTCAAGCTTTTTCTTCCGTTTCTAAGACTTGGGAGGAAGTCGACTGTGAAGAGCGCAAGCATAGCTAACATTCTTGATAGATAAGTGCAACGATGCGCAGAAGAACGCGCAAGTCAAGGACTTTAATAGTGCAGTTGCGAGTACAAATATCGGGCCTGATCCAGACTTCCCAGACTTTGATCTCATCTGCGAAGGGTAGCCGAGGAAAAGAGATGGGTCATTTCGTAGTGTATGGGGACCGAGTTTGGTACTAGCTTTAGGAAGATGGAGGCTTATGCTGCATTGAGCGCATGAGTGTTAGGAATATGATAACGATATGATATCCCCGGAAGAATAAGACACATTTCTCTTGACACAACAAACTTGTATTTGAACTTGAAGTTTGTAGTTTCAGTGACCGCGTCACGTGGATACGCTCCACGCTAAATCAAGACATGTCTACTGCGACTTTTTTCCCATCTTTCCACCCACGAACTTTCTCCGCCAACACATCCTCACACGATGAAGTCCAGGATATGATACTATGACTACATTTGTTCGGTCTTCGCTGCTCATCTTGCATATTTCTATCAACGCATCACGGTTTACGATGCCTAGTACGCTTTTCTCTGTCTCCGTACGCCTAAGTCAATGGAATACCTTTCTGGGGACCATCTGAATTGCTCAATCCCTGGAACGCCGACAAAAGGCTGTCAGTGCCAATGGCACCAAAATCCCGCGCTATAACGGCGAAAGCGCTGCAATCACTACTCGTACATATCGGCGCACCATCATCAGGAACAAAGGCAGTACTCCAAGAGCGTTTCCAACGCGTTATCGGAAAGCCTCGACTTCCTGACAGCCAATCACCATGGAGAACATTAGAGTCCGCAAGCAAGAAATTCCGCATCATGAGCATCGATATGGGAATCAAGAATCTGGCGTTCTGTGAGGCAGAAGTTTCCTATCCGTTCACGAATAGCCTAGATGCGGGAATGGAGATTCTTAGATGGGAGAAGATCAATCTTACTGAAGCTACACATGATGACATTCACGAACGATCAGAAGTTACAACTACAGAGCAAGATACGGCGAGTGCTGATGAAGAGTCAGACCCATACTCTGTGGATGCTTTGTCCAAGACAGCGTATGGATTGCTCAGGAACACCATTCTGACAGGGTCACCAGATATCATCTTGATAGAAAAGCAGAGGTGGAGATCTGGCGGTAGCAGTGCAGTGCAACAGTGGACTCTCCGCGTCAACACCTTAGAAGGCATGTTGTGGGCGGTACTGCAAACTATGAATGCAGAGCGGCTGAATGGGGGAGCTGAAGCATTGGGTACAGGAAATGTGTACGAGGTCTTCAGTGCAGATCCGAAACGTGTGGGACAATACTGGCTCACTCGGGCGACTAGGAACTCTCCGGAAATGGACGAGAAGACCGATAGATCCAGGGATGGTCTAGAAGCGGGAAGCGGAGAGGAAGGAGACAAGTCAGTTGCAAAAAAGAAGCCCAGTCGAACCAAGGCAGAGAAACAAGCCAAGATCGCTCTCCTTCGCTCATGGCTCACTTCAACACCTGCTTCCACAGCATCTGTAACACGCGATTCGATACCAAGCATAACGTTCAGCATAACGACAGGCGCCGAAGCTACCCGTGAAGCGCTGTGCGGACCACTAGAGTCAAGAAAGCCTAAGAAAGCTAAAAGAGTCTCAACAGACACACTTCCCACACAAGGTCAACTCAAGAAGCTGGATGATATCACAGACTGTTTCTTACAAGCTGCTGCATGGGTTAGTTGGGAGTCAAACCGCCTACAGCTTCAGGAGGTGTGGAAGCGGAAGAAGGGTGACGATGAAACTAGGTTAGAACTGACGGATGAGGTCTTGTTAGAGATGGTTCAGAAGATTGGGGAGTCTTGATACCAGTTGCTTGACCTTCCCATCAACCGCGAGCTCATGGCGACTAGACTAAGCAGACTAGAATACCTATAATGCGTGCGAGCTCAGCTGATGATTCGCCGAGCACTAGGACATACTGTATCGTGATGCTAGAAGCGTATAAAAGGATATGCGTAATGATTACCTTGAAGCTCAAGGAATTATACCGATGTTAGAACCATGAGTAGCGACGAAGTAAGCTTGGTCGTGCTAACATCGCACACACGTTGGTTTTGCTTCGGTACAACATGCCTGAATCGGACAAGGAGAACCATGTCTGCACACCCCACTTGGCGTGTGACGTGGCAGCCTTCGCATGGAAACTTCACTCAACCGAACTTGATGACCATCTACATGGTGCTTCTAAGCACAACACGAGTGGTATATAATCGATCAATTTTGAGAAATTTGCCAGAAGTCTCTATTTCCGCTTGACGGTCTCGGTGGCGCAATGGTAGCGCGTTGGACTTCTACTAACTGTATCCATGGTTAATCCAAAGGCTGCGGGTTCGAGCCCCGCCCGAGATGCTTTTTTGCCTTTTTTTGCGTCATGCTCTCAATGTGTTGTTGGTTGCATGCTTCTTGTGTAAGAAGCGATGGAGTGAGTGGACTGGTGAGGTTTGCTAGACATGAGTTTTTGCTTGGTGGGGAGGCATATAAGAACATTAAAGCTTCGCAGGAGCCCGTCATCTATCACACTTCGCAAGTCATTCATCAAGGATAGTACATCTGACTTGAAATAAAGGTTGTTGTTGCTAGGATTGTCTATGCGCCGTGACACCAATAGCGCCATTTACATGCTCACTTTTACACATCCAAACTTATTGCACACGACTCAGTCAGTTAGCTCGGCACTCCGAGTGACTTCCTCCTTCATCTCCCTACCCTTTCTGGCCAGAAGGTTCAGTGCGCTACCAGCAAGCACAAAGCCACACTGATCTTGCGACAGAGTGTGCTTGGTCTTGACAACCTTCTCGCTACCATCCTTCTTCTTGAGGACAAGCTCAACCTCGCCCTTACCACCGCTCTTCAGTACGTCCAACAATCCCCTTGTGGCGACTTCGTCGCAAGCTTCGAACGCATCGTAGTCGGCTTCGTTGGCGAAAGTCAGAGGGACGATACCCTGCTTCTTGAGGTTGGTCTCGTGGATACGGGCGAAGGATTTGGCGAGGATGACACGACCACCAAGGTACCGGGGTTGCAAGGCAGCATGTTCACGTGCAGAGCCTTCACCGTAGTTGTGCTCTGCTACGACGAGCCATTCGATGCCCTGATCGCGCCACCTCTTTGCTAATTCTGGGATCCCTGATGTTTTGCCGTCTAAGTCGTAGGCGACGTTGACTTCATCTGTCTGCGCGTTGACAGCGCCGATAAGTGTGTTCTCAGAGATGTTGGGCAGATGGCCCTTGTACTTGAGCCATGGTCCAGCAGCCGAAATGGTGTCTGTTGTGCATTGTCCCTTGACCTTGTACAGTACCTTTAGGCCTGTGAAGTCGGAGTCAGGGAATGCTGGGAACGGATCCAGGAGCGCCAGGCGGGTAGAGGTGGGTGAGACAATAACATCTACGCTAGGGTCTGGGACACCCGGTGTAGGCATGAAGTCAGGATTACCGTCTGCAAAACCGGCAGAGGGGAGGTCAGAGCCCTTTGGTGGCGTGAACTTGAAAGGCTTGCCGTCTGGCGTCGGTATAGAATCAGTCATTGGGTTGAAGGTCGTGGAGCCAGAGTACGACATAGCGGTGATGAGCTCAGGAGAAGCCAGAAAGTTCATTGTTGCTCGGTTGCCGTCATTACGACCGGGGAAGTTGCGGTTGTATGAGGTCAAGATAGCGTTGGATTCGCCGTTCTTTACGTCGTCGGTACGCTTCCATTGTCCAATGCAAGGACGTTAAGGTTGTTAGCACTGGAAGTCCATCGAGGTATATTGACAAACTTACCCGCAAGCGTTCGCCAGCACAGTACCTCCAGCTTCAGTGAACGTCTGGAGGGTTTCATCCCGTTCCAACGTTGCACGGATTTGTTCGCTGCCAGGGGTAATGAAGAAATCCGCCTTGGGCTTAAGGCCAGCTGCCAATGCCTGCTTCACGATCTCTTCTGATCGGGTCATGTCCTGGTAAGAGCTGTTCGTGCAGCTACCAATGAGACCAGCGCCGAAGGTTTGTGGCCACCCCTTCTCTTCCACTACTGACTTGAACTTCGAAAGAGGTGTTGATAGATCAGGAGTAAATGGTCCGTTGATGTGTGGTTCAAGTTCTGAGAGGTTAATCTCAATAACCTTGTCGTAAGCGGCTTCCGCATCGGGACGGAGGAGGTTCTGCTGCATTGGTGAATTGGCAATCTTTTGAGCAGCCTCAGCGATCGGTCCTCGATGTGTGGCTTGGAGATAGGGGATGTGTGCAGGAGAGAAGGGGAAGAGCGAGGTAGTTGCGCCGACTTCGGCACCCATGTTGCTATAATGTGTTAGAACTTATGATGCGCGTGGAGCTTATATACGAGCCTTACCAAATAGTCGCCATACCAGTGCAGCTCAAAGACTGCACACCAGGTCCGAAGTACTCAATGATGAAACCAGTGCCACCCTAAGCATACATTAGCCTGGAATATCTCGCTTTACTCAAAACCACATACCCGGACGGTCAGCTCGCCAGCTAACTTCAAGATTACGTCCTTCGGGGAAGCCCATCCGCTGAGTTCTCCAGTGAGCTTCACACCCAGAATTTTAGGTGCCTTGAGCTCCCATGGCGCATCCACTAGGGCGTCCACTGCGTCCGCACCACCGACACCGATTGTGATTGATCCCAAACCTCCAGCATTCGGGGAGTGGCTGTCTGTGCCCAAGATCATCAAGCCAGGGGCACTGTAGTTCTCCAGCACAGACTGATGGATGATACCAGCGCCTGGTGGCCAGAATTCAATTCCGTATTTCTTCGCTGCCGACTCGAGGAAATCGAAGACCTCCTTGTTACCCGCAATCGATTGTGGAAGGTCGGTGTCAGCACCTTTTTCTCCCTGTGAAGTCTGATCAGCGAGGTGCTCATGGTATATCTTGTACGGCCTCGAGGGTGCTACTGACTACTATCATGTGGTCGCCTTATATATTTGGTCAGTATGTGCCTAGACGATGTTTCATTCGCAAGGGCTACTCACAATGTATACTAGCAGGGACCGCCGTGCTCGGCAGCCCGCAGCTCATGAACTGCAACAAAGCCATCTGGGCACTGGCATCCTGCATAGCAACGCGGTCCGGCTTCAATTTCAAGTTTGCCTGACCTCTGATGTTCCTTCCACCATTTGTGTTGTTCATAAGCGACTCCTCCGGACTCTCAAGATGCGAGTAGAGAATCTTCTCGGCCAAAGTCAATTGTCGTGAAGATCCCAGTACGCGCCGTACTTCTTCAAGGCGAGAGAGCAACTTGGCGTAGGGTGGGGTGCGGGAGGCGAGGTCGACATTACGGGCAGTGGGCGGGTCGTGGCTCGTGGCTAGACATCTTCGCGCTTGGAAGGACGATTGGCGCAGAGAGGAGAGTAGGTGAGGCTTTGGAGTTCTGTCAGCGTTCTGTGCCACTTGTACGTCCAGTGAAGAAATGCGACGGCGATGACTACAAAAGTCGCATCGAGTTTCAAGGCTGCTTGAATTGCCAATTGCACACAAGAACACTCACTCTGCAGTTGGCTGCTTGGCCGGCGCGAAGTATATTCGACCGCATCCTGTAGTTTGTCTGTGGCGTGTACGAATCATCATTTTCAAATGCTCCGAGCGACGATTCCGAGCGACTTCGCTCCGAGGCATGGACACCAAGACTAGGTCAACGCACGCGAGCCGGGCATGGGGAACCAACGACCGACCCCTGCTACTTCGACCAATCAAGCCACACGTCAAAGTCATCACCAAAAGTACATGGTATGATACGAAGCTGAACCATTTTAAAGCTGTATACTAAAGCAATGGCATCGGTATCCTGCATAAAGTGCCAACTCCAAATCGGCAGACTATTACCGTGCCCAAGACGGTGCTCCGTGCGCGTATCAAACAATGACGAAACTAAACGCGCCGAAGCGATAGAGGAACTCTTGCAACCAAATCCACCACACTGTGAGTCAATACGCAAAGGCAAATCGAACTAGGTTGAATCAATCAAGTCAAGTTGAAAGGCTGTCGTAAGCGCGAGATCATAGTCGTTGCTCCACACTTACAAGCCAGGAGGTGGGGGGACCGCTCCGTAGTTGGAGGGCGATGCAGCTGGTGGAGGCGGCGGCGGAGCAGAGCCATAGCCAGAAGCAGGTTCTGAAGGTGGTGGCGGAGGTGGTGCAGCCGCGCCAGCACCGGGAGCTGGAGACTGTGTCTGTCCATAACCAGTCTGAGCACCAGTCTGGCCGTAGTACGCAGCGTACTGCTGTTGCTGAAGTGCGAGATACGCCGCATACCCACCATACGCAGCATAAGGGTCAGCCTCTGGGTTTTGCTGGTAGTAAGCAATCCATGCTTGTGCAGCATTCGCGTCAAAGGCTTGTTGGTTGGTATCAGCGGTCGGTGTAGCAGCAGCAGGGGACATGATAGTCTCTTGTGCGCCGTAACCGTTGTGACCTCCCTGACTGCCGTAGCCACCACCGCCGTAGCCACCGCCCCCGCCGCTTCCTCCACCATATCCGTAGCTCTGGCTGCGATCGCGGTCACCACGGTCACCGTATCCGGGTCGTCCGCCACCATAGCCATCTCGGTCGCCGTAACGGTTGGGTGGTGGGCGCTCCTTGTACGCGTGGTAATCCGATTTTACCTTCTCGAGGAGCTCTTCACAAAGCTGCTTCGCTTGAGCTACACCTTCAGGACGAGGTCCACTAAAATCTGTCAGCAGTGCGAACAAGGGAATTGGCACCAGTGTACGAACGCGATGTGGAGATACATGGGCTCGTCGCTCTCCTGGCCGCTGTTTGGTTCCATGAAACCAGAACCGCGACCCTTGATCTGGACCTTGCAGCTTGTCTCCTGCTGGATGAATTTGACGTTATCGCCACCGCGACCGACAACCTGTGCGCGCAAGTTAAAGCCGCTAATGGGCTCGAGACCTACAGAGATCTTCTCTTCGGGCCACTTGCGCTAGAAACAGTTAGCAACATGTTTGCTGAGTTGACAAGGATATCGTACTCGACCAAACTCATCGCGCTCAAAGTTCTCGGGCTCCCTACGACGGAAGCGACGTTCGTCTACCAGGTTAGGAAGGTCTTCTTTCATCATCTCCTCGATCATTTCTACAGCCTTGTCCAGGCCTTCTTTGGAGGTGCTAGTAATACGGAGGTACAGCGGCGGGTTCTGTTGCGAGATTAGCATAGCCCATGAATGTGTGACTTGCTCACGTACAGTAGCAGTTGCCATGTTCTTGTCAGGGTAGTATTCTCCGCGAGTGGTTACATCTTGCATGTATAAGCAGGTATTCTAAAGGGTTAATGATTGTAATCGGGATATGCGTACCGGCGCCAGTCTCGTCTTTGATCTAGATGGCACATGGAGGTTAGCATTTGATAGATGGGTGGGGCGCTAGAAGATCAAGTAAGCTCTGACTCTCATAGAGAGATGCGCAAACAGGGACCAACTTCAGCCCCGCAACACGGTCACCAGAGGCGTAGCGCTGCAGAGCATGAAGAAGGCATGATCCTAGACGATCAGTGGACAGCAAAAACAGTTATTTACCCTCTTTTGTGTAGCTCCTTTGGTCAGTGTATAGCGGTTACGGAGATCATTGATCTCAATGTCTTTGATGTAGTCACCATCCTGCTGGTACGTCTCGTTGTTTATGGCCGCTGCGGAGTTGGAGGCAGGCGACTTGGCGACTGGAGGAGTAGCGGCCTGGAGTCTGTCAGCGACGGCCGCATATGGATGGGTAGAGTGGACATACAGAGCGAATAGGTGGCACGTCGACATGCTGGATGCCCTTCTTCGCCTGAATCTGCGCGTTGATCCTGGCAGCCGCAGCCGCCGCCCTCGCAGCAGCGTCGTTCTTGAAGTTGGACGATGCAGGGCTGTCTGTGCCTTCACGGGCGACAGGGCTACGGGCGCGATGCGACTCGGACTCCCTTCGCGACGGCGACCTAGAGCGACGGTCTGTATCGAAGCGCGAGCGTGCAGGGCGCTCGCCATCGTCGCTGTCGAAGCGCGATCGGGGACGGCGTTCGTCAGACATGGTGCAGTTGCTCGTAGTGATGGTCGACGTCTTGGTTGCGGTTGAGGCTCGCAGTTGTTGGTGTTGGAGATGAATCTTAGGCTCTGGCAGGAGCGACTCGCTTATTAGCGTGCCGCGGCTGGCCCTGCCTGTTCGCGCCTACTCCGACAATCGGCCGGGGATTCTATTTCACTTTCTGGGGCTGCCCTCCAACTTGGACATTGACACCAAGCAGCCTCAACCGCCTTCACCCGTGACCACCTGTTCGTCATGGCTTCTCGGCGGGCAATGCTGCCTCTGCGCAGTCTGCTCAACAGACAATGCGCCGGCTCCCTCCGCCAGCAACAAAGAGCATCCAGCTCCTCGTCCACCCAGGCCTTGGCCTACAAGGCCCTTCACCGTCGCATCGCACCTCTTCCCACCGAGGACCGCCCTCCTGCCTGGTCAGCGCCGGCTGCCGTCAGCAACATCCTCTACGAAACCCCGCTCCCCTCCCAAGCTCCCCCAAAGAGTCACATCCTCAACTGTCTGGTACAAAACGAGCCCGGTGTGCTCTCCCGTGTCTCCGGTATCTTGGCCGCCCGTGGCTTCAACATCGACAGTCTGGTTGTCTGCAACACCGAGGTGGATGACCTCTCCCGCATGACAATTGTGCTGCAAGGACAAGATGGTGTTGTGGAGCAAGCCCGCCGCCAGCTCGAGGACCTGGTCCCAGTGTGGGCTGTGCTGGACTACACCCAATCGCCCCTCGTTCAGCGCGAACTTCTCCTTGCAAAGGTCTCTATTCTCGGCCCTGAGTACTTCGAAGAGCTGCTTGCGCACCACCGAGAGATGGCCCAGGCGCCTGACATGGAGGAGTCATATGAACCAGACATGACAGATGAGGAGCGCAACGCAATGGCGCAGGAGGCTGCTCGCGAGTCTCTGAGGAAAGATTACCACCCGACAAACCTGCCGGTGAGCCAGGCGCTCCGACACAAGCACGAGCATCTGCGCGCCATCACCTTCATGACTCACCAGTTCGGTGGAAAGGTGCTCGATATCAGCACAAACAACTGCAT